>Ga0075030_100005011_pt1 | contig 11942 bp, 10 predicted proteins | sample LitLauG_LLR_2012_FD_71393 | JGI IMG/M metagenome (GOLD analysis project Ga0075030, IMG submission 71393) | Freshwater sediment microbial communities from Pennsylvania, USA - Little Laurel Run_MetaG_LLR_2012 | ecosystem: Environmental > Aquatic > Freshwater > Creek > Sediment | place: USA...
TTCGTTGAGAATCACTTCGTCTTCCAGAGAGAGAAATTAGAAATGGTGATTCTAATGGATAGACGCGGAGGGCGCCCCATCCTAAAATCGCGCCCTTTGCGATTTCAGGATGGGGATCTTGACTTTGAATTGGATAAATCAATCTAGAACAGCGCTGTCGCTCTCCTCTTCCACGCCTTCCCGCTATCCGCCGCAATCTTCTCCATATCCGCGACGTGCGCCCCCGCCTGCGTCAGCACGTGATGCAGATCATTCCCAATGCTGATAAACGTGAATCCTTTTTCTAAAAACTCTCCCACCCGCGCCGTTCCAAACAAAAACAATCCCAGGATCACATTATTCTTCCGCGCGTGCTCAATTAGCTTCTTTGTCGCCGCATCCAGTTCCGGCGACGTGTACATGTGCGGAAATTCATATTTGTTGTACAGCCCCATCGACATGCACAAATCGTTCTGCCCCAGGAACAGAATATCCACGCCCGGCACCGCCGCGATCTCCGCGATGTTCTCGATGCACGACGCCGTCTCCACCTGCAGCGCCACAATCCCTTCGTTGTTCCAATTCCCCGCGTAGCCCAGCAGCCCCGCGCGATTCATGCTCCGCTGCGGAAAGTACACCGACCGCGTTCCCACCGTCGGATACTTCGCACAACTCACCGCCTGCCGCGCCTCTTCCGCCGTATTGATGTACGGAATCAGGACTCCATCCGCGCCCATATCCAGCGCCTGCTGAATTCCCGGACGGTCGTCATACCCGCCCACGCGCACCAGCGACTTCGCGCCGCCGTTGGCAATCCCGCTCAACATCGCCGAAAGCTTCTCATAGCCCATCGGCCCGTGCTGCGTGTCCACCAGCAACCAGTCATACCCCGAGTGCGCGAGTTGCTCCGCGACTGTCGGGCTGTGCGCGTTCAGGAACAGTCCCATCTTCGGTTGTCCCGCGCGCAGTTGTTTCTTGAATTCCGCTCCGCTGATTGCGGCGTCTACCATGCCATTCCTCCTTGAAATCGAATTGCGTAGTGTACCGGAGAACTGCAAATACAAAATGAAATTCTTGGTGATTCTGTGACCCCCGGACATGTAGAAAGAATCCATGTAGCGACAGCCGCCTCGGCTGTCCGGCGGAGCGAAGCGAGCCGCAGCAAGATGGTGATTGCGACCTTTCCCCGACCTGCCCGTCACTCCCCAAAGTGACAACGATCCCGCGGCGGCCTATAGTGTCTCTATTCAGAAAGGCTGGTATGCGACTCCTACTCAGCTGGATCCTCACGGCGCTCGCCGTCTGGATCGTCGCCCAATTCGTCCCCGGGTTCTACGTCCGAGGCGCAGCGTCCGCACTCATCGCCGCCCTGGTCATCGGCTTCATCAACGCGACACTCGGCGCGCTGCTGAAGATCATCACCTTCCCGCTGACAATCCTCACCCTGGGAATCTTCTGGTTTGTAATTAACGCCCTGATGCTCGAACTCGCCTCCGCCTTCGTCCCGGGCTTTCAAATCCGCAGCTTCGGAGCCGCCTTCATCGGCGCAATCGTACTAAGTGTGGTGAACTTGCTGCTGAAAGCGATCGTGCTGCCGTCAAAAGATAAGCCCTGAGTACCGAGTACTAGGTACTGAGAAGCTATCTCACAAATGGGTCTGGGAAGGGCACGGCTTCGAGCCGTGCCACTTAGAACCGCAAATGATGCGGGCTTTAGCCCCTGAGGTGAAGTGCGTGTTACCAGTCCGGTTCATTATGAAACCTCTTCTGAGTGCTGTTCCCTAACCCTTCTTCGGCTTCATCGCCTCCCAATCCTCATCCTTCAACAATCTCCCCAAGTTGCTGAACTCTCCTGCTCCGGCCAGGAATTCTCCCCCGTCCATGCGGATCACTTCTCCGTTGATGTATCCCGCTCCATCACTCACCAGGAACGCCGCCAGATTGGCCAATTCCTCCACCGCCCCAAACCGCCGCAACGGATTCCGCTCGATCGCCACCGTCTCCATCTCTGGCCGAGGCAGCACGCGCGAGAAAGCTCCCTGCGTCGGAATCGGCCCTGGCGCAATCGCATTCATTCGGATCCCCCGGTTCCCCCACTCCACCGCCAGGCTGCGCATCAGCGCCTCCACGCCCGCCTTCGACACCGCTGACGGCACGACATACGCCGATCCCACCGGAGCGTAAGTAGCCGAAATGCTCAGCACAGTTCCCCGATGCCCCTCCTTCAGCCACCGACGTCCGCACGCGGTCGTACAATGCAGCGTTCCCATCAGCACTATCCCGATCACCGCCTCCCAAGCACGAGGCGATAACTCTTCCGTTTTCGCAATAAAATTCCCCGCCGCGTTGTTCACGAGAATATCGAGCGCGCCGCCGCTCCAGATCGCGTCCATCATCGACTCGACCGCATCCAGCTTCCGCACGTCGCAGGGCATCGCCTGGATCGGCCCTTTCGCAGACAACTCGCCCACCGTGTTTCGCAGTACGTCTTCACGCCTCCCGCAGATGCACACCGATGCCCCCAGCTCGAGAAAGCGTGAAGCCATCCCTTTGCCGAGGCCGGTCCCACCCCCGGTAATCAAAACTCGCTTGTCTTTGAGCAGATCCGAACGAAACATAGGAATTGAGCAATTGTGAAATTGAGTAATTGGGAAATTGAAAACCGCCTGAACCCGCCAAGACGTTCAATTACTCAATTACCAAATCACCCAATTACCCAATCAGAAAATTGTCTCAATCGGCCGCGACCCTGAACCCATAGTCTGCATATTGAAACTCCGGCGGAATGCTCGATCGCGCCGAACACCGCGCCACCTTGATATGGTGCCGCCACGATCCTCCTCGTGATGCTTTTCGTGCCGGCTTCATCGGACTCGAGTCGGGCCCACGCGGATTCTTCTCCGGCGAGACCGAATAATATGCCGGATCGTACCAGTCGTTGCACCACTCGTGCACGTTGTCGCAGATGTCGTAAATCCCGAACGCATTCGGCGCGTACTGCGCAACCACTTCCGGACCATTCACCCAACGCATCGCATAATTTGGCAGCGATTGCGGATGCTCGTCGCCCCACGGAAACAATTTCTGCTCCATCCCGCCGCGCGCCGCCAGTTCCCACTCGCCCTCCGTGGGCAGCCGAAACCCGCGTCCCGCGAGCGAGCTCAGCCACTCGCAATACCTCACCGCTTCATGCCATGACACTCCCGTCACCGGCTGCCGCGGATGATTGAAATCCGCATCTCTCCAGAACGGCGGCGCCGCCGCCTCCGTCGCTCGCAAAAAACACTCGTACTCCGCATTCGTGACCTGAGTGGCGGCGAGAGAGAAGGAATCAATCCACACGCGATGGACGGGTCCTTCGCATTCTTGCCCGGAACCAGACCCCATTTTCATCCACGCCCCACGAATTCGAACAAGAACAGGTTCAATCATCTAAACAAAAGTGTACCAAGCCGCGCCCCCAGCGCTGTGTGCCCCCCCACGAGCATTGTCACCCCGAGCGGAGTGCGGCGGAGTGCGTCGGAGCGCGAACCGATTCGACGCACGCGGTCGAGGGACCTTGAGTTCCTCGGCAGCTACCGACCTTTTACGCATTGCAAATGAACCAAAAGGGCCTACATGTCACGTGTGGCGTAACCTCCCCACCACTTCCGCAACATCACCCTCCTGAAACAACCGAATCCCTGCAATCCCCGCCGCACCAGCCTCCAAACACAAACGCGCATTTTCAACGGTTACGCCACCCAAAGCCAGCACCGGAATTCTCTCCCGACACGCTTCCCGCAATTTCATCAAGCCCGTGGGAACAATCTGAGGCGCATCCTTCTTCTCAAACACGGGCGCAAACACCGCAAATGACGCTTCCTCCGCCGCAGCCCGAGCCACGTCCGCCACCGAATGACAAGAAACTCCAATCATAGGAGCCCGTTGACCCCGCACACTTGACCTCGCCCAGATCTCTCGCCCGTCCTGCGCCGTCACATCCTCCGACCGCAGATGCACCCCCTTCGCCCCCACAGCCAACGCTACATCGGTCCGTGAGTTGATCAACAAAACCGTTCTGGTTCCAGCCTCCCGCACCACACGCGCCGCCTCCCGCGCCAACTTCTCCAACTCCCGCCCACACAAATCCTTCTCCCGCAGCTGGATGTAGTCCACCTCAGCCCGCGCGGCCTCTGAGATTTTTCTCAGCAAGGAACTCCCCCGAGCCGCTTCTGACCCGTGAAACGCATTTCGATCGCTGATGTAGTAAAGAATAGGTCGAGATTGCATAAACCCCACAGCCGTGGGAGCACGGAGTCGTTGTCGAGGAAGCAACAGCAGAGTGAACTAGAACGCAAGGAGCACGTCGCGCATCCGCGTTCTCACAAAATATCTGACCACCCGCCGCCTATCATCCTCGATTCGGCAGCATCCTGGTAAGAATGGCGGCCACCACCCCCGGCTCATGCTGCCCCATCGCGCCCTCAAGAGTGAAGGAACGCTCGAAGGCTTTGGGCCCGGTAATCTTCATCTCCCAGCGATCGTTCCCTTGCGATCCAACGATGACCACCCGCCAGTCTCCGGGCCGCTCCGCAAGCACGTGCTCAATCATGGCTGCGACATCCCGCTGAACCTCCGCATCGCCCGTGTTGTGAATTTCGACCGTTACCGGCATAAGCAAAGTCTACGACATTCATCAATGCATTTTTCTTTCAACCCGCCATGGGACTGCGGAGTTCCGCTCGACTCTGTCCGAGGGGCCATCGCCAAAAGTAATTAGCCGCCGAGATCGTTGTCTCAAATAATTGAAGAAGCAGTTGTGAGAATCAGCCTGGAGATGGAATGTCCTGCCGCAGAGTACTCGATCTTGTCGCCGTTCTTTTTCTGACGTGTGCAGCCGCTTTTTCGTCTGACAAGCTCATCGCCCTTACCTTTGACGACGGCCCACGGCCGTATGTGTTATTTGGAACCAACCCTGATCATTCGGGTCCGAGTTTAGTCAATGTGCTTGATCGCAACGGCGTGAAAGCGACCTTTTTTGTCGTCGGATGGCGCCTCACCCCGAAGACCTGGGGGGAACGGCGTTACGAGGAAAACATCGGCGTGACATGCCTCGACGCGGCCCAGGAACTGGTTCGGCGCGGCCACGAACTGGAAGACCACACGTACAGCCATATTGAACTCCGCGGCGCAGAACGAAAACGGGGAGAGCAGTGGGTCCTTGGCGACGTAGACCGAGGGGCGCAGGCGATCGCGGCTGTCACTGGCACACGGCCAATCTACCTGCGTAGTCCTGACTGGACGATCTCAGACGACGCGCGGCACGACCTTGAACGCGAAGGCTACCACCTGCTGACCATCTCCGGTCACACCCCGCTCGCGCTGCGTGACGTGAATTCGCTCGACTATTTGTGCACTAGAAATGGAGTCGAATGCCCCAAGCCTTCCTTGGCAGAAGGGGTTCTTAAGCAAGTGGAGCAGCGGGAAAAGCAAGGAGTCTACACCCACATCCTCGCTTTTCACGAGTTATCTACTACGACCGCCGCCATGCCGGAGTTGATTACGACCCTGAAAGCCCGTGGATACCGCTTCGTTACCCTGACGGAGTACATGCACCTGGTGGCATCGAGACCCTCGTCAACCATCGCAATGGGGAATTGAATAACCGCCGATGAACGAATTGCCCCGAGTCGCACTTGCGATCTCGTTGTCGTGCCTTATACCACGCCCCATTACGGCCGCGTTCGCGCAATCTCCGGGAGCACTTCTGTCTTCTTCGGCGTCCCGCCCAGGTGATACTTCGTCAATCCATCCCGTAAAAACTCGAAAGACTCTTCCGGCGAATCCACAATCTTGAACAGCTCCAAATCCTGTGGCGAGACCGTCCCTGCATCCACGAACGCCTCGAAATTGATGATCTTGTTCCAGTACTCACTCCCATAAATAATCACCAGAATCTTCTTGGCCAGCTTGTCCGTCTGCGCCAGCGTCAGGATCTCAAACAGCTCATCCATCGTCCCGAACCCGCCCGGAAAAATCACCAGCGCCTTCGCCAGATACGCGAACCAGAACTTGCGCATGAAGAAGTAATGAAACTGGAAGTTCAGCGATGGCGTGATGTGAGGATTCGGGTGCTGCTCAAACGGCAGCTGAATATTCAGCCCAATCGTCTTTCCCCCAGCCTCGCGCGCTCCCAGGTTCGCCGCCTCCATGATCCCCGGCCCGCCGCCCGTGGTCACTACAAACCGGTGACGCCGAGCCGGAATCTCAATCGACCATTTCGTCAGCATGTGTGCCAGTTTGCGCGCATCTTCGTAGTAGCGCGCCATATTCACGCTCGCCTGTGCCAGCTTCAGGTTCTGTTCGAGTTCCCTGGCAGCCGCGCCTGCATGATTGGCTTGCGCTTCTTTCAATGCACTGTCCGCCGCCTCGCGTCCTACGAACCGCGCCGACCCGAAGAACACCACCGTGTCCTGGATCTGTTCATGCCGGAATCGTGCCAGCGGCTCCTGGTACTCCGCCAGCATGCGCAAAATGCGCCCATCCGGACTGTTAAGAAACGGTTCGTTCTGATACGCGACGGGAGCGGATTTCAACTGATCTGTCATGGGATGGAACTCGCGATTGAAAATTCAGCGGGGCTAATTTTGCTCGTGGTAGTGCAGCGCCTCCCAGAATCCGATCCAGATATCCAGCAGGCCCAGACCACTACAAATACCGCGGAAGAATCCGTTGGACACGATCGAGCGCAGGCCCGGAAACGAGAGCAGAAGATAATTGTCGGTCCACTCCGGCGTCCACGGAAGAATGATCAACAGCACCCCGGCCACCGCACTGATCAGTACAAACAGGAAGACCGAGATCCGGTGCATCCAAACCTGAATGCGGTTCGGCGGTGTCTGTTGTTCAGGATCCTCCAGGACTGCGGTTGGCGACTCCGGACGCTCAGGTCCGGGTGTGGGCGCATTGCCTGGCACCGGCGCGCGTTCTGTCATTCGTTCGAACCCCAAGCGCACTCCTGCTCGAAGCACGAACCAGCATCTTTTCCAAAGATGCGCGCACCCCACCCCAAGCCATGCATTCTGGGAATACAACCCATCCGGGTATTTTACGACTTTAACGCCTTGATGCGCTCGGCCACATCGCGGTAGTCGATGTTGCTGCCGTAGACATCCATGAAGTGCCTGAGAGCGGAAGCTTTATCGCCGGACGTCTCATACGCCGCAGCCAGTTCATAATTGAGCGCGACCCGGGTCTCGCCATCGATGGTCTGCATGCCCAGCGCTTTCTCGTACCAGCGCACCGCAGCCTCGGGCACTCCCTTTTCCAGGAAGCACTGCGCCAGCCACGTGTAGGTCTGCATGATCTGCGGGAAGGCATGCCCGCGATCGAACGACTGGCACGCCTTCTGCAACTCGCCAATCGCCTCGTCGAGCAATCCCATTTCGCGGAACGCGATGCCCAGGTTGTAATGCGTTTCCGGATCCTCATCCGACGAAGCCACGTCGGCCTCGAGATCCTGTTTCAACTCGCCAAACATCTCCGCCAGATCGACACCTGCTTCATCGCCAAACGGGGATGAAGCCTTCGCCGCTGCGGGAACGGGTGGCGCGGGAGGAACGATCGGCGCTGCCGGTTTCGGCGCGGGAGGCGGTTGGGTCGGCCAAGCCGCTGCGGGTGCAGCAACAGGTTTGACCGGAGCTGCAACCGGAACAGGAACGGAAGGCATAACCGGAGCAACCGGTGATGCCGACGCAGCCGCGCTCGCCGCCATCGGCGGCGCAACCTTCGGAGCCGAAACTGGTGCGGCAACCGGAGCAACAGGCGCAGGCTGTGCCTGCGCGGCCGGAGCTGGAGCTTGGGGCTTCGCGACCGGCGCCGCTTTCAGGAAATCTTCGCCCAGCGACGATTCGATGTCGGCAACGAACGTACCCAACACCGGCGCGCTCGTAGCGGCAGCCGCTGGAACCTGAGGAACGACCGGCGCTGCGGGCGCAACCGGCTTGCTCACGGCAGGTGCTGCCGGCTTCGCAACTGCGCCCGGCAGGAAATCTGTTCCTAACGAAGATTCCAGATCCGTAACGAACTCTTTTAGAACTCCATGCGCGGGAGCGGGTTCAGGCTCGGCCACTGGCTCTGGCTCCGGCTCAGCAACGGGTTCCGGAGCATGTTCGATGCTCGCTTCCGCTGCGACTGGCTCTTCCGCAACGGCAGGCTCAGGCTCGGGGGCCGCGACGACTGGCTCTTCCGCAACCACGGTGTCTTCTACAGGAGCCTCCTCGACTTCCACTTCCATCGCAGGCTCTGCGCTCACCGCAACTTCTTCGAACGCCGGCTCAGAAACAGCAACCTCCTCTTCCACAGCAGGCGCCGTCGCCGCTTCCACTTCCGCCCGGATCTCGGCCAGTTTCACCTGGTCGCTGGTCACAGTCTGCAACCGCGCCAGCGCCGCCATCGCTTGCTCAGGCATTCCGTGCCCAAGATAGAAGCGAATCTCTTCGATAACTTCATCGGCCGGATCAGCCGCAGGGGCCTCGTTCGCGGCCGCAGCGGCGGCGACCTCAGGTTCCGCCACCTCGGTGGCCGGTTCATCGGCCTCCACCGTAATCGCATCATCCCACTCGGAGGAAAGATCGATCTCAGCCTCCGGCTCAGACGCAACTACAGGATTTTCTTCCTCAATGGTCGCTGAATCCGCCTCGACCGTAATCTCTTCCGCACTCTCAGCACCAGCTGTGGGCCAAGGCGCAGGCTCCTCCACCCCAGCGTGCCCCACGCTTGCCGGCTCCTCGACCGCAAACTCGGCAGGAATTTCCTCGATCGCGAACTCGGGCACCGCAGCCACCGCCGCTGCGGCGGCCGCCTGCGCCTTGGGCGCAGGAGCATCGAGGAAAATATGCTGCTCTTCCTCGTGCGTCACCTTCGCCGGCGCCGAAGAACGCTCTTCATATCGCTCCGCCAGTTCTCCGTACCGCGTCGCTTCTTCCGGATATTCCGCTTCCGAGTAAATCCTCTGCAACGTGCGGCAGCAAATCGCCGCCTCGGCAAATCGTCCTGCCCGCGTGTGCAACGCCGCCAGCCGCTGGTTCAATCGCAGGTCGTTCGGCGCCATCGGCAGCGCGCCCACCAGCGGCCCCAGCGCTTTCGCCGGCATGTTGTACGAGATGAATAACTCCGCATCGGTCAACGCCGACCGGATCGCCAGCGCCACTTCATCCGAATAATGCTGATGAATAGCGGGGGCCGTGGCTTCCAGATCATCGATCAGCACCACCGCTTCTTCCGGCGTAATCAGCTTGCTGCCCGACGCACCGCCCAGCTGTCCCACAACCTGCTGGTAGTTCTGCATGTGCAGGGCGTTCTGCGGCTCCAGGTTCGCCAGCTTCTCGTACAGATCCTTTGCCCGTCCCAAGTCTCCCGACTGCACGCTCGCGTGCGCCAGCAACTCCATCACTTCGCTGACGTGCGAATTGTCCCCGGCCTTGTTGAACAGATCGAGCAGCTTCTGCAACGAGTCCGGATTGTCCCGCACGTGCCCGATGATGGTGTGCAGGCTCTCCAGCACTTTGTCCGAATTCTCGGCCAGCAGCCGTTCGGCGTGCTGATCGTAAACTTGCAGCGCGTTTTCATACTGCCCGGCCTGCATCAGCGCATCGGCAAAGTTCGAAATCGCCGGCAGTTCGTTGTGCACCGTCAGCAGCTTGTTCGCAACCGCGCCCGCCTCCGACAGCTGCCCGGTCTGCAGATACGCCTTCAGCAGATCGCGCAGGCCATCCGGCTTCGAATCGATATCTGAGATTTTTGATAGCGTCGCGGCGGCGCCCGCTGCGTCGCCCGACTCCAGCATGTTTCTGCCCTGCATCAGCAGCGCGTACGTATTCGCCGGATCGAGCGTCAGCATCCGCTGCAGCACTTCATCCGCCGCCTGCAGCGATCCCTTCGATCGCAAACTCTCCGCCGCCGACGTGAAGATCTGCCACGCTTCCTGTTTCTTCCCCAGCCGCACGTAGACTTCGGCCAGCTTCACCCGCATCGAGCTGTTTTCCGGATCCATTTCCAGAATTTTCTGGAAGATCCGCACCGCATTCTCCAGTTCCCCGGCCTTCAGGAATTCTTCTGCGACCTGCAAGTACTGCGCCCGCGCGTCATTGAAGAGCCCTTGCTGCGTGTATAGTTCCGCCAGCTTCAGCAGGCTCTCGAGCGAAGGCTGCAGCTTGCAGATCTTCTTGTACATCGCGATCGCCTTGACCGTGAATCCCTGGCCTGCATAGGCATCGCCCACCTGCTTGAAACACTGCGTTGCTTTGTCGCTCTCACCGATGCGCGAATAGAGATCGCCGACCGTGTTCATCACGGTCAGATCCTTCGCATCATGTTTCAGGATTTTTTCGTACTCCGAGATCGCGCCCTGAAGTTTGCCCTGTTGGACATACTTCTCCGCGGCGGCGAGGACTTTCTGTTTGTTGAATCCGAACAACGCCATAGAGTACGAGACTCCAGCCCCTGGTCTTAACAACGCAGCGTAGCCCCGGCTGCTAGCCGGCTGTCCGCGAGGCCATCTCGGCCTCGCCCGTCGTCCACCTTCCCGATCGCGACATCATCCACGGCGGTCAGAAGGACACTTCATATATCGGCAAATGGACGACCGGACAAGGCCAATTGTACGTCCGGTCTCCGCGAACCGCATGGTTACCAAGGGTTACCAAAAGGGAGTGTACCGTAGAGTTACGAAGGGAACCCTACACAGTAACGGGCCCGCCGGTGTTAGCCTTTTTCGGTGGGAAAAGACGAATCGCAACAAGTTCTTCTGCTGCACGGCCGTGACGTCCCGATCACGCATCCCGGCAAGCTGTACTTCTCGGCACAAGCCCACGTCACGAAATTGGACCTGGTGCGCTATTACCTTTCCGTTGCGCCGGGAGCGCTCAACGGCATCAACGATCGCCCCATCGTTCTCAAACGCTTCGTAAATGGAGCCGAAGCAGAAGCCTTCTATCAGAAGCGCGCTCCGGCGCAGCGCCCGCCTTGGCTCCGGACCGTCACTCTCTCGTTTCCCTCCGGACGAACGGCGGGAGAAGTCGTGGTGGACGACGAAGCCGGTCTCGCCTGGATCGTCAACCTGGGATGTATCGAACTGCATCCACATCCCGTTCGCTCAGCGGATCTCGATCATCCCGATGAATTGCGAATCGACCTTGATCCAGTTCCCGGCGTTCCCTGGGATGACGTGCGACGTGTTGCAATGGAAGTGAAGAATCTGCTCGAGGACCAGGGTCTTCGCGGCTGGCCCAAAACCAGCGGCTCTCGCGGTATGCATGTGAATGTACGGATCGAGCCGAGGTGGACATTTCAGCAAGTGCGTCGTGCGGCCGTGGCTTTATCCCGCGCCGTGGAACGGCGCGCGCCCAACTTGGCCACATCGAAGTGGTGGAAAGAGGAGCGGCACGGAGTTTTTCTCGATTACAACCAGAACGCAAAGGACCGCACTACGTGTTCCGCGTACTCGGTACGTCCGCTGCCGGATGCGCGTGTGTCAACGCCGCTCGACTGGTCCGAAGTCTCCGATTGCGATCCAGCTGATTTCACCATTCTTACCGTCCCGCAGCGCTTCGCGAAGATTGGCGATCCGCACGCGCAGATGGACAGCGCCCCCGGCTCTCTCGAGAAGTTGCTTGAATTGGCTGATAAAGATGAAGCCGCCGGCCTTGCGGACGCACCATGGCCGCCGCACTTCCGCAAGACAGATTCGGAAGCGCCGCGTGTTGCCCCTTCCAGGGCCAAGTCCTCGCGCAAAAAGCCGCGGACCAAGATGCCGCTGATGGTTATTGCGAATTCGCCAGACAAAGCGGCTGCTTTGGCAGGTTTGGAACGGTGGAAGACGAAGCACCCGGACGTGGCTCAACAACTCGCTCCCGAGGATATCCTGGTCGACTCAATGCGCGGCCGCTCCTCAACCTGGACTCGAATCCGCATTAATCTGCA
>Ga0075030_100005013_pt1 | contig 11941 bp, 12 predicted proteins | sample LitLauG_LLR_2012_FD_71393 | JGI IMG/M metagenome (GOLD analysis project Ga0075030, IMG submission 71393) | Freshwater sediment microbial communities from Pennsylvania, USA - Little Laurel Run_MetaG_LLR_2012 | ecosystem: Environmental > Aquatic > Freshwater > Creek > Sediment | place: USA...
ACAGGGGCGGCGGCGTTAGCAGCCTGCCCAAAAGCGGACGAGCGAAAGGAAAGTACCACTTCCCTCCCATATCCAGAATATAGCGCACCGGGGGACTTGCGGCAAGACCCGGCTCGTGTCTTAGAGTCGCTGGCATCGGCCGGACTTTTGGCCGATGCCAGAACTCTCTGGAATAGGAGGAGCGACATGAGTTTATCGTTGACCGAACATGAGGTCGTGATTGCCGGGGGCGGCCCGACAGGGATGATGTTGGCGGGCGAGCTCGCGTTGGCGGGCGTTGACGTTGCCATTGTCGAGCGGCGCCCCGGCCAGGAGCTCGCCGGCTTGCGCGCAGGCGGTCTGCACCCACGCACCATCGAGGTTCTCGACCAGCGCGGAATCGCCGATCGCTTTGTTTCGCAAGGGCAGATGATTCGGAGAGCACCCTTCGCGGATACTACTCTCGACATCAGCGACCTCCCGACTCGCCACAACTACTTTCTCGCGCTCTGGCAGACCCACATCGAGCGCATCCTGGCCGACTGGGTCGGCGAGTTTAGGGTGCCGATCTATCGCGGACATGAGGTGACGGGTTTTGCGCAGGACGACACCGGCGTCGACGTCGAGTTTTCCGACGGCCGATCATTGCGAGCGCAGTATCTCGTCGGTTGCGACGGGGGGCGCAGCCTGATCCGCAAGAAAGCAGGCATCGACTTCCCAGGGTGGGATCCGTCAACCAGCTACTTGATTGCCGAGGTCGAGATGGCCGAAGAGCCGGAGTGGGGCATCCGCCGTAATGAAAAAGGCATGAATGCTATGGCCAAACTCGAGGACGGCAAGGGCGTGCGCGTCGTGGTGAATGAACAGCACGTCGGACAGCGCGACGAGCCGACCCTCCGCGACGTCAGCGAGGCGCTCACTAGCGTCTACGGGACGGATTATGGTCTTCGCAGCGCCACCTATATCTCCAGGTTTACCGATATGGCCCGGCAGGCAGCGTCTTGCCGGGACAGACGCGTGCTTCTCGCCGGCGACGCCGCACACGTGCATTCCCCGAAGGGTGGACAGGGCCTCAACATCGGTGTCCAGGACGCGGTGAATCTGGGATGGAAGCTCGCCCAGGTGGTTCATGGGACATCGCCGGAGAGCCTACTGGATACCTACCATGCCGAGCGGCACCCAGTCGGTGCCCGCGTGTTGCGCAACACCATGGCGCTCACCGCCGTCGACCGCGGTGACGATCGTAGCGGGGCCTTGCGCGAGATGTTGACCGAGCTGCTGCAGATGGATGAGCCTCGCAAGCAATACTTCGCGATGATGTCCGGTCTGGACGTTCACTACGACTTTGGTAAGGGACACCCGCTGCTCGGACGCCGGATGCCCGATCTGGATCTGGTGACCGCTAGCGGCCCGTTGCGGGTCTTCACCCTGCTGCACGATGCCCGGCCGGTGCTCCTTAACTTCGATGAGTCCGGCGGCTTCGACATCAGTCCATGGGCAGATCGCGTTCAGTTGATCGACGCCACCTACGTGGGTACGTGGGAGCTGCCGGCAATCGGGACGGTCATGGCTCCCATCGCCGTTTTGATTCGGCCCGACGGATACGTGGCGTGGGTGGGAGACCTAACTCAACGCGAGCTCGCCGACGCGCTGACCACCTGGTTCGGACCACCTGCTGCTCGGTGCGAGCACCGAACACATGAGGTGGCTGCACGAATTGCCAGCCCGCCACACTCGGACCAGTCGGAGTCGCTCGAAAAATACTGAATCACGTCTCGAAAACACTTAGGGAGCCGGAACCATTAAAAGCAAAGAAAGGATTGATCAAATGGGCCTCAGGAGTTTCCGGCAGGCTCCGGAAGCGCCTGCGGGCCAGTCCAAGACTTGGAGGTAGGTATGAAATCGCAAAATCTTCATGCGCGAATCATTGGGGGCGGCATCGCAGGCCCCGCTCTCGCGCTGTTACTCAAGAAGGCCGGGATGGGTTCGGCGGTCTACGAAGCTCATCAAACCCTCGAGGATGTAGGCGGTGGATTCACGATTGCTCCGAACGGCATGAACGTACTCGAAGAAATTGGCATCGCTGACTCGGTCGCTGACAACGGTGCCAAGGTGTCGGAGTTCTGCTTTCGCAAACAGAGTGGCAAAGTCCTGGCACGCTATCGGGCCGGGAATGTGAAGAAATATCGCTGGCCTTCGGTAGCGACTTCACGAACGGCGCTGCACCGAATCCTAATGGAGGAGGCGGCCAGGCAAGGCATCCAGGTTGAGTATCTCAAGCGGCTGGAGGAACTCTCTACGGTCGATGGAGGAAAGATGCTCGCCTTGTTCGAAGACGGCACGACCGCGCGAGGCGACTTTCTCGTTGGCGCCGACGGCGTGCATTCGCGCGTGCGGCAGGTCATTTTTTCCAAGTGCTCCAGGCCCTTCTTATCTTGGCGTACTGGGTGTCGGAGGATTTGTGACGCCTTCCGTGATCGTGGCCGCCGACGCGGCGGACCGAAGGAGCCTGAACTTTACTGTCGGCCGCGCGTGCCAGTTCGGCTATTGCAACATCGGGCAAAATCAAGAGAGATGGATGTGGTGGTGCCACCTTCCCCAAGACAGAGAGCTGACGAGCGCGGAGCTGGCGCTCATTTCGAATGAGGAGCTGCGTAAAAAGCTGCTGGAACGCTATAGGGGATGGCATGAGCCGGTCGGGACTTTTCTGGCTAACACAGCTGCCATCATCAAAACAAACATTTATGAGATCCCAGGCCTCCCGGTGTGGCACAAGGATCGGGTGGTTCTTTTCGGCGATGCCGCGCATGCCATGAGCCCGAGCGCAGGACAGGGGGCCTCCGTAGCCCTGGAGGATGCCCTGTATCTGGCCAAGATGCTTCGCCAGTTTTCGGGTGAGTTCGAAACCGTATTTGTAGAATTCGAACGTGCCCGTCGGCCGCGCGCCGAAAAGATCAGCGCGGAGGCCCACAAAAATGAAACTCGGCAAAGGATTGAGCTGGGTCCGCTCGGTTGCCGGCTTCGGGACAGCATGTTGTCGGTAGTGCTTCCTCTGTTTGGTCCAAGAAGTCTCGACTGGATGTATTCGTACCGCGTGGATTGGAACGAGCCGCTTCGGCCAGAATGATCGCACAGCATCGCTGATGCCCGGAGCCACGGCAGCGTAAGTTCATGAAGCGCTGATCCTTACCGAGCGAGCATGGTCAGGCAACGTCCTCACGGCCACGTGGTGTGCTGCGCCCCGCACGCAGAAGTGCTGTTCTCGCCCGTCCATGAACTTGGTTTGCTTCCAGATCACAAGAAGCGGCGGCCGACAGTTTGGATTCGCGAGGGGTATGGTCAGCGGAGCCTTTGTCGGACGCTCTCAAGGATTTCATCAGAAAGTCGCGGGTCGTGCACGGCACGAGCCAGTACCACACCACCCATCATCGCCGCTGTCCAAAAGATAGCTTCTTTCCGGTCTGCACCCTTAGCGGAGAGAAAATTCTCCAGTCCCTGCTCGAATGCGGCTTTGAGTTCAGGGGTCGAGCGCGCGACCTCCTGGGCCAGCGCGGCCATGGTGCAACCGTCGCCTGGATTATCTCGGTGCCGCCGGCTCAGGTAGCGGTCAGCAAATGATCCTTTGCTCTTCTTCCTTTTGCTGCGCTGCAGGCGATCTAGCGAAACTTCTTGGCCGTAGGCAACGGCAGCCGCCTGCAGTTCTTCCTTCGAACCGAAATGGGCATAGAAGGCGCCATGCGTCAGCCCGGCGGCCTTCATCACTTCGGCCACGCTTACGTTCTCAAATCCCCGTTCACGGAACAGGCGGGAAGCCTCCTTCACAATCCGTTCATGTTTGGCGGCGGTCTCTTCGACGGGATAGCGCATAATTTTTTTTGCATCCTCCATCTATGATGGTCATCATATCACATGTATGACGATCATCATATTTGATGCCAGTCGTGCAAAAAGGAGGCATTATGAAGCTCACAGGGAAAAAGGCTCTTATTACCGGTGGTAACAGTGGCATCGGTCTTGCCACAGCCAGACTTTTCGTTGCGGAGGGCGCGCAGGTCGCCATTACCGGTCGCGACCAGAAGACGCTGGATGAGGCGGTTCGAGAACTCGGACCAAACGTGCGTGGCTACCGCGCTGACGTGACCATTGCGGAAGACCGCAAGCGGCTCTTCGCAGCCCTGGCCAAAGATTTCGGGAAACTCGACATTCTCTTCGCCAATGCCGGCATTTCCGGCCGGACGCCTACCGGCTCGACCGACGAAGCCATCTTTGAGAACGTGATCCACACCAACCTTAATGGCGCTTTCTTTACGGTTAATTCAGCGGCGCCACTGCTGAACGACAACGGTAGCATCATCTTTAATGGGTCGGTACATAACTATCTCGGCCAACCTGGCGTCGCCGCATATGCAGCCACCAAGGGTGGTCTCGTCTCGATGGCGCGTTCCATCGCCGCCGACCTTGCACCCCGCAACATTCGCGTGAATGTCGTCGCACCGGGCGCGACGAAGACTCCCATCTGGAAGCGCGGGCCCCGCGCCTCTGTTTCCGCAGAAGACTCCGCTAAGTTGGCGAAGTTCGTCTCGTCCTCGGTGCCGCTCGGGCGTTGGGGTGAGGCGAAAGACGTTGCCAACGCCGTGCTCTTCCTTGCCTCGGACGATTCCTCGTACGTCAATGCAGTTGAGCTGATGGTGGACGGGGGAGTCACAGGTGCCCCGTTTGGAGCCCCCATTCTTCAGGCCTGACTGCACAGAGTTAAGGCATGGAGCAACGGGCAGCGCGACGTGAACTGGCCGGACTGGTACGCAGGGTACACGGCGGCGGAGCAGGCATGGACCGAGCAGCCGATGTAAGCGACTGTGTGCTTATAGGCAGTAGAAATTGTGGTTTCTGGTCACCAGAAACCACAAGTAGAGAAAGAAATAAAACTTAAGGAGAACAAAAAATGACCATTAAGGAGAAAGAAATGAAGACCTCACAAATATACCGAGCTGATTCCGCGCCCCAGGCGCCCAGGTCAGCGCTCCGAGGCCTGATGCAACGTCTCGGATTAACCCTTCTCGCGTGTACGCTCGTCGTTGGTGTGACCGGTTCTGCGAGCGCCGCCGAGGCTCAAGACGAAGCAGCCGTTCGCGCGCTCGGAGATAACTTTGCTAAGGCTTTCGTTCAGAAGAATGCCGAAGTGCGAGCATCGCTATTCGCCGAAAATGGAACCTTCGTGACGCCGACGGGTGATTTTCTGCAAGGGCGGGTCGCGATGGTGAAGGACTTTGGTCCAGAGGCGCAACAAGCCGTCAACGGCACTACACAAGCGGCGTTCTCCAACTATCGGATCCGTTTCATCAAACCCGATGTCGCGGTCGCCGACGCGCTGCTTACCGTGCGCAATGTGAACGGTCCGGATGGGACGGTCATCCCCGTGATCCCGATCAACGTTTTCTACGTGGCTGTCCGCCATGGCGATCAATGGCTGATCGAGGATGGGCGCGCGCATTTCGCACCCGCGCCGCCTAATGGCATGACCGATCATGGGATGGCCGCTCACAACTAACGTGGAGAATACTTGTGCCACATTCCACGCAGCTCGATAAGGAACGAATCGCTACCAGCACGCCGGAGTCTGAAGCCGGCGTGCTCGTAGTTCGCAGGCACCAGCTGCTGGTGCGGTGCAGTCACTGGCTGAACGTGCCAATCCTTTTGGGCCTCATCCTGAGTGGCCTGTCCATTTATTGGGCATCTCCGGTCTATCAGCACAAACCAAATCCACTGACCGGAAATGCCGATCCTCTGGCGGACGTCGGTACATGGATATGTGCGCATGTACCGGGGCTACACCAATACAGCAGTCCGCCTGACTGGGTCTACAACCACATAAGCCTCGGTCCCGGCATGCTCGCCGTGGCTCTGCGCCTTCATTGGCTCTGTGCTTATCTATTCATGCTGAACGGCCTTGTCTTTGTAATAGGGTCGGCCATGGGAGGTGGTTGGCGATCTCTACTACCCCGCCGGACCGACTTGCGCGATGCAACGAAGATGTTTTGGTACTACATAGGCGTTCCTTTCGCCAAACTAACACACCTCAGTTGGCTGCATCCGCGCTTCAACACAAAATACAACGCACTTCAACGCGCCGCCTATTTCTCGATCCCGGTCGCCGGGCTCTTATCGATCCTCAGTGGATGGGCGATTCACAAACCCATGCAGCTCTATTGGTTGACCTGGATTTTTGGCGGTTACGATAAAGCGCGTGTCTGGCACTTCTGTCTGCTGTGGCTTTTTGTTCTCTTTGTCGTGCCCCATGTGATTCTCGTTCTCGCTGATGGCTGGGACACACTTCGCAGCATGATCGTAGGTTGGTCGACGAAGGCGCAGAGATCGGAGGACTTTTCACAATGAATCTTGAAGACGAACACTCTGCGCTAGAGGCGGACAACACATCCTCGACCGAATCCGCGTCCCCACGAAAGCCCGCAAGCTTCTTCCGGGAACGGCCTCCGCAGGTGATGGAAGTGGCTCCCCAGCTTTTGCGTCGGTGGAGTCGCCGCGATGTTCTGCTCTTCGGAATGGGCGCGATAGCCGCGGCCGCAGGAGGTGGTTATCTCTTGCCTCAGACTACACTCAAACGCCTGGGCATAATCCACGGAAAGGAGAACTGGCCGAAAAAGGAATGGCTTCTGAATAGATCCCTGCGCATCGATGACGATGTTGCAGAGGCTCTGTATTCCAAAAATCGGCTGGTGCCAACCTACACCAAATCGCAGATTACCCCGCTCAGGAACAATTACAACGGGGCCACCCCCAACCCCAGCTATATTCCAGAATGGCGTTTGACTCTCGACGGGCTCGCTTCTGGCTTAAGCGTTGTTTTGAACATCCGGAACCTGCTCGCATCCTTCCAGGTGCATGAGCAAATCACCCGGCTGGTGTGCGTCGAAGGTTGGAGTGCTATTGCCTGGTGGGCCGGGCTCAGGTTCGATGATTTGCTGGGTGCTTATCCGCCAATGTCGCAGGCGAAATGGGTCCGAATAGAATCATCGGTCAATCTTGGTCCCTGGGGAAATCCCGACCCATACTACGTGTCGCTCGATCTTTCGACGGCTCGTCATCCGCAGACTCTGCTCGCGACTCACCTGAACGGAAAGCCTCTCACAGTGGAGCACGGAGCTCCGCTTCGCTTGGTTGCACCTGTGAAACTCGGCCTGAAAAACATCAAAGCGATTACGCGGATTACCTATACGAGGGACGAACCGCCGGATTATTGGGCAAAGCACGGGTATTCACGCTATGACGGAATTTGAATCCCTATCCGGGGACAACTTCTGAGGAGGCAGAAGATAGTTTGCGACCGATCGGTCTCTTCCGCCATCTGAGTAGTGCAACGGAGGAGATATGGCGGCGGCGACCTTGGCACTCCCGACGGCGATTGACCAGACTAAAGCGATTAATCCATGGCTGATTGCGATCACAGTGACGCTTGCGACATTCATGGAGTTGCTCGATACGGCTATCGCGAATGTCTCCCTCCCTCACATAGCAGGTGGTCTCGCTACTAGCTACGACGAAGCCAGCTGGGTGCTGACCAGCTATCTCGTTGCCAATGCCGTAGTTTTGCCCCTGAGCGCGTGGCTCAGCCGTGTCTTCGGCCGGAAGAACTACTACATGGCCTGTGTTGCACTGTTCAGTTTGAGCTCGTTGATGTGCGGGCTGGCGCCAAGTTTGGGCTTACTGATCTTTTTCCGAGTGCTCCAAGGCATCGCCGGCGGAGGCTTGGCGCCCGTTGAGCAAGCGATCCTGGTGGATACTTTTCCGGCTTCGAAGCGCGCCGCGGCCTTCGCGCTTTACAGCATGGCAATTGTGACGGCCCCCGCGATTGGGCCACCTCTCGGCGGCTGGATCACTGACAGCTTCTCCTGGCGCTGGGTCTTCTTTATTAATGTCCCGATCGGGATCATTTCGCTGGTTCTGACGAGCCGCTTGTTGTCCGACCCCCCGGAATTCAAGCGGGAAGTGGAAGCTGCACGCCAGGCAGGACGGATGAAGGTTGACTACCTTGGAATCCTGTTGATTGCTATCGGTTTCTCTTGCCTTGAAGTTGTGCTCGATCGCGGTGAGAGGCTCGACTGGTTTGAGAGCGACTTCATTGTGGCGTTTTTCGTGATTGCCATCGTTGCGTTGGTCATCGCAGTGATCTGGGAATTGCGACAGCAGGATCCCGTCGTTGAGTTAGCCCTGCTGAAAGAGCGCAACTTCGCACTTTCCAACCTTTTCTACTTCCTCTTCGGATTTGTCCTGTTCGGTTCGACCGTGCTGATTCCGCAAATGCTGCAGTCTCTCTACGGCTACACCGCAACGGATGCTGGCTTAGTTTTAGGTCCGGGCGCGATGGTGATCGTCGTTATGGCACCCCTTATCGTGCGGCTGGTAAAGAAGATCCCGGTGTCCTGGATGATTGGGTTTGGTTTCACCGTCCTCGGGTGTGCCATGTGGTACTTCGCGAGTTTTAGCCTTGCAACCAACTACGGAAGAGAAGCGTGGGCGCGCGCGGTTCAGGGCTTCGGGATCGCCTTCTTGTTTGTCCCGACCAGCCAGCTCGCCTACTCCTATTTGCCCAAGAACAAAAACAACAAAGCGTCGAGCCTCACCAACCTTTTCCGCAATCAGGGTGGAAGCTTCGGCATTGCGTTCGTGACAACGGTGCTCGCACGGCGCGCTCAATACCACCAATCGGTGCTGGTCACGCACGTCACGAGTTTCGATCCGACGTTTTCGGAGAATGTACAGAACCTTGCAAATCGCTTCATCGATCACGGTTATTCGGCAGCTGACGCAGCCATGCGGGCGCTCGCCCAGGTTCATGCCCTGGTGCAGCAGCAAGCTAGCATTCAGGCGTTCCTTGATTGCTTCTGGTTGCTCGGCCTAGTTGCTTTTGTAGGGCCGGTACTCGCCATTTTCATTCATAAGTTCAACCAGGGTGGGGATGCGGCGGCACACTAAATTTCTAACGGAGGGAGATTTATGACAGATGTAATCGACACTATTCAGGATGGTCCGCAGACCTCCTCAACCTTGGAGGGCGAGGCAGCTCAAATGTTCAAGACTCGGGTGCTGAAGTCTCGCCCCGCGGAACCGAAGCGAAAGCCCGTTCCTCGCCGGACGCTCGTTCTTCTTGCCGCCGCTCTGGCCGCGGTTGCCGGCATCTCCTGGTGGCTTCATGCACGGCATTTCGAGACGACGGATGATGCTCAAATCGACGGCCACATCAATGTTGTTTCCAGCCGGATCAGCGGCACCGTGCGATACCTCAATCCACAAGTTGAAAACAATCAGTACGTCCAGTCAGGAACCCTTCTAGTTGAGCTCGACCCCAATGACTACCAAGCAGCCTTAGAGCATGCCAAGTCAGACCTGACCACAAAGGAAGGAGAGGCTCGCTCCGCTGGGGTCAACGTGCCGATCACCAACGCGAGCGCCTTCAGCCAACTTCGTCTAGCGGAGGCGGCGCGCGATGAGGCAGTTGCCGCGGTTGATTCCGAAGAGGCCAACCTAGCCGCTGCACAACACAGAGTGAAACAGGATGAGGCCGTTTCTGCTCGCGCCGAACGGGACCGCATCCGGTACAAAGGGCTGCTTGAGGGCGGAGTAGTCTCCCAGCTGGAGTACGATGCCCACGAAGCAGAGGCACTCGCAGATGCGCAGGCGCTCGAAGCCGATCGCGCCATAGTTACTTCCGAGCAACACAAGATCGGCCAACTGCGCAGCCTGATTGCTCAGCGAGAGGCGCAAGTCCAGGCTGCCCGCACTGCCCCACAACAAGTGAGCGATGCCCAGGCAAAATCTGAGTCGAGCACAGGCCAGGTGAGTCAGGCCAAGGCGGACGTTCGCACGGCGGAGCTCAATTTCGGCTATACAAAAATCTATGCTCCGGTCAGCGGAGTCATTGGCCGCAAAACGGTCGAGCTCGGCCAGAGGATTCAGCCCGGTCAAAGCCTGCTCGCCATTGTTCCGCTTGACGACATCTGGGTGACGGCGGACTTCAAAGAAACGCAGCTCAAGTACATGCGTGCGGGAGACCCGGTGAGCATTCACGTGGATACGTTCGGTCGAGATTACGAAGGAACGGTGGAGAACCTTCCTGGAGCCGCCGGCTCGTTGTTCAGCCTGCTGCCGCCGGAAAATGCAAGTGGCAACTTTGTGAAAGTTGTGCAAAGACTACCGGTAAGAATTCGTTTTAACCCTGATCAGGATCCGCAACACCTGCTGCGGCCTGGCATGTCGGTTGAGCCCGAGGTCAAAGTGCGTTGAGTTCCATGTTCTAATGAAAGAGACCGATTGGTCTCTCGGTTCCAGAGGAGTGCGAATGTCGAAAGGTGAAGAGACGCGGCAACGAATTGTGGCCCAAGCGGCCGCCATGTTCAACCAACACGGCTTCGACGGAAGCTCACTTTCGGAGTTGATGAAAGCCACGGGGCTGGAAAAAGGCGGTATCTATCGCCACTTTTCGAGCAAAGAAGAGCTGGCAGCCGAGGCGTTCGACTATGCGTGGAAAGCAGCCTGGGACGCACGCATGGGCGATCTCGACTCGATCGCGAACAGTGTCGACAAATTGAAGCAGCTCGTCGCGAACTTTGTTAGCCGTCGATCATCGGTGCCCGGTGGTTGTCCGTTGCTGAACACTGCAATCGATGCCGACGACGGCAACCCCATTCTTCGTGCAAGCGCTCTCAAAGCACTCGGAGTGTGGCGTGCGCACCTTGTCTCAATCATTACCGCGGGGAAAAACCGCAAGGAGATCAAGCCTGGCGTCGATCCCGCAGCGTTGGCGACGTTGATAATTTCTTCTCTCGAAGGGGCGCTGGTGCTTAGTCGCCTTGAACGAGACCCGAGAGCTCTGCAAGCCGCTCAAGAGCACCTTGAGCACTATATGGAGACTGAGGTGCGACAGCAAAAGCGGTACGACAGGCCTGCCGTCAAGGTGCCTACCAGCAAATCTCAGAGCAGCAAATTAACCTGAAGTGAGGATTGATCTTTATGAGTAAAGCAATTTCATCGCAAGCTCGGTGGCGGCTCTTTCAAGCCATGAACCAACTGGAGAGACTACAGCGACTCCGTGCGCGCTGGGGAGCCGCCATGGTACGTCGGGAAATCAGGCACACGACTTAACCTGCCATCATGGTGTCCGCATGGGCCCGGGATATTGCGCTACAAGCGAGTCAGTGGTTAGCAACGTGATGCCCTCCGCAGTCGCCTGTGCAACCAGAATGCGATCGAAGGGATCGTTATGAAGCGCCGGCAAGCTCTCGAGAGCGACAACATGATCGCTAATGATCGGGAGTTCGTTATAGCCATTGTCGAGAAGACCGCGACGCAGTAGCCGTGCATCCACCTTAAAATCATGTCGGCCTAGACGACTCTTAATTACGATTTCCCACAGGCTGGCCGGACTGAAGAAGAGCTCATTCGCTGGATCGTCGATCAGCGCCCGAGCCCGGCCGGAGAGCCGCTTGGGTACACCAGCCGCCCACAGAAGAAGATGCGTGTCGAGCAGCAGTTTCATGCTCCGCCACCGAAGAGCGCCTCAATCTCCTCCTGACCCATTCGGTCGAAGTCGTCCGGCACTAAAATGTATCCCGCCATAAAGCCGAGTCGACGAACGTCAGCACCAATGGGAGTGCTGAGGGGCGTCACCTTTACAATCGGTTTCCCTGCCTTGGCGATCACGAACGACTCACCCTTTGACGCCTGCTCCACGAGTTTTGAGAGCTGAGTCTTCGCTTCGTGAATGTTAACTGTTTTCATGCCAGTCTCAATAGACTAAGTTTAGTTAGTCTAGTTTACCACGGCACGCCGTAAACTCACTGACCGCGCTGGGCGTCTTTCGTTATGGCGCATTTTCCTACTTGGGTCAAAATGCCAAAACGTCGCCAAAGTGGCAGGCACGGAAGCCATAAGTAATAATATTGTTTAT
>Ga0075030_100005014_pt1 | contig 11938 bp, 9 predicted proteins | sample LitLauG_LLR_2012_FD_71393 | JGI IMG/M metagenome (GOLD analysis project Ga0075030, IMG submission 71393) | Freshwater sediment microbial communities from Pennsylvania, USA - Little Laurel Run_MetaG_LLR_2012 | ecosystem: Environmental > Aquatic > Freshwater > Creek > Sediment | place: USA...
GGCATGTGCCGCTGGCGATTCGCCGTCAGATGGGCGAGCTCGGGTTGATCGGCGTTGAATTTCCCGCTCGCTTTGGCGGCCTGGGCGTCGACCACGTCACCGCGGGTGTCGTGCTGGAGGCGATTGCCGAAGGCGACTTCAATATTGGCTACATCCCGCTCCTGGCCTCACTGTGCGGGGCCATCGTCGCCCGCCACGCGGCGCCAGGGATCGCCGCCGAAATCCTGCCCAAAGTGGTTACGGGCGAGACGTTGATCGCGCTCGCGCTGACCGAACCGCGCGGCGGATCGGATGCGGCCTCGCTCGCGCTGAAAGCCACGCGTGATGGCGGCGACTATGTCCTGCGGGGCGAGAAGACCTCGATCTCGATGGCCGATCAGGCGGATCTGGCGGTGGTGTTCGCCCGCACCGGGACGCCGGCCGAACGGGCGCGCGGGATTTCCGCCTTTCTGGTGGATCTGACCGCGCCGGGCGTCAGCCGCACCCGCTTTGCCGATGTCGGACAGCATGCGATCGGGCGCGGCTCGATCTTCTTCGACGGTGTCCGCGTGCCGGCCTCGCACCGGCTTGGCGACGAGGGATCCGGGTTCGTTCAGGTGATGCAGGGCTTCGACTTCTCGCGTGCCCTGATCGGGCTGCAGTGCCTGGCGGTGGCCCGCGTTTCGCTGGCCGAGACCTGGGCGTATGTCGCCGAACGGCAGGCGTTCGGCAGGCCTTTGGGGGATAACCAGGGGGTGAGTTTCCCGTTGGCCGAGGCCGAAACGATGGTCGAGGCGGCACGGCTGCTTTGCTACAAGACGCTGGGCGCCAAGGACGCTGATCTGCCGCATACCAAAGAGGCGGCGATGTGCAAATGGTGGGCGCCGAAACTGGCCTTTGAGGTGGTGCAAACCTGCCTGCTGATGCATGGTCACGCAGGGTATTCGACCGAGCTGCCGTTCGGGCAGCGTTTGCGCGATGTGCTGGGCCTGCAGATCGGCGATGGCACGGCACAGATCATGAAACTCATCATTGCCCGTGAGTCGTTGAAACACGTTACGCGATAGGCGGGAAGTGGCATGACGCACACACTCAGCCCGGCAACGCGCCGGGACGCCATGACCCGCGCCGGGCTGTGGCATGACGAAACCCTGCTGGGCCATTTTCGCCGCGCGGTCGACCTGCATCCGGACAAAACGTCGGTCATCGCGACACAGGCCGAAACCGGTGCGGTGGTTCGTCTAAGTTTCGCCGAACTCGATCAGCTTTCGGACCAGGTGGCCGTCGGGCTGATGCGGCGAGGGATCGGCGACGGCGATGTGGTTTCGTTCCAGTTACCGAACTGGTGGGAATTTACCGTGCTGCATCTCGCGTGCCTGAAAGCCGGGGCGATTTCCAATCCCTTGATGATCATCTTCCGGGAACGCGAGCTGACCTTCATGCTGGGGCTCGGGGGAACCAAATTGCTGGTCGTGCCGGCGCGTTTTCGCAACGTCGATCATCGCGCGATCGCGGCGGCGGTGCGCCCCGCGCTACCGGCGCTGACCGACGTTTTCGTGGCGGGCGGCGACGGCGAGGACGCGTTCGAGACCTTGATCGCGCCGGACGTCACCGCATCCGAACGGGCGATTCTGCGCAGCCGCCATTTAGCGCCCGACGCCGTGATACAACTGCTCTACACCTCGGGAACCACCGGCGAACCCAAGGGCGTGTGCCACACGTCCAACACCATGCTGGCCAATCTTATTCCCTTCAAGGAACGTCTTCATCTAGGCGCGGACGACATCTTCCACATGCCCTCGCCGTTGGCACATCAGCTCGGTTTTATGTACGGCCTGGTCCTGCCGGCGATGCTGGGTGCCACGGCGGTGTTGCAGGATGTCTTCACCGCCGAGACCATGGCGGCGCAGATCACCGACTACGGCGCGACATTCACGATGGGGGCGACACCGTTCCTCAACGACCTGGCCGATTATTGTGTCCGCACCGGCGCGCAAACGCCGACACTGCGGATTTTTGTTTCCGCCGGCGCACCAATCCCGCGGTCTTTGGTTGCCAAGGCGCGTGCCGCGCTGGGGTCCGCGATCATTTCGGGATGGGGCATGTCGGAGAATGGGGCGGTGACCACCACTCGCCTCGACGACCCGGAGGAAAAGGTCATCGCCACCGACGGCTGCCCGCTGCCGGGTATGACGGTACGTGTCACCGACCCGGCCGGTCACCCGGTTCCGGTCGGCGAGGAAGGTGAGTTGCATGTGCGGGGCTGCTCGAATTTTGTTGGCTATTTGAAACGTCCTGACCTCGCGCGGGTCGATCCTGATGGCTGGTTCGACACCGGCGACCTCGCCCGTATGGATGCGGACGGCTTTATCCGCATTACCGGCCGGTCGAAGGACATCATCATCCGCGGCGGCGAGAACATTCCGGTCGTGGAGGTGGAAAACCTGCTGTACCAACATCCCATGGTCGCCAGCGTGGCGATCGTCGGTTTCCCCGATCCACGCCTGGGCGAGCGTGCCTGCGCCTATGTCGTTCCGCGCGACGGCGCGACGCTGACATTCGATGACATGGTTACCTGGCTAAAAGCGCAGAAGATGGCCATGCAATACATCCCCGAACGGTTGGAAATAGTGGACGCCCTTCCCCGAACACCGTCTGGCAAAGTGCAGAAATTCAAACTGCGCGAGATGGCAAGAAAGGCCCCCGGGGAAACGACGGAGTGAACCTGTCTCAGGAACTATCGCCCTAAAGCTGGCTGAGGCCCGTCTTTAGTCGTTCCAGCGGCGGGTGAGGCTGTTCCTCGCTCCCTCGTGATCATGTAGCCAGGTGGTCGGGTTCGGTGCGTTGATTTCGATCAAGGCCGTCGCCCGCAGAAGCGATGAAGTTGCCGGGTCGCCGTCAGTCTTCTGATTTCGGGAAGGCGATGAGCATATCGATCCAGTACTGCCACCCCGTGGCAATGGAGCATCGGCAATGAACGATGGTGTAGGCGCTGGCATGGTGCGTGGCTGGGTCATGCTGTGGAACTTGGAGCTGGCTTGGTTGCTGGCTGTCGTGGTCATCGGCGTCAGCATCCTGGCATTCCTGGAACTGATCACCTCGCTGCAAGACGAGCGGGGACCGGCGATGAGAGAATCCGATTCGTCGTCGTCAGGGTCGCGATCTTATTCGTTCCGATCACTTATCAGACGCACAATCGCGCGCTAGCGAGCGCGCGCGGGAGACCATCCGATGGCGCACAAACAGGTCCTGTTTCGTTCGGCCGCCCGAGAGAAAATCCTGCGCGGCGCGACGCTGCTGTGTGACGCGGTGCGGGTTACCTTGGGGCCGAAATCGAAATCGGTGCTGATTCAAAAGAATTGGGGTATGCCGATCATCTGCAACGATGGCGTCACCATCGCAAAAGAATTCGATCTGAAGGACCCCGAGGAAAATCTGGGCGCCCAGGTGTTACGCCAGGCGGCCGAGAAAACGGGCGATGCGGTCGGCGACGGCACCAGCACCGCGACCATTCTGGCGCAGACGATTTTTGCCGACGGCGTTCGAAATGTGGTCGCCGGTGCCAGCGCGATCGATCTGAAGCGTGGCCTGGACCGTGCGGCGCAGGCCGCGATCGTTGCATTACGTGAGATGTCACGTCCGGTCAGCACGCGGAAAGAAAAGGCCCAGGTCGCGACGATCTCGGCGCACAACGATCCGGTAATCGGTGACTTGGTTGCCGATGCGATGGAAAAGGTTGGTGGCGAAGGGGTGATCACGGTCGAGGAATCGAAGACCACCGAAACGACATTGGAGGTGGTTGAAGGGATGCAGTTCGACCGGGGCTACATTTCTCCCTACTTCGTTACTAATGCGGAGAAAATGATCGCGGAGCTGGATGATCCCTTTATTTTGATCAATGAAAAGAAGTTGTCCAATCTGCAGGCGATGCTTCCGTTGCTGGAAGCGATCGTACGCTCCGCCCGGCCATTGTTGATCGTCGCCGAGGACGTCGAGGGCGAGGCCCTGGCCACGTTGGTGGTAAACAAACTACGGGGTGGCTTGGCCGTAGCCGCAGTGAAAGCGCCGGGCTTCGGCGATCGCCGCAAGGCGATGTTGGAGGATCTGGCGGTGTTGACCGGCGGCCAAATGATCTGTGAGGAGGTCGGCGTGAAGCTGGAGAGCGTGGCCATTGATACGCTGGGCCGGGCGAAGCGCATTGTCATTACGAATGAGCATACGACGATCGTGGATGGCGCCGGCAAGAAAGCCGACATCGAGGGGCGGTGCAAGCAAATCCGCCAGCAGATCGAGAATACCACGTCAGACTATGACCGCGAAAAACTGCGGGAAAGACTGGCGAAGTTGGCTGGCGGTGTTGCGGTGATCCGCGTCGGGGCGCCGTCCGAAGCCGAAATGAAAGTGCGAAAAGAGGCGCTGGACGATGCTATCAGCGCGACCAAGGCGGCGGTCGCGGAGGGCGTGGTGCCGGGCGGCGGGTTGGCGTTGATCCGCTGCACCGACGCTGTGACCCGGGAAGAAGCGCAATGCGAGGGCGACGAACGGACGGGCGTTCAGATGCTGAAGCGTGCTCTTGAAGCGCCGACACGTCAGATCGCCGAGAACTCCGCGGTGGATGGCGGCGTGGTGGTTGCCCGCATGCTGGCCGGACAAGGCGCGCAAGGCTTTGATGCGGCCCGTAAGGAATATGTTGATTTGTTTGAAGCGGGAATTATTGATCCGACGAAAGTGGTGCGTATCGCGCTGGAGAATGCCGTTTCCGTGGCCAGCGTTCTGTTGCTGACCGAAGCGACGATGACGGAAATTCCGGAGTCCAAGAAGGATCGTGCCTTGGAATCGGATCTGGCTGCCTGAGGTTTAATTTTCATGGTTTGAACAGGAGATATTCGATGGTTGATGATACCACTTTGCAATCGATGGTGATGGACGAACTGGTCTGGGTTCCCAACGTCGATGCCGCACATATCGGGGTCGCAGCGCACGACGGTGTTGTCACGCTGACCGGTATCGTTTCCACATTCGCGGAAAAATTCGCGGCCGAACGGGCGGTGCGGCGGGTCAAGGGCGTGCGCGGGATCGCGGAAGAGATCGTGGTGCGGCCGCCATCGGCACATAAGCGTGCCGACGAGGAAATCGCGGAACGGGCGTTGAAAATTCTCGCCTGGGACGTGGAGGTGCCGGATCAGGAGCTTCAGGTCAAAGTCGAAAAAGGTATCCTGACGCTGACTGGAATCGTTGCAAATCAGTTTCAAAAGCGCAAGGCTGAAGACGACATCAGGCGATTAAGCGGCGTTACCGCCATCGTCAACCTGATCGAAGTGCGGGCCAGCGCGATCGATGCCGCGCATGCCGGCGGGCTGCACCAAAAGATCGAAGATGCTCTTCGGCGCAGCGCGGAATTGGAAGCGGCCCATATTACCGTTACGGTCCAAGGCGGAAAGGCAATTCTGCAAGGGCGAGTCAAAAGCTGGTGGGAGCGCGGGATTGCCGAAAATGCCGCCTGGGCCGCGCCGGGAATTATGGAGGTCGACGATCGCATTGTCGTCGGGGGCTGATACTTCACCATTTCAGCGGGCTGCCGGCCAATCACAACCAAAGAGTCGACCATGACAAATGCGCCCGATTATCTCCGCTGGTTCGCGACTCTGCGGCTTGAAGATGTGCCATTGGTCGGTGGCAAGAATGCATCATTGGGGGAGCTGTATCGGGAGTTAGGTGCACAAGGCGTCCATGTGCCGAACGGCTTCGCACTGACCGCCGCCTGCTACCAGGATGCGCTTACCGCCGCCGGGGCATGGCCCCAACTGCACACGCTGCTCGATGACCTGGATGTCACCGACCTGCCCCGTTTGGCCGACCGATCGGCGGAGGCTCGGCGGCTCGTTTATGCGGCGACGGGCACCGAGCCGATGCGGCAATCGATCGCTGCAGCCTATGCGTTGCTGCAAGAGCAATACGGCGAGAACGTTGCGGTAGCGGTTCGGAGTTCGGCTACGGCGGAAGACCTGCCCACGGCGAGTTTTGCTGGTCAGCACGAAAGCTATCTCAACATCACCGGGATCGATGATCTGTTTGAGGCTTGTCGCCTTTGCTTCGCGTCGATCTTCACCGATCGCGCCATCGTCTACCGCGTCAACAATGGTTTCAACCATTTCAAAGTCAGCCTTTCGGTTGGCGTTATGAAAATGGTCCGGTCCGACCGTGCGTGCAGTGGGGTGATCTTCACCCTCGACACCGAATCCGGATTTCGCGATGTCGTGTTGATCACGGGGTCTTACGGTTTGGGCGAAAATATCGTGCAGGGAACCGTGGATCCGGATGAATTCACCGTCTTCAAGCCGACATTCGCCCGGGGTCATCCGGCCGTTCTGCGACGAATACTGGGCAAAAAACAGCTTACCATGAGTTTGTCGAAAGGACATCTTGGTTTCACCACGCAAAACGAGCGTACGCCTGACGAAAAACAGACGCACTTCTGCCTGGTTGACAGCGAGGTCATAACCCTCGCCGCCCATGCCATTTCGATCGAGGAACACTATTCCCAGCGCGCGGGTCATCCCGTTCCGATGGATATCGAATGGGCCAAGGATGCGGAAGACGGGCGGCTGTATATCGTGCAGGCGCGACCGGAAACCGTTGTGTCGCGGAAATCCGCAACGCTGCTGGAGACTTATACGCTGACGGGCGCTGGAACGGTTCTGGCCACCGGCAAGGCGGTAGGGGAAAAGATTGGCACTGGCGTGGTCCATGTCGTCACATCAAAAGAAGATCTGGCGAAATTCCGGCCTGGCGAAGTTCTGGTGGCGCAGGCAACAAGTCCCGACTGGGAACCGGTGATGAAGACCGCCAGCGCCATCGTGACCGACCGTGGCGGGCGAACCTGTCATGCCGCCATTGTCGCGCGCGAACTGGGCGTGCCCGCCGTGGTCGGTGCGACAAATGCAACGATTGCCTTGCGCACCGGGACGCGGGTCACAATTTCCTGCGCCGGCGGCGAGACGGGCGTGGTCTATAACGGTGACGTTCCGTTCGAGATCGAGCGGACCGATGTCGGCGCACTTTCATTGCCGAAGACGCAGATCATGGTCAATCTCGGCAATCCGGAATTGGCATTTCGCACGGCGATGATGCCGAACGCTGGTGTGGGGCTTGCGCGTATGGAGTTTATTATCAGCGAGCACATCGGCATCCACCCCATGGCGTTGGTGCACCCCGAACGGGTTCCGGCCCGGGAACGCGTGCGCATTTATGAGCGTGCGAGCAGCTTTGCGTCACCGACTGAGTATTTTGTGCGGACCCTCGCGGAAGGCGTCGGCACCATCGCCGCGGCGTTCTATCCGAAACCGGTAATCGTTCGGCTATCTGATTTCAAAACCAACGAATATGCCGAACTGCTCGGCGGCACGGCTTTCGAGCCGCACGAGGCCAATCCGATGCTCGGTTTTCGTGGCGCCGCCCGCTATGCCCATCCCGCTTACGCAGAAGGTTTCGCCCTGGAATGCGAAGCACTGAGGCGCGTGCGGGAGGAAATGGGACTGATCAATCTTGTCGTTATGGTACCGTTCTGCCGCCGCGTGTCGGAGGCCAGGGATGTTCTGACCGCGATGGCGGGACACGGACTGACGCAAGGACAGAACGGACTGGAAATTTATGTGATGTGCGAGATCCCCAACAACGTCATCCAGGTCGATGCGTTTGCGACGATATTCGATGGTTTTTCTATCGGATCGAATGACCTGACCCAACTCACGCTGGGTGTGGACCGCGATTCGGAAATCGTATCGTTCGATTTCGATGAACGCGATCCGGGGATGCTGGAAATGCTGCGTCTGGCGATCGCTGGGGCCAAACGCAATCATCGAAAGATCGGGATCTGCGGAGAAGCTCCGGCTAATTATCCGGAGGTGGCCCGGTTTCTGACCCAGCTTGGGATCGACTCGATCAGCGTGAATCCATCGAGTTTGCTGCGCACGATTTCCATCGTGCGGGAGGCGGAAGCGCAAGTGTGCACACCAGCATAGAGGGGAATCGCCGGGATGGCTCCACCGATCGTCACCTTGACGCTCAATCCCGCGGTTGACCTGAGCTGTCAGGCCTCGGCGGTTCAGCCCACCCATAAGATCCGCACGTTTGACGAACAATTCGACCCGGGCGGCGGTGGCATCAACGTTGCGCGGGTGGTTCATATATTAGGCGGCGAGGCATTGGCGCTGATCCTGACAGGCGGTGTGACGGGGCTATTGATCGAGGAGTTGCTCGACGCCGCCGGCGTGATCTGGCAGGCGCTGCCGATACACGGACGGAATCGCATCAGTTTGAATGTGCATGAGCAGGCGACCGGCTTGGAATACCGCTTTGTGCCGGCGGGTCCCACGCTCGATCAGGGCGAATGGGGTGCCGTTCTCCGGTACCTGAAAGAGATTGATGCGGAATGGATCGTTGCCAGCGGCAGTCTGCCGCTTGGAGTGCCGGCGGATTTTTACGCACAAGCGGCGGCTATTGGAAGAGATCGCGGCCAAAAATTCGTTCTCGATACGTCAGGTCCGGCGCTGCATGCCGTGCGGGGTTTGGGAATTGAGGTTTTGAAACTGAGTCTCGGCGAACTCGAATCCCTCGCGGGTCACTTACTGCCTGACGCCGACGCCCGGGAGAATGAAATCGCGCTGCTTGTTCAATCAGGAACCGCCCGAAAGATCGTTGTTACTCTGGGACAGAATGGCGCAATTCTGGGAACGCCGGACGGTATTAGCCGGGTGCCTGCGATGAACGTAGAACTGCGCGGTGCAGTGGGGGCCGGCGACAGCTTTCTGGCGGGCTTCGTGCTTGGGTTGTCAAGAAAACTGTCGGACCAGCACGCACTTGCTTTTGGCAACGCAGCCGGCGCCGGCGCCGTTGCGACTTACGGAACAGCTAGGGTTGAACGCGACCAAGTAGAAACCCTTTATCGCAAGTGGTGCCAAGATAAAGTCGATCAGCCGGTCGGGCCGTCAACTGTGAAGGGCGGCATCGAGATCGCATAGGGCCCCTGCGCTTGGACCTGCGTTGCGTGGGCCGGGGAAGCTCCGTCATGAGTCAGATTGTGGGCTGCGACGATCTCTTCCCACAAGGCAAGAATGCTGCGTGCGGTGACATCCGCGACGAGGCAGTGGCCCTCGCTATCAAGCGCTGTCAACATGGCGTCTTGTGTGCCGGACACGCGTTGCAATGCCTGGTCGATGGCCCGGAGGCAGGCAACGACTTGCTCCACGGGCTGCAGGTGAGCATGCCGGGCCATTTCGTCGAGACGGAGGGCACGCAAACCTTGCGGGGAGGAGGCGACTGGTTCGCGGCCCAATTCGAAGAAGACGCTCACAACCGGCAGCATTCCGTGGATCAGTGACAGAACGCCTCTGGCCGTTTCGATATCGCAGCCGATCAGGTGGCGCTCGGGCGGGCGCATCGCCGGGTTGGGACGATAGAATCCGAGTGCACTGGAAATCTGCTGTTCCAACCAACGCCGAACGTCGGGCGGGGCCTGATTGATTTGTTCCGGTGACAGTGTGATACCGACCATGTTCAACTTTATCCCCTCGCTTAAAAAGAGCAAGGGCGAGATCGCTCTCGCCCTTGCTGGCGCAGTCGTTTAGGCCGCTGCTTTGACTTCTATTTTCTTCGGTGCGGCCTGGGCATTCTTCGGCACCGTCACCGTCAGCACGCCGTTGGCCACGGCCGCCTCAATCTTCTCCGCGTCAACACCCTCGGGAAGCGCGAAGGTCCTTTGGAACTCACCATAGCAGCGTTCGGACAGGTAGTAGCCTTTTTCCTTCTGCTCTTTTTCCTGTTTCTTCTCTCCTTTGATCAGAAGCATTTTGCCCGAAACCGAGACCTGAATATCTTTGTCGGTCATCCCCGGAAGTTCAGCGCTCAGCTTGAACGATGCGTCATCCTCGGTGATATCGACCGCGGGAACGGGCACACTGAATGTCGTTTCGGACCGGAATCCCGGAAACGGCAACATACCAAAGCCACTTGTGAACCGATCGAACAGTTGGTCCATCTCTGTGCGGAATGACCGCCAGATATCCGGGGCTGTCGCGACGGCCTGCGGTGACTGCTTTACGGGAACTGGATTCGTCGCCATCGAAGAAATCTCCTCTATTTGGTGGGAACGCATGGATAGTTTGGTCGCGTGCCTCCTGGTTGCCGTTGATTCAGGTCAACGGCCCGCGCAACTTCATGTCACTGATCGGTGAACAGGGTGTACCCACTCCTGAACGTGGGGCCACAGTTCATCATCGGGGGTTTTGACGAGATCTTTCATAATCGTTCCGATCACGCAGGGCTGCGTCGTGGTATTCAATGCGTCGCGCAAGGACGCGAGAACATGCGACGGGGCAACGAGAACCAACCCCTCGAACTCCCCAGCCGCCGCCGCGGTGTTCAGACGCGAGCCGATCTGGTGAGCAAATTTCTCTTTTTCCAGGTCGTGCAGATCGTGACGTGGTGTTACGGCATGATGTGCCGAGGAGTCCGAATGAAACGACGCACCGGGATGATCGCTACCGAGCTCCGATGAACGCTTGTGCGCGGTCGGCGAATCAAGTGTCGCTTCGGTGTGCAGCGCATTATCGGCTGCTGGGCGAACAAATCGGGCGTGCTCGCCATCCGCGATCACGATCAAGAGATTCGGATGTTTGTGCATTAAATGGTCCTCCTCTGTCAGCGAGACACGTTGCCACGTTCCGCCCCTTCGATGTTTGATCCTGAACAAGGCGAGCACGGGCCACGCATTTCGGTGCCGTCACGCAGCGAGGCTGCTGCCGACTTTCGGAGCTTTGGGCGACGGTGCCAGCTTGGTCGCAATCAGCTTCAATTCGTCGGCGGAAAATGTTTCCTTGACCAAGAGGTCTGTCGCCGCCTGATCCAACAAGGCGCGATTGACCGACAAGATCGCGACCGCTCGGGCAAAACATTCCTCGATCAGTATCCGAACGGCCGCATCGATCGCGTTGGCGGTGGCCTCGCCATACCGCCTGGGCTGCCAGTCGCGCATCCCGGGGGTTTCCAGCAGGGGCGTAGGTTCCGGTTCGTATGATACCTGACCGAGCTTTGGATCCATCCCGAAACGGACGACCATGTTGCGGGCGATGTCGGTGGCCTTTGAAAGATCGTCGCCCGCGCCGGTGGAAACCTCCTCATACACCAGGCTCTCGGCCGCTCGACCGCCCAGCAGCACGGTCATTCGATTCAGCAGTTCGGCGCGGTCCATCAGGAAACGATCCTCCAACGGGCGTTGCATCGTGTAGCCCAAGGCCGCTATGCCGCGCGGAATGATCGACACCTTCTGCACCGGATCGACACCGGGCAGTGTCATCGCCACCAGCGCGTGTCCCATTTCGTGATGCGCCACGACGTCGCGTTCGTGCGGATTGAGGATACGGTTGCGTTTTTCCAGGCCCGCCACGATTCGCTCGATCGCCTGCGTGAAATCCTCCAACGTCACGTTGGTGGCGGAGCGGCGGGTCGCGAGCAGCGCCGCCTCGTTCACCAGATTGGCCAGATCCGCCCCCGAAAAGCCAGGCGTCAGCGCCGCGATCGCGTCCACCGAAACCTGCGGCGCAAGCTGGATCTTCTTGAGGTGCACCTGAAGAATCGCCACGCGCCCGAGTTTGTCCGGGCGATCGACCAGCACTTGCCGATCGAAACGACCGGCGCGCAGCAAGGCCGGATCGAGGATCTCGGGCCGGTTGGTCGCGGCGAGCAGGACGACGCCGCTCGACGCATCAAAACCGTCCATTTCACTCAGGAGTTGGTTGAGGGTTTGCTCTTTTTCGTCATGGCCGCCGCCACCGGGCAGGAATGATCCCCTCGCCCGGCCCAAGGCATCGAGTTCGTCGATAAAGACGATGGCAGGGGCGCTCTGCCTGGCCTGCTCGAACAGGTCGCGCACGCGGGCCGCGCCGACGCCGACGAACATTTC
>Ga0075030_100005016_pt1 | contig 11936 bp, 7 predicted proteins | sample LitLauG_LLR_2012_FD_71393 | JGI IMG/M metagenome (GOLD analysis project Ga0075030, IMG submission 71393) | Freshwater sediment microbial communities from Pennsylvania, USA - Little Laurel Run_MetaG_LLR_2012 | ecosystem: Environmental > Aquatic > Freshwater > Creek > Sediment | place: USA...
CACGACCAGGAAAAACGATTTCAATCCCCGTACCTTTCTGTCAACCATCGGCAAAGGAAGGGAAATGGTGTCGTTTGGGAAGAAACACACAGTCTTCGCCCAAGGCGACGCGACGGACGGCGTGTTTTTCATCCAAGAGGGAAAGGTGCAACTCAGTGTCGTGTCGGAAGCCGGCAAGGAAGCCATTCTGGGCATTTTGAGCGTAGGCGATTTCTTTGGAGAAGGCGGGCTGGGCGGCCAGTTCGCGCGCACGTCGTCCGCGATAGCCGTAACGGACTGCGTCCTGCTGCATGTTGAGAGGAAGACTCTGATGCACGCCATGAGCGTGCAGCCGAAACTGTCGGCTCTGTTCATGCGGCACCTGGTGAAGCGGAACATCCGGTACCAGGACGACCTGGTGGATCAACTGTTCAACTCGAGCGAGAAGCGGCTGGCCCGAGTTCTTCTGCTGATGGCGCACTTCGGCAACGAGGGCGTTTCCGAAATGTCCATCCCCAGACTCAGCCAGGAAACGCTGGCAGAGATGGTCGGGACCACGCGCTCCCGCGTAAGTTTCTTCATGAACCGGTTCCGGAAGCAGGGTTTCATCCATTACGACACAGGCGATAACCTGCATGTGCGCAGCGCGCTGCTGAACGTGGTTCTTCATGATGATGACGGAGAATCGGCAACGGCTGCGGCGAGGAATTCGACTGCCCCCGCGAGGAAGCTTGCAGAACCGCCTCCGGAACACGGCAAGCTGCTCGACCGGGATCGTGCCAGGAGACCGTTTTTGCCTGGGGTCGAAGGCCGCAATAAGTAAGTTGTTACAATTCGCCGCTTCGCGGCTGGGGTGCATGAGCGAACAAAACAGCAGGTCTCTCCACTCCGCCGGTCGCTGCGCTTCGCGCACCGGCCGGCTCCAGTCGAGATGACAGAGGGATGCGGGACCCTCGCTTTCAGTGGCCGGCTCCGGTCGAGATAACAGCGTTAGGAAAATCCATCGTTCAGAGAAAAAAACCCCGCTCAAGCGAGCGCTTGGGCGGGGTACCCGCGACGGGTAAGAGAGAGCCGCTAGCTTAGGGCCTGCGGATGAAACCGTGAGCCACGCCGCTCGGGTCGAGAACGGCCCCGACGATGTCGCCGGCAGCGTTGACGGTGAAAGCGCCGGTGCCCTGTCCGCTGCCGCCCGTGCCGCCGCCGGGCGCGTCAAAGGCAGTGATCGTGCCGTCGGCGGCGCGAAGGAATCCGTGGGTGTTGCCGCTGTTGTCACCATAGGTCCCGACCACTACGCCGCCAGTGTTGATGCTGAGTGCGTAAGTGCCGTTGCCGGAGCCGGTGCTGGCGCCGGGAGCGTCAAACACGGTGATGGTGCCGTTGGTGGCGCGGATGAAGCCGTGCACCACTCTGCCCGAGTCGCCGAAGCGGCCGGCGATCTCACCTGATGCGTTGATGCTTGAGGCGATGGTGCCGTTCCTGGCCGTGGTGCCGGCGCCGGGAGCGTCAAACTCGGTAATGGTGCCATTGGCGGCGCGGACGAAGCCGTGGAGTACGCCTCCAGCATCGGCGTAATAGCCGACAATGGTTCCCGCGGTGTTGATGATCGAAGAAGCGGGGAACAGTGGGTCGGCAAACGTGCCCAGGCCGGAGCCTGTGCCTGCGCCCTTGGCGTTAAAAGTAGTAATTTTTCCGGTGGTGGCGTTCCGCACGAAGCCGTGATGCACGCCGCCGCCATCCACGTAGTCGCCGGCGATGGTTCCTCCCAGGTTGATGCCACGGGGGTTGGTGCCCTGGCCTTTTTTCGTTCCCGCGCCGGGCGCGTCAAACTCGGTGATGGTGCCGTTGGTGGCGCGGATAAAACCGTGAATGACTCCGGCAGAATCCTGATAGCGCCCGATGGCAACTCCGCTGGTATTGATGGCGAGCGCGCCCGTGCCCTGAGTGTTGCCAGTGCCTGCTCCGGGAGCGTCGAAGGTAGTGTTGACGCCGTTGGCGCGGAGGAAGCCGTGACTGACGCCGCTCGAATCAATGTAAGCGCCGACGATGGTGTTGCCGTTGTTGAGATTGGTAGCGATCGTCCCTTGCGCGGCCTTGCTGCCGGAGCCGGGAATTTCAAACGTGGTAATGGTTTGCGCGGGCAGAAGAACTGCCGCCGCCGCGAGAAACAGTCCCAACTGCGGCAGCGATTTATGAAGCTGCGTGGCTCGAATATGCATGACTTCTATTTCTCCCTGGAAGAAGTTCGTACGGTATTTCTGAAACATTGCGAGTCCTGACGGAACGTTGACTACTGCAACAGCATCGTCGACTTGACGGAGTAGCTGGTGGTCCCGCACTTGATCAGGCCGGTCAGCGTGGCGAGTCCGGGTGAATTCGGAATGGCTTTCCCTTGCGCCACCCACAGCCAGATGTTGCCGGGCGCGGTGTTGAAGGTGGTGATTTTTCGGAAGTCCAGAGTCACAGTTTTTCCGCTCTGCACCTGGCTGAGTGAGTACGACGCGGTGCAGGAACCGGTGTAGTTGTTGTCCTGCACGGTCAGCGAATACACGTAAACAGTGCCGTGGGTGAGAATCGCCAGCGGGAAGGAAAGGTCGACGTTGGAAACTCCGGAACTCGGAACGCCGTTCACGGTTGGCACTTTGCCAGCAGGATCAATCAGGCCGGCGGTGATCGAAGTGGGAAGCATTGCCGGAAGGGCGACAGGCGGGCCGGCGATTGAAGCCGCGTCATCCGCCTGCGCCGAAGCGCGCGAGTTGCCGACAAAGGTGAATGCTGCCAAGGCCGCCACGGCGATAATGCCGAATGGCGTAAATTTCGCATGATTCCAGTTCATTTATCTGCCTCTCAAGAATGGGTTAGTGGAAGAGGCTTTTCAGAGGGAGAAAACTTCCACGCCTGCGCTACTGTCGCCCGTAACAGCGGGTGCGTCAATGGCGGGAGGCTGGCGAGTGCATGGCGAGCTAACATCATTAGTTACAGATATTTAGGCTGACTTGTTGCCTGCACTTGTGAGTCTTCGATTGCCTGAACGTGCTAGTTTTCTGGCGTTAGGCCTGTGCTAGACTTTAACTCTCCCCGCCGACCAACATTTATGCCCACACAACAGGCGTCTCCTGCCTTGGTTCGCTTCGGAATCTTTGAAGCCGACTTGCGCGCGGGCGAACTTCGGCGGAGCGGCGTCAGGGTGCGCCTGCAGGACCTGCCTTTCCGAGCGTTGGCGCTGCTGCTGACCCGGCCCGGGGAAGTAATCACGCGGGAAGAATTCCGGCAGGCGTTGTGGCCACCCGATGTTTTTGTGGATTTTGAGCAAGGCATCAGCAGCGCGGTCATGCGCCTGCGGGATGCGCTGAGGGATTCGGCGGAAAACCCCATTTTTATTGAGACCATCGAGCGCCGGGGTTACCGTTGGATCGGGCCGATCCAGGTGGCCGACGCGGTTGCGGACGAACCCGCGCGGCAAGAACAAACGAAAGAGAAAGAGAAAGAGTCAACCGAGAAACAATCGGTCTCGACGGCGGCCGCGTTGTCACCGGCGCCTTCCCGGTGGGGGAAGATGGCGTTTGCAATTCCCGTGCTGGCCATACTCTTCTGTCTGTGGATTTTCCGGACTAGCTCCCGGGACGCAAGGGCCAGCGCAGACTCGGGCTCGTCGACCGCAAGTTTGCATACGCCGGCGAATCATGAAGCTGAGGAGCTTTACCTGAAGGGCCGATTCTATTGGAACAAGCGTACGCCCGAGAGCCTCAATCAGGCGCTGGATGCGTTCAATCAGGCCATCGCGCATGACCCAAAATATTCCGATGCCTATGTCGGGCTGGCCGACTGTTACGACCTGCTGCCGGAGTTTTCCACGATGCCGGCCAATGAGGCGTACTTCAAGGCGTTTGCGGCTGCCAGGAAAGCGGCAGACCTGGCCCCACAATCTTCGGAGGCGCACGCGTCGCTGGGGTTTGTTACGTTTTGGGGGATGTGGGAAGCTGCTGACGCGGAAAAGGAATTTCGGCGTGCAATCCAACTCGACCCAAACAATGTGAACGCGCACCATTGGTACGCGACATTTCTGCATAGTCTGGGCCGTCGCGAGGAATCGTTGTCCGAGATCGAACTGGCGCGCAAGCTGGCTCCGGATTCGCCCTCGATTCTGGCCGACAAAGGGGAACTGCTGCGAGCCGCGGGACAGCGACAACCGGCGTTGCAGTTGTTGAAACAGCTCGAAGCGGCCGACCCAAATTTCGTCTCGCCGCATCGCTATTTGCGGTTTCTGTATTTGCAGGCCCGCGATTTCAACGGTTACCTCGCAGAATTGAAGGAGGAGGCCCAGTTGACCCATGATCCCACGCAAATTGCCGTGGCAGATGCAGCCGCAAAGGGCTTCAGCCGGCACGGCGGACAGGGATTGCTCCAAGCCCAGCTTCTCCAACAGCGGAACGCGTATGAACGAAGAAAGTTGTCGCCTTACTTTGTAGCCCAGACTGAAGCGCGACTCGGGCACAAGGTTGAAGCGCTCCGATATCTGACCATCGGCGTGCAGTCGCACGACGCAGCCATGCTGGATATGGGCATTGATGACAATTTTGCTGGTCTTCACGGCGACTCGGCCTTCGAGCGCCTGCTCGCCACGGTCGGGCTGCCGCAAGTCAACTGAGACGCGGACCAACCCGCTAGCAACTTGCCCACGAACCTGGGCATGCCCTAAACATACCTGAACGCACTAGCCCGTCGCATTTTCTTTGACGCCGAGTTCTAGAGTCGGTAGGATTTGCGAACTATTGGCTGACTCCATACCCACCGTTTCATCAGTCACGGTCCCGCATCAGCTACATAATTTCAAGTTTCACAGAAGAGGACAGCTATGAAAGTACTGCGCTCATTCTCCTTCCTTATCACTGCTGTGTGCCTTGTGGGCGTGTTTGTGCTGCCAAGCAGGCACGGATATCAGGTGAGCGGCACCGACGCGGCGAAGGCCATGTCGGCGGTCGACTATGCTGCCCGGAACAATTCGGCCGCGCCGACAAACTCGCTGCGAGGTGAGGAAAGGGAATCGCAGTCCATCATTAAGAAGTCGCTACCGTTTAAGGCGGACTCCATCGAAGGACGTCTCGCCGTGGGCGCGCTGCCTGTCAATACGTCGCTGGGTGAGTGGCGACCGATCGGGCCGGGCAACTTTGGCGGCAAGGTTTACTCCGTGGCGCTGGATGCCACGAATGTAAGCTATGTCTATGCCGCCTACGAAGTAGGCGGCCTTTGGGGAACGACCAACGGCGGCACGTCTTGGCGGCCACTGTACAACCGTTTCGCCGACGTCGCCTTCGCGAGTGTCAAAGCCCACCCCTCCGTTCACGGGTTGGTGGCCGCGGGGCTCATCGCCTACGGCGAAGGCTACTTCACGAGCTTTAACAAGGATGTGGGCATCCTGCTTTCGACGGATGCCGGAAACACGTGGAAGCTGATCGGGCCGACGACTGACCCAACGGCTACGGTGTGGGACATCGCATTTGGCGACTCCACCGGGCAAGTGATCTATGCTGCCACGCAGAACGGCTTGTATAAAACCACGAACCAGGGCGGGACGTGGACAAAGATCCTCGCCTACACGGGAAACGAATTTTTCAATAGCCGGGCTTCATTCTGGGTTGATCCTCTGAATTCCAACACTCTGTTGCTCGCGGACAACGTGATCGGCGTTCAACGTTCGACTGATGCCGGCAGCACCTGGACGGAAGTGGACAACTGGGTGCTCCCTGCGACGCAGCAAAACGCAACTCTGTTGGCCTGGTCCACCGGCGCTACGGTTTATGCATATGCATTTACAAACGGAACCAATACGACCCTGTCTACCTACAAGTCCACGGATGAAGGGGCGACGTGGACAGCGACTGCAACCACGAACGCTTTTAACCAAGGCATGTATGACATGGCGATTGCCGTGGATCCGTTCGACACCAACCATGTGCTTATCGACGGCAGTCATCTTCAAATCTCGACCGACGGACTGGCCACCCTGGGGCCTGACCTTGGCTATGCGCCGGGACCTGACTGCGAGAGTATAGTCTTCGATCCGAAGCACAAAGGCGTAATTTACAACGGCAACGATGAGGGAGTACACAAGAGCACCAATGGCGGCACGACCTGGGCGCGATTCGATACCGGCGTACTAACCACGAAGATCATCGGAGGATCTACCTACGGGGTTGGCACCGACGGCGTCATCCATACGCATCCGGCGGATTACGGTTCGCAGCAATATGTCCCGGGATTCGGCTACCGGTGGAACTTCCACGAAGGTGGCGAGTATCAGTCTGGCTGGGTGAATCCGCATGATCCCGGCAATGTGTACTCGAGTGATCAAGCTCTAACGCAGGAGCCTACGGCGACCCAGCCTTACCAAGTGATCAATCCGGGAGGTCCTGGCAACACAACCATCGGTGTGGATTCGCTGGAGTTTGACCCCGTGGACGCCAATACAATTTATTTTGGAAACCCGAACGGGCTGTATAAGTCGACCAATCGCGGCAGCAGTTGGACGGGTCCGCTCGTGACCGGCTCGGGCGGAATCAAACTCGTGCGCGTTGCCCCGACCAACACGCAGCACGTATATGCAGCTGACTCCGGCAACATTTACTACTCGATGAACGGAGGCGCGACGTTCACGACGGGAGCAGCGATTAACGCAAACGCGATCTCGGTTTCGGCAGCCAACGAGGATGCACTCTACATCGCCGCCAGCGATGGGCTATATCTGTCTGGGGATGGAGGCAACACAGCGAACAAGTTGACAGCCTTCCCGAGCGTGAGCGTGGGCCTCGTGATCGCCGACCCGGTCGTGATCGGCAATGTGTATGCTGCGTTGTCAAACACCGGCGTCCTGGTAAGCACGGATGGCGGCGGCACCTGGGCGCAGTTGGGCAGCCAGTTGCCACTGGTACAGCCCAACTGGATGAGCCTCTCCGGACGGAACCTCTACCTGGGTACGGGTGCGGATGTGTGGGAGTTGAATCTTCAGGGCCTGGGCACATGCTCACAAATCACGCTCAATCCGCCCGCCCTTACGCTACCGAGTTCAGCCGGCACCTATCCGGTGGAACTGTTCCTCACCAGTATTTGTCCCTGGACGGCCAGCAGCGGCGCGTCATGGGCCACGATCAAGACCTATGGGACAAAGGGACACTCGATCCTATATGTAGCGGTGACGGACAACTCCACCGGCAGTATTCGCAATTCAACGCTGACCATTGCGGGGCAGACGGTCAAAATCACGCAATTAGGCGGGCCGAACCCTCTCGGCAACGGCAAAGTGGTCACCCTATCGAAGGGCAATAGCTGCGTGACGGTCAGCGGTACGGCAGTGAAAATGGCCACGTGCTCCTCGACCAACACGAAACAGCAATTCACGTTGCAGAAGTTTACCGGCGACATTTCTTCCGGCGGCAAAGTGGAGTCCTACTACGGCGGTCCCGCGTATTGCATGGCCAATTCCGGAAGTTACGTTGACGTATTCAACGACGAGCTTCAAATCGGAACCGCGATTACCATGTACCCAGGGGGTTGCAACATCAACGAAGGCTTCTTCCTGGAACCGCAGACCAGCGGCGCCTGGAAACTTGCAGGGTTCGACAGTTTGCTGTGTATGGCTCCCACTTCGACGGGCACAACGCAACAAGTCTGTACCAGCACAACGGGCTTCACGCTGACACTCAAATAGCGCGGGCGAACGCAATAGGCGCATCCACGGACGAATCTGCTACCATGACGGCTCGGAGGGTCCCCAATGCCGCAATATGTGATTGAGCGCGAAATCCCCGGAGCAGGGAACTTGACCGATGCCGAGTTGCAGGAAGTCGCGAAGAAATCGGTAGGCGTGCTGAAGGAGATGGGGCCGGAAATCAAGTGGCTCCACAGCTATGTCACTGGGGACAAGATCTATTGTGTGTATCTTGCTCCGGACGAGGAGACGGTCCGCGACCACGCCCGCCGCGGCGGATTTCCGGCGAACCGCGTATCGGCCGTGCGTCGCCTGATCGACCCTGGCACCGCAGGCTGACGCAATCTGAATAGAAACCTTGGCGCTGCATTCAGTGAAGCGCCTCTAGGACCGCCTGTTCCACGGGCATCTCCCACCCCTTCATCCAGGCTGCCAGGCCCGCGTCGTTGCCGAGGGTGCGGCGGGCGAATTCCAGGGCTTTTTCGAGCCTTGGCTGCTCGGTGGGTGTGATCGGGGTTCCCAGCCGTTGGCGCAACGCAGCCGCGGCCCCGGCCAGGTGCAAGGATTGCTCGGCATTCGACTGAGCGGCGGCGCTTACGGCGAGGCTTTCGAGGGCCCGCGCAATGCCGCGCTTGTGGCCGAGTTCCTGGAACATGCGGATGCTTTCGCCATACAAGCGACGCGCCTCATCGCTGTCCCCCCGGTCCCAGCTCAGGCTTGCCAGATCGGACAAAGCGGTTGCAATACCCCATCCGTCCCGCAGTTGGCGAAACGCCGCCAGGCTCTGTTCGCAAAATGAAGAGGCGGTAGAGAAATCACCTCGCTCACGGGCCACATCGGCCTGATAGTTCAGCGTCCAGGCTGCACCCGCGCCGTCGCCCGCTTCGCGGAACATCGCCAGGCACTCGTCGTAGAGCGAGGACGCGCGCTCGTAGCTGCCTTGCAGCTTCATCGCCCCGGCGAGGTTGCTCAGGGCACGGGCAATATCGGCCGTATCGCCAAGATCTTTCCAGATGGCCACGCATTGCTCAAACAGCGACGACGAGGCGGCAAGCTCGCCGCGTGCGCGCGCGTTGACCGCCAGCGCGTTCAGGGCCACGGCGACGCCGCGCTTGTCGTTGAGATCTAGACAGATCTCGAGGCTGTCTTCAAACAACTGGTGCGCAGAGCCATAATCGCCTTGATCACCCGCCAAGACCGCAGAGGCGAAGAGCAGCCGGGCGCGCAGCTTCGGATGCGCTGCCGCTCCTTCCATCGCCAGCAGTCTGGCAATTGCACTGCGACCTTCGGCAAGATACTCCCGCGTTTCCCAGAAACGAAACAGTGCCGTTCCCAGGCGGAGAGCCCAATCGCTGGCGCAACTCCTGATAAGAAAATCAAGTGCCGCGAGGAAGTTGTCATGCTCCATCTCGAAACGGTCAAGCCATTCCGGTTTTGTGGCCGCGTCTTCGGCCCCTTCCTCAGCCAGTACCAGGTGATAAGCGGCATGAGAGCGTCGCGTCGCGGCTTCATCTTCGCTCGCGATGAGACGCTCGAGAGCGTATTCGCGAATTGTCGAGAGCATGAAAAATCGTGTTTCCTGGTCGGTCTGTTCCACCTGCTGCACCAGGCTCTTGTCCACCATCGAAGCCATGCCGTCGAGGACGTCAATGCCTAAGTCGCCCCGGGTGTCGCAGGCGGCTTCCACCGCTTCCAGCGTGCAACCGCGGGCAAAGACGGAGAGCCTGCGAAACAGGGTCTGCTCGGCGGGATTCAGCAGGCCATAGCTCCAGTCGACGGTGCTGCGGAGGGTCTGCTGGCGGGTCGGCAGATCGCGGGCACCGCCGGTCAGCAGGTTCAGCCGGCTTTCAAGCCGCGACAGCATAGCGGCCGGAGAAAGCATCTTGATGCGTGCCGCGGCGAGTTCGATCGCGAGGGGCAGGCCATCCAGCCGGGCGCAAATGGCCGCCACCGAGGCCGCATTTTCCCGGCTCACGGCGAAGTCGCGCTTGACCGCCTGGGCGCGCTCCACAAAGAGCGCGACAGCAGGAAGGCGTGAAAGCACTTCCAGGGGAGGAATGGACTCGAGGCTGGGCAGCGCCAGCGGCGGTACCGGGAACTCATGTTCGCCGTAAACATGAAGCGGCGCCTGACTCGTCACCACCGCCTTGAGCTTGGATCCAACCGACAGCAATTGCGCCACCACCGGCCCGGCAGAGACGAGGTGCTCGAAGTTGTCCAGCAATAAAAGCATCGGCTGGCGCAGCCCGGCAACATACTCCTTCAAGCCTTCCTGCGGCGACAGATTGCCGGTTTCGTGCACACCCAAGGTTTGCGCGATCGCGGAAGCGACCATGCCGGGTTCGGTCACCGTCGATAGAGCGACAAAGCAGACTCCGCCCGGAAACTGGGATGCGATTTCGCTCACGACCTGCAAAGCAAGACGCGTCTTCCCGATGCCGCCCGGACCGGTGAGGGTCACCAGCCGCACATTTGCACGATTCAACAGTTGCCGCAGGGCCGCTTCATCGTGCTCGCGTCCAATGAATGCCGTACCCTGCGCTGGAAGATTGTCAAAACGAGCTTCGGAATCACGGGTGGGGGCTTCGGCCAGCCGATCGCGGACCGCAGAGAGGTCGCGGGCCAGATCGCGCGTGGAACCGTAGCGCTGCCCCGGATCCTTGGCAAGGCACCGCTCCACGATCCAAATGAAGGGAGCCGGTAACTGCAGCATCCTTGCGCCGAAGTGTTCGGGTTCGTCCCGTAGGATGGCCGCGATGGTTTCCGAGTAGGTCTTCTTCCGGAACGCCGGAAATCCCGTGACCATCTCATAGAGCACCGACCCAAAGGAAAACTGGTCGGAACGAAAATCGACGTCGCTGCTGCCGGTCTGCTCCGGCGACATGTAGGCGATGGTGCCCATGACCACGCCCGGCTCGGTGATCATCGTGCTCCCCTGATCGGACCCCGGGGCTTCATTGGGCGCCCGCAGTTTCGCCAGACCGAAATCCAGAATCTTGGCGACGTCTCCTGACACCATCAGGTTTTCAGGTTTCAAGTCGCGATGAACGATGCCGATCTCGTGCGCCTTGGCGAGAGCGTCCGCGATCTGCGCGGCGATCGCAACCACCTTTCGAAAGGGAATCGAGCCGGACAGCAGCAACTCACGCACCGTCGGCCCGTTCACCAGTTCCATGGCGATGTAGCGTGTTCCGTTTACCTGCCCAAGTTCATAGATCGTGACGATGTTCGGGTGGTTGAGCGCGCATGCGGAACGAGCTTCCTGCTCGAAGCGGGCCAGTGCGTCCGGATGCGAGCCGTGGTCGAGCGAAAGGGTCTTAATTGCTACTTCGCGCTCCAGTCGCGTGTCGCGGGCGCGGTACACCTCGCCCATGCCGCCTGCACCCAACGGCTGGAGAATCTCATAAACGCCGAAACGTGCGCCCGGAGACAAGGTAAGGGGCACTGGATCCGAAGTGGAAGGGGCCATGGCTTTCGCAGAACAGTTCGGACGGCGAATGTCGCTCATCCGGCACCGCGCCGGCCCTTGAAGGGCCCGGCGATAAAGGACTCGGCAGCACTACCGCTACGACGCGTCCTATAATATCCCAGATTCGGAGGAATTCATGGATGTTCGATCGCTGCAGCGGCCTTTAAAAGACCAGTATCGGCAAGATCCAAAGAGTTCCCGAATCACACTGAGGGCGCGCGGCCAGCAGGCGGGCGCGCCGATCGCATGTTCAGTCGATCTGGGACGAGCCATCTACGACGCGCAGGCCCACAAAGGCGTCGGCGGGGCCGGAACGGGGGCGTGCTCGGGAGACCTTCTGTTAGGCGCGCTGGCCGCGTGCGCGCAGATCACGTGCCAGATGGTGGCCGCAGCGATGGGGATCCCAACAGAAAGCATCGATGTCACAGTCGAGGGCGATCTGGATTTGCAGGGGACCCTGGGAATCTCGAAAGAGACGCCCGTGGGATTTGAGAACATGCGAATGATTTTCGATGTGCGGGCCCCCCAAGCCACGGAGGAACAATTGGCTGCGCTGCGCACGAAAACGGAACAGTATTGCGTTGTCATGCAGACTTTGCAGCACCCGCCGAAGATTGAGAACCAGTGGAACCGTTAGAGCAACACATTTCTTCTCTTCGCCCGTGAAACATGAACAGGAATTGTACAAACTGATGACCTCGTAGTGACACGCGTTGCGTGAGCGCGACCTCAGTATCGAACTACGCAGATCCCAGGCACCACTGGCCTGCGAAGTTCTCGGTTCCG
>Ga0075030_100005017_pt1 | contig 11935 bp, 9 predicted proteins | sample LitLauG_LLR_2012_FD_71393 | JGI IMG/M metagenome (GOLD analysis project Ga0075030, IMG submission 71393) | Freshwater sediment microbial communities from Pennsylvania, USA - Little Laurel Run_MetaG_LLR_2012 | ecosystem: Environmental > Aquatic > Freshwater > Creek > Sediment | place: USA...
GCACAACTCAGCGGAAACCTGCGCGGAAAAAGCGGTGAAATTGCGAACACTGTCCAGTTAGCCGAAGATCTTGACCACGTTCGACAGCTATACGGCTCTCTGGGATACATCCGCAGCGCAATCAAGGTGGGTGCGAAGTTTGATGACTCGTCCAGCACCATTAGGTACGAGCTCACGGTCACAGAAGATGAGCCTTACAAGATGGGCGAGCTGGATATCCGAGGCGTTGACCGCACCCAGGAGGTTCGACTTAGGCAAGTGTGGAAGATTCGTGCCGGCGAGCTCTACGATGCCACTTACCTACAGAAGTTCCTTCTCGAGGCAGTGAAAATGCTGCCCAGGAATGTCGACTGGACTCCCACTCACCATGTCACCGCCAACGTGCGGGAGAAAACAGTCGATGTAGAGGTGACCTTTACCGCGCAAGCGGCGAAGTAACCCTCCCGAAGGTTCCTTGATCTTTGTGCCTAATCCTCTCGGGTGTACGTGTAACTTCCAATTTTCCAGTACATCTGATTTACTGATGGTCGGTGCAGCTTGCGTAACGATCGACGAAATACTGAGCGAAGCTGCCGAGTCCGGAGGAAACGATTCGCGATGAATGGTCGAAGCAAGAAGTTTGCTACAACGACGTTCATAGTCTTGGCGCTGTTAGTAATTCCCACAGCTTTTGCCGCCGGAAAGACGCAGACCCTGACCGGCACGGTCAGCGACGCTATGTGTGGCGCAAAGCATGAAATGGCCGGCAGCCCGGCTGAATGCACGAGAGCCTGCGTGGGTAAGGGCTCGAGGTATACGCTGGTGGTCGGCGACAAGGTCTACACTCTGGATACCACCGACAAAGCCGCCCTGGCCACACTCGATAAGCAAGCGGGAGCGAATGCTACCGTCAAGGGCTCGGTGGAGGGAGACACGATTCATGTGGCCTCGGTAACGGCGGCCAAATGACCCTATCGATCTGGGTTTGCCCGGAGCCCTCCCCCAGGAAACTGCACCGGGCATATGCCGGACGGAACTTAGGTTCCGTTCGGCTTGTTTTTTCTTCGCTGACCTGAAAATTTACGCGATGTTCATAAAGCAATGTGTTAGATTGAGCCTTCCGAAATCACCTTTCGCAGGAGGAAACGGCATTGGGCAAGGACATGGTTCCGAAGCGGATTTTCTTCACCAAAGGGGTGGGGAAACACAAGGAACGGCTCACATCCTTTGAGCTGGCTTTGCGCGATGCGGGCATCGCGGCTCAGAACCTGGTCCGCGTCTCGTCAATCTTTCCGCCGAATTGCAAGCTGCTCACCCGCAAAGAGGGTGTGAAGTATCTCCATCCCGGCGAAGTTGTGTTCTCGGTTGTGGCAGAAAACTCCACGCGCGAGCCGCACCGCCTGGTTGCTTCCTCGATCGGCGTGGCCATTCCCACCGACAAGAACACCTACGGATATCTGAGCGAGCACCATTCCTTCGGCGAAACTGACGACGCGGCCGGCGAATACGCAGAAGAACTGGCTGCGGAAATGCTGGCCACCACCCTCAACGTTGAATTCGATCCTGACCGCTCCTGGGACGAGAAGAAGCAGATCTATCGCCTGTCGAACAAGATCGTCCGCACCGCCAACATCACGCAATCGGCAATCGGCGACAAGCGAGGGTTGTGGACCACGGTGATCGCCTCGGCGGTGTTGATCTTCGACTAGAGCTCTTCCAGGGAACTGTAATCTCTCCTCTGCCAGGCACCCGCGAATGACGCTATAATTGCGGGCCACGGATGCCTCTAACCACAGGAAACAAGCTGGGACCCTACGAGATACAGACTCTGCTCGGAGCGGGCGGGATGGGCGAGGTCTACCGTGCGCACGACGCGCGCCTGAACCGGACCGTCGCCATCAAGGTACTGCCGGCGTCGTTCTCCGCCGACCGCGACCGGCTGCAGCGTTTCTCCCAGGAAGCGCGCGCTGCTGCGGCGCTGAATCATCCCAACATTCTTTCCATTTATGACATTGGCGATGCCACTGGCGCGCCCTATGTAGTCTCGGAGTTGCTGGAAGGCGAGACGCTGCGTGAGCGGCTGCGCAGTGGCCCCTTGCCGTTGCGCAAAGCGATTGACTACGCCCTGCAGGCGGCGCGGGGACTGGCGGCAGCGCACGATCGTGGCATTGTGCATCGCGACCTCAAGCCAGAAAACATTTTTCTTACCAGTGACGGCCGTCTGAAGATTCTCGATTTCGGCCTCGCCAAGCTGACGCGCCCGGAAGCGGGCCCGGGAACTGGCGACGACCCAACGGTGCAAGTGGCCACCGAAGCCGGCGTGGTAATGGGAACCGTCGGCTACATGTCTCCTGAGCAGGTGCGAGGCAAACCGGCCGACCCGCGCTCCGATCTGTTCTCGTTCGGCGCAATTCTCCACGAAATGATCACCGGCAAGCGCGCGTTTCAAGGCGAGACGGCGGCCGATACCATGAGCGCGATCTTGAAGGAGGAAACTCCCGACCTCTCTGCAACGGCTCGCAATGTCCCGCCCGGCCTGGAGCGGATCGTGCAGCACTGCCTGGAAAAAAATCCGGCGCAGCGTTTCCAATCCGCGGGCGATCTTGCATTCGGCCTCGAGGCTTTGACCGAGGTTTCCGCGACGAGCCGTTCTGGAGCGCAGGCGGCGGTGCAGGAGGCCATCACCGCGGATTCGCGACGCAGGCTTATCGCCGTCGCCGGGTTGGTCCTGTTTGCGGCTGCCATGGCGGGATTGGGCTGGTGGGTTGGACGGCGCAGCGGTGTAACGACTCCGCCTTCCTACAAACAGCTCACCTTCCGCGTGGGCAGGATCGGCCACGCCCGGTTTACGCCAGACGGCAGCATTGTCTACTCAGCCATCTGGGAAGACGGCATCGACCAGCTATACCTGGCGCACACCGATGACACGGGCTCGCGCGAGTTAGGCATTAAAAACGCCGAGTTGCTTTCCATCTCGAAAAACGGCGAACTGGCGATCCTGCTCAACATTTCCTATTACCAGGGCTACGCCAAGAGTGGAACCCTGGCTCGCGTCCCGATGGGCGGGGGAACTCCGCGTGAAGTGCTCAACTCTGTTCAGGACGCGGATTGGTCGGCGAACGGCGACACTATGGCCGTCGTGCGATATGTCCCGGAGAATCGACATTGGAGACTGGAATTTCCCATCGGCCATGTGCTGTTTGACACCGTCAACTGGATCAGCCATCCAAAGATTTCTCCAGACGGTAAGCTGATCGCCTTCGCCGACCACGAAAACCCCGGAGGCGACGACCAGGGATCGATTGCCGTGATTGATATGGAAGGTCACGAGAAGAAGCTCTCCTCGGGGTGGACTGCGACCCAAGGCATCGCATGGTCGCCATCGGGGGACGAAGTGTGGTTTACCGCTTCCGATACCGGCAGCACGCAGAACCTGCGCGGCGTGACCCTGGGCGGGAAGATGAGGACAATCACAAACGTGCCCGGCGGCATGTGGCTGGAGGACACGCGAAATGGAGTTGTGCTGACGGCGACGCATCAGGCGCGCCTGGGACTTCGCGGTATTGCACCCGGAGGCAAAGAAGAGCACGAACTGGGTTGGCTGGGCTGGGCGGTGATGAAGGGTATGACCCCGGACGGCAAGAAGATATTGTTCGAGGAGGAAGCCGACGGAGGCGGCCCAAATTACACAGTGTTTCTGCGAAACACCGACGGATCGCCACCGGTGCGGATCGGAGACGGCCAGGCTGAGGCGATATCACCGGACGGCCAGTGGGTCGTTACCCAACCCGCCAAAGGTGGTCCTCTTAGCGTCGTCCCTACCGGCGCGGGCGAGGCGCGGCAGTTGACCCACGACAGCGTGCGCTACAGCGGTGTGCGATATTTTCCTGATGGCAAGCATTTGATCGCCAGGGGCATTGAGTCAGGGCACGGGGGGCGCGACTACTTGATTGACGTAAACACGGGTGAATCGAAGCCAATCACCCCTGAAGGTGTTACCGGCATCGAGCTTTCTCCCGACGGACGCGCTGTCATCGTGGTGGGAACTGACCGGAAATATGGCGTGTGGTCGCTGGACGGCGGCGTGTTCCGCCAGATTCCTGGGCTTGACCCGCGATTCTACGCGACTGGCTGGGCGCCTGACGGCACTTCGATCTATGCAGCAGATGGCAGCCGGACGATCAGAAACATCGTCCTTAACCGAGTCAACATCAACACGGGAAAATCTGAACCGTTCAGGACCCTCGGGGACAACCTCCCCACCGGAGCAAATGCGTTCGGGCCCTTTTTCTCGAGTGACGGTGGCACCTACGTGTACGGATATCAGCAGGTGCTGTCTGAAGCGTACGTGGTGACGGGGCTAAAGTAGCCGCGGTCCGTTGACTTCCCTGCTCGGTTCTCCCTACCATGATTCGCCCGGTCTTTCTAGCCTTTCGGCGTCGGTCTGTCTTCATCCAGGAAAGGGTGACCCATGAGAACTGCACTGTTGGCTTCCGTCGTTGTGATCAGCATCGTTGCACTGGACTTCGCACCCCATCTGCCCGTCGCCAATGCTGGGCAAGCAGCTCATGTGGATCAAGATCGCGCGATGAAGGCGGCAGACGACCCGAACAACTGGATGCTCAACGGCCGCACCTTCGAGGCCCAGCATTTCAGCCCCCTTACCCAAATCACCGATCAGAACACTGACAAGCTTGGTCTGGCCTGGTATCTCGACATCGACAACCCCATGGGCATGGTAGCGGAGCCAATCGTGGTGGATGGCGTTGCCTACGTAAGCGCGCCGTTGTCGAGGGTCTACGCGGTCGAGGCCGCGACTGGCAAGCTGCTGTGGACGTTCGATCCGCATATTCGACTCGACCTGGCCCTCAACGGCTCTTATTCGGCGCGGGTGAATCAAGGCGTGGCCGTGTGGAATGGCAAGGTGTACGTCGGTACCGGCGATTGCCGCTTGATCGCCGCGGATGCCGCTACCGGCAAGCAAGTCTGGGAAGCAACCGTCTGCGTTCCCACGCAGACTGGAATCACCGGCGCGCCGCATGTTGCGCGGGGCCTGGTCTTCATGGGCTACAACGGTTCCGACGACGGCGTGCGCGGCTCGGTGGCCGCCTACGACGCGGAAACCGGCAAGGAAGTCTGGCGCTTCTGGACCGTACCCGGTGATCCGTCGAAGACTTACGAAACCAAGGCGCTCGAAATGGCTGCCAAAACTTGGATCGGCAAAGACACGTGGAAGATTGGCGGTGGGGATGCGTGGACGGCGATCACTTATGACCCAGTCACAGACTTGCTGATTTTTGGGACAGCGGGCGCGGGCGTGGACTTTGGCGAGGGCGCCGGCGTGCGTGTCGAGGGCGACAAACTGTTCGCCGGATGCATTGTCGCCGTGAAAGCGACCACGGGCGAGTATGTGTGGCACTTCCAGACGAGCACACCAACGGTGCAGACGGAGAATAATCACATCATGCTGGCGGATGTGGAGATCGGGGAAGCAAAGCATCATGCGGTGATGAGCGTGCCGAAGAATGGCGTGTTCTATGTGCTGGATGCCGCGACCGGCAAACTGCTCTCGGCGAAGCCGATGGCCAACATCGAGTGGTTGAGCGGATACGACCCGAAGACGGGCAAGGCGATCGAGTTCCCTGCCGAAAAGCGCGCCGGTAAGGGCTGGACCGTGCACAACTGGTGGCCGATGGCCTACAACCCGGCGACGCAACTGGTCTATGTGCCGACGACCGATCGCAAGCCGGGGACGCATGGCGAGGTCGAGTTCGGTGAGGCGGTACACCAGAGCGAAGGCCGCCTGGTGGCGTGGGATCCGCAGAAAGAGTCGGCTCGCTGGTCAGTTGAGCAGCCAATTGCAACCAACGGCGGCGTGCTGTCAACCGCCGGCAATCTGGTTTTTCAGGGACAAGGCACGGGCGAGTTCTCCGCCTACGCCGCCGACAGCGGCAAGAAAGTATGGTCCGTCCAGACCGGCTCGGCCATCGATTCGGTTCCGGTCAGCTACAGGGTGAACGGCGAACAGTATGTGCTGGTTCCCGTGGGCTGGGGCGGCGGTTCGCGCCTGTTCGCGCCGGCCTGGACCATGGCCACGCCACAATCCAAGCGCGGGCCTACGCGCCTGCTGGCGTTCAAGATCGGCGGCAGCGTTCCGTTCCCCACTCCGGCTGACATCGTTCCGCCCGTCCCGAAGCCGCCGAAACAGTTTGGCGACGCTGCTATGATCGCCCACGGCAAGGAAATCTACAGGACCTTCTACTGCGAGGGATGTCACTCGCCTGGTCTAGACGGCAGTGGCGCCTGGGTGCTCAACGGCGCGGTCCCCGACCTGCGCTACGCACCCGCCGACGTGCACAACGAGTGGTATAGCATCGTCCTCTACGGCACGCACTGGGACAAGGGTATGCCCGGCCTCGCCAATCCGCCAAAGTTCGCGTTCCCCACTAAGCACATGACCACGAAAGACGCCGACGACGTGCATGCGTATGTGATTGACGGCGCATGGAGGGCTTACAACGAGGAGCAGAAGGGAGACACGGCGAAGTAGGACGATCTTCCGGCGAGTTTCTTCGTGCGGGGGCGTGGCAGGGTGCGCCTCAGTCGCGCTGACCTCTTACTTCTTCCTCCACCCCTTCTTGCTCTTATCCAGCCGCTCCAGCACCGCGGCCACGATCATCGGCAGCCCGACAGTCGCATCCACAAAAACTTCGCCAAACATGCCGCCTTCTGACGGCGGCACGAACTTGCCCCACGAGATCGCTTCGCTATACGGACTGCCAGACAAGCCTCCCCAATGCACCGGCTCGGGACAGATGCGTAAGCCGTAGTGATAGCGCTTCAGTGCGACATTCTCATTCAGCCGGCGATGCCGCAGCTCGATGAACGGGCCAAACTGCTGTGACCAGTTACGCGGCACGCCGCCGCCGATGGTGAAGATGCCCAGCTTCTTCTGCCGTAGCAGCGTGGCCGCGAAATGTTCCAGATCTTCAAACGGATCGAAACGAATCTTGTGTCGCCCGGTGGATTCGCGCAGGCGGTTGTTGAGTGCCGTATCAAGGCCCATCTCGGAGTCGCTGAACGCTGGCACAAATACCGGTACGCCTTTCTCAAACGCCGACTTCAAAATACCGCGGTCGTCTTTCGAGTGCCTCGCCAGATGTGCGCCGATGGCGTGGTTCAGCTTGTAGGAGCACATGACCTCGTTGTGGTCCCAATCGTTGAGCACCGCTGCCATCACTTCCTCAACGTGGTCGAGGTTCTGCTCCGGCTCCAGCGTGTCGTAGACGCGGTTGTAGCCCTGCTCGTAAAGCTGCTCGTCGCTGACCGCCGGGTTGACGCGATAGTGCGCGCGCCCGGTGGCCTCGACCAGCCCGTGCGCCATCAGCGCGCCGGTAGAAACGATTGCATTCACAATGCCGCGATCGATCAACTCAGAGACGATAAGGCCCTGCTTGGCCACGGTCATCGCGCCTGCCAGAGTCATTACCACAAAGCAATCCTGGTCGCGGGCCATGGTCTCGAGCACATCGGCGGCCTCACCAAGTTGTCGCCCGGTAAAGGCCGTCTTCGACATGGCGCGCACCAGGTCGTCAATCGAGCGAACTTTGCCGAGATCGAGAGGTTCGAGCGGAATCAGCTTGTCCCTGATCGGATCGTGCAGGTCGCGATCAATGCCCTCGCCACCCGCTAGCGGCTTCGGCGCCGAATCGTGCTTCGCGTTGTTCTTTTTTCCGGATTTCAATCGCAATTCCCCCTCGTGCAAGGTTCCTTATCTCCTGAACGCACTACTTTACAGCATGCAGAAGTTCTTCACCACGGAGCCACGGAGGCACACAGAAAATCTTTACGCTTGTGTGTTTCCCGGCCCCGCTTTTCTCCGGACTCCGTGCCACCTTGGTGGACTCGCAGTTTGCTATATTGAACGCCGGAGGATTCGCCAGTGGACAAGTATCGCGTGGGCCTGGTGCAGATGTCATGCGGTCCGGAACCCGAGCAGAATCTGGTCAAGGCGCTAGACCGCGTCGCCGCCGCCGCCGGACGCGGCGCGCAGATTGTCTGCCTCCCCGAACTCTTCCAGGCACAATATTTCTGCCAGCGCGAGGATCATGCTCTGTTCGACCTGGCTGAACCGATCCCAGGGCCGTCGACGGAGAAACTTGCCGCCGCCGCGAAAAAGCTCGGCATCGTGCTCGTGGCTTCGCTTTTCGAGAAGCGCGCACCTGGGGTGTATCACAACACCGCGGTCACGTTCGATGCCGACGGCTCCATGCGCGACGTCTACCGCAAGATGCACATACCCGACGATCCGCTTTACTACGAAAAGTTTTATTTCACGCCCGGAGATCTGGGCTTTCGCGCGCCACAAACACAAGTTGGAAAAATCGGCACGTTGGTGTGCTGGGACCAATGGTATCCCGAGGGTGCGCGGCTCACGGCGCTGGCCGGAGCGCCGCTGTTGTTTTACCCCACAGCAATCGGCTGGCATCCGGCGGAGAAGGCTGAGTTTGGCGTGGCCCAGCATGACGCGTGGCGCACCATCCAGCGCGCGCACGCCATCGCCAACGGCGTTTACGTCGGCGTAGTAAATCGTGTCGGCAAGGAGAATGGCAACGTGCGTGGGAACGTTGCCTCAGGCCCGGGGTTGGAGTTCTGGGGAGGATCGTTTTTCTGCGATCCATTTGGGCGCGTGCTGGCCGAGGCCTCGCACGACAAAGAAGAAATTTTGATCGGCGAAGTGGACATGAAAGCCCTCGAAGACATCCGCAGGAACTGGCCGTTCCTGCGCGACCGCCGCATTGACGCCTACTCCGGCATTACCAGCCGATTGCTCGACACCAAATGACTCAGCCCTCCGCACCCGGTTTCTGTATGCCCGCTGAGTGGGAGCCCCACGCTGCCACGTGGCTGGCTTGGCCCCACTATCGCGGCGACTGGCCTGGAAGGTTTGAGCCTATCCCCTGGGTCTTCGCGGAAATCATCCGGAATCTCGCGCTCCATGAGCGCGTAGAACTCATCGTTCAAAGCGCGGCTGCCGAGCGGCGGGTGCGTATGATTCTCGAGCGCGCGCACGCGCTAGCACGAAACGCCCGCTTCCATCACTGGCCGACGAACCGCATCTGGCTGCGCGATTCCGGATGCATCTTCGTGAGGAGCGCGCACAAGCTTCGCGCCGCAAACTTCCGCTTCAACGCATGGGCCAAGTATTCGAACTGGCGCGAAGATGACAAGCTCGGCGCGAACATGGCCCGCACCACCCGCGCTGCAGAAGTTCAACCAGTGATCAGCCAACGCCACGTCGTGCTCGAAGGCGGCTCGATAGACGTCAACGGCGCTGGCACCATTCTCACGACTGAGGAATGCCTCCTGAGCAAGGCGCAGGAACGCAACCCCGGCTTCGGTCGGAAAGATTATGAAGCCATCTTCCGCGAATTTCTCGGCGCTTCTCACACCATCTGGTTGGGCCGCGGCATCACCGGCGACGATACTCACGGCCATGTTGACGACCTGGCGCGCTTTGTCTCACCGGACACTGTGCTCACCATGGTCGAGCCCAATCGCAGCGACACCAACCACGTGCCACTGCGCGACAATCTAAGGCGACTGAGGGCCGCGCGCGACCAGAACGGCAAACGGCTCAATATCGTTGAAGCCCCCATGCCGCGCCCGGTGGTGTTCGAGGGCCGCCGACTCCCTGCCAGCTACGCCAACTTTTACATCGCCAACGGTGTGGTGCTGGCTCCGGTATTCAACGATCCAAACGACCGCATTGCGCTGAACACGTTGTCTGAGCTGTTCTCTTCCCGCCAGGTTGTGCCCATTTATTCCGGCGATTTCATCTGGGGACTGGGCGCGATGCACTGCATGACGCAACAGCAGCCCGCGGGGCAGCTTTCAGCCATCAGCCGTCAGCGATCAGTAAAATCATGAATGCTCCCTGGTGTAAATTGTCTTGAGAAACACGCCAGTGTCTGGCAACGGATTCTGTTTGACAGCTGCCGCTGAAAGCTGATGTCGGGCGAAATGACCACAAGCCGATTGGAGGCATTCAGCGACGGCGTGATTGCCATCGTCGTCACCATCATGGTGTTGGAGCTGCACGCTCCCTCTCAGCCTACATGGGTTGCATTGGCGAAGGTCGCGCCGCAGATGTGCAGTTATGCTTTGAGCTTTCTGGTCGTGGCCATCATGTGGGTCAACCACCATCATCTGATCCACGCCGTTCATAAGGTGACCGCAGGGCTGCTGTGGTCGAACCTGTATCTCTTGTTCTGGATGTCGCTGGTTCCCTTTGTCACCGACTACCTGGGCAAGAACCCGCACGAGCCGCTTGCGGTCGCGCTCTATGGCCTCGATTTAACGTTGTGCAGTTCAGCCTTTATCGTTCTGCGCATGGTGCTGATCCGGCAGGACCGGCACGATCCTGCAATGGCGGAGTACCACGCTTCGGTACAGCGAAAAAACCTCCTGTCGGCGGCCCTGTATCTGCTTTCGGCTCCACTGGCCTATTTCTCGGTTTACGCTTCGTTCTTTGTTTTTGTTCTGATTCCGGCGAAGTACTTCTTGCCGGAAAAGCGGCTCGGCGGGGATTAGGGGTTCAGGCGTTCCGCCTGCAGTCACTCTTTACGATGCTTCTTCCTTGGTGGGCTGAGCAAGCCACGCTTCTGCTTCGCTCATGGAGCGAAGAATTTCGAATGTGCCGCCCTTATGCACCGCTTCCACCATTCTGGCCATCCCATAACCCAATTCTCCGGGGGCAACCACCGCCGAGCGGGATATCTTCGAGAACGGATTCAACTCCCCGCTGGTAACCGCCTGATTTATTGACTGGAATGTGATCTTGGTTCGAACCATCTCCGAAAGGTTAACAATCACATCGAAATCCTGATCGAAAAGGGGGTCCCGACGCAGTTCAGACTGGATAGCCAAAACTTCTTCCAACTTCACTTCTCCCGAAAATACTTCAACAACCCTGCGCCGTTTCACGTCGATACGGTAACTCGCGGGCACAAGCGACCTCCAGCCGGGGACGGCAACTGGGCGCAACTATACCACTAAGCTCCGTGGCCCTTCTTGATGGAACTTTTACGGAGGCGGCCCCGTATTTACTGACATGAGGGCACGCCTCGCCAACATTCCAGGCAGGGTTTGGGGGCTGATCATGCTGCCCGTGATTGTCCTGGCCGGTCCGATCATGGCATTTCTCATCCCCATGATCGTCAGGGCTGTTGTGCCTGAGACGGTGCGGTTCATGTTCAGCTTGCTCTAGTTCGAGTTGTTCACACCCTGCAGCAACATGCTTAGCGCCCGAATATCATCGGCGTTTGCATCCCCCACCACAAAATAGCGCAGGTCACCCTGCGTCCAGCTCTCAAAAGTGAACGACAGCCGATTCACGGGTCCCAACGGCGTGCCTGTTGCTGCCGTGCCTTTCTCGGGAAAGATAAACACTGAGATTTCGTGATTGCGCACACGGAAGATCAACTGTGCGCCTGCCGTCTGTTCGAGATAACTGACTCGTCCGCCCACCAGAACAAAGCCCGAAGTCTGCAGCTCCGGCAGATTGAAGGTAAAGGGAATCTTCCCCTGGAACCAGGGTTTGACGGTATGACGATCGGTCGAGAGCACGTCCACTGGGTTCACGCTGGCCAATGTGGCCACGTGCAAATCTGCCAATTCGCTATAGAGGTGCTGCCGAGCGGCGGCCTGACGGCCCTGGTACCAGGTCAACGCCATACCAGCCAACAGCGCGGCCAGAGCGGGCACAAAAACGAATCTCCACCACCCGCTCGGAGCCCAGTTGCGGCTCGAATTGGCCGCAATGTTCTCCGCAACCTTGCGGCGTAGCTGGGTGCTGGCTTCAAATCGCTTGCCGGCGGCATGCACCGCTCGCTTCACCTGCACGCGCTGCAAAGCGTCGCTGGCGCACGCGCTGCATCTGCGTAAATGCTCACCC
>Ga0075030_100005019_pt1 | contig 11934 bp, 10 predicted proteins | sample LitLauG_LLR_2012_FD_71393 | JGI IMG/M metagenome (GOLD analysis project Ga0075030, IMG submission 71393) | Freshwater sediment microbial communities from Pennsylvania, USA - Little Laurel Run_MetaG_LLR_2012 | ecosystem: Environmental > Aquatic > Freshwater > Creek > Sediment | place: USA...
GCCGACATCCTGGCGCGTACGGCGGCCCTTACCATGCCGCGGGCCTACGATCCCTCGGCGGACGTGGGCCTTGTGCGCTTTGCGGCTTCGGACTACGGCGAGGCGCTGATACTTTCGCGCGTGGTCATAGAAATATCTCGCGTAGCTCCGGGCATATCCATCCAGGTGGCAAATTGGGATGCCAATACCATCGAAGATCTTCGGATGGGTCGCCTGGACTTTGCGCTCGGTGTGGCTGATCCGGCGCTGGGGAGTGCGGTGGTTTCAACAGCGCTGCAACGGGATCATCTCGTCGGCGTAGCCCGCAGGAACCACCCCATACTGGGGCGGAAGATTCGTTTGGCAGATTATTCCGCGCAGGGGCATGTCATCGTCTCCACCGGTGCGGGCGCCGTCGTGGCCGGTGACACGGCGCTTCGCAAGCGGGGCTTCAAGCGAACCATTGTTTGTCGAACACGAAATTTCCTGGGCGCTGCGCGCCTGGTATCCGGATCGGATCTCGTCACAGCCACCCCGGAGCGCCTGGCTAAATGGTTGACAAGCACATTCCCGCTGCAGACCTTCAAACTGCCTTTCCCCAGTCCAAGCTTTCAATACTCCTTGCTTTCGACTGCCCAGATAGAGTTCTCCGAGCGGCATCGGTGGATTCGCAAGCTGGTGGTCGACGCGAGCCAGGTCAAGTCGGACCCGTAATCGCGTTCGAGGCAGGCCGGCAATCACGTAATCTGGCGGGAGCAGGTGAGGTGGTGCGGAAGCATCCGTTGATCCAAGGCGCGGTAATTTCACTTCTGAAAACGGGTATTTTCAGCAATACTGGGTATACCCCGAGTTCCTTCCCCTCTGCGATTGAACCCGCTAGCTGGAGCGATTTCCTCTGGCAGATCACATCATCAACGTGATTTATCGAGTGGAACAATCGTGAATGTGTAACAAATCCTTGACGCCCTAAAGGACTCCATCGTGATGCTTGGCACTTTTCGCTCGCGCTTAATCGGCATCCTCGTCTTCATAAATATGTGCGTACTGCTGCTCGGCGGCGGCGCCTTCTATTTTCTCGGTGAAGTCAGCGGACGTCTCGAGACCTTCACAAAAGGCATCTACGCGCGCCTCGAGATAGCCAATCGGCTGCGCGACGCGGCAACCGAACGGGCCATCGCGGTTCGTAACGTTGCCTTGTTGTCGGACGAACACCAGCGCGCCGAGCAGGCCAAGGAGTTCGAGCGCCTGCAAGCGGAAACGCAAAAAACCATGGAAGAACTGCAAACCGCTGCGGCCGCTGCCAAAGTACCCGAGGAAGTATCGCGCAAAATTTCTGAAATCGCACAAATCGAGGCCCGATATAGCCCCATCGCCGAAAGCATTGTTCATGACCTGATGAGCGGCAAGCGCGACGCCGGCATCGCCCAGATCGAATCCACGTGCACACCGACGCTGGCGGCACTATCGGCTGCGCTTCGAGACTATATGGTACTCACGGAAAAACGCACCAGGGCGTATGTCGCCGAGACCGAGTCCATCTCGCGCTGGGAAAGCAATGCGCTTTTTGTTGCGGCTATCGCCGCCGCGGCACTTGCGGCAACGCTGGGCTACCTGCTGCGAAGAAACGTCCGTCTGACGCTGGGCGTGGAGCCCGAAGAATTGAAGGCGAGCCTTGCCCGCTTGGCCGACGGCGATCTGGCAACATCATCGGAACTCGAGCGTGCGGGCAAGGAGAGTGTCGCATTCGGAGTGGCCCGTGTCAGCCACAAGATCGGTGCGATTGTCCGCGAAGTGCATGTGAGCTGTGAAAACATCGCAACCGGGACTGCTGAGATCGCCAGCGGAAATGCGGATTTGAGCCAACGCACCGAGCAGCAGGCAAGTTCACTTCAGCAGACAGCAGCTACGATGGAACAACTCGGAGACACGGTTCGTAGTAACGCCGAAAATGCCAAGCAGGCGAACCAGCTTGCGCAGGGTGCGGCCGCTGTCGCCGCCCAAGGCGGGAAAGTCGTCAGCGAAGTGGTGGCGACCATGCAGGGCATCAATGAAAGCAGTCGCAAGATCGGCGACATCATCGGCGTAATCGATGGCATTGCCTTCCAGACCAACATCCTTGCGTTGAATGCCGCCGTCGAGGCGGCGCGTGCCGGCGAGCAGGGGCGCGGATTTGCCGTTGTCGCAGGCGAAGTTCGAACCCTGGCGCAGCGCAGCGCGGAAGCCGCGCGCGAGATCAAGGCGTTGATCGGGCGCAACGTCGATCACGTATCCCAGGGAACCGGCCTCGTGGACCAAGCGGGCAAGACCATGGCCGAGATTGTCGTGTCGATTCGCAGCGTGAGCGACATCGTCGCGGAGATCGCGTCGGCGTCGGTAGAGCAGAGCAATGGCGTCCAGCAGGTTGGCGAAGCCGTGGTGCAAATGGACAGGGGCACGCAGCAGAACGCGGCGCTGGTTGAGCAAAGCGCAGCCGCTGCGGAAAGCTTGAAAGCCCAGGCGCAGCAATTGGTTCAGGCTGTCATGGTTTTCAAATTGGACAGCAGGAATGGCCCGGATCATGATGAAACGGTCACCAAGCCCATCGCCGAGCGCAAGGCGACGGTGAGCCTGAATCAAGCGGCTACAACACCGCGGACTGTGACGGCTGCGAAGCCCAAACCGGTGGCACTTGCAAATAAGGCAAGCACCAAATCCGCTGAGACAGAAGTAGTTCTGGCCGGAGCAACCGATTCGAACGGGTGGACGGACTTTTAATTTGCAAGAACGGTTCTGGCATCCGTAAGAAAAGACCGTTCATCCGATCGCGAGCCCGGCCGTTGCCATACGCAAGGCGGCCGGCTCGATCCACCGCGTAGTGTCCCGCAAAAGCGGCGGCAGCGACAGGCGTGCCATCGGCATCCGGGTTATTTGCAGTACTTGCATGCAACGTTGCGATACCGGATGCGCAAGTTCGCATGCGCACCTTGCGCGTAGTTCTATGCTGGGCCCGCGGCTCGGTATGATGCCGGGGCGGCCGACCTCCCGGCTGAATTTGCGGCGCCCTTCCCTGCCCAGCGCATCCCATGAGTACCCTGCCCCCCCATACCCGCGTTCTCATCATCGGCGGCGGTGCCATCGGCGCCAGCATTGCCTACCACCTCACCAAAATGGGTGTCAGCGATGTGGTGCTGCTGGAGCGCGACCAGCTCACATCCGGCACCACCTGGCATGCCGCCGGTCTTGTCGCATCGGCCGGCATGGCAACCGAGACGCTGCTCTGGTCGCAACAGTATGGGCGTCAGTTGTATGAAACGCTGGAAGCCGAAACCGGCCTTTCCACCGGTTTCAAGCGTATTGGCCACATTCATATTGCCACCAACGAAACCCGCCGCCAGATCCAGCGCCGCGAACGCAACTTCGCCCGTTCCCGTGGCCTCGAGAAATTCGAGCTGACGCCGCGCGAGATAAAAGACCTGTTTCCGCTGATTGAAACCGCGGGTGTCGTATCGGGTATGTACACGCCCTCCGATGGCCGCGTCAATCCGGTCGATGTGACGATGTCGCTGGCCAAGGGCGCGCGTCAGCGCGGCGCGCAGATCTTCCAGGGTCTTGCGGTCGAAGACTTCCTCCTCGCGGGCGAGCGCGTCATCGGCGTTCGCACGGCGCAAGGTGAGATCCGCGCGGAAGCCGTGGTGCTGGCGTCCGGCATGTGGTCGCGCCAGCTGGGCGCGAAGATCGGCGTGTCGGTGCCGCTGCAGGCGGCCGAACACTATTACCTGCTCACGGAACCCATTGCCGGCACGCATCCCGACATGCCGGTGGTGGAAGACCCCGATGCCTATGCCTACGTGCGCGAAGAAAATGGCGGGCTGCTGTTTGGCCTGTTCGAACCTGACGGTGCCTGCTGGTCCATCGACGGCATCGCGTCCAACGCCAGCTATCTGAACCTGCCGCCCGACTGGGAGCGCATGACGCCGTTCCTCGAAAAGGCCTTTGTGCGTTTTCCGGCCATGAACACCGCGGGTATCAAGACCTTTTTCTGCGGGCCCGAGAGCTTCACGCCCGATGGCAACTTTCTCGTGGGCGAAGCGCCGGAGGTCGACGGGCTATTCCTTGCCACGGGTCTCAATTCGCTGGGAATTTTATCGGCTGCCGGCATGGGCCAGATCGTGGCCGAGATGGTTGCCCACGGCAATTGCAGCCAGGACGTCACGGCTCTTGCGCCCGCGAAGTCACCGCGTCACGAATCGACGCGCACCTTCCTGGCCGCGCGCATACCCGATGCCCTGGGCTATATCTTCAGTCATGCGGGCCTACCCAACTTCAAGCATAAATCCGCGCGCGGCGTCCGGCGCCTGGCGCTGCACGACCGCTACGCCGCGCTGGGCGCGTATTTCGTGCCCCTGAGCGGCTGGGAGATGCCGTTCTGGTTCTCGCCGCACACGCCGCCGCCTGCCGTGGAATACCGGTTCGGACGCCAGGAATGGTTCTCCCTCAGCGCGGCCGAACATCGCGCCACGCGCGAGTGCGCAGGCCTGTTCGATAAATCCTTCATGGGCAAGTTCCTGGTGCAGGGGCGCGATGCCGAGCGCGTGCTCAATCGCGTGAGCGGCAATTCCGTATCCATACCCGTGGGACGCAATATCTACACGCAATGGCTCAACGCCCAGGGTGGCATCGTCTCGGACCTGACCATCACGCGTCTGGCGCAGGACAGTTTCCTGCTCGTAACCGGCGACGTGCTGCAGCGGGTTACGCCGGCCTGGCTGCGCCGCCATACCCGCGCCGACGAAAACTGCACGCTGGCAGACGTCACCTCGGCCTACACCCTGCTCAGCCTGCAGGGGCCGCGCTCGCGAGAGGTGCTCGAGAAGATCACGCGTGCCGACCTTTCGACAGAGCGCCTGCCCTTTCGCGCCAGTTGCGAAGTGGAGCTGGGACCGTGCCGCCTGCTGCTCGTGCGCGTCACCTACATGGGCGAACTCGGCTACGAACTCTATGTCCCGACCGAATACAGCCACGCGGTCTACGATGCCCTGGTACAGGGCATGGCAGCGCAGGGCGTGCCTGTGGTGCATTGCGGGCTCATGGCGCTGGAGAGTTTGCGGCTGGAGAAGGGCTATCGCGATTTTGGCGTCGATATCGACAACACGGATACCCCGCTCGAAGCCGGCCTGGGCTTCGTCGTCGATCTCACCAAGGAAGAATTCATCGGCCGCGACATCCTTGTGGCACAAAAGGCCAGCGGGCCGCTTCGCAAGCGGCTGGTGCAGTTCCTGCTGGCCGATCCCGAACCGCTGTTGCGGGGCCAGGAACCGGTGCTCTGCGATGGTGTTTACGTGGGCTACATCCGCGCGGGCGCTTTCGGTCACACCCTGGGCGCAGCGGTCGGCTTGGGTCTGATCGAATTGGATGCGGGCATAACGTCCGAACTGCTGGCGAGCCGTCGCTTTGAAATCGAAATAGACGAGGGCCGCTATGCGGCACGGGCATCACTGGCCCCCCTCTACGATCCGAAGAGCGAACGTATCCGGATCTGATCGCGCACGGCCACCCGCCATCAAAGCGACACGACCACTTTGCTGGCCGAAACGCCCCGGCGCAGCAGCGCCAGCGCCTGCGGAATGGCTTCCAGGGAATGCCCCGCCACGAGTGGCGCCGGTGCCGGAACGAGTTGGCCGCTTGCCAGCGCCGGGCCGAGAAAGTCATTGAAGATCGCCTTGCCGAGCGTGCCCTTCATCAGCGCCGTTCCCCAGATCGAACAGGTCGCGACGCCCCGAAGTCGCGCGCGAATCGCGAGCCCCAGGAAGCCGGCGGCGAGCCGCGGCAGGCGTGTCAGCTTCCAGAAAAACTGCCGGGTCAAGGGTGCGTCGTCGATCGCCAACGGCGAACTGGCCATGGAAACGATGCGATGTCCGTTGCACCGGCTCATGACGTCGATGCAGGCCGCGCCCGATCCCGCTGCGATTGCCAATGCACCGGCCATGTCGCGGTTGCCGAGGTATTTCACCAGGTTCGCGACGACATTTTCATCGTTGTAGTCAAACACCGCGCTGGCGCCGAGTCCCCGGACGTAATCGAAGTTCCGGGGTGACGCCGTTGTCACGACCTCGTAGCCGGCCGCGACGGCAAGTTGTATCGCTGCGCTGCCGACACTGGTGGAACCGCCCCAGATCAGTACGGTCTTGCCCGTTCGCTCGGCGCGCTCGACGGTTGGCGCTTTGAGGCCCAATTGGTCGTCCAGAAACAATCCGCACGCTGCCGTCGCGACCGCGAGCGGCAGCACGGCCGCCTGCTCGAAGCTCATGGCGTCCGGTATGGCGGTCGTGGCCTCCTGCCGCAAGACCACGTACTTCTGGAAGGCGCCTTCGGCGGCGCGATTTGCGAGTTTGTCGATTCCCAGCGCCAGCCCCAGAACCCGGTCGCCGGTTTTGAAGCGGGTCACCGAGGCCCCCACCGCGACAACCTCACCCGTGACGTCCGACCCCAGGATCGCCGGATAGGTGAGCCAAGGCGTAACCATGCTGCCCAGGGTCTGGACAACACCGTCGAAAGGATTCAAGGCAATGGCTCGGCTGCGAACCAGAATTTCGCCGACACCCGGCTGGGGCATCGGCGCGGCGGACACAGTGAGTGGCTGTCCTTTGGCGTTGATCCAGGCCGCTTGGTTTGAAGGTTTGGACATGAAATTTCTCCTCGTTGGGAATGGAAAGACGCGGCAACCTGCGGATCCAATATCCATCGGCGTCTGCGTCGATGGGTGCACTGTAGGCGTCGGTCACGGAATGATCTATGATGATTCGTCCAAAATACTTCTTCAGTCGTTCAATATGTCGCTGGATCCGCTCTCCGAAGTCATCCGCCAGTCCAGGGCTCGCAGCATCACCGTCGGCGCGACAGACGTCGGTGGCGACATCGCCATCGGCTTCCCGGCCCATGAGGGTGCCTACCTGTACTGCGTGGAGTCGGGCGAGTGCTGGTTGCGGGTTGAGGGCGATGCCGAGGCCATGCTCCTGGGCGCGGGCGATTGCGTCGTGCTCCCCAGCGGCCGTCCGTTCTTGCTGGCGACCGACCTGGATCTACCCGTGGTGGATGCCGCCGTCGTCTTCGATAGCCGGTCCAACGGGTCGGTCGCGCCCTATCAGGGTGGGGGGCGATGCCTGATGTTTGCTGCCCACTTCGAATTCGAGACCGGGTTCTCCCGCTTCCTGTTCAGCGCCCTGGACACTGTCGTATGCATCCAGGACGCCGAGGCCAAGGCAAGGCTGCGCGCGGCTATCGATCAAATGATCGAAGAGCTCCAACGGGGTGGGCCGGGCTGCGAGGTCGTTGTCGATCATTTGGCGCACATCGCGCTCGTCAAGATCCTGCGGTTTCACCTGTCCGAGGTGGCGCACGCGAGATCCGGATGGCTGTACGCGCTCGCCGATGCGCGCATGGCCCGTGCGATCGCCGCCATGCACGACTCCCCGTCGCGGCGCTGGACCGTGGCAACGCTGGCCAGCGCGAGCGCCATGTCCCGCACCGCCTTCGCGACGCGATTCAAGGCCACCGTGGGCACGGCGCCGATGGACTATCTGACCCAGCTGCGCATGCTGATGGCGGCCCGGCGCCTATCCGAGCCGGGAGCGCGGGTGTCGGTGGTAGCCCAGGATCTGGGCTACGAATCGGAAAGTTCATTCAGCGCGGCGTTCAAACGCACCATGGGATTGCCGCCGCGACGCTATGCGCAAAGCGCACGCAATGGCGCGCCGCCACTGGACGGCGGCGTTGCGTGACGGATCCCACCCTCCCCGACCTCAGCTGCGCGATTGGCAATCGGGGCTCGTGCATGCGGTCTGCATCGCCTCGAGGAACACCCGTGTGCGAGCCGGCATGAGCCGGCGCCCCGGGAAGACCGCCCAGGCGGTGACCGCCGGCAAGGTCCAGTCCGCCAGCACGCGGACCAGTTCGCCGGAGCGCACGTAAGGCTCGACGAACATGCTCGAGGCGATGGCGATACCAGCGCCTTTATGGGCAAGCCGCAGCAGCATCTCGGGCGAGTTGGCTGCCACGCGACCCGGTGGAATCCCTTCCCAGCGCGCGGTGCCGCGCGCCAGGACCCAAAGCGCGCGCTCGCCATTGCGCGTCAACAGGTGCAGCGCTTCGTGCTCCATCAAGGCTTCGGGCTCGGCCGGTGATCCATGCCGGCGCAAATACGCGGGCGCCGCATATAGCGCGTTGGAGATCACGGCGAGGCGGCGCGCGGCAAGCGTGGCATCGTCGTCCAGGTCACCAAAGCGTATGGCGCAGTCGAAGTTTTCGCCGATCAGGTCCACACGGCGCGCCGTCAAGTCCAGCTCCAGCGTGATCGCCGGGTACTTCTCGATGAAATCGAGCAAGGTTTGGGGCAGAACATTGGTGGCGAAATCGCTGGGCATCGATACCCGCAAACGACCGCTGGGCTCGATCTGGCGGTGCTGGGCGATCGATTCGGCGGCCTGCACGCCCTCACCGATTTGGCGCGCGTGCTCGAGGACGATCTGCCCGAAATCGGTAACCGTGAGTTTGCGCGTCGTGCGCAGCAAGAGCCGTTCGCCCAGCTGGGCTTCCAGCGCGGCCAGGCGCCGCGACACGGTGGATTTGGGCAGGCCGGACCGCGCCGCCGCCCGACTGAAACTGCCCTCTTCCGCGATGTGCGAAAACAGCAGGAGGTCATTGGCTTCCAGGTGCATGGGAGTTCCTTTCCAGTCTCGTTTGATCCACTGGTGGAATAATGTTATCCGTTTACCCATCTATTATGTTTATTTTAGGACAATTATGATGCTTCCATTGCTTTCGAAACCTGCTTTTTCAGAACCCGATGGGAGTTCCGCCATGAAAACCGCCATGAACATCCTGCAAGTCAATTCCAGTGCCCGGGGCGCGGCATCGCATTCGACCCGCCTGGCCTCCGCCATCGCCCAGGCCGTGCAGGCGACGCACCCGGGGGCCGTGATCAGCGTCCGTGATCTGGGGCGCACGCCGCACCCGCCGATCGATGAAGCCGCCCTAGGCGCGCTATTCACGCCCGCTGACGCGCGCAGCACCGAACAAGCGGCGCGCGTCGCCCTCGACGACGCGCTGATCGCCGAAATACAGGCCGCCGACGTGGTCGTGCTCGGCGTTCCGATGTACAACTTCGGGGTGCCGTCGCAGTTGAAGAACTGGATCGATGCCATTTCGCGCGCGGGTGTCACGTTTCGCTACACGGCAAACGGACCCGAAGGGCTGCTCAAGGACAAGAAGGTCTTTCTGGCCCTCACGCGCGGCGGCATCTATCGCAACACCCCGAAAGACTCGCAGGTACCCTACCTGACGACCGTCCTCGGTTTTCTGGGCATGCGCGACCTTCACTTCATCTATGCCGAAGGTCTGGCCATGGGTCCGGAGGCAGAGCGCGCCGGACTTGCGGCGGCCCAAGAGCAGATCGCGGCCGTCGTCGCGTAAGGGATTTGTACCCACGAGCGTACCCGGTAGCCGGGTTACCAACGGAGGAATCATGAATCTATCCAATACCGAGCACACGAGCCCCGCCCTGACCGCGGAAGCTGTCGAGCGCTCGCGCACCATAGAGCGGCTCATTGCCGGCCAGGACACATCCGACGGTGCTGGCGTGCGCCTGACCCGCGTGCTGACGCAGCCCCTGCAGCGCCGGCTGGACCCCTTCCTGATGCTCGATGCATTCGGCAGCGACCATCCTGACGACTATATCGGCGGCTTTCCCGATCACCCGCACCGCGGCTTCGAAACGGTGACCTACATGATTGCCGGCCGCATGCGCCATCGCGATAGCGCGGGCAACGAGGGCTTGCTCCAGTCGGGCGGCGTGCAGTGGATGAGCGCGGGCCGGGGCATCATCCATTCCGAACTGCCGGAGCAGGATTCCGGCCGCATGGAAGGCTTTCAGCTGTGGCTGAACCTGCCGGCGCGGGACAAGATGGGCGAGCCCTGGTACCGGGACATCCAGGCCGACAGCATTCCGGAATTCACCACGGACGCGGGCGTCAGGGTACGGGTCATTGCCGGCACGAGCCACGGCGTATCGGGCGCCGTTCAGCGGCCGGGCACCGACCCGCTCTACCTCGATGTGCACTTCACCAGCGACGGTCCGTTCTCGCAGGCCATCGCGCCGGGACACAACGCCTTTGTTTACGTCTACCGCGGGGAGCTCACCGTGGGTTCAGGGCAGGTTCCGGTCAAACGCATGGCAATACTGGCCAACGATCCGCAGGCCGATGGAGTGATTCTGCGCGCCAGCGCCGGAACGAAGGCCATCGTGATTGCCGGCCAGCCGCTGGGCGAACCCATTGCCCAGCATGGACCTTTTGTGATGAACACCCAGCAGGAGATCTTTCAAACGATCGAAGACTTCCGCAGCGGGCGCTTCGCCGCACCCGCCAAGTAGATGCGGAACGCCGACCGCTGCGGGTCGCGCTCGCCGACCAAGCCCATTAATCATCCACGCAATTTTCCATCGAGGTAACACCACCATGAATACACTGAACCGCTTCGGGCCGCTTGCCGGCCGCACACTCATCGCCCTCATTTTTCTGATGTCCGGCGCGGCCAAGGTCGCTGGCTTTGCCGGCACTGTGGGCTATATCGCCAGCAAGGGACTGCCGGTGCCAGCGGCCGCCGCCGTACTGGCCATCATTGCTGAACTGGGTGGCGGCCTGCTGCTCATCATCGGCTGGCAGACCCGGATTGCCGCTGCCGTGCTGGTTGTCTTCACCTTTTTCGCCGCCGTGCTGTTCCACGATTTCTGGGCGGTGAGCGCGGACCAGATGCAGAACACCCTGATTCACTTCATGAAGAACATTTCCATGATGGGCGGCCTGCTCTACGTCGTCATCCATGGCGCCGGCCCGCTCAGCGTGGATGCCAGCAAGCGCAGGTAACGATAGCGACAGCGCGGCGGCCCGGGCCCGGCCTGAGGCCGGGACAGGCCGGCGCGCCTATCCTAATCCGCCGCGTATCCCCAGGAGCCGTGCCGCGCGGCTTTCATCGGTTCGCGGTCCTCCGGGTCGCCCAGGCGGCCGCGCTCCGGGTCTTCGGGGATGTGTGAAGGCACCAGCGTTTCATCGGGCTCCACCGCATTGGAGTCCACGCGCAGATCGTCGGCATCGGGTTCCTCCGGATCGAGGGTGGCCGGTAAACGGGGTTGGTGGCGGTTCTTGTCGTGCATGATGTTTCTCCCGGGCCGTCATGCCCGGTAAAATAGTGGCGCAGCGGGCTGCCGGCGTCGGTTCGTTCGCATACCCAAGCGGCGCAAGCGACGATTTGCGACGAACCAGCGTTTGCACGATGACCGCGTCGGTCATTTTTCAAGCCCTGTCCCGACTATCACGCAGATCGTTTACCGAGGCCCACACCCGTGTTCTCACAGCAAGCCGCCCGCTGGCTGGACCGCCACAACATCCATTACGCATGGCTCGTGGTGTCGCTCACCTTCCTGACCATGCTCATTTCAGCGGCCGCGCTGGGCCTGCCCGGCGCGTTATTGCAACCCCTCACCGGCGAATTCGGCTGGACCGCCGGCGAAGTTTCATCCGCCTTTGCGGTGCGCTTCGCCCTCTATGGCTTGTTGGGTCCCTTCGCCGCCATACTCATCGAGCGCTATGGCATGCGCCTTATTGTTTTCAGTGCGCTGGCCTTGCTGGCCTCAGGCCTGCTGCTGGCCACACGGATGACGGCCTTGTGGCAATTCTTTTTGCTCTGGGGCGTCGTGCTGGGCACGGGGTCGGGTTTGACGGCACTCGTCCTGGGCGCAACGGTTGCCAACCGCTGGTTCGAACAGCGACGGGGCCTCGTCCTGGGCATACTTACCGCAAGCACCGCCACCGGCCAGCTGCTGTTTCTTCCGCTGGCGGCCTACCTCATTCGCAACTTCGGCTGGCGCATTGCCGTCCTCCCGGTCCTGGGCGGCTGCGTGATCGTCGCCGTCCTGGTGTTTCT
>Ga0075030_100005020_pt1 | contig 11931 bp, 12 predicted proteins | sample LitLauG_LLR_2012_FD_71393 | JGI IMG/M metagenome (GOLD analysis project Ga0075030, IMG submission 71393) | Freshwater sediment microbial communities from Pennsylvania, USA - Little Laurel Run_MetaG_LLR_2012 | ecosystem: Environmental > Aquatic > Freshwater > Creek > Sediment | place: USA...
GATTTGCGCCTCACCCTGGCTGTCCGGGATGAAGTCAATCAGGTCGAGCTTGCGCAACGCCGCTTCAGTCGCGGAGTGCATCGCCACGGCCACGAGCCGGTCGCCACGATCACCGAGGCGTTGAGTGGCGTCCACAAAGGTCGAGCCATTCAACCGCGTGGTGGCGGACTGATTCGCGACGGATTCACTCTGAATCGCCAACAGGTTGCCCGCCATGCTTGCCGCACCGAAGACGCCGGTGAGGGAGTTGATGAGCATGTATTGATTCTGGCGATTCCAGTAGTCGGCCATGAAGTTCGCCAGCGCCAACGCCGGATCATCACCCGCGACCACGGTTGCCAGATGATTCCACGACCACGCATTGCCGTCGTTGTGAATGCGTGCGATGTCCTGGTCAGCGACCAGTTTCGCCGGCACCAATGGAGCGGAATCGCTCAACGGTTGCCGGTTGCCAGTCAGGTCATTCCAGTGCGGCATGTTGACTTGCGTGCCGCCGAGGCTGGCACGTTCGTCGTAATCGGGATTGCGAATCACGATGCCGGATTGGAACAGGTCGGATTTCTCCGCCGTGCGCTGAAGGACGTAGCCAGCGAACTGCGCTGGCACGATGATGTCTGCAAGTTGTGTCTTTGCCATAAACTAAGTTGTGTGTTGTGACCCTTACGCAGCGGCTTTCAAACGCGCCGCCAACTTCGGGTCGGATTTTTCAAGTTTCATTTGTTCCGTGAGATTGAACGATTCCTTGCGGAACGGATTTTTCACGGACCGGTTGCCAGCCCCACCGGAGCCAGAGCCGGCAGCACCGCTGCCAGCGTTTGCTTCAAACAGGTGCGGTGCGTCGGACACCAACGCATCCACCCATTCGGCCAAAGTCATCGGCGATGTGCCATCCTTGCCCATGCGGGCAGTCTGGCCGTCGTTCTCAAATGCCTGCGGCACGCCGTTGACGAGTTTGAACGTCTGGCGGGCGCGGGCGGTAATGTCAGTCAGCGCCGTCGGCCGCAGACCACGTTTAGTGGCTTCGGTGACGACGGCTTGATCAATTTGGATGGCTGTCAGGCGACCAGTCAGCACATCGCGTTCGGCGACCACCGTGCCATGCGCCTTGTCCCATTCGGCGCGGGCGGCCTTGATGCGGGCCTCAATGACCTTGTCCACTTCGCCGGCCTTGAGTTGGGCGGCCTCTTCCAGCTTGCGCTTGTCATCGGCGAGCTGACGCACGGCGTCAGGATCAATGCCTTCAAAGCGTTTGAGTTGGTTGGTCAACGTGATGTTGTTTTGGCGGAACTCATCCAGCTTGCTCTGACTCACGACACCATCGGCATCGAGCAGCCAAGCACCATCGCGCTCGACGTAGAAGGATTGATGTTCAGCAGGAATTTCCTGCTTGGTTGCGAATTTGTATTTCAGCGGCATAGATTAGGTGATTGGTTGAGGTTTCTCGCTTTTGCTGACAGGCATCGGCGGCGTGACCGCGACCGGCGCGGTTGGAGGCGGTTTCTGCGTTGCCAGCAGTTTGATTTCTTCATCGTTGGTGCGACCAGGTGCGATGACTTCACCGGCGCGGAAGAGGTCGAGCATGGTTGCCTGACTGATGGCACCAGCCTGCCAGGCGGCGACCAGTGCCGTGATTTCCAAGGCAGACATGCCGGTGATGCTGAAGTCGGTGTTCAGGGAAGCCAGGACAAGGTCGGGACCGATGGCGTCAGGGATTGGCTCGGTCGAGTTCCACCAATAGACCCAGCGCAGCACTTGCGTCAGGGATGCACTGACGCTGAGAGACACGGTGTTGAGTATGGAGTTCTCGCCGCTTTGACGGAGTTCGATCGCGGCGGCGGTTTCACCGACGCGCTTCTGGGATTCGAGCATCCGTGTGCCGAGGACGGCCATGAGCTGCTCGTCACGATCCATCGCGCGTTCAAAGGTGGACAGACCTTGACCATGAAATTCGAGATAGCCAGCCGTGGCGCCGGGCGCTTCGGCGACCCATGCCGTGCTACTACCAATGCGAAGACTGGAGTTCTTATCGAAGCCAGAGACCCAAGCAGTAGGCAATGCGGTATAGTGCATACCGTGCTTGTAGTCCGCATTCAGGCGGTAGTGATCCAGATTGACGGCGATGATGTCGGCCAGTGGAATCTTGTCCACGTCCGGCAGGGAATGGCGTGGACCGTGAAAGATGAATGGAATCAGCGGCAGGGGTTTTCCAAGACGTAGGGGCGTGATGGTGTCAGTGAGTTTCCATTTCTTTTTGCCACGGTTGCGAGTGACGGAAGTGTTTTGACCATCAGCAAGGAATTGCCAGATTTCGACGATGTAAGACCAGTCGGCTTTTGCGTCAGCAGTGGATTGCGGCGGCACGAGTTTCAGGACGCGGAGTTGTTGGATTTCTTCCGGCTCGAAAGGATCATCTTCGGCGACGGGCGTCTGGCTGATTTCCTTGAGGACGACCAGCGAAAGGACGTTGCGACCATTCACGCGTTCGGTATGCCAGTTGATGACGTCTTCAGCGGAATAGGCGACGGCGTAAGCGCGTTGCTCGGCTTCGTTGTTCCAGTCAATCAGTGTGCCAGCACGACCGACGTTGATGATTTCCGTGACCAGTTTTTTGGAGAAGGCAGACAGCGGCGTGCCAAGCATGTCGGCATCTTCCACAAATTCGGCAAGGGCATCCGCCACGCCGCCGGTTTCAGGAAGTTTGAAAGTTGGATCACGGCGGAAGATCAGACCGACAAAGCCATCAGCGGTGCGGGCGGAAGCGTTGAAGAAGGCGGCGCGATTTTTGTAAGCGAGATATTCTTTGTCGTCCTGACAATCCAGTCGAGGTAGATATTTTTCGGCAGCAGATTTGACGGCATCCTCACCGGCGAAGACATCACGCGCCCGTTGCCAGGCGAGGACGTTTGCATCGTAATCAAGATGTGTCGAATTGACGGGCACGAGCGCACTTTAGCACGCGTTTTTGAAATATTTTTGTGATGCCAATTCACCTAATAGACGGATGCTGACACACGATGTCACACGCCGACACACGCCGACAATTTTTTGAAATATTTCCGCTTGACGGTTTTCAAATTCAGCGATGCGGCGGCAATTAAATTGGTTCGCGCTGCTCAATAGGAAGTTTGTTCGCGTCGCTCAACAGGACGAATCGCGCGGCAAATTCACGGTCTCCATTCACGAATGCCAATTCCCGCGCGCGGACGCCGGCGCTCATGCTGGCGGCGGCGGCTAACGCCACCGCTACGCCAGCACCGGCCAGCCTTCACGGGTTTGCGATGCTCACCCACGGCTGGCCTTTCGCTGACAGCGCGCGCGATTCGGACGCGATAGGTTCGCGAATGATTTGGTTTCAAGACAACCATTCAGGTTCGCCATGACTTACCGCGCTGTCCGGCGTCGAAACCTCGTCACTGCGTTCCTCGGTTGGGTTTGGTCGGTCACACTTCCGGCAGCGTGACCGAAGGCCGCGAGACTGCGTCCGGCCAATCCAGCAATACGACGCGAGGCGTTGCCTATCGTCGAGGGCCAGCAATAGATGATTGGCTCCCTACGGTCGGAGTTGGTTTGCTCGCTACGCTCGAAAGGTTGGTTGAAAGTTTTTTGTGTCGGCAGCTTCGTTTTCAGATCCCTTTTTTCCTGCTCGGCGTCCCTCTCTATCGCCCTCACTGCGTCGCCACCAAATCCCAGCCTGCCCACTCGTGGTGCCCTCTGAAGCCTACGCCCACGGGGGAAGGCTGGGGCTCCGCTTTTTAGTGAAGGGCGATAGACCGAAGACGCACAGCAGATCAGTAAAAAAAAGATCATGAAAACTACATCACAAAAAAAGACCATCGAGGCTCCTGAGCCGATCCGCACATCTGACCAGTCTGCGACAGCGCAGCCGAAGCCGGACACCCGACTTCCGATTGATTCGGAAGCGCGGATGAAGAATCGCACGTTACCGACTGACAAGGTTTTGGCTTTGTTGCACACAGTTAATCCTGATTTGTTCAATCTCGCCGAGGTTGTCGGCAAGTGGATTTGGGTTTCATTCAAGGAGCAGCCCGCCGCGACTTTGCGGCAGCAGTTGGCGCAGCTTGGTTTCCATTGGAACCGTGAGCGGCAGGCATGGCAGCACCCTTGCGGTGCATTCCGTTTGCGTGGCGCAGGCGACCCGCACGAAAAATATTCGTCCTACTATCCCGGCGACCAGAAGCCCGCATGACATTGGAGGTTTTATGATCACCAATCTTTACACCCTACGCGCTGGCGATGTTGTCGAGTATGCCGGCCAGCCCTGCCAAGTTATCCGCGTGACTGAGTCGGCCGCAGTTATTGCGGTGATTCAGAAGCCGCGCACCATCACGCCGCGCTTTGGCAAGCCAGTGACGATTCAGCCAAGCCCCAAGCACGCTTGGATTTCTCCTAATTCCGAAATTCCCATCCTTAACCGCTGACCCATTATGAACACAGAACAAAACGAATCGCCCTTTGGGCCAGTTATCTATGCCTACACACGAGCGCAAGCCGTCGCCGACGGCGTGCAGGTCGAAGTCACCAAGACCGCCAAGGAAGCCGGAATCAGTTTTCCGGTGTTCCTGACTCGCACGGTGTTTGATGCCTACGTTGCCGTGCCGGAAGGCGTGAGCGGCCAAGACGAAGCCGGACGCCTTTGGGACATCGTGTGGATGTTGCGCTTCGCGATCCTCCGCAGCCGCAGTCACACCGACCGCGTGCCGGTGGCCTTGTATGTCCGCAACGACAACCGCCGCGCCAAGCTCGTGAAGCTCATCGCAAGTTGCGGCGCAATGGACATGGACGACCCGCAGCCCGCCATCACCGTGATGATGCCGGACGAAGATTGACCACCCACAACGCCGCGCGTGACAGGCGCGGCTTTTTTCCATGAATCAAGACCTGATGTTTTTTGAAACCGAAGCCATCGCCGCCGAGGCAAAGGCCCGTGCGGCACGCACCGCCGCCGAGCAGCACGAGCGCGAAGCGAAGGCAGCGGCGAAAGTTTTATTGCAAGCCGCCCGCGATAAAATCAAAGCCGAGAAGCAGGCCAAGACCGAAGATTGGCGGCGCAAGACCTCACAGGCCCGAACCTACCGCACACCCGACGAACACGCCATGTGCGGGATTCGTTGGTATTGCCGCAGCCCGAAAGACCGCGACACCGGATGTTACTGGCACAACTGCCACAAATGCGGCCAGCCGTTAATTTACACCAGCGACCCCCACGCCAAGCCGCAGATTTGCAAAGCGGATTGCGCGTGATGTTGTCAAGGCAACTATAGTGGCATCGCTTCAAAAAAAATTTCGCGGCTTCGCCTTGCTGGCTCGCCGCGATTTTTTATTCATCGGGGATTTCGCATCCCCGAACCCCAACGCCAAAGGTCGTAAACCTCTGGACACCACACCGTGTTTGCAATTTCTATATTCCCGCGGCATAAATTTTATTTTTATGGACTCGTCATCTCGCCAGGCGTAAGGTCAATTACATGGAAAGTAATCGGCTGCAAACCCGGCCGTCGAAGCCGTCCATTATCTATCGGTAATGCATCATTACACGATTATGAAAAGTGAGGCTCTAAAAAATTACGCTTCCCTCATAATTTTCTCCGGTAACTCCAGCATTGTCGCGCAGCTTTCCTATTCTGTCGCTGAGCACACATATATCGCGACCTTGCCCGCGAGCGGCACATTTGCCTCCGTCAAAGACGAACATTTCAAATTGACCGCAGCTATGGTCGGTCGCATTGTGTGCCAGCCAGATGGCACTATCAGCCTTAGTCTGTGACGCGAACAAATTAACTGCTTCCCATCATAAATCCGCCCCGCCTCAATCGCCGGCAGGCTACGGCAAATTGTGTTCGCGTGCGCTCAATAGATACGAACGCGCCTGGTGGCCCACCGCAAGGTGTCCATTGGCGAATGCGGTTAGGCGCGTGCGCGTTGCCTGACGCTCACCATCGTCGCTTCGCTCCTCGGACGGGCCGCTTCACTGGTTCGCGAATGTCACTCACGCGGCCCTTTCGCTGCCCGCGCGCACGCGTAGTGCGTCGCAGGTTGGCGACAGTTTTCAGCGCCATGCAACCATTCAGGTTGGCGGATGATTCAGGCGCGGGCCAGGCAGGGAAAAGTTAGTGGATTGATTCCCTGTCGCTATCGCTCCACCCCAATGATGGCCAGTGCGGCACGCACCCCGGCGTCAGCGAGCCGCCACTTGTGCGGCGTGCCTTGCACCAAGTATCGGCACGCTTCCGCCCGCGGCCTGGCCGGACTCGCCAGTTTGACGCCTCTCCATTCCGCTCCATTGCGGCTGCAAAGATTCCGCCTCCATTCCACTGCATTTCGAAGTCGTCAAATCTGACGAGACCGGATGAAACCGGCCGCGTCCCGATGAATGCCAGTCCGGACCTCGTCGCTTCGCTCTTCGCGCGGCTCGAACCGTCACTGCGTTTCCGGTTCTCGCTGATCGCACTCGGGCGTGGCGACAAAAGCAAAATGGCCGCGAGACTTCGTCCGGCCAAGACCAGCAATACGGCGCGAGGCGTTGCCTATCGCCGAGGACGAAAGCAATAGCACCGCGAGGCTTCGCCCGGTGCAAGCCACCAGCATTATCCGTGAGATCGGTCATTTCTGCACCGCCTCCATTGCGCACGCTCATTGCGGCGGACAGAAACAACCGAACTCACTGCGCAAACCAAATTTGACCGACACCCCGGCGCTGGGCTTCGCGGCCTGCTGGTCTCGGCTGAAGGCACGGACAAAAATCAGCCGGCCATCATTCCGCTACGCGCCAGCGTCGGGGAGTCGGGAAATTTTGTCATCGCGCTGACGCGACGATGCCAGGCAACGAGTCCAGACGCCCCGACAAAATAGCGTGAGCTTCGCGGCTCCGTTGTCATGCAGGATGCTTCCGGGACATTACACAACACATATTGTGCGTGACCCTCCGGTCATTTATTCCTTAACGCACAGGGCACCCCGAGACCCTGTGCTGGAAGTAAATGACGCACAATATGGCGTTGTGTGCTATCCCGCTGCTGCACTGGCACGGTGACTGCGAATCCGCACCTTCGCGCTCGTGCGGGCAGTCACCGCGCCAGTTTGCAGGCATCCTTCACGCCAACGTCGCCGCTCCGCTGTTTTGAAAATTTGGTCGGGGCGTCTTTTGCCCCAAAGCCCCCGCCCATCCTCATTGCTCGTCTCCTTCCATCCCCAAGGAGACTGCGCCAAGACTGATTGGTTTCATGGTTGGCCAGACGTTGCGGCATTTCGACAGGCGTTCAGGGTTGGCCTCTAGTGTTAAAAACCGCGCAACTTCCGTTGCGTGATGGTCCGCGCCTTTGTCGCGACGGCATACCGCAGCGCATCCGCGCAATCGTCGCCGCCGATGCCGTCCTCATCGGCATCAACTTTCAAAACATCTTCCGGCCGGTTCGGATCGTGTTGCAGCGTCGGCAAAGTTTCGATCAGCCGGCCGCACCGCTGGTGAATGAAAAGCGTTGGCCGAATCCCGGCCTCGACATCGCCGAACCGCGTCAGGATTTCCGCCCAGCCGTTCACGCGATCGGTATTGGCACACCGCAAGGTGATTCCATGTTTCGCATACTGCGCGGCGATGGTGGTTCCGTCGCTCTGGCGCGAGAACACATCCGCGCCGGCCACAATTCGCTTCAGATCCCCGAGCGTTAATTTGCGGTCGCCGATTTTATGCCGGGCGAGCATGGCCTTGATCGCGGCGGCATGGCGCTCCGGCAGCCAAAGCCGTTCGGCGTGTTCGTCCACAATGAAAATGTTTCCGTCGCCGTCAATGCAGCACAAAAGGGCAACGGTGTAGTGGGCGAACCCGTAATCCAATGCGACAAACCATTCGCGGGCGCGAGTATCGTCGAAATCGGCGACGACGTGAACCTCGCGGCGCAGCGTGGTGAAGTATTGGCCGGCGGCAATATCCCAATCGCCGTCGAGCCAGGCACGCTTTTGCCAGCCGGTGAGATTTTGCAGGACGCGGATGTATTCGGGATTGTTCCAGCGGTTGTCTGTCACCCGGGCCGCGATGAATCGCGTCTCGGTTTCCGCGTGCCGGTGCCACGGATCAATGAAGCGTTTGCGATACCACGAATGTCCGACGCCGCCGGGATTTGTCGTGCTGTAAATGCGTGGACGCCAGTTCGGTTTCGACGTGCGGCAGCAGGTCGTGATGTCCTGATATTTGCGCGCCGTCAAAGTCGTGGCCTCCTCGATGCCGATGACGTCGTATTCAAGCCCGAGGTAAGCGTCAATGTCCTTCTCCGCCTGAAAATGCCCGGCGATAATGCGGGATCCATTGCCGAACGTCAGGATGCCACGGAACGCCGCGAACTCATGCGGCAGCCGCGTGAATAGTTTCCGGCGCAAATCCTCGAAGTGTTCGAGGTTGGCCTTGCCGACCTTGCGCAGCAGCAGGCATTTCAAGCCCGGCACGCGCTGGCAATCGTCCACACCCATCTGACCGAGCAGCCAGTGGGATTTTCCGCCGCCACGCGCGCCACCGTAGCCGATGGCTGTCGGCCCGTTCAGCTGGTCGCACATCCGGGCGGCAGCGCTGGCGGCCAGTTGCCGCTGTTGAAAAATCACATCGGCGGCTTGAAGCCGATCCATCTGGTCTTTCGGGCAGCCAGCGCGCCGGCCAATCACAAAATATCGTTCCCAGGGTGTCATGGTGTTTTCTCCGGTAGTGGCACGGCCTCGACGTCAATAATGGCCGGTGACGCTGTCACCTCGCCGGGAATCGGTTCGCCGTAGATTTTTTCGAGCGCGACCGTGACCTCGACGCGCATCGCGGGTAGCTCGTCACCTTTCCGGCCTTCGCCGTCGGTGCCGAGGCCCGTCGCCAGCCGGCCCAACTTGCTGGCGATTTCCAGCATCCGGGCGATGTCGGCCAGGTTGGCATAAACTTTTTCGCGGTCCATGTAGGCGGCCAGACCCTTTTTCGCGGCGGCAATCGCCGCCTCGTGCATCGCCCATTCCGTTTCGCGCAATTTTTGCTCGCGGCTGGACCATTCTGCCGCCTTGCCGCGCGCGGCGACCTCGATGGCTTCACGCTCGACGATGGCAAGGTGTGCCGCGTGCGCGGCCACGCGTTCCGGCCAGCCGTATTTAGCCGACCAGCGGCCCAGCATCGTCACACTCTTATGCAACTTCTGTGCAACCTCTGACAGCGACCGATCCGCGCCGAGGCTCAGATACAAACTGAACGCGGCGAACGCTTTTGCGCTTTCGCGCGGCTGTTTTTCAAACGGTAATGGCATTTTTCATCCTTTCTTTGACTTCTTGCAGGATTTCGGCGGCCGACAACCGCGCTCCATCCGGTTTCCACCAGTGGTAACGCTCCGGCGAATCAAATGGGATGGACAGATCACCACCGGCGGTCAGGAACGGCAGCCGTTCCGAAACAAGGGCGGCTCGGACGGCACTTGCCGAGTCCTTTAGCTGCTCTTGGATATTTGCTGTATGTATATTGGTAGTGGTGGAATCTTCTCGCGCACGCGCGCATAACTTTACTTCAGTCGTCCGACCCGTCCGTAATTCAACCACCGGAGCAGTGGGGACGGCAGGGACGCCTGTTTCCAACTCGGTTTTAACCGTCCGGGGCGTCCCGGCGTTCAAAGCCGCCTTCACCGACTGTGCCGGCAACGCTGGCGGCGTCTTGAGCCGCAGCGAGAATGTCCCCGGCTTGCGGCACCCGGTCAGCGCCCAAATCCGTTTGCGATGTTCGGTGTCCTTCGGATGGACGCAGCAGCCGAATTTGCCGTCGGGATAAATCCGCAGATGTTCGCCGGAGCGATCATTGCCGCCTTCGGCGCAGGCGGGGCAACGGGCCTGGACAATGCCGTCGGCCAACTCGCGAACCTTTTCCAGCTTGGCAACGTCGAGACTCATTCGCCCTCCACGAGTTGAAAGGTTGACGGCACCTTGAGCCGCACGCGCCGCCAGCCGCGATTGGATTTCTTCCCGTTGCGCTCGATGTCGTGCGACTTGGTGACATGGAAAAATTCCAGCAGCAAATCCGGCAAAGTCCGCTCGACCACCGAAGTCGGCAGCGCGTTCCAGCCCTTGTCGGCGCAAAATTCGGCGTATGCCTGGCTGATTTCCGAGCTGGTGATGGTTTCGTGTTCGTGCCGTTCCAGTTGCGACTGGACGAACAACCGGAGGCTGTCGCTCTCGGCCAGCAACGAATCAACCCGCCCGCGTTGGGCATCGGTCAGGGAGAAATCGCCCAACTCGGCAAACTCCGTTTGCAGCTTCACGAACCCTGCCAGCGCCCAGCGCAAAATCCCGCTGCCCTCATCCCGCAGCAGCACATGGTCGAAATCCAAAACCCGTTTTGCCGGTGCCGGTTTTTCGTAACGCACCACCAGCAGCCGGCGGCGCCACGCGCCCGCGTCGCCTTCCAACCGCAGCCGCAGCCGCGAGTTGCACGTCACCACGATGTTGAACGTGCCGAACATTTGAAAATCCCCGTTCAATCCCTTGCCTTCGGCAGAAATTGGATCCCCGCCGACCAGCACCTTCAACATGCTGGCCCCCCGTTCCATCAGGAAATCGCCGCGCACGTCCGGCCCGATCAGCAATGTCTTGCCGCGATAGCGGTAGGTTTCAAACCGTTCATTGAGGCAATCCGTGCGCAGTTGGTAGGTGTTCATCGCGCCGACGAGCGCCTGGATGATGCGAACCAATGTCCCTTTGCCGCCGTTCGGCGTCCCGTCCACGATCAAGAACCGTTGCGGCAGGTTGTAACCGAATAGCGCGAGTCCCGCCCATCGTTGCAGTAAGTCGGCATCGTCTGGCTCGACGGCGGGATAAATCAGTTCGCTCAGGAAGCGCGGACACTCCGCGTCCGGCTGGAAATCAAACGGCGAACGGTTGCGCGAATAATCCTCTGGCGAAAAGCCGCCGAACAGAATGTCGCCATCGTCGGCAAACCGAATCACACCGTTGGCCGCGTGGATGAACCGCTGCTTCACCTTGAACGCGCCGCGCCGTTCGACGATGCCCTTGAGCGCGGACACCACCGCGTTGAGTCGGGTTTGCGTGATCTGAATTTCCAGCGTGAATTGTTGCGCCTCCCGGCTGATTTCCAAAATCCGGCCGGAAATAATTTCGCGGATGCTTTCCGGCGTGATGACTTCCCACAGGCCGGTTTCATCGGTGTAGCGGTAGAAGTTTTTTTCGTCCGGGTCAAACAGCACGCGATTTTCGCGTGCGTATAGGGCAGCCCAATACCGTTCGTTGATGCCGTTCACCTTGCCGTCTTTGTTGGTGTAAAACGGCTGGCCGTATTCTTTCGCCAGCGCCGCCACGGCGTCGCGCTCGGCAGCACCCACCCAGGGCAAATCCCAGCCATCCGGCCAAATAATTTCGGCGAACGCCACGGCCACCGGCGGCGCAACCACGAGCAAGGTGTAATCCATGCCCTTTGGATGCCGCCCGTAGATTGTCGAAAGCCGCCCGTTCGCCCGCCACTCAAAATGTTTCGTGGTGCAGCTCGCGGGAAATTCACCAGCCACGCGCAGCCAGACCATGCCGCCGCGACTGCCGCGCGAGCGCGTCGTCGCCGCCAGCGCCGGATTGACGGCGAGGAATGCCGCCAAATCTTCGTCCTGGTCGAAGTCCAGCGCGCACAGTCCGCCGGACATCTGCCCGAGATAAACGGCGATGTTGAATTCACCGGAGGCCAGCGCGTGCCGATAGGCCGGCGTCAGCGTCGCCTCAAAAGGCCGTTGCGTGTAAGTCACCGCCGGCATTTTTGTGCCGTGAATGCACGGCACGAGAAACGCATCCGCGCCGAGCAATGGTTCAATCGTTTCGAGAGGATTCATATTCAATTCATCGCCTTGTAAAACTCGATGGCTTCCGGCGACACATGGACGCCCTTGAACCATTCCTTGAAATTCA
>Ga0075030_100005021_pt1 | contig 11931 bp, 7 predicted proteins | sample LitLauG_LLR_2012_FD_71393 | JGI IMG/M metagenome (GOLD analysis project Ga0075030, IMG submission 71393) | Freshwater sediment microbial communities from Pennsylvania, USA - Little Laurel Run_MetaG_LLR_2012 | ecosystem: Environmental > Aquatic > Freshwater > Creek > Sediment | place: USA...
CACTGCCCGACAATCTAAACCCTTTCAAAATTAAGTCAAGACAATAAATTAGTTTGGGCAGAGAAAATTTCGCGATGATAAAACTTTTGCGCTCTTAACGCAAAACTCCGACATCACCAAACGTTTTATTCACGACCTGGAATTTTTATTCATGGCGAAGTTGCTGGAACAGATTCACTCTGCGCGAAAGCTCTTTACTTTTCACCGGGATTCCCGTCCAGCAAACAAAAATAGCTGGCACGCCGCGGGGGTTTCAACCCCCCCCCGAGACTCCGCGCCAGCCAATTGTTCCCGGGCGAGCGTTCCGCCGGAGATGCCCACGACTCGCCGGTCTGCGAGCGATCAATACTTTTTCTTTTCCAACGGGTTGGTTCCAAAAAACTCTTCGTTCATGGTGACCTTCACCGGGTCTGTGATGCTGTTCACCCACGTATCCATGCGCTGCTTCTGCAGTGCGGTTCCGACATCGGATTTTACGGATTCGAACGGCGGCATCTCGTGCGAAACCATCTTGTAAATATAGAAACCCTCACTGTCTTCAAATAGCTTCGAAACTTCCCCTGGCTTCAGATCAAAAACGCCTCGTTGACCCAGACGCAGATGGTCCCGGGAAATTTTTTCAATCCTGCTGTCCGGCACATCCTTCTGGTTCGCGGCTTCGGAAGCATCCTTCTGAAGTACCTCGAAATCTCCGCCGGCCTTCGCGCGCGTGTAGATCGCTTCGGCAGTCAGTTTCATTTCCGAGCCACTGTCGGGAATGGCTTGTTGAACGCCATTCGGCAGATCCTTGAACTTAGCATTGGGTATGTACACGCGGAGCACCGTGGCTTGTTCGAAGAGCGCGGGATTTTCCTTGAAGAACTTCTCCAAGTCGGCGGGAGTCACCTCCGAGGACTTGGCCTTAAAATCCTGCAGCAACATCTGGGCCAAAAGCTGGATCCGCGCCAGTTCAAGTTTTCTCTGGAAGAGCGGGTCCTTGTCCATTCCTTTCTTTTGTGCCGCGCCGGCGAACAGCAAAAATTGAGCGTAATAAGCCCCAAACTGAGATCTGCCCCGGTATGTTTCGGCCTCGGCACCCTGGGCCTCCGCCAGCTTTTCAAACTCTGAACGCGTGATTACGGTACGGCAAGGAGTCTTGTCCCTGGTAACGGTGGTGGACACGGCGTCGCAGAATCCGCCGATCGTGACTACTGGAGTATCGGGACTCAATTTGTCCGCCTCTTCCTTCTCCTCTTCCTCCCGCTCGGCTTCGGAATTCTTCGCTGCGGGCTTGGTTGCGGGGGCGGCAGGTTTCTGCCCCTGGGCGCTCGCCAGTCCAGCGACAAGGAGGAGCACGAACACTAAAAACGGCGCTGTAGAACGCAATCGGTGATAACGCACGCTAACCTCTCATTCATTTTGGAATTTTGACCATGATGCTACCACAGCTCTTGATTGAGTTCCGCCGCAGAGGAATCTCTTTATCGCTTCCCCACGGGAACGGCTGGAGGACAACTGGAGGTTCGTCGGGCACAAAAAAGCCGGGCAGAATCATGATACTGACTCTGCCCGGACGGGAATGAATCTGAAGCCAACCTCGGGCTACGGTCCGTCCTGAGGATGAACTCCTGAGATGCAGGTGCCCCAGCTATTGGCGGCATTGACGTACATGCCGCTGCCGAAGACAGCAGGAATGTTTTTCGCGTTGCTGCCTGGGTCGTCGGGAGCCACGGCCGAGTAGTCACCCCAACGGCCGCTCCAGCTGTTGTTGGCCTGGCAGGCGAAAATGCCGGCATCGTGGAACGGAGTCAGCCAACTCACGCGGTTACTCGTATAGTACGTCCCGGGGGATTCGCTGAAGCCCGAAGCGGATGAGGAGAAGGTGGCAAACATCGTCCAGTCGTTCTCCGGGTCTGGCCCCTGGGCGCCGAAATACGATTCCACGACATTGCCGCCGCCGCAATCGATACAGAATTCCTGCTCGATGGCCACGCTGGTCAGGTTCGGGCAATTCACTCCACTCGTACAGCCTCCGCCGTTATCGTCAAGGTAGGGATGGATCTTCCAGCCCAGGACCGCGCTCGTGCCCCCGTTGTTGGTGTCGATCGAGGGATAGATTTCGCCCTGAGAATAGAAGGTCTGTGCGCTGATGCGGTTATCCAGGGTTTCGACGCAAGCGCTACAGAACGAAGCGTTGTCCGCCGATCCCGGGATCGAGTAAAAGCTGGTTGAGTTACAGCCGGTGAACCATGCGGACCAGTGGCTCTGATTCGCAGTGTTGGCAGAGAACGCCCAGACCAGCAGGCCCGTCTCGCCGCCTGTGTTACAGAGACCGCCGCCATCGTTCAGGGTATTGATTACGTACTGCGCCCGTGGATTGTCCGACAATTCGTAGGAGTTCACCGGTTGCAGTGTGTTCTGAATTACTCCACCGAGGGTAAAACCCGACCAGACTGGGAATCCCCCCAAACTGCCATACACACCCTTCTTGGGCATGAACAAACATTCCGCATAGAAGCTCGCGCCGAAGAAGTTGTCGCAAACCGTGATCACGGAGTTGGTCGAGTTGTTGAGGTACGCGGTTTGTCCGAGCGTTGGATAATCGGCCAAGCCTGCGCCTCTGGCGATCTTATGTGATTTCCATGCGCCGGTGGGGTTACTTGCGGAAGCAATCAGGATAAAGGCGTTGCCGCTCGTGTCCTGGTAGCTCGTGATCACGACGAACTTGCCCGCCTGCGCGTCATAGAGAGCACGCGGATCGAAGCAGCCAACATTACCGGATCCTTGCGCCAAGCCAAAAATGCCGCATAGGTCTTTGGGACCCGTGACGACTGCGCCCGCTTTGTTGTATACCGTGATGCATTCGTTGACTGTCTGGACGATATAGGTGTTGCTCACTGCCAAACCCATATCCGACGGATACCAGAAACTACCAGCGCAACCGTAGGATGCGCCCAAAATGTTAAAGAAATTTCCCGGAGTCTCGATGGCAACGTCGGTCGCGGGATTCTTAGGTGCACCCATAAAACGGGCGGCATCTTGCGGCCGGGATCCCACGGTATCGTGTAATGCAGCCAGTTTGGCCGCTTCATACTGAGCGCGCGTCATGTTCGGGGTGCGCGGGCTGTCCACCTCACGCCTGGCAGAAGCGGCGTCTACTGGTGAAAGGTCCGGGAGATCGGTGAATACTACTTCTCGCCCCGGGCCGTCGCCCTGCGCTACGGTTTGGTTTGCAGACATTTTGGGCCGCGCCCCAGCCATAACGTTGGATGCGGTCATCAGAAACGCACAACATACCAGTAGCGCTGCCGCTACGGTTACAAACTTTTTCATAAATTACCCTCCAAGAACCTTGGGTGTTTCTTACGGTTGAAGTCGCCTCCGCGCGGTACGGAGCAATTGATCTTTCGCAGGACGAAACGACCGGTCGCGTCTGGCCGATTCTGTCCACTGCCTTGGCGCAATTCGAGCGCGAGCGCCACGGCACCTGACTCAATAAATTCGAGGGCGCAAGAATCCCCCGGGGAATCATCACTGGCTATTTATGAAAACTGAATGCAAGACCTAGCACTCAGTGGGGAAGGGCGGAAGTACTACCCGCGCTAGTTGGACTCATTATGACCAGTTCAGAACGGGTGTCAACAGAAATCTACATTCTTCACAGGAAATTCAGGCGGGTCGCTGAACCGTGCAGAAGTAGTGCAAAAGTTTTCAGGTCAAGGCAACTGCCGGGCCAAGTCCGGACAAACAGTTCGGGGGGAACTTAGAACGTTACTCTAACGCCAAACTCCATCTGCCTTGGAGCGCCGTTGGCATAGGTGCCGGAGCCGGGCAGAATCCGGTCCAGGCGGGAACTGCACAGGGAAACGGAGTTACCGCAGAACCCCGCCGAACTCGCGCCATTTAGCGAACTTCCCGGCGCGCCGTTCAGGACACCGCTTAGCTGATTCCCCGCACCACCGAAGTTAGCGAAGTTGAATGCGTTGAACACGGAAACGTTGGGCTCGATCACAGTGCGTTCGCCGACGTGCAACGGCCAGTTTAGCCGGAGATCGATCGTCTTCAGCCAGGTCGCTTCCGCGTAGTGGCCGGGAGGCGCCTGAATCAGCGGTGAATACGCACCCAGGGCGACCAACTCCTGACCGGTGAACAGATTCGCGGCTGTCAACAGATTGCCGGCCGGTGTCAATCTGCCGGCGTAGGTGCTGTTGTAATACGCGATTTCTTTGGTGATCTTGCTGGTCGAATACTTCCCCATGCTTCCGAGGAAGCCGGGCAACAGATCTCCCACCGTGCCATCACCGGTAAGGTCGCTGCGAAAAATCTCTCCCGCCACGCCGCCACCATCCTGCTGCGGAACATAAAGGCTCAGCGGCAGAGGCGACGCGAGATGCGCAATCATCGAAAGCCGCAGGCCATGCGGCAGGTCGGCGACTGGGGTGAACGTAAACTGGTGCGTGCGATCCATGCCCGATGAGCCGAAATGACCGCGATGCGGACGGTTGTAGTCCTCCGCCACATTCAAGACCGAATAATCCCCGCCGCTGCCGTTTCGGTCGGCGACATTCGTGCGATAACGCGACCACGCATACGCAATCGACATATCTAGGTGCTGCACGCGTTTGTTCGGATTCGCCATGCTCGTTTTGTAAACGATATGAAGCCCCTGATACAGCGAGCGGCCGCTCGGGAAATACATGACGTTCGAGCCAACGGCAGGGTTGATCCCGCCGAAAGCAGCCTGCTGCTTGCCCAGCACCGAACAGGGGAACGGCCCGCAAAACGCATTCGAGGAGTCGAGTCCGTTGCGCGCAAAATCGGTGATGCTGGCAGTCGGAACAGCGGCCAGGTAGCAATTGATCGCGGCCTGTGAACTACTGCCCGCAAACGTGGCTGCTGGGCACCCTACCTTTGTCACCGTCGTGCTAATTGCCGAGAGCTCTGACGCGTAGGTATTCAGCGCCGGATTCGGATTGTTGCCATCCGTCAGAAAGCCGGAATCACCCACATGATTCGTGTCAATTCCCAGCGGAAATTGGGTGCCAATCTCGCGCACGTAATCAACGGCAAACATGCTGTGCTCTCCCAATTGATGCTCGATACCGCCCGACATATGCACGATGCGCGGCGTGCGGAAATTGGGCGCCAGCATGCCGCCAAAGTTCGCCAGGCTGTTCGCCAGTGAGTACACGTTCGGACCGCCGGTTACTGCCGACTGCGCGGCCAGGAACTGCGACTGCAGATCCTGAATTGCGGTTGCGACAGATCCAATGGGCTGCCCGCAGATTTGCGTGGCGATATCGAGATTGTCGACGGATTGACGACCGAGCCGTTCGGGAACAGAACGCTCCCCGTCGGACACAGGGTCAGGCCGCGGTTGTACTGGCCATTCGACAAGCGATTGACGCGGTCCTGATATGAGTTCTGGAGCAGGAAATTGTCATAGAACAGACCGCCGCTGGCGCGAAATACGGTGCGTCCATTGTGGCCGGGATCCCACGCCACGCCGACTTGCGGAGCAAAATTCCACTCCGGCTGATTGATGCTGCCGCCGAGTGACTGCTGTCCAACGCCGTTCACTTGAATGCCATTCGGAAAATAGCCGAACTGATCCAGAATCAACCCGGTCGTGCACGGCGGAGTTTTCACAATGTTGGTATTGATCGCCGAGCAGGGCACCGGAGCCAAATCGCTGTCGTTGCGCCCGCTGTCGCGCACGTAGTTCACGCCGAAGCTCACATTCAGGTTGGGAAACACATTGAATGTGTCACCTATATATCCTTCGATACGGTTGTCCGCGTGTGCACCGGTAGGGCGATTAAAACCCGAGTGCTCGCTGAAATTCCCCAGTCCGTTGAAAATCGTGATCGTGCCGACCGGGTAATTCAACGGGTTGGCCGCGCCGCCCACCAGAGACGGATCGCCGTTGATCGCGTTGATCACATCGATTCCGTTGGAACTGGTCACCGACGGCAAGACTCCCGGCGCGTAATAATCCCCTTGATCAATGCGATGGATCGCGCCGCCGAAGCGAACCGTATGAACAGTCCTGTAAACCGTGCTGCTGTCGTAGCGTCCGAACAGATCGCGCTGAATCGTCTGCCGCGGGCCGGCCGTGCTGTACCCGGCAGCGTACGATCCGATCTGCATCTGGAATGGCGCGGCCGGAAATATTACCGAACCGTTCACCGAAGGGTTGATGGCGTTCACCATCTTCTGGTATCCGAAGCGCGCGCTGTTCACGAAGCGTCCGTGATTCCAGTCGAGGCCGACGACCGCCGCCGGAACATTGATCTGGTTACGGAAATTCGACAGGCTATTGGACGGGCCAATTTCGTTGGCGTTGTCGTAGCTCAGGCGCACGAAACCCTTCATGTCGTCGCTGAAGTTGTAGTCAAGCCGCGCCGTCAGCATGTTCTCGCGGAAATAGGCGCTCTGCAGGCTAGTCACATTGGGAGCGGGATAACCCAACAGGATCGGCAATACTCCGTCCTGCTTGGAGCGTTCGCCTCCGATGAAGAGGAATGCCTTGTCGGCGATCAGAGCCCCGCCGGCGCCGAATCCGTATTGCTGGCGGCTGTACTTGGGGCTGCCGGAGGGAAAGCCTGCGAGGCCAACAACGCGGTCCCGAAAATTTCCGAAGAGATTGCCGTGCCATTCATCGCCGCCAGAGCGAGTCGCGATGCGCACCGCGCCCGTCGCGTTGAGCGACTGAAATAGCTCCGGTGTGGCTCGCGAGACGGTCACGTCTCGCACCGCCTCAGCGGGGAGATTCAGCGTGGCCAGACCCCTGGTCTCGTCCATCACTTCGACTTCATCCATATCGAAGTGCGTGGTTCTTCCCGACCGGCTGTCGATGGAAAGCGTTTGGTACCCGCTCTTCCCCCGGTCGAGAGCGCGTCCGTCGATTACCTGCACTCCAGGATCGAGCTGGCCGGCGTTGAGATACCCACGCCCATTCATGGGCAAAGTATCGGCAACATCGCCCGCAAAAGTACTCTCGACGTGAACCGGTCCCGGATTGATCCACTCCAGTTTGAAGTCCGCAGTTACCGCTGCCCCGACGGCGACCGTCACTTTAACGTCGACCGGCACCATATCCTTGCCCTCGACCCGCACCACGTACGGCCCCGGAGGCAGAGGTTCAGTAAGGTAGGTTCCGTCTTTGCCGGTGCGCGTTACGCCACGCGTGTCGGTCACTGACGAACTGTACAGCACGCGTGCCGCTTCGACGGGAGCGCCAACGTCGTCCCGCACCGTACCTTGAACCGTGCCGGTGGTCGGATTTTCAGAGTCTTGCGCCCACGACGAAACCGTCAGCGCGGCCAACAGAAAAATGCCAACGGACAGGGAACGACGAACGTACAAGCCAGACCTATCAAACAAAGCGACTCTCCTGGGTGCAGAACCTCATGTAGAACCGGGCAGAGATTCCGCGTATAAGGGTCCTGATTTCTACAGCTCTGATTTTTACTGAAATCGAATAGAACAGTTTACTAGATGCGGCCAGTTCGCCGGGATGCTGTATGCGATTTTCATTTTCGTCCGAGGATTGCCCCAACAGGCGACTAGCTAAAAAGTCCCCTTCCGCGTGTAGTATCCCGCCCGATTGTGTGTCTGGAAGGGACCTCCCGCAGGAGGGTTCGTCAGCTCCACCCGCAACTGCCGGAACTCGGAATTCGAGTACCGTTCCGTCGGATAGTAAGCAAGCAGATATTGCGTCCGGAGTTCATCGCTGATCTTGCGGAAAGCTTCGTCAAGTTGCGCCGATGACATGGCGTAGTAATATTTCCCTCCGGTGTCGGCGGAAATCTGAATCAGAGCGTGCTCGCCGCCCGTATCGCGCCCCGCATCCGCCTCGATGGGCACGATGATGATGCTATAGATGATAGCCTCGGACTCCTGTGCGGCGCGTAGCGCCTCCTTGTAGTCAACCTGGCTGACCGTATCACCACCGTCGGTGATCACCACCATCACTTTCCTTCCCTGGCGCCGACTTAATGCCTGCGAGCCCAGAAATACCGCGTCATAGAGCGCCGTCGCCGCGCCGTTGCGGATGCGGTCAATGCCGGCGTCGATCCTCTTCAGATCGGAGGTGAACGGCACCAGTTCGCTGACTTCCTCCGTGAACTTGTACAAGGCCAGCCCGTCCTGCGGACGCAAGATGGTGTGCGCGAACTTACGCGCCGAAGCTAGCTCGAGCGGCAGATCTTTCCTGGTACTCAGGCTGGCATCGACTGCCAGAATGATCGACAGGGGCAGCTCCGACTCCCGGCTGAAGATAGAGATCTTCTGTTCCTTGCCATCTTCCTTCAGGACGAAGTTTTCTTTCTGCAGGCTGGCGACAGGCGCGCCGTGTGTGTCGGTCACCGTTACAAATACATTGACCAGTTTGACGTCGACCTTGATCGTGGCGCCGGGGTCCTCGGCCCACACGTGTGCGCCGACGCAACTGAACAAGAGAAGGGCGGCCGGAATTGTCAGAATTCGTTTCATTGAAACCTTGTAACCCGATCTGGTTCATTCACTTGGATGCGGTCGAGTCTCCCGCTGTGCCTGCCGCACGCTTAATTTCTTCGGGAAACAGCTCGCCATCAGCCCATATAGCACCATCTTCAAAATATTCCTTCTTCCAGATGGGAACCGTCTTCTTTAATGTGTCGATCACCCATCGGCAGGCATCGAAGGCTGCGGCCCGGTGCGCCGAAGCTACTGCGATCAATACGCTGGTCTCACCAACCTCCAGCCGGCCCAACCGGTGGACGATCGAAATCCCGCGGACCGCGAAGCGCTTCCCCGCCTCTCGCGCTAGCGATTCGAGCTGCTTCAGAGCCATCGATTCATACGCCTCGTAGTCGAGATACAGGGTGCGTCGACCCCGCGTATTGTCACGGACCACGCCATCGAAAACCACAGCGGCTCCGTCTTCTGGACGCTTTAGCCGCGCCACGACACCTTCACGATCAATGCGCTCGCGGACAATACAAACCTCCCCCGCAGTCTGATCGGTCGATTCTCCCGCCGCTGCCGAGCCGCCACTCACCGGTGGCAGCAGACCCACTTCGTCCCCATCGCGCAAGGTACGATCCATCCCGGAATACTCCTGGTTCACCGCAATCGCGAGCGACGGCAGCATCGCATCCAGCCGAGGAAACCTGTGCACGTAACCCGACAGGACTTCCCTCACCCGCACTCCCTCCGGCAAGTCGACCGCTTCGGCCTGCTTTCCGACGATTTCCTTCAATATTCCGAAGAACAGCACTTCGATCTTCATGAGAACTTCCGCGTGAAATCGTTGCCTGAGATCTTAGCGTGCCACTAGTGTAGCGTGGCCTTGCACGGCAGCACCTGTACCTTCGTGTGGTCGGGTGCCGTCACGGCAGTTGCTAGTCCAATTACCTCCGTAATCGTGCATTTGGTCACTATCACGCTTAGTCTGAATGTCGACGCTCTATCCAAAGAGGAGGCTGTTATCGCTAACACCACCCAAACCGATTCCAGCCGTAGCGCGTCCGCTCGGTCCTTTCTGCACAGCCTTAATATTCTGATCAAGTACACGCGATTGTATGGCGTGACCCACAAGCGCACCGAGGGGCAGTTCGAGACCGCATGGAAGGAACTCCAACAGGCGCTACCCAAGAGCGGTGACACCGGATTTTTGCTTGGCGTCTCGGACAACAAGCTCCTTCTCGACGGCATTCCGCTTGAGACAGGCCAGGCCGAACGCAGCTTCGCGCAGTTGCTGACGGCGGCGGGACTCTCCAGCATTCTTTTTTCGAATAAGGTCACGCTCGAAGACTTTACAAGCCTGGTGCGCGCTTTTGCGATGGGCGGCTCCAAGGCACAGGATTTCGCGAAGCAAATCAAAGACAGCCTCGGCGACAACAAGGGCTCCTCGATTCGCATTAATGAGGTCAAGTTTGTTGCGGCCGACCCGAGCACGGGCGAATTTTCCATGGCCGCGCAAATCGCCGCTCAAGCACTCGGCCCTGAGTTCAAACATTGGCTCAATGACCCACAAAAACTTCTGCAGTTAATCGCCGCTGCGCAGGGGGCAAGTTCAGGAGGTACCGGAGGCGGTGGCGGTGGCGCGCCCTTAGGCGCCGTTCCCACCGTGCCGATTCCCGCCGGATTGAGCGCAGGTACTGGCTCCGGAGGAACGGGCTCTGGCGGAACCGGTTCGGGCGGAACATGGTCGGGTGGCGTTGTACCTCTGCAGGAAGAGGAGGTTATCCAGACCATTCGTCTGCTCACTCATTTCGGGCAGGCGATGCAAGACCCCAACAGTTCGCAGGAAAATCTCGCGGTCGAACTAGGGAAGGCACCCGAAGGCGCGAAGGTCAATCTTGCGCAACTGCTCGAACACCTTGCGGCGCAGGCAGCCCAAAACAAGGGCGCCGACAGCAACGACACGCCACTTTTGATGAAGGCTGCCGAAAGCATGGCCATCAAGTTCGCCCTGGACCGCTATTCGAAGGGTGAAGTCAAGGTCAACGCCGTCCACGACATGATGGAGCACATGAGCCGGCAGATGGATACTCTCCGCCAGATCTTGCGCGTCCAGGAAGACAAGATGTCGAAGGCCGGCATCCTAGTCGAGTCGCATGCCGACATTCTTGACCGAATGTTCTGGGCTGAAATCCCCGAAGCCGGCAAGAAGAGCGTTTTGCTGACCAGCGAAGCTGCTTGTGTGCCGCCGCGCAACATCCGTCAGTTCGTCGAAATTCTCTTTGAGCGCGACGACCATGAACTGGCTGGAAAAATTCTCTCCAACTACTGCAGTTGCCTGGAAGCCAAAGAAGCCGAACCGCGCCGCAAGACCGCAGCCGGATTAGCCCAACTCGCGGACCTCTACGCCACCGCATCCGAGGAGGTCATGCCCAATGCCATGGCTCTGATCGGCGAAAAGCTGGCGAGAGAAACCGACCCGGAAATTCAGAGTCTGATGGCCGCGTCCTTCGCCCGCTTCGGACAGGAAGCCTGCACTCGCCGAAAATATAAAGCAATCGCCGAACTCTGCGACTCCATCGAAAATGTGGCCAAACAGCGGCCCGCCCTGGCACAGGATCTTCGTTCTCGCGTTGGCATCGAGAACCGCCTCCCGGAAATGATCGAAGAGGCCATTAACGCCGATCAGATTCCTGAGGACCTGGTCAACGTTCTGATCCAGTTGCCTCGATACTCCGTCGAGCACCTCGCCGACCGCTTCTTCCGCGCGCAAAAGCGTGTGGAGTGCGACCGAATCGTCGAACTTGTTGCCGAACTCGGGCAGCCGGGCGTCGACGATCTGCGCGACATTCTGCGAACCGGCCAGGCCCGTCAGGCGGCTTCAACGGTTGGTCTCATGAGCCGGCTCGCCGTGACATCACTGCTCGAGTTGCTGCCCTCTCGCATGGGCGATTTCAACCGCTTCTATCAGGACATCATCGTTCGCCAGATCGCCTACGGGGCCGCTCCTGACCGTGGCCGCACGCTGCTCGAACTTCTCGAACTGCTCGACGCACTCATCCTGCCGGAAGCCATCGACGAAATCGGCATGAGCCAGGATCGCAGCGCCAGCGCCAGTCTGATTGCACTAGCCACTTCCGGCGAGGCGCAAAACCGGCCTCCGTTCGTGCAACTGAAGGCCGTCGAATCACTCGGCCGTCTGCGGGAGCCCGATGCGGTTTCCGTCCTGCGCACGATCGTCGAAGATAAGAAGCTATTCGGGTATAGCCAACACCGCGAATTGAGAATTGCCGCCATTCAATCGCTTTCCAAGATTGATCCGCGCTACGGGACGCAGGCTCTTGCCGACAGCGGCCTGGAAGCCGGAGAAATCGCCATCGCGCCGCTGGATTCCGGGGAAGGATGTCCGTGGGTTCGCCAGCGCCGCTACGAACGCATCATTCTGCCCAAGACGCTCTCCGCGACGCTTTCCAGTTCCTGGGGAAAGTCGAACATCGTCATGCG
>Ga0075030_100005023_pt1 | contig 11930 bp, 9 predicted proteins | sample LitLauG_LLR_2012_FD_71393 | JGI IMG/M metagenome (GOLD analysis project Ga0075030, IMG submission 71393) | Freshwater sediment microbial communities from Pennsylvania, USA - Little Laurel Run_MetaG_LLR_2012 | ecosystem: Environmental > Aquatic > Freshwater > Creek > Sediment | place: USA...
AGATGGCTGTATACATGTCCAAGCAATTCGCCGCTCACTTTGGTACTGGCGTAAGGGCTGATTGGTTGCAGAACCTGATCGTTTTCACGCCATGGCACGTTCGGGTTGACCCCGTACACGCTGCTAGAAGAAGCGAAGACGAATTGCGGCACACGCCACTCACGGGCTACTTCAAGCAGGTTCTGCGTGCCGCCCACGTTCACGCTGTAGTAGTCGATAGGGTCTTTGATCGAGGGACGCACCCCAGCCTTTGCCGCAAGATGAACAATGACGTCATAGTCGCCTCGTGCTCCCGCACGAAGTGCATCGAGGTCCCGGATGTCGAGGTTCAGCAGCCTGAACCGGGATGACTGCGAAGCACTATCCAGATTGAACTGCTTTACGGCGGGATCGTAGAACGGATCGAAGTTGTCGATGACAGATACCTCCGCGCCATCGCGCAAGAAGCTATCGACCAGGGAGCTGCCAATAAATCCTGCGCCGCCGGTAATGAGCACTCGTTGAACCTTCATGGTTTAGTTACTCCTTGTCTTTGGGGGGGCAAATGCGCAATCGCATCACCGGCGCGAAGCGCCCGGGAGGTCCAAGGCGTCGCACAGGCTACGGGTTACAGAAGGATGGAGAGCCGTGACGGGCCCGATGAAGTCTTAGCTTGGCGAGCAGGCGGCTTGGCAGAAGCTCTGAACACCGTGAAATCAATCGATCCAGTTCGGCCTGGGTTTCGCTGTCCGGTCACGAACACTCTGCGCGAAATGCGCTCCTGTTTCTCTCAGTCCCTCGGGTGCCGGTTTCCTGGGAACCCATCCGAGGAGTCGATGTGCGGCCTCGCTGTCCACAACGAAAGAATCGAAGTAGTGGCTGGCGGACCGTGCTCGTCCGAACATCCCGAAGCACAGACTCACAACTGATTGGGGCAAAGGAAGGAAAACAGGGGTTCTTCTCATGCCTTGCGCAAGCAGCCGGATAATTTCGCTCGATGAGGGTTCGCAGTCGCTCAAGGAGAATGCCTGTCCCGCTGCTGCCGGATGACGGCTGCAAAGAATGAGAAAATCGACAAGGTTCTCGATTCCGATAAGGCTTCTCTTATTGCAAGCACTTGGAAATGGCACGCCAAGGTGAATTAGCCGCATGAGTTGTGACAGTCTTCCGGGGGCGCCAGGGCCGTACACGGCCGGTGGCCGCAGAACTACGGCTTCGATTCCCGTCTCGCTCGCGACTTCTTGCAGCTCTCGTTCCGCAACCAGCTTTGCGCAACCATATTCATCTTCCTGAGCGTCATCATTCATGCGGCCGGTCGGCTTAGTCCCAATCAGGGGTATCACGGCTGCCGAGCTCATAAAGAGGAAGCGCCGAACCCCCAATTGGTGTGCCCTGCGAGCAAGCGAGGATGGGACGTGCCCGTTGATTCTCGCGATCGCTCCTCGGTCGGTGCCGTTGAATCGATGCGCAATTCCGGCTAAGTGGATCAGTACATCGCACCCCTCAAGAGCCCGATTGGGTGGGAGCTCCCGATTGAAGTCGACTCTGAAACAATGATCGCTTTCCGCGCAATTACCTTGCCATCGGGGACCGTAGATCGGCCTCACGATGAAGCCGCCTCCGTTGAGGGTCGCGCAAAGGTTGCGTCCTATAAACCCGTCTGCTCCCGACACGGCAACGACTTTCGGTTTTGACATTTCATCTGTCTTCATCAGGACGCTAGGTATTTGCTCAAAGCCATCGTGTAATGGTTCAGTGTCTTGCCGCGTTCATAATCGGTGACAGCGGCATTGCGCGCCCTGCGCGACATTTCAGCCAGCATTTCGGGCGAACGGCGAGCCGCGCGAATCGTATCAGCCAATTCATCGGCACGCCCCGGCCGCACAACCCAGCCGATTCGCCGGTCGGAGATCATTGTGGCGATCTCTGCACCGCTCTCGGTGACGGCGATGATGGGCCGCCCCGCTGCCATGATGTTGTATGTCCGGCTTGGCACTGAGAGCCCTTGCATTCCGGGCGCCATAGTGACCAGCGCGATATGGCAAGCGCTGAGAGTATTCCCCAGGTCTCCTCGAGGCTGGTAATCCGCAAATGTAATGTTGTCGAGGCCTCTCAGTTTCACTTCCGCTTCCAGCCACCGTCGCTTTGCGCCAGTGCCGATGACGAGGAGGTGGATCTCCGGTTCGTCGCGAAGCATCTCGGCCGCGTCCACCATGATCTCGGCTCCGTGAGTTCGTCCGATGTTTCCCGAATATTGAACGATAAACTTTTCAGAGAGCCCGAGTTGCCTGGCCAGTTTGTTGTCCGTAAAGATCGCCGGTTCAATCGATTCAACATCGGCCCAGTTCCGGATTAACTCGAATTTGTTGGTCAACCCTGGACAATCCGCGAGAATGCGCTCCGCCATGTCCTGGCCAATCACGATGATGCCTTGCGCCTGCTTGTAGAGGAAGTTATAGACTTTCTGAACGATTCGATAAACATGACTCTCTCGCTTGACGGTTCCGGCCGCTGCGAGGATACCGGGATACACATCATGAACGAGGATTACGTATTTGCACCTTCGAAAGGCGCAGATCAACCAGGCGACAAGCGGCAGGAAAGGTGGATTGGTAACACACACGATCACCTCGTCTCGCCGGATCTTTCGCAGCCCGATGAATCCCGCAGAAAGGCACGTTGTAAGGACGTTAATAAGGCGCAACGCGAGGTTATTCTTGTTGAACCGCGAGTTCAATGTCCGATAGATTGCCACGCCGGATTTGATTTCCATTGGCGGCCGTTGAGTTCCATTTGCATCGTACGTTGGTTGAGAACAAATCACTCCAACTGGCAACTTCGAGGCGCAGGATTCTGCGATCGCGGTAATATAAAAGCCGGTCGACCTGTCTTCCGGCCAATACAGCTCGCTCATGAACCATAGGCGCTTGTTGCGCGGGTCCCGGCCAAGTGATTCAAATGTGTGGATCGATTCCGGCTGATTCATCTATGGTAGTTGCTCCGTGGCATTGGCCACTCGGGAAAATACCTGCCATGTGGCGTCGGCGACAGCGGCGGGCGATCCGAAGCGCAATAGTTCTTGCTCGGATTGCGACACGAGGTCTGAGCGAACTTCTGAATCCATGATCAGCGTCCGCAAGGCGCGTGCGATATCTGCGGGAACATAGGGATCAAACAGCAGCGCAGCCTTGCCCGCGATCTCGGGCATCACGCCAACATCGGAACATGCGATCGGAACGTGATACGAAAGCGCTTCAATCAGGCCGACGGGACAGTTCTCGCAGGTCGATGGAAAGACAAACGCCAAACACTTCTTTAACAGCATCTGCACCTGCTCGTGCGGAAGTCCACCGGTCATCAAGACATGACCAGGGAACTTTGACGCTTTAGCTGCTGCGTCCTCCATTTGGTCCCGGTATCTGTCCTGTGCAATCGCCTGGCCGACTAGGACCAGTTGCACCGTATCCATATTGAGCAGACCGAAGGCCTCGATTAACTCGGTCAGATTCTTGTAAGGATAGATATGCGACACGCAAAGGATGTATGGATGCGAGATACCAAGCGAGCGGGTAAGACTCTGCGCTTCCTCCTCGCTCGCATTGTTAAGGTGCGGACGAGCATGATAGAGCACGATATCATGCGGTCGTGCATTTCGGATCGTCGGTGTGATATGACGCTGGAAGGATTCGCTGAGAAAGACGATTGCCGCCGCGCGTTTTATCGAAATCTCGATAAACCATCGCAGCACAATCATTCTAGTGCGGACAAGGAAATCGAATTTCCGCAGTTCGTGGGCGGGAAGAAATGGCGCAGCATTTTGCAGCATTACGACACTGGGCGCGCCAGCAAATGCGGGCATCGTGCTCGCCGGAGAAAACAGCACGCCGATTGACTCACGCAAGATGAGCCAGGGCAACAGAAGTTGCTCGGCAAAGATGCGAAAGATGACTCCCCAATCGCCAGGCGCAACGCGCACGATCCGCACAGAATTGGGAAGGGGACCGAGCCGCTGAATCGTGCCATTGCTCGCGAAGAGAGTCAGTCCATCCACGTTGAAATCGATCGAATGGGCCCATCGATCAAGCAACTGACGAAGGTGTTCCAGCGTCCCACCTCGAATCTGGCCGAGGGCATTTATGCCGACTCGCATGGGCAAACTTCCTCTTCTCTGGAGAACGGCGCGTTCTTCTCGCTGTCTCGCCCCAGAGCTTCGATCCAGCCGCGATTTGGAGTAAACCGTGTTTGTGCTTCTTTGAGGGATGTGTTGCCGCGAATGGAATCATGCGGAAGAGGCAACCCGAGATTGATCTCGTGCAATCGTTCCGCGTTCTTAATGGTGGGGATCTTTTCAGGATCGAAACCCATCAGCATCGCCCCAAGTGTGTCGGCAGCGACGGGATCCTTTGCCATTACAAGGACACTGCTGCCCACGGGCATGCCCGCCATCGGTCCTTCGTGATCCATGCCGATTACGCCATCAATTACACAAAGCATCTTCCTGACGCCGCTCGGGCTCTGACGGTTTTTCCAATTGTTTCCGAGCCAGATTCGATTGAGATCGACCGTCGTCCTCCAAATCGTGTCGTTGCCCGACCAGTCACCAAACACCGGCTCCCAAGGAGCCTGGTGCGGCAATGGCCGCGGGAACACTCGCCTGATTGCTTCGATCAAGAACGAAGCGGCACGGAGGCCCACAAACGAAGAGAGTGCGCGCGCTCTTCGCACTCTCCATCGATAGCTCCAGGAGGGCGGGGATGCGTATGAATCGCCACCCTCGCACGGAGGGCCGGGACGACGATGCGGCATAAACTCTTTGCCGTTGCAAATGCCGATTGCATTCTTGAGACACAGCGTAACCCCGGAAAACTTGTGGGTCTTCATCTTCGCCACGTTGATGCAAAAAGCAGCATTCAGAATCGAGTTCGATACTCTGTAGATATGGCGGCCAGGAAGGTGATTCTCCGTCGGCTTGCCGGGTTTTCGGGTAGATATGTCGAGATGATCGACGGAGTGATCGCCCATGGTGTAATAATTTCGCGGAGTCGCCGATCTCTCCAATTCGGAAAACGCGCTAGCTTCCGCTAAATCGCAATCAGTGTAGCCCTGAGGATCGCCGGGAAGGGGGAGTCTCTCGCTCTTGCCGTCCATAAGATTCAAGGATTGATAGCTTCTCAGATCCCGGATTTCAATATTGAGCCCCCTCCCCTGCAAAGCCCGGGTCATCTCCCCATAGCCACTGGATCGCAACAGCTCCTGGAAGTCGCAATCCTCAAGAGGAGTGTCGGCGATCACGACCTGCCCTGACGGGCCGACGGCTAGCAGGGAGTAGTCGATGAGTGCTCGCACCACCGAAGGATGAGTGATGGTCCACCTCAGTCCTTCGGCACCCGAAAAATGCTTGTGAATAACCAGGTTCGGCTTGATGACTACAGTTTCCCCAGCACAGACATAGTCACTGAGAGGATTCCAGCAAGCTGTTCCGCGTCTGGCGCTGTCCAAACCAAGATCGATAAGAAGTTGGCGAACTCCAGAGTAGACCGTGTTGCTCGGGTCAACTCCGATCGGCCATCCCGCGTCTGCAAACTCAGGATAAGCGCGATCCGGTTCATACGGCGGTGTGAGCGGGTACACGGCCTCATCCTGCTTCAACTTGACGAAGGCAGCTCGCGTCATAGTGCTTCCTCCTCCAGACAAAGTGCCGCTGAAATCGCGCGCATGCCAGTCCATGGGTGTTGGTATCTTCTTTCGGCTTTAAGATAAACAGCGAGAGCGTCGGAGATCAGACCCGACTCACACAGCTGCCCAATTGAGCGGGCCAGCTGATCCTTCAATGGTCCGCGCAGCACAACGCCCTGAAGTTCGGTTGCGAAAGGATTTGGAAGACTGTACCGGTATCCGCTCATGCGCTGGCTCAATGTGCAAATCCGGTTCCAGTTCCTGGCAGCAAACCGGGCGCCCTGCTGGAAAAGCGGAGCCGCGTCCAGTGTGGCAAAGTCGGCGGTGCTTGGAATTCCCGCGAGGTCGGGTCGTTGCAGTGCGAGGCTTCTCTTGAAAAGAGTTCGTCCGGCTCTCAACTCCGGCGGCAAGGAAAGAAAGAACCGGGCCCATTCACCGTCCATGAACGGGAACCCAAGCCCGTGCCCACTCCATTGCAGGTGATTGAAGATATGGGTGACAAGCTTGCTCTGGCGCTCAACAATAAAGTAGTACTCCAGAAACGCCTCAATCGGGTTGGCCGCGGTTGCATCGCGATAGATCCGCGCAATGTCGTTTGCGATTTCGTCTGCTGTTTCCCGGCCGAATAAGCCGGCCGCCGCCTTGGCCGTTAGCCCGGCCTTCCTGAACATGATGGCGACGGCGCCATCGGCATTAACCGTATCGCTCTTTTCAAGCGAATCCGCCCCCGCGATCGGGTCGCCCATAAATCCGATCGGTACTTGCGACGGCCCCCTCGGGAGTTGCCGTAGTGCACTCGACAGATGGAGATGCTGCAAGGGCGTCATGCCGCATCCGGCTCGAATCGTTTCCTGCAGATCGGCGCCGGTGTAGTGATCGGCATTCAGAGCATAGCTCCTCCAGGGAACACCACATCGTTCCGCGACCGATCGTCCATACTGAATCTCCAAAGCTCCGGGTTGGCCGAACGAGACCGTGCGGCAACAGTTCCGCATTGCCGGAGTCAGCGATCCGAGAATGCAGCGGGAATCGAGGCCGCCGGAGATGGGAAGTATTAGAGAGCTGTTCCTGGAGACCGCACGTTGGACTGCGCGGGAATTGAGCGCGGCGCCCTGTCGTGCGAATTCTTCCGGAGCAACCGCTGAACTGCCTGCACTGGACGGGCGGATGTTCAATGCGAAAGCCTTTTGAGTGCGCACTCCCGAAGACGAGATCAGAAGTCTGTAGCCGGCGGGCAATTGGCGGATATTCTTTCGAAAGGTTCTCTCTCCAAGCGGAACATCCCACAAAAGCGTCTCCGCGAAGGCAACCCGATCAACGGGTCCGCCCCTGCCGCCCAACCACGCCATGTTGTTGCTCACCAGCGTCTGGCCCTCATCCGATGTCCAAAACACCGGTATCGACGCCGCTCGATTGGACAGGATCTGGCAGTTCCCATTCGTACGGTCATAGGAAATCAGCAGACAGTCGTTCCAGTAAACACCGCGTTCAAGAGCCTCTTCCGTGGGGGACTCTCCGACCTCTTCAGAAAAGCTGGCGCCCCGAAAGATCGCAAAGTGCAAGCGGCTGGGGGCCGTCTGGAATCGAACAATGCGATAACCATCCCAGTCCAGATCGGAGAGCTCAGGAAGCCTTCTCGACTCACAATGAATGGCCAATCGGTACCATCCGTTGCGGCATTCGAATCGATTCTCTTGAAGACGATCGGGAGTTGTGGTCAGTGCTTCCATGCAGTTACATCCTCGAGCCACTGCTTCATGCGGCCACGGATATCGTGGCCTGAGCGCACGACTCTTTCGTAGCCGTTCTGTGCAACCGCAAGTCTCCGGGAGTCATGTTCCAGGTAAAACCGCGCTTTATCCAGGAGCTCTTCGACAGAAGAGAAATACTCGGCCTCAGTTCCTTCCGTAAACAGTGAGGTCATGGCCTCGGTCCGTTCGGAGAGAAGGAAGACCCGGCAAGCTGGAATCTCAAACGATCGGCGCGTGTATTGATCGCGATTCCAGCGGCTATAAAAGGAGAGGGCAATGCGGCTCCCGCAGAGAGCCTTTCGATAGTCGTCGTCGCGGGCCACCTGGGTGGGACCAATCCGGCTCCACACGTCCGACGGAAGATGACGCCGGGCGTGTTCGGATTGGGTGTAAAGGCGGAACCTGATGTCGCGGCGTGCAATCGCGGAGATGTACTGTATCCGTTCATCCGGCTCAAGGTGCCCTGCGAAGCATAGGTCGCAAGACCACTTTTGGGATTCCTCCGCGCTGAGGCTCCTTGGGTAATCCACCCAGGGCCGGAAGTATGGAAGAAGCAATTTGACATGCGGAACACCGGCTGAAGCGAGTTCATCGACGTTTGGCTTGCGGTACGCATGAAAGCCGTCGTACTCGCGGAGTGCCTTGTGCAGGTGACGGTAGCGCAGGATGTTCTTCTTCACTCCAAAGGGGTCGTCGTTGTGATAACCGGTAACGAATGTGTGTTGCCGCAGGCGTCGCACTGTTGCGGAGTCAAAATAGTGTCCCTGATAAAGGAGTGTCACATCCGGCTTCCAGGCGCGCACGCGATCAAGCAACGCCGTTCTCAGGCGACTCACGCCGGGTCCGGCGAGAACTCTCCGCTCGATTCTTCCCAGCACCCCTGGGAGGGTGTGGTCATGGGAATGAAACAGTTCTGTCTCCACGCCAAGTTCCTGGAGTCCGCGGAGCCAGGCTGGCTCGTACATATCTTCAAACGCGCCTTGAACGATAAGAACGCGCAATTGGCTCCCTCGGTTATTCATTGAATGAATCAAGCACGTGCCCGATCTTGCCACACCAGATGAACTGAGATGAGCACGGGTTCACTTCATGTGAATGGCGCGGGATCGACTCGTCGGCTCTCAGGTACGAACCAGGATCGGCGTCGAACCAAGCAGCCGCTTCGCCAGACGTATCGCGCGTTCGGACATGCCCGTACCCATAATGCTTAGCAAACAGTAGTAACTCCAGAACAACCGGGACTTGCCGAGACCGAGACGGGCCAGGTCGTTTGCATAGGCCCGGAATTCCCGGTGCGACAGATGCTCGGCGTGCATTGACAAAAGCGGAAACGAATAGGCCGCCAACTCCCGACGAATCTCCTGCGCCACTCTCCCACCTTCCTCATCAAGAGCGTCGGCAATGCCAAGCAGTCCTTCGACAAAAGTGAGTGAGTGCCGAGGCGTTGTCTTCTTCGGCTCGAATCGACCTTTTTCCGCCTCAGCCGAGCCAAAGAAATGTTCCCCACCCGCGCGTCTCAAAGACAGGATGTCCGCTATGTAATACCCGTTCTTCTCGGCGAGGATCTTGCCCACGAGCCACAATTGATACAGCAGGGTTCCGTCGAATCTTTCCGTCGCGAAGCGCAGAGCGCTCTCCCGATGGATCACAAGGCCGGAAAGGAAGACGGACTTTCGAAAGAAGGAGAGAATCGTCGACCGGCCGGCCACAAAAAGACAATCGTCCGGGTAGTAGCGATGCAACTCGATCGATTGGCCGGTGGCCTTATCGACGGATTGCCAGGAGCGGAGCACAACGCCAATATTCGGATGCGCGACCGCGGCACGAACCTTGGATAGCGCTCCGCTGCACAGCACGTCGTCATCTCCCATGAACAGGCAGTAAGCGCCCGAGGCCCGTTCGAACAGGATGCGCAGGTTGGCGTCGAATCCGAGGTTGCGCTCATTGGAGAAGTACGCGACCGGAATGTCAGGATGCCCGGCGCGAAAGCTTTCAACGGAAGACAGTACTTCGCTCCGCCTGGGCGCGTGGTCTTCCGAGATGACGATCTCCCACCCGCCACGCGGTTCGAGCGCAATGCTTGCAAGCAACTCGCCAAGCTCTACGGGCCGGTTGTAAGACGGAATGCAAATTGAAATCAACGGAGCCATATAAACTCTATGCCCTTCCCAGGGCTGCATCGATCGCTACGCAGTACCCTTCAATCTCGCTCAGGGGATCGCATTCGCTGCGAACTAGTTCCCGCGACCGTTTCTGCATTCGAGCCAGGGTTGCGGGTTCGAGGATTCGGACGATGGCTTCGGCAAGACCCTGCACGTCGCCTCTGCGAATCACGAAGCCATTCTCTCCATCGCGAACTATTGTTCCGGAGGCTCCGCAGGCATCAGTCGAAATCAGGGCGCACCCGGCCAATGCCCCTTCCACGAATACCTTGCCGAACGTGTCGCGATAACTCGGCAGGGCAACGATGTCCGCGGCATCATAGAGCCAGACCAGATCGTCGCGGTCCAACTGGCCCAGAAATTCGACACGATCACGAACTCCGAGGCTTTCCGCTAGAGCAAGATAGTCGCTCACCGTCCCACCCGCTCCATTCCGCAACTCTTCGGGTCCGGCAAACACTACGCGCACGTCGGCCTGCTTCGCGATCTCGGGGACAGCGGCGATCAGGTCGCGTACGCCTTTGAAAGGGTGGAGATTGCCGACGAAAGCAACAATGTAAGGATGGCCGGCGGCCAACCTTGCCCGCGGAAGCGGATTCGGCCGCGCATTCCGGCCATCCCATCGCTTTTCAAACTCTTCGTAACCGCTGCTGAAGATCGCCTTGCAGAGCCGGTCTTCCCGGACCCCGTAAAGCCGCAACAGAGTCTCCCTGCTGATCTCAGTCTGGTAGATCGCCACTGTGCTTAGGGCCAGAAGGAATCGCTTCGCCACTCTGATCGGCCACTGGCGATTGCGCTCGACCTCGTACGGAAGTGTTTGATTCACTGAGATCAGAGGCTTGCCGAGCAAGCGGGCAATCGACGCGCAGATCAGCGCGCTAACCGCCTGCAGGCCCATCAACACCACAACATCGGACTCGATTGCGCAGCGAGTCGCCGCTTGCAGATTCCAGTTTCGAACCGTTCCCTCAGGCACCCCGTTCTGACCTGAGATCGAGAGGTATCGGCCCCGAATCGCGGAGGGAAGATGCGCCACGCCCGAGTGTTCCTGGTGCTGGTGGTAAAACACCGGATAACACTTGATCGAGTGCGCGCACCGGGCGGCGAGGCTTTGGAGAAAGTCGGCTGTCACCTCCGAGAGATCGTAGGCGAGAACCCCAATCGACTTCCTTTTGATCAGGCCGCGGTGGCGGAAGTTCACGCAATCCTCCTCAGAAATCCGCTGGGGTTGAATGTAAGCAGATGTTGCTCGCATTCCTTGTCGCACGCATAATTCGGGTTGCTGGCACAGAACGCCTCGGCCGCTTCGAAGGGGCCGGGGCCGTGCCCATTAAAGCTTGGATGCCCGTTGACATTCGTATCCTCGACGATCAGATAGGATCCGACGGTGACCATCGGCGAGTAGAGTTCCAGTTCTCTTGCAACATTCTCGCGCGAGTGATCGGAATCCAGGATCACCATCACGGGAGACTGGTTTCCAACGAGCGACTTGATCTCGCCCACGATTGACTGGTCCGTGGAATATCCGGTGAGTGACACAATTTTAGGAATCTCGCAAATCGACGGCATCTTCGGATTCACATCCACCGTAATCACTCGGGTGGGGATTCCATGCAGCCGCGCGATGTCCGCATAAAAGAGCGCCGACCCTCCAAAAGCAGTGCCCGTCTCAACGATGACCGCAGGCTTGATTCGAGAGATCAGGCTGGCTACTGTCCACAGGTCGCAAGGGTTCTTGGTGATTCTCACTCCTCGCCATTCCATCCTGTCGGCGATGCCCAGCATGTAGTAAAGGTCGTTGAACCTGGCGACCAGATCTGCCGCGGACTGGTTGCGCAGGATCTCGCTCACGTTGATTGGTATCTGATGCGGCTTCGGACGTACAAAATTGATGACTCTCTTGGAAAAAGTGGAAATCATAGGGCGATGTCTCTCTTCCTGGTTTCGCTTTGGTACTCTTTCTTCACTTATTTGCGGACAGGGCAGCCGGCAAACCATGCGAATCGATTGCCTGAATCGAGACGCGGAGCGACAATATCCCCATCAATGAATGGTTAGAGCGTCCGAGCTACTTAGCGTGGGCCAATTGGCTGGTCAATTCCGACCAACTCACGCTCAACTGTCGAGGAAGATCGGAAATAAAACTCATCGGCATCCCGAGCAGGCGAATCGGAGAGATCCGCAGAATCGAACTGGACGCGGCGACGAGAATCGCGAAAGCGAATGCCTCGGCAACGACCAGATTAAGAGCCAGGCTTTGCGCTCCGGTAATGAATCCGCATGAGGCGCCGATCACTACGATTCCGAAGGACACGGTATTGGATACAATTCCCGGCCATGCGCGATCGGCGCCGCGCAGCAT
>Ga0075030_100005025_pt1 | contig 11929 bp, 7 predicted proteins | sample LitLauG_LLR_2012_FD_71393 | JGI IMG/M metagenome (GOLD analysis project Ga0075030, IMG submission 71393) | Freshwater sediment microbial communities from Pennsylvania, USA - Little Laurel Run_MetaG_LLR_2012 | ecosystem: Environmental > Aquatic > Freshwater > Creek > Sediment | place: USA...
GTCGGGAGCGCATCGACGAGCGCGTCGCCCGAGAAGAGGGGTTCATTGCGCAACTTAGCGAGGACGGACTGGGGCCGACGGCGGGGGAAGAAATTGCCGTTCTCGTCGGTGTAGCCGCGCCCTTCGCCGCCGGTGTTGAAGTTTAGCTGCTGACCGGCCTTGCCAGCCGCCTCGCCGATGTGGCAACTGCCACACGAACCGCTCTGTATCGTGGCGGCAAGGATATTCTGCGCCTCGGCACTAGTGGCGCTCCCGGTTTCGGGGAAGAGTTTCTGAATCAATGGATTGGTGGAGCTGAACGTTCCGCCGAAAGAAGTTCCGGAAGGTAAGTCTTTGGGCTGACCGGTGTTGATGTCGACGCGCGCGGTCCGGACCGGGTCGTGAAAGAGCAACTTTCCGAGGTAGCGCTTCGCCTCAGTTGTCTGGTAGCGATAGGTCATGCTGCCATCGGGGTTGCGGGGCACTGGGATATCGGAATTGTTGGCGGGTACTTTCAACTTCTGGATGCCGCCGACTTGTTGGTCGATGTACTGGCGCAAGGCATCGGGGTTCTGCCAATCGTCGGAGATTCTGTCTGGGCCAGCGGATGCGAGACCGCCGCTCACCAGGAAAAGCGAAACGGCCAGTGTCGCGCGGCAGAGACCGCAGCGATAAGGCGCGTTGGTTATGCTCAGGTGCTTCATGTCTGTGTTCCTCATATTCGTGTTCCCAAGGAATCCAGCATCCGTTCGATCTGCAAACGGAGCCAGAGTCGTAGAGTTATGCCCAGATGATCCACTTTGCCTCGCTATATATTCCAGCGAAGCAAGGATTTCGTGAATAATTTTGAGAAGTTCAAACGGCGAATGCCTTCTTCGAGGAATTGACACCGGAACGTAATATTCGGTGACGCTGAGCCACTGGATGCAAAGTGTTGCGAAGGATTTCACGGCCGCGATTCAGCCGCGACATCACCGTTCCCATGGGGCAGCCCATCCGCTGGGATATCTCTTTGTAACTCAGTTCTTCCACGTCGGCCAGGATCACAGCTTCGGCATAGGATTGCGGCAGCTTACTTAGAGCGGCGAGTATTTCCGGATCAGTAACGTGGCGGCACTCGGCGACTAACGCAGGAAGTGAGCGCTCAAAAATGTCGGTGTCATTGGTTAGAAAGAAACGAACGATCCATTTGCGGCGTTGGTGGCGGACTACGTTGAGGAGGATTGAGTACATCCAGGCGCGAGAATTTGAGCCTGGCTGAAATCGCTGGAATGATTTCCAAGCCTGCAGATAGGTTTCCTGCACTGCTTCTTCGGCCTCGCCGCGGCTGTGGAGCAACGAATAGGCGGCCCGATAGAGCGCTGACTTGTGAGGAAGTGTTTCGAGTTCGAAACGCGAGAGTGAGAGGTTGCCAAAATATTCGCTCGTCATAGGGTGGCGCAAGTCGGTTATGACCGATGCTGCCAAAAAAGGGAGAGAGGTCACTTCGTACCCGGGAGAAAGATAGCAGGAAATTAGAAAAATCGCCTTTACAAGGGGCCAAAACTACTCCAAAAAAATTCCAAGGACCGTAAGGTATTGAAAGGAAGTAGTGTTGGCTGTTTCAATTCAGCAAATGAATGCGGCGAAGGAGGGCGTTAAAGCGGGGATCGGAGTGGATTGGGTCGAGATCGGGGTCGGCCCGCATCCAAATAGCACGCGAGAGTTTATGCGAAATCGCTCCCTCCAGCGATTGGAACGCTGCGTCTGTGTCGCCTAAGCTGGCTAAGAGGATCGCACGCATGTATTCGGATTCGTAGGTGCGGCGGCTTTTGTCGATGCGTTGGAGGTCCGCAAGGACGGAGCGGGCTTGCGCGGTTCTGCCAGTGAGGGCCAACAACTGGCCCAAGTCGGCATAGCCGCGATGAATCTCGTTCAGTGTTACTGTAAACCGGAACTCTTGCTCGGCTTGGGCAAATCTTCGCAGCTGCAAATAGGTCTTACCGAGTTGGTGGTGGGCGGAGATGGACTGCGGCTCCAGGGCGATTACCTTTTTTGATTCGTCAAGCGCCTGGTCAAATCGCCTGTTTAAGTAGTAAACCCAACCTAAGTCGTCGTGAATGTTTTCAGAAGCAGGATCGAGCAATTGGGCCTGTTGCATTTCGGCTAGTCCGCGATCGTTATGCCCCATCGCCAGGGCGAGAAGAGACATGTACCAATGGGCGAGAGAGGAACGGGGATCGAGTTCCAGTGCGCGATCGAATTCACGTTCGGCGCCGAGCCAATCCCAATCACCACGGAAGAGGACGTTGCCGAGGGCAAGATGAGCTTCAGCGAGGCTGTCATCTAGGGCAATCGCTCTCACGGCGGCGGCCCTTGCTTTAGCTGTGGCGTCGGGCCGACCTTCGATGCCGGCGATGTCCATGTAGGCGCTGGCAATGCCGGTGTAGGCAAGAGCGTAGTCCGGATCTTTAGCGACGGCGGCTTCATAGTCGTCGATGCAGAGATCGTCGAGCGTATCGGGAGTGCGGCGGTATTCGCAGTAGTGGCCTTTGAGGTACAACTGGTAGGCTTCCATGCTGGTGGTTTGTTGCTTGGCCATGCGCTGATGCTCCGATTCGGAAAGCTTCATCTTCAAAGCTGTGACAATTTTCTCGGAGATGGAATCTTGCAGTTGGAAAATATTGGTGAAATAGTCGTCAAAATGATCAGCCCAGAGGGGCGCGCCGTCACGAACGCGCAACAGTTGAACTGAGACGCGGATGGAGTTGCCGACGTGCTGGATGGTTCCATCAAGCACAACGTCGACTGCGAGTTCGCGGCCGGCGACCAGCGGATCGACGTGAAGAGCTTGGAATTTCTGCACGGCCGACGTTGCCCGAACGGTGACTTTGCGAACCACGCTTAACTTGCGAATGATGGCGTCACTCATGCCCGGCCCCAAATAAGCGTCTTCTGATTGGGTTGCGTTGGCGAGCAAAGGGCGGAATGGGAGTACAGCAATGGAGCGAACTTCGACGAGATTTTCAAGCGGGTGATTCAGATGATTGAGCCCAAAATAAATTGCGAGCAGGGCCAGGAGGAAGCCTACGAGAGCCAGCCTGAAGCGCAGGGTGTTTTTGGCAGCGACGGGAGGGAGGACGGAATCAGCGGAGGGGCTCAGTTCTTCGCCGTTTGTGCGAGACAGATCTTGCACGCCGGCGGTAAAGCGATAGCCTCGTTTGGGAACGGTTTCGATATAGTGAGCGCCACCGCCCGCGGATTCCAGGGCACGACGAAGCGTAGAGATGTTGACGCTGAGATTCGCTTCCTCAACAAAAGTGTCAGGCCAAAGGGTGCTTAGAATGAAATCTTTTTCGAGAAGCTCGCCTGGGTGCTGGGCCAATAGAACGAGGAGATCAAATACTTTGGGAGTGAGTGCGACGGGCTTGCTTTCGGTAGTCAGGAGGCGCTGCGCCACATCTAAGCGGAAACGCCCGAAGATAAAGATACTGGCTTTTGTATGGGACGCGGGCACCATGGGGCTTCCGTTCAGGCTGGTCGGAGACGCTCCAAAATCACTGCGATCACAGCGTTAACTTACTGAGAATATCAGACTTGCGGATGGTGATTTGCGGATCACAATGCTTGGCCACGTTGCATTAGGCGAAAAAAGAGGCCATAATAACGAAAGGAAAGTGTACGCACTTTCTTCATATCGCCGCGCAAGTACGCGGAGGCTTTTATGTCCCCTATTGCACACAAACCGATGCCGTCGAACCCTTTCGTAGCCGCGTAGTTTAGCGTCTCCGCCGGTTCGCGCCCATCGCGTTTTCAAATAAAACAACCAAGTTAATTGATCTCGGCACACGTGTGCGCAGAGATCGGGTGTTCGTGAGTACCAGTAGGGGAAAACTGTCTTGAAACAGAATAGACGTGGTTTTAAAGAATCACATTTTATCGATCCAGACTTCATGGAAGCGCTGGACGAAAAGGAGTCCGGCAGCAGCGTGTCTTCGCGCCGGCAACTTGAACGAAAAACACAGCAATTCTGCCGGCAAGTCCAGCGGGCGTTGAATATCGCTTTGGCGGACAGCAGCATCAGGAACGGTATGGATGGTTTGTTTGTAGACGAGGTTTCACCAGCGCCGGATTGCGGACGACTGCTGGTGCATGTGACCGTGCCGGCTGGCTTGCCCATCGTCGATGCAATGCAGGCGCTGGGCCGGGAAACTGCCCGCTTACGGTCGGAGGTGGCGTCGGCGATCACCCGAAAGCGCGCACCCGAATTGTGTTTTGTACCGGTCTGTGAGGAGGGCGGCGAGCATGAGTAAGAACGAAGTCGCCCCTATACGGGCTTGGCAGGCGCAACCAATGGGGCAGGACGTGTTGGGGGCGATCGAGCGCCTCCGGCACGCTCCCGACGTTCAGCAGATTGCGGTGATGCCCGACGTACATCTTTCCGCGGAAGTGTGCATTGGTGTAGTGGTTGCGACCTCGCATCTCATCTACCCACAGGCAGTAGGAGGTGACATCGGATGTGGCATGTTGGCCGTGGCGCTAGACGTTGAGGCCGAGTGTTTGAAGGTTGCAAAGGTGGCGGGACGAGTGCTGGCAGACATCGGCCAGGCCGTGCCTGCTCGCCGCAGGAATCGAAACACACTCATTAGTCAACCCGACGAAATCGCCAACAGGGTGCTCAGCGATCCTGGCTTGGAGAGGGTACGCCGTAATGAAGGCATGATCGAGTTCGGAACGCTCGGAAGTGGAAACCACTTCATTGAAATGCAAGCGGACGAGGAGGGGAGGCTTTGGCTGATGGTTCACAGCGGCTCGCGGATACTTGGGCAGGCGATTCGCGACCACCATTTGGCTCGGGCAAAAGCCGTGGATAGCCGACTCCTGGCTCTAGATGCAAATTTGAAGGAAGGTGCGGCGTATCTGCACGATGCCGCATACGCGCGGCGTTACGCCGACGCCTCTCGGCGAGCGATGGCGGAAGAGGTTGGCTGCGTGGTGCTGAAAACACTAGGCGCGAGCATTTGCTGGGAAACGGCGATCACGACGGACCATAATCATGTGTCGCTGGAGAAATATGGAGGGCTTGATTTGTGGGTGCATCGAAAGGGCGCCATGCGTGCACGGGCGGGAGAGAGCGGCGTTCTGCCAGGATCGATGGGCAGCCTCAGCTTCCATGTGGAAGGACGCGGATGCGAAGCTGCCTTGTGTTCAAGTGCGCACGGGGCAGGCCGCGCGTTGAGTAGGACAGAAGCGCGGGCGAGGGTGAGCGAGCGAGAACTTGGCCGGCAGATGGAGGGAGTTTGGTACGACGCGCGGATGGCGGAGAAACTACGGGACGAGGCACCGTCGGCGTATAAGGATATTCGCGCGGTGCTGAGGGCGCAGAAAGAGTTAGTGAAGATTACGCGGACGCTCAGGCCGGTGCTCAACTATAAGGGCGCGTGATTATTTGGGCGCGGGATCTTGTTCCAACCCAACGAATAGGAGATCGCCACTAAGACGTCATCGGGGTAGCGGTTTCGCGCATCCCAAAGCAGCCAACCGCTGCCCGAATCTTGAGCCGCTTTGATTTGCGCTTCGATTTGAACCCTGCCGAACTTGCGGTGGTCGAAAGCGTAATCGTTGAACGCTTGCAGCCAAGGCCTGAAAGTCACAGGCGGGAAACTGGTGCGTTGTTTTGCTCGTTGAAGAGAGGCAAAGACGATGCGATACGGGTCGCTTAACGGGTTACGAAGTCCCGGTATGCCCGCTTGGAAGGAGGAGGGATAGAGCATGGGGGAAATGTAATCGACAACCGGCCCGATCGCTTGAAACGACTGCCCGATCCCTGTATCTCCCGAATTCCAGCAAACGTAGCCGAAGTTATCGGCGGAGATAGCGACGTTGTAAGGATTGAGACGCTTGCGGCTTTCCGCCAGGAAGCCGACGATGGCGGGACCGCGATCAGCTTCGGTGCTGGGCTGGGAAAACTGCAGACCCTGCTGGTCGGGGAAACGAACGTAGTCGAACTGAATCTCATCGAATCCTTGTTTTGCCGCTTCCACCGCGATGGCAATGTTGTAGTCCCAAGCGGCGTGGTTGAAGGGATCGGTCCAGGCGAAGCGCTCGCGATCGATAAAGAGTTTACCGTGCGCGGTTTTCACAGCAAGATCCGGGCGAAAGCGCGCAAGCGGATTGTCTTTGAAGACAACAATGCGGGCGATGGCGTAGAGGTGGCGCTGGTGCAAATCCGCCACGAACGCCTGCGGATCGGGCATGGTGATGGTGCGATTCGCGCCCGCGGCCCCGGCGAGATTGGATTGGCTGCGAAAGCTGACGAAGCCGTTGTCTCCTTTTACATCAACAACGACGGCATTCAGGTGAGCTTTGCGGGCGGTTTCAAGGACGGCATTGCGCAACGCCGGTGAGGCGACTCCCCAGAACGAAAGATAAAGACCGCGAATGTCCAAAGGAGTCAAGGCAAACTGCAACTCCGGCGCGACAGGAAGTTGCATTCGCCAATGGCCAATGGCTCGCACGCCTACGGAGGCGGACGGCTTCTCCAGAGAAAAGCGGCCGTCGCGATCGGTGCGAGTGGTCTCGCCGCCTGAGGTGACCCAAGCGCCTTCCATGGGCTTGTGAGTGGCGACGTCGAGCACGATACCCGACACGCGCGATCCGGGATCGGCATAAGCCAGACCGATCCCCGCAACCACAACGCTGAGGGTAAGAAGAACCTTTGCAGCTCTTGATCGAGGCAGTTTCAAGCTAGCGGTGGCCACCGCCACCACCGCCGCGGGATCCGCCACCGCCGCCCCCCATTGACTGTCGCTCCGCCATATGCTGCGCCTGCTGTACATGTGTTTGCTGCATCCGCTGGGTTTGTTGCTGATGCCGCTGCTCTTGCTGCTGCGATCGCATTTCATTGGACTGCTGCTTGGCAATTTGTTGATGTTCGCGATCTTGCTGGCCTTGGAGTTTCTGGCGGTCTTGATTTTGCTTGGCGACCAGCTTGTCCTGCTGCTTCTGATATTTTTGGTCGAGCTTCGCGCTGCCGGTGTCGGGCTCGGCAAGGTGTTCAATGGCGGGCAGTTCTTTCGGATGAACTGCATTCTTGGAGCGATTTCCGGCAGCGCTCGCGGGCGTGCCGCGGTTTGCGGAGAACCTTTGCTGGGGATCGTTGCGGGCGGTTTGGGCATGTTCAGTTTGGGCAGCAACCGGCGCGATATGCCGATCGCGAGAGGCAGCTTCTTCCTGGGCATTGGCGCGGACATCAACGCCGCCGTTACCTCTGTTGTAACTAACATGGCTGACGCCGCCCGGTTCGTTCACGCGTGTGTCATAGACGTTATGCATCGAACTGCGGTTAATGTTATTCAGCGTTGAATTGTAGAAGAAATGGCCGTGGTCCCATCGTCCACCCTCGTAGCCACGGCCGAAATAGCCGAAGCCATAATTGATGCCTCCGTAGAAACCGACAGACAAGCCCCAGTAGCCCTCATTGAACATAAAGCCATCGCCGCCCCAACCCCAGTAGCCGGGAGTCCAGAGGTAACCGGCTTCCGGAGGCATGACCCAGTCGCCTGCGACCCAGTAATACTCGTTGTCCCAGGCCCAATAACCGGGAGTCCAAATGTAACCGTCGCCGGGGCACATTGGCTGCTCGTAGATGGGCAGCATTGGAGGCGCCATAGAGACGAATCCGTGGACTTGGGCGGAAGCGGGGGCACTGGGTAAAACCATGCCAACTACGAACAAAAGCGGACAGAGGAAGAAGCTACGCATGAAAGGGAATGTGCATGGAGAGGGCCACTCCCGAGAGCAATGAAACTCCGAGCTAGAAGGGTTTCCCTGGCGAGGGGGATTGACCAGATTGGGTCAGATGACCAAATGGCGCTATCGGGGCCGCAAGCAAATCACGAAGCTTGAATTCGCCGATATTCAGGTTCCCACATAGAGTCATGTAATTGCTGGACAATGTCGTCGAATTCGATCCGTGCCAGGTGCTCGTCCTTGGCCGCTTCGGCAACAGCCACAGCGACCGTTCTGGATACACTACGCAAATCGTCGATGTGTGGAAGAAGAGAGGAACCCGGCTGACGAACGGTTACAAGGCTGGATAGTGCGTTAGCGGCGGCGGCGAACATGCCATTGCTAATCTTGCTGGCCCGACAGAAAATGGTTCCCAGGCACAGGCCCGGATACAACATGGCGTTGTTCAATTGCGCGATGACATAGGTGACGCCTCGATAAGTAACCGGTGCAAAGGGGCTGCCGGTTGCGATCAGAGCGCGGCCTTCGGTCCAAGCGATCAAATCGGCTGGATTCGCTTCGGACCGGGCCTGCGGGTAGGAGAGGACGAAAATGATCGGGCGTTCGGTATGAGCGGCCATGTCCCTGATAATGGGTTCGGTAAAAGCGCCAGTGGCATTCGAGGCACCGATGAGCATGGTTGGCGATACGCGGCGCACTACTTCGGCGAGGCTCACGGCATTGGATTTGCCGTCACGTTTCCAGTCTTTGCTTTCGGAAGCGGGGCGGGCATAGGCAAACTGGTAATCGCCCAACTGCTTTTTCATGTCCGAGGTGAGTAGGCCTTGTTGATCGACACACCAGAAGCGGTTGGTTGCTTCTTGTCTGGAGATTCCCTCGCTGACCATGGCTTCGCACATCTGATCGGCGATACCAATGCCCGCCGTACCAGCTCCGAAGATGACGATTCGCTGCTTCCGCAGCGGGGTACCACAGACCCGAACCGCGGAGATAGCAGCCGCCAGGGTGATGGCCCCCGTGCCTTGCATATCGTCGTTGAAGGTACAGATCTGATCGCGGTATTTTTCGAGAATGCGGCGGCCGTTGCTCGGCGCAAAATCTTCCCATTGGAGGAGCGCGTTGGGAAAGAGCTTTGTCGCAATTCTAACGTAGGAATCGATGAACGCATCGTAACGGCCGTTGCGAATTCTAGGATGACGGTTACCAACGTACATCGGGTCGTTGAGGAGAATCTCCCGATTGGTGCCGACATCGAGCATCACGGGAATAACGCGAGTGGGATTGATTCCGCCGGCCGCCGTGTAGATTGCCAGTTTGCCAATGGACACCTCAATCCCGCCAATGCCCCAATCGCCGATGCCTAGAATTTGTTCAGCGTCGGTCGCCAGAATCAGGTCGATATCATCAGGACCGGCGCTGAAGTTGTTGAAAGCTTCTTCTATTTCGTCTGGATGATCGATGGAAAGATAGACACCTCGAGGACGGCGGCTCTCGTGATGATAATGCTCCATGGCCACGCCGACGGTCAGATCGTTGACGATGGGTATCATTTCCCGGAGGTGTTCCGAGAAGAGCCGGTAGAAAAGGACTTCGTTGCGATCGTGCAGCGCGGTCAGATAGATGTTCTTGTTCAAAGCATCGGGCAAGCGCTCATATTGGATATAGGCGCGCTTAACCTGAAACTCCAAACTGCTGATCTCCGGCGGAAGGAGACCTGTTAAACCGAGCGATGTTCGTTCTTCTGCGGTAAAGGCTGTGCCTTTATTTAAAAGGGGCGAACCGAGGACAGCGAGCCCACGAGCGCGCGTCTCGTAAACATGGTTATTATTCTGCTTTTGCGTCGTGGCAGATGCCAGAAATGGGATAACTCTTCGTCGCATGTTGTTAACCCTCCTCTTAAATTGCTGAACGCGCGCGTTTCGGACGCCGCATTCATCTGGAAAGCATTTTGTGGGCCGTTACGAGGCTGTGAAATCTGCCAGCTTAAATCTCACTGAAAGCTAAGACCAATAGCGGTATTTGGTCAAATGACCGAATTTCGTCACTCTGGTCTCGCTCAAGAGATGTTGAGCCGTCGGTAAATGGGGACCTTTACGAAGTCGGCGACGAAGGCAAAGACGACGGCCGAAAGGAGCGTTGTGGCGACGGTGAGCAGAGAAAGAGGCGCCATGGCGATTCCGAGGGTAGCCAGTGTGGACGCGATCAGGAGGTCTATAACCGAGGAAGCGACAAGCCAAGTGCTGGGACGGGAGGACCAGATGTGGCGGCGTGCGCGATTCAGATAGGTGGTTGCTTGACTACCGAAGACGACGGCTATGAAGGCGAGCGCTTGGAGCGTTTCGATTTTAAGATTGAGGCGAAATCTGGCAAGCGCCAAAACGGCGACGCAAAAGAAAAGTTCGCAGACTCCCATGAATACGCCTGCCATCGTCAACTTGCCAATTTGCCAGTGGTTGGGTAGGGGGGACGGGCGAACGTTGTCGGTAGTCAAGGACATGCCCAGCAGGTCGCCAGTGAGCATGATGATCACCATCAGCATGGGCGTGAGGATCGCGTGGCCGGTCATAAGGAGACCAACGGCCAAGAAAAGCACTTGGGTAATTTTCTTGGTAACTGAGTTTACCGTGTAGGTTAAAACTCGCTGGAATGTGACGCGGCCTTCTTTGACGGAAGCGACAATACCGCTGAGGCCCGGTTGGGTGAGCACGATACCGGCGGCGGACTTGGCTACATCGGTAGCCGTTGAGACGGCGATGCCCATCTGCGCCTGACGTAGCGCGGGACCGTCATTGACGCCATCGCCGCACATGCCGACCGTGTGACCCGATTTCTGGAACGCCTTCACCAGGTTGAACTTTCCATCGGGAAGAATGCCGGCGAAGACGGCAAACTGGTCGGGACGGACATCGGGAGAAATGACGCCGGGCGGCGAGATTTTCCCAGAGAGGCCCACGGCGCGAGCGACGATCTCCGCCGTTGCCGGCGCGTCGCCAGTAACCATGATGGCGCGCACTCCCAAGGTGTTCAGTTCGGCAATTAAAGCGGCGGAATCCGGCCTGGGCGGATCGCTCAGCGCAATTAAGCCAGCCAGTTTCAGTTGGCTGTCCGGGCCCACCGCAACGGCCAACAGGCGGAAACCCTGCGCTTCGAGTTCGCTCGCGAGTTTGGACGCTTCGGGCGTTGGCTGCGCGAGGCTTAAAACAACGGCGAAGGCGCCCTTGACCACGCGGAATGCAACGCCAGACGAATCGGAGGCAGTGGCTTCGGACATCTTGCCGGCAGGATCGAAAGGGACGAACTTACTTAACTTCGCCGGATCGGGTATGGGCTCTTTGGCGGCGGCTGCGCGGATGGCGGCATCAACAGGGTCTCCGCCACCTTCAGAACTGGCTAGGACAGCGAAGGCCAGGACATGCTTTTGGTCGAAGCCCGATAAGGGGCGGACGGCCGTGACGGTAAGCTCGTTCTGCGTTAGCGTGCCGGTCTTATCGACGCACAAGACGTCGATGCTCGCGGCTTCGTCCACGGCCGACAGCCTTGTTGGCAGAATGTTGAGCTTAGCCAGAGCCTTGGCGCCGACGGCCGCGGCGAGAGTAAACGTGGCCGGCAGAGCGACTGGAATGGATGCAAGAATTGCCGTCAACACCAGCGGAATGATCTCGCTGTTTGGCATCTTCAGAAGGACGTGGGCATACGCCACTAATAGGACGATGAGGACGCCGTTAAAGCAGGCGAGGTTACGAACTACGCGGAGAACCGCTTTTTGCTGGGTACTGACTACGTGTGCCGTGCGAATGAGTTCGGCGGTGCGGCCAAATTTTGTGGACGATCCAGTGGCCGTGACTTCAGCGATCGCTTCACCGCGCCTGACGAGTGCGCCGGCAAACGTGTTGAATCCGACGCCCGCTTCGATGGGAACGGACTCGCCGGTGAGCATGGATTGGTCTACCAGTACGGACCCGTCTATGATGCGCACATCTGCCGCGACCACTGCGCCCAGCGAGAGTTTGACAATGTCGCCAACCACCAATTCGGCAGCGGGGACAGCGGTCCAGTTGTTGTCTCGCTTTACGGACGCATTCAAAGCGAGGCGCGATTTCAACGCCGCTAGAGTCGCTTGGGCACGACCTTCCTGGAAAAATCCCAAGGCAGCGTTGAATATCAGAAGACAGGCGATGATCGCTGCTTCGAAATACTTGGCGAGCGTCAACTCCATCAC
>Ga0075030_100005026_pt1 | contig 11928 bp, 10 predicted proteins | sample LitLauG_LLR_2012_FD_71393 | JGI IMG/M metagenome (GOLD analysis project Ga0075030, IMG submission 71393) | Freshwater sediment microbial communities from Pennsylvania, USA - Little Laurel Run_MetaG_LLR_2012 | ecosystem: Environmental > Aquatic > Freshwater > Creek > Sediment | place: USA...
TCCTTGGCCTGTGTGGTCAAGTACTTGGCTCTCCCGGCCCACTCCTCGTTGTCGGTGACGATCATTCCGCCCCCGCCCGTGGTGATGATCTTGTTGCCATTGAAGCTGAAACAAGCGATATCTCCGAGGCTGCCCACGCCACGCCCTTTGTAAGTCGCACCCAAACCCTCGGTGGCGTCTTCAACAACGTTCAGTCCAAATTTTCTCGCGACTGCCAGTATCGGATCCAAGTCGACAGGATGACCAAGTATATGAACGGGAATCACGGCGGTGACGCGGCGTCCAGTACGCCGGTTGTAGAGCGAGCCGTCGTTCCAGCGGCAGTCCCGCTCGAGGAATTCCACGACCCGGGCGGGATCCATCTGCCAGGAGGCGGGTTCGGCATCAATGAACACCGGCCAGGCGCCCACATAACGAATAGCATTGACCGGTGCTATGAATGTCAGTGTGGAGACGAGAACCTCGTCCTCGGGCTGTACGCCGGCCACCAGCAACGCGATATGCAGTGCAGACGTGCCGTTCACCGTCGCCACAGCATATTTTGTCCCAGCTTGCTGCGCTACCATTTGCTCGAACCGGTCCACGTAGGAGCCGACCGAGGATACCCAGGCTGTGTCGAGGCAATCTTTTACATAGCGCCACTCGTTACCCCGGATCTCCGGGACGCTGAGTGGAACAACGCCGGTAGCTGGCGGTGCGCTCGGAGTAAGCGTTTCAGTCACTTTCATTCAAGTTCTGTTGACGCAATTGGGCGAAGAAGGTGATCAATCAGCCTACCGCTCGCAGCGAGGTATCGATGAGTCAATTGCGATACTTCTCGTCTGCGAAGTTACCGACGACGCTGTCCTGCACCAATCGCGCGATTTCTCTGATGCCCTCGGCAACGGTGCGAGTCGGCTTGAATCCCAGCTGACTCGTGATCCGGGAAAAAGAAACGCGGTAATCCCGCGGGTCCTCCGCTTTGTGCACAAACTCGACGAAAGCATCTGGCGCATAGGGACGGATCAGTTCAACCAGTTGTTTTTTTTGGAAATTCTGATCTGTGGCCCCGACATTGAACACACAGCCTCCCACATTTGCCGCCGGCGAACTTAGGACCAGTTGAATTGCCCGGGCTGCATCCCACACATGTATGTAAGGACGCCAGAACTGCTCGCCAAAAACCTTGAGCTGCTTCTTCGTCAGCATCTCCATGGTGAATTCATTCACCGTGAGATCGAAACGCATCCGCGGTGATACTCCGTAGAGCGTGGAAAAACGCATCGGCGTCGGAGACCAACCATTGTTGCGGGCCGTGTCTAACAGCGCCCTTTCCACAGCCACTTTGGTCTCGGCATAGAGAGAAACCGGGCGCAACTCGGATTGCTCATCGACGTATCGATGAACATCTCTCATCTTGCCGTAATTACTGCAAGTGGACGCGAAGATGAATCGTCCTACCTCGGCATGTTGGCTCTCCTCGATCAGCGCAAGCGACGCGTCGAGGTTGGTTGCGCGGGCCAAATCGGGGTTGCGGGCACAAGCCGGGTCACCCACCACAGCCGCTAAGTGGATCACCGCCTCCCGGCCCTCCACGGCTGTTTGCACTGTCGTGCGATCGCAGATGTCTCCGCGCACGAATTCAAACCCTGGATGACACCAGATGCCGAGGAGTGATTCACCCCCATACGCCAGACGGTCCAGCACACGAACATGATGACCCGCAGCTAGCAGTAGGGGAGTGAGCGTGGAACCCAAGTAACCCGCGCCGCCGGTAATCAGTATCTTCGTGTTAAATCCTTCCTTTCAGCATATCGTTCTGCGCCTTCTGATAATCCTCATGCCGGCCGACATCGAGCCAGTATTCCATGATGGGAAACCCCACCACCGGTTGTCCGGCTTCAATCAGTTTCTGCATCAGATCAGTCATGTCGAACGGCTGCCCTTCCGGGATATAGTCATAAGCTGATGGTTCGAGCAGATAGGTTCCCGCATTGATAAGGACACTTACTAAGGGCTTTTCTTGAAGCTTTGTGATTCGCACATCCTCGCACTTTACGACGCCGAAAGGCACTTGCATGTCGTACTTGCGAACTCCTGCGGTCAGCACGGCTCCATGCTTACGGTGATACACGAGCATTTCCTGGAAGGGAACGCCAGTGAGAATATCGCCGTTGATAACTAGAAACGTGCCATCGGGCCTTTTCATCTTTTTCAGGCCGCCCGCAGTGCCCATAGGATGATCTTCTTTCAAGTAATTCATTTTGACGCCGAAACCTTCGCCATCCCCAAAGTGGTTCACTATATATTCAGGGAGATAATGCGTGGTCAGATTTACATTGCGGATTCCAGACCGTCGGAGCCGTTGAATGGTCAATTCCAATAAGGGGCGGTCTCCTACAGGAAGCATGGGTTTCGGCACACTTTTCGTCAACGGGAGCATTCGTGTCCCGTATCCACCGGCCATGATCACGGCGGAAAGATCCAGACCCGCATCGGGCATCAGGTCCTTGCGCAGTAGAAGCTCCAGCACGCGGTTCTGTTCGTCAACGACGGGTAAGTGATGGATGTCATGTAGATTCATGAGATGCAGCGCTTCTCCACTGAGAATGGAGTGCCGCGCGACCACCGGTTTCGGGCTGGCAATCGTAATAGAGGGCGCATCCATGGGTTTGCCCTGCAGGATCGCCCGTCGAATGTCACCATCGGTCAATAGGCCGCAAAGAACCCGGCCGGTTGTGCAGAGCACCAACGCGCCTGTACCTGCCCTGTCCAGAAGGGCAATTGCGTCGGCAATTGGTGTGGTGGGGGGAATAACAACGCTTTCGAGGCGTTGCCTTGCAGCTTCTTCGAACTCGACTTCGACTGCCAGATCCCGTCGCAGAATGAAATCACGGAGTACCCCGTCCGCATCAACAACGGGCAGATGATTGATGTCATGACGGTTCATCAACCGGAGCGCCTCGGCGGAAGCAAACGGCTCTAAGGCCACAATCGGTTCCAGGTTAGCGATCGAGCCACATGGTCGATCCAGCATCGGCGAATCAAGAATCGCCCGGCGAATATCACCATCCGTCAAGAGGCCGACGAGCTTCCGGTCGCTGGAGCACAGGACCAGGGCCCCAGTTCCGGCCTTATCGAGGTGCGCAATAGCCTCGCGAACGGACACAAAGGGGGAGATGATGACGCTTTCGAGGCGTGATCCTAGGATGCTGTGTGTTGCCATGATAAGCAATCGATCTAAAACGGTTGTCGAGTAGACCGAAAGAAGGACTTCACTTACGCGACATCGCCTAGACAGCAGTCTTTAAGCTGGCCGGTTTGGAGGATGGAGGCAGATTCCAGTGCCGTCTGGCAATCCTTGCTGTCGACGGGTTCATCACTGCCACCGTCGTCGTTCCAAAGGCATTGTTCGCTGCGATTCCGATAGCATTCACTTCAGACAAGGGAAATGTTTCTTCATCGAAAACATATTGCCACTCGTGGAACGGCGTATCGATATCAAAGTTGTCGTAGTGATAGGTTCCCCCAACGGTTCTCAATGCCAACCAAGGCTGCGGACCGAAAGTGGGCGTCTTGGAATGTACCTTGAGAACGTGGGTGGAATCATCAACCGGTTGGATCGTCATTTCGAGGTCGCATGGAGGGAGCGGCTCAAGACCCAACGCGGACCGCATGGCCGTCACGGCTTCGGAAAACAGGAACGGTACCTGAGGGAAATCTGTGGCAACCCGCTGGAGCAACTTCCCGACAGCGTTAATATCCGGACCCATATCCCGAAAATCATGATTCGTTATGGCCAGGACCACCGGTTTACCCTCGGCCGCCTCCCTAAAAGCCTGCCGCACATCGCGTTCGTCGAGCAGTCGGTAGCGCGTCCCCACATTCAGGCAGCGCGCGATCCATCGGCGGCAGTCGCCAGGAACCTGATAATCGTCAGCCGACGGATGATAAGGCTCCCAGGTTGCCGGCGCACGGCGCCAGTCGCCAAAACGACCTCCTTGCAGCCCGAACTGGGCTCCATCCGCGCCAGTTTCCACCATTGCCTGATTCGAGAAATCGAACGGGATATGCTGTTCCAGAAACCAATGACTGTCCGGACGAATGACATGAAAGCCTGGACGATGCGCGGCAGGAAACCAATGATGATCGATGACCCTGCGGGACAAGATCTGGTGCAAACTGTCCGATGACGACCACCAGTGAGTGGCGCAGCGGTGGGCTTCCCGGCGGAACGAATGGGGATGATAGTGGAAATGCAATCCGTCGTGACATGAGCTGGTCTCACGAACCAGCCCGCGATAGTGTTCGAAAATATTGTGATACCCCATGTCTCTTCGCCGCGGATTCGAATCGTAATCGACGTGATCAACGCAGAACCAGTTGTAGATCCAGCCGGTACCGCCGGAATCGCGGACTTGCGTGCGAAACGATTCCTGCATCAGTTTGGCCAGCATGGCATCGACTTTGTCCCAAGTGTCGTTATAAGCAAGCAAATGGGGATCGACGACCTTTTGGACGGCGGCTTCTAGTCCGACCAGATCTACGCTCCCCGCCTGTAAACGGCGCAGCAAATCGACGCTGGGTTCCAGCTCGAGGTGAAAGATCGCGCGCAACCGTTCGAAAGTCGCTTCGATCGATTCGTGCAGCGGCCCTTCGGTGTCGACGCAATGTACGACGTAAACTGGCTTGTTTTTCACGCGATTCTCTAAAACCGGGTCGCGAGCCACTTTGCTATCGGCCCGGCTGGCACCCCAACGACGGTAATTCCCTCCGGCACATCGCCGACCACTACCGCACCCGCACCAACAATGCTCGCGGCGCCGACATTGACGCCTTGTATGATGCTAGCCCCTGTTCCAATGTGTGCCCCTTCCCCGATGTGCACATCACCTGACAGGGTGACTCCGGGCGCGATGTGCGCGTGAGCGTCGATCCAGCAGTCATGATCGACGCTGGCGCCGGTATTGATGATCACGTTTGGCCCCAGACAACTTCCCGGTTGCACCACAACTCCTGCCATGACTTGGGCACCATCCTCTATCTGCACCTCGGAAGCGATGATGGCGGAGGGATGAATGACAGTCTCAAAAACATATTGTTTCTCACGGAATTTTTCATAGACCTCCCGCCGCAGGATCGTGGATTTGATCGAACCCACACCGTTCACCAACCGCACTCGGTCCGGCCGATGCAGAAAAACCGCACTGTCATCACCCAGGTGTGTAATGCCCAGTAATGGAGGTGGCGATGGCTTCAGTTCAACGAAACCGAGAATCCTCCGCTGCTGCAGGAGGAGCCCGCTGACTAGCACCTTGGCGTGTCCGCCTCCACCAACGACAATCACTGGAAGATTCAAGTTGAGTGACGTGCGGGTTACTGCAGGTGTGCCCAAAGAAGTATCTGGTCGGCGCCAACGTCTGACACCAACCGACGGCCGAGGACATACGCTATTTCGTTAGGGGCGATCCCGGTCCCTGGACGCTTGGCGTCGAGATCGGCCTCGGTTAGCGTGTGACCTCGGTCCAATTTGCGTCTGGCGACCAGACTTCGGCGAAATTTTTTCCGCTTTTCCATCTCAGCCGAACTGACTGTCCGTCTCGTTTCGCCAAGCGCGAAGAAAATATTCTTCCCCTCTGCCACGATGGTCTTCAGTTGGTCCGGATTGGCCGATATGGCATGATCCCATCCGGCCATGTCTTGATCGAGAGTGAAATGTTTTTCGATGACACAAGCACCTATCGCGATCGCGGCGAGGGGAATAGCCGTGCCCAAGGTATGGTCACTGAACCCCACAGGAACGTCGAAGGCTCGCTGTAATGTCGCCATATTCCGCAGATGAATTGTGTCGTATTCCGGAGGATAGATGGAGACGCAATGCAGCAGCACAATTTGTCCATTGCCCTCGGCGCGAACCGTTTCGACGGCTTCCTCTATTTCTGCCATAGTCGCCATACCGGTCGAAATGACTACGGGCCGCTGTTTGCTAGCCACGTACTTCAGCAAAGGCAGATTCACGATGTCCATTGAGGCAATCTTGAAAAATGGCACCGCCAGCTTTTCAAGGAGATCAACCTCTTTCATCGAAAATGGTGTCGAGCAGAAGGCAATGTTCCGGGCCCGGCAATGTGCATGGGCTTCGAGATGCTGATCAGGCGTGAACTGATAAGCGGTGACCATTTCTCGCAACGAGCCAAAATGCTTTTTCTTGTCCGAATACTCAGTATTGCGGGCATATTCTTCTTCGGCAATCAGCGATGCGTCGGTCCATGATTGGAATTTGACCGCGTGCGCCCCTGCCGACGCTGCCGCATCAATCAGCTGGCGACAAAGGTTCATATCGCCGTTGTGATTGGATCCAACCTCGGCAATGATGTAAGGAGACCTGCCGGGTCCGATCTCCACCTCTCCAAGTTTGAGGGGTTTCATATTCCTCAACTAACTCCACATGTGCGCTAGGACCGGATAGGCAACTGAAGTCCACCAGAGGGGTGGTAGCTGCAGAGCATTGAGAGCCTCAACGTAGCCATCTAACTGCCGGGGGTGAAGGACCACTTGTTGGTGGAATTCTTCGACCTCCACTGTCACTCTCCTGAGTGCGTCGTACCGGTCAGCCACAACATCCTTCAAGGGTTCCGCGAGCACGAGCTGAAAATGTCGACGCACGAGCGTAGTGTCCGATACGACCTGATCTCGGGTGAGCGGAAATCCGACCCGGGCTGTATTGCCAGGATGCTGCCGATAGTCCATCCGAGGCACACGATCAAATGCCAGTCTCGCGCCTAAGAGCCAGGCCCGGGTAGCAAGGAACCAGTCGACGAGGATTGCATCTGCCGGGATCGGCAAGCACCGCCGTAAAAGTTCTGAACGAAAGGCTGAATTGGAGAATCCAAAAACATTGTTCCGTGGAAACACGTCCTCTGGAGCAAGCTGCGGCGCCAAATTAAAGATCGAGTCGAGATCCTTCCCTTCCCGGCCGACGAGGCGCAACGCACAACCTCCAAGCTCGTTTGCCTGTAGAATCGCCCGCGCCGCCGCCACGCGCGAAGCATGTAGTAAATCATCGCTGTCTACCAGTACGACCTCGGAGCATGTTTCTACAATTCGGCTCAGGGCCTGCTGCCTGATCTGCGCCGGAGTGGCCCCAGCGGGAGCCACAACCCAGTTCGCTTCTACGTCGGATCCCAACATATTCTGTACGGACTCGCTTCTCAGCTTATCCAAGCCAATCCAAAGCTGGAATTCTCGGTCCGTTTGCCGGCGGATCGAGCGGTACCAATCCACTAGATAAGGCTCAACGCCTGGATAAATTGTCGTGTAAACGGCGAGAGTCACAAGAAAGTCCACTACCGCTGTTCATTGGCGGAAGTCTGAACAGCACCTCGGCCATCGCCCAGTCTTCGAGCGTATCAATATCGATACCGCGCTGCCACGGGATTTCCCAACCGGTTCTTTTCTCTGTATGGAATGTCTGTGCCCAGCGCAACACTTCGGTCTGAGCCCACCAGATGGCTCCGGTAGGGCAAAAAAGTTCCGGCAAATCCTGGCTGCGCGCAGTCATTTGTTCTTTGAAAAGAGGTTCCAATTCATGCCTGTCGTTGCGACGCATGGCCCACCATGGATTCTGCCATCCGTAACGCACCATTGAAATCTGTGATTTAGCGCCGCTTTCTTCGAACTGCCTGTAGCTATCTCTAACATCTTCCGCAGTTCTCAATGGGCAGTTGGGCATCAACTGGGCTACCGCCCCGAACTTGTCGCCGACGGGATCAAGGCGGTGCAGTGCGTCGGCTGTGACTGAAGACACCGGGACAAAATCATCTGCCAAGTTCTTGCTACGCAGAAAAGGAACCTCGGCGTTGTATCGGAGGGCGACCTCCGCAATTTCCTCACTATCGGTGCTGACCACAACGCGTTCAAATAGGCCGCTATCGCGGGCTGCGGTAATGGTATGGGCAATGATCGGTTTGCCGACTAAAGGCCTGATGTTCTTGCCCGGGATTCGCTTCGACCCGCCGCGAGCTGGAATTATTGCGATGCTTTTGCCAGCCATAATCTAAATTTCGGATGGTTTCTCAATGTTGAGAAGCAGGTGAATGCTACAAAATCAGACCAAATCAAATTCGAGGTGTCATCATCGTCGATTCGGCTAACATGGAAGGAAGAACTTCGTTACCACATCCCAGACCCAAGACCGAGGCTCCTGTGGGCAGGTATCCAGCCAATTGGCAGATAAACAACCTTAGCCTCTGAAGTTTCCTGAGCAGTGGATTGAATAACACCCTCACCGATCAATAACTCCTTCAACAAGTCTAAAGTGCCGCCATAAACACCGCCAGCACAACGGCACTCACTGCCCAAGTGGCCCGGTCGTAAAAAGCAAAGGTCACCGGATCCCCTTCTAGTTCGCCGTGTCGGATTACCATCCACAATCTGGTGAACCAGTAAAGTAGCACGGGGCAAAGCATCCACAACATGTACGGATGATGGTAAAGTTGCACAACATCCGGACTGTTGACATATAGAGCCACGATGAGGACGCTCACGAGGCTCGCACCCGTTCCAAACAACGTCAGCAGGTCGAGATCCTCCTGCCGATATCCTCGTCTCTCCAACGCCTCACTTCGCGAGGACACCATTAGCAACTCCGCGACCCGCTTCCCTGCCGACAGACTGAGAAAGCAGAAAAGCATGAACTGAATCAACCACGGCGATAAGTGCACGTCTGCCGCCAGTGCTCCGGCCAAAATCCTGGCGCAGTAAAAGAGGATCAACATGAATATGTCGATCAACGGAAATCGTTTCAGCCAAACGCTGTAAGCCACGGCACTCAATAGGTAGATGCCCATCAGACCGGCCAGCGCCGGTGAGATTGCTGCCGCCAGCGCCATTCCAAACCCGAGGCACGCACTAGAAAGCCAGACCGCCTCCGTGACACTGCAGTCGCCTCGCGCTACTGGCCGATTCCTTTTGTGTGGGTGCTTTCGATCCGCATCAAGATCCATTAGGTCATTGATCAAATAAAGGCCTGAAGCTACAAAACTGAAGGCCAGTGCCGCCTCCCAGGCAGCGAGAAGCCGCCACCATTCCATGACCTTGTGTGAGAGCACTAGCGGTACCAGAACGAGAAGGTTCTTCAACCACTGATGCAATCGCAGGCACCCTACAAATACTTTCCACTTCGATAGACTGCTAGGCGCTTCAATCTTCTGCGTGGGAAGCCGCAAGATCCTGAGCGCGATCCGGGCCGCGAGGCTGGGCTCCGCCACAATCGCACTTCCGCAAGCGCGCCACACTGCGATATCGCTCAATGAGTTGCCAATATACTCAAATCCACCGCGCCCGAATCTCGCCTCGAGTGCGTCGCGCTTTCGTCGCCCTGTCAAGTTGCCGCTGCCGTTGCTCGCTAGAACCTCATCGAATAGTTGCAGCTCTGCGCTCACCTGGTCCGCAATTTCCTTGTGGGCCCCAGTTGCCAATACAAGATACCGTCCACTGGCCCTCTCGTGTCGCAACACCTCAACAACGCCCTGATTCAGCGGCATTTCTGCAGTGAACACGAAATCGCACGCCGTCATCGCCTTCGCCTTGAAACGCTCCGTCATAAGGAGCCCGAGCAGTCGAAGAATCGCTCGCGGCTCGCGTCGGACTCTGGCCAAGAGCGACTCCACGAAGCTATCGGTTCTCAGCAGCGTACCATCCAGGTCGACACACAAAGGCCTGCAGGACTTTGGAGAACATAAGTCGGCGATGATGGAAGCAGTCACGGGCTCTGGGAAACACGTTCGTTGTATGCGAGATATCTAAGGTGCTTTGGCCGAAGATGTCTCCGCCGTGGGTGCATATCGCGCGAGTACCTGCCGAACGATATCGTCGGAAATCGGATAGTTCTGGAGCACGGTCGCCAGACGCCGCTTTGTCATCTCGTCCTGCCGCTCGACCCAGTTCGACTGAATGTAATGGTTGACTTGCGAAACGCTGACCAGCGCCAGAAGTCCGCAGCAGATCGCTGCCAGCCGTCGTCGGCTCACGATCTCAGATACGTTGTGTCGTTCGTGCCAGATCGGCGAGGCCGCTACGTATATGGAGAAGGCGAGCTGAGAGATATATTCGACACGGTACCGGAACACCTGCACATGCAGCCCTGAGTTTAGGGCTATCACCGCCAGAGCGAGCCACTGCACTCTTGTAAGTGGCCTTCGCGTGACGGAAATAGTCAACACCACAGTGGGCAACCACCAAACGACATTCCGGATCACCTCGTTGAGTGAGTCAATCCGGCCGACAGGATCAACAATAGGGATAAATACGCATAGGAAGTTCTTCGCCACGTTCTCAAAACGCGCCCATAGCCCAATGTGCCAGGGCAGATCTGAAAGAAGCGTGTAGGGGTGGTTTCCGAAAACGAATCCTTCGGATGCGTATGCGAATGCATTCGATCCGAACAACAAGACTCGAAGGCTGATGTAGGAAGCGACGAGCACGACGCTGACGGCCAAGGGCCGCCACCTCGCCCCATGATAAGGAGCGAGGATGACAAACGCCCCCGCCACTAGTGGGACTATCAGCCCGCTTTCCTTAAAGGAAACTGCCACAACGGTGAGTCCGGTCACCAGCCAAGGGTTTAGCCACGCCGTAAGCTGTCCCTTCTCGTCTACAACATGATTGAGTAGTACAAGGGCGGCCAGCGTCACCCCCAAGGTCTGGCGATCCGAGACCCAGATCGCCGGCGAGGCCGTATACAGCGAGACCATCCCCAACGTGGCCAATAAAAGGGCCAAGAAAACGTCAAGACCTAGCCGGCGCAGAATCCTAAGAAGAAGGAGACCGTTCAGAATGTGCAGCACCAGATTGACAAGCTGATTCGGGCCAGCCCGCACGCCGAACAGCCGGTAGCCCATCCAGATCGAAACTGAGTGCAACGGACGATAACTTCTCCGCCTGCTATCGATCTGTCCGCTTCCCAACCGGTAGGTATTTTCCATGCCCCAGTCGTTTACGAAATAGGAGAGAGGGTTGCGCGTTTGCGATACCGAACTGAGGATTCGAAGATCATCGCCGCTGCTCGGAACAAACCACAGGGCCTTCCCATACACGGCTATGGTGAGAAGCAGAAGGAAGAAGGCTTCGGCATAGTAGCGATCGCTTGAATTTGAGGAGAGCGGCATGTGGAGCGTGGGCCCGCGCTAGGAATCCGTTCTCAGTCGAACGGCCTGACCAAATCGAGTTCAACAGGTGATTCCCGCCGTTGCAGTGATCGTACTTGCGGGGATGCAAGGGACACAGGAGCAATGGTACCGTCGGGCAGGAGCCACTCATAAGGCACCACTACTGGGGTTGAATCAGACGCTCGCGATATGAACTGCCCCTTGTAGCCGTATTTTGTAAGATCTGCCACGACGCTGAAATAGGCGACTTCCTGGTACTTCACTATCCAGTCGCCACCGTTGTTTGTCCTGACGGACATTTTGACAGAATAATTCTGTGGTAAAAGGGGCAGAGATTTGAACCGGCAGGCAAGCGTCCCGGCGCCAGCGAGGGCTTCAGGCCGACATCCGTCCAGTAGCATATTGGCCGTAAAACAAGGACCGTTGATCCCTTGAACGCCGAGCACAACGTAGGGCAGTTCCACGCGCTCCTGCGCGTGGTAATTTACCTCGATGATCAAATCCTCTCCCGGGCGGAATTGACTGCTCTCCTCGCCATGGTCATTCTTCAACGTAACCTTCTGAATGCTCAATCCGTAGTCCAAATTCTCGCAGGAAAAAGATAGTTCGTTGGAAGTACTGTTGAAATAGTCCTCAACGATTTCATCCACCGTTCCGTCTTTATGGACCCTGCCGTCCATCAGCCAGATACCCCTTTGGCATAAGGTGCGGATAGCTTCCATATTGTGGCTAACGAACAAGACCGTCCTCCCGCTCCGGGCAAAGCTGCTCATCTTTCCGA
>Ga0075030_100005028_pt1 | contig 11927 bp, 8 predicted proteins | sample LitLauG_LLR_2012_FD_71393 | JGI IMG/M metagenome (GOLD analysis project Ga0075030, IMG submission 71393) | Freshwater sediment microbial communities from Pennsylvania, USA - Little Laurel Run_MetaG_LLR_2012 | ecosystem: Environmental > Aquatic > Freshwater > Creek > Sediment | place: USA...
ATTTAGCGTTGACTACTTTAGTCTGTCCGGCAAGGGATCTATCCCGGGACTTGGCGCAGTTGGATTTGGCCCCGGCGGCCTGAACGGTCAATCAAACGTCCACAACTACAGCTTGGCAACCGGTTTCAACAAAGCGATTGGTACAACCCTGCTGACCGACTTCCGGTTCGGCTGGTTCAAGTACAATCCACAGACCGCCTATTCTGATGCAAGTGCGACCCCCATGAATGGGTTCGGAATTCCGGGGTTGAACCTGGGAACGGCGTCAACAGGTGGTTTGTCTTCCTTCTTTCTGGATGGGAGCGGCGGGTTCTCGGCGTTTGGCGATGGCTTGAACGTGGGCCGTTGCAACTGCCCGCTCACGGAAAGCGAACAACAGTTCCAGTTCGTCAACAACTGGACGAAGATCAAGGGGAATCACCAGTACAAGTTTGGCGTTGATATTCGCTATGCTGAGAACCTGCGGGTACCCAGCGACGCGAATCGCACCGGCCAGTTGCATTTCGATTCCGGAGGAACAAGCAACGGTGGCACAGGCGGACTCAGTCTCGCCACCTTCCTTTTGGGTGATGTGACCCAGTTCGAACGATTCGTCAGCACCAGTCTCTCGGCTGCCGAACGCCAGAAGCGCTGGTTCTTCTACGGCCAGGACACCTGGCGCGTCACACCGAAACTGACCTTCAACTATGGCCTCCGCTGGGAAATCTACTTCCCGGAGAGCGTCAATGGAAAAGGCAACGGAGGCTTTGCGGATCTCGCCGATGGCGTGATCAAAGTGGCGGGCTATGGTCCGATTGGACTGAATGGCAACGTAGCAAATGCCAACAAGGCCTTTGGACCACGTCTCGGGCTTGCTTATCAGGCAGATTCCAAGACCGTCCTACGTCTCGGATATGGCCGCAGCTTTGACATCGGCGTGTTCGGCTCGAACTTCGGCCACGTCGTGACGCAAAACTTGCCCGTCCTTGCGCAGCAACAACTCCAAGATTCCAATACGATCCCGGGATCCACGAACGCCCGGTTGCCGGTTTTTACACTTTCTCAGGGGCCCCCGGCGTTTGATTTCTCAACGATCCTCGGTGCCATTTCTTCCGCTGGAACATTGCCGTTGCTCGGACCCAGCGGCACAGTAAATCCAAGGATTCGTCCCAACAAGCAGATCCTGCCGACTCTGGACGCGTGGAACGCCAGCGTGCAGCGCCAGGTCACCAGCACCATGTCGGTGGAGTTGACCTACCTTGGCAACAAGGGTACGCATGTTTTCGCGGGCACTGGTCCGTCCTATAACAACAACGAGGTACGTGTGGGCGATGGAGTGAATACCGTCGTCTGCTCCGTGGCAACTGTTCCGTGCCCGGCAGGTGATCCTCATAAACTCAGCGGGTTCGCGCCTGCCCTACCCTCTAACCTGCGCCGTCCCTTCCCACAATTCCCGCTCGACTTGGGATGGTTCGGCAACGACCGGAGCAGCAATTACAACGCGATCCAGGCAAAGGTGGAGAAGCGCTTCAGCCGCGGCCTCCAATTCCTGGCGCACTACACCTTCTCTCACGCGAATGCTTATGACAGCTCGTACGTGTCAGCCGATCCGAAGGTAGCCTACGGACCTGACCCCTTCAACCGCGACCATCTAATGGTGGTGAACACGGTCTATGAACTGCCCTTCGGAAAAGGCCGGCAGTACATGAGCGGGGTTGGGCGCGCCGCCGATTTAGCGATTGGAGGATGGCAAGTAACGAATACCCTGACCTGGGGTGGAGGTTTGCCATGGACTCCTACGCTCGGTGAATGCAGTGGCACTGTTGCTGATGCTGGCCCGTGTCGGCCGAACCTGGTTCCCGGTCAGTCCTTCTCCGTTGGCCCTAAGAACGTGAATGGCGTTTGGTATGACTTCACTCCAATCTCGCCACTTGCGTATTCGGCCGCTGAGATCGCTGCCGCTCCTCTCGGCACGAACTCTTGCACCTTCGCAAGGCCGACCTCTGGTCCCTTTGCTCTTCCGGCATGCGGCACTGTGGGCAACGCGGGCGTCTTCTCGCTCCGCGGACCCCACGTGTTTTACTCCGACATGGCTCTTTCCAAGAACTTCACCATCACAGAGCGCGTAAAAGCGCAGTTCCGCTTTGACGCTTACAACGTGTTCAACCATCCGGTGCTGGGCTTCAACTCCAACCAGGGAAACACCTGCGTGGATTGCGGCGGCAACGCCGGCCAAATAACCGACATTCAGGGTGACTCATCGCCGGGTTCTCCGAACGGCATGCGCCAGCTTCAATTCGGTTTCAAAGTCACTTTCTAACAAGGACGAGGACACCCCACCACCCCGACGGGGAGCCTCCTGACAGGCTCCCCGTTTTTTTTGCTCCAATCGTGTTGTAATTATTGCCGGGAAGTACCACATGGCACTGCTTCGACTCTATTCTCATCGACTGCTGGCTGGCGCTCTCGCGCTTTGCGGCGCGTTGCCTTTGTTCTCGCGGGCTTCGCAAGACGCGCCAAAACAAAATCGTGGAACTCAGGATGCCTCGGCAGGGTCGCAAGACGGCAGCATTGGACAATCCACCTTGCTGATGCAACAAGGAAAGAACGATGAGGCTTTGACGTTGTTGGAGAGCATTGCCGCTGCTGAGCCGTCGCGCCACGGAGTGACGCGCCAAATCGGCATCGCCAACTACAGGAAAGGGGATTACCTAAAGGCTGCCGCAAGCTTCAAGAAGGCGCTGGACGAAGATCCGGGCGATAACGAAGCGGTGCAGTTGATGGGCCTGTCGTACTACCTCGCGGGTCGGCCTGCAGAAGCAATCGGGCCTCTTGAGAAAGTACAAACCTGGTATCCCAGCGCCAACGTGGACGCCTCCTACATCCTCGGCATTTGTTACATGCAGACGAAAGACTATCCCAGCGCACGCAAGGCCTTTGCCAGGATGTTCGGAGTGCCGGAAGATTCCGCGGCCGCGTATTTGTTTGCTGCGCGGATGCTGCTGCGCCAGGATTTTGGTCCCGTGGCGGAAGAGTATGCGAAAAAGGCCGTGGAGCTCGATCCCAAGCTTCCGCGCGCGCATATGTTGCTCGGAGAACTCTATCTATATAAGTCGCGCATTCCGGGGGCCGTCGAGCAATTTCAGAAAGAGCTGGAGCTCAATCCCGGTGAAGCCGCGGTTTACTACAAGCTGGCGGATGCTTACAGCCGTCTACAGAAGTATGACGAGGCGGAAAAGCTGCTGCAAAGATCCATCTGGCTGGATGCCACGTCCACGGGGCCGTACATTTTGATGGGGAAGGTGCTGGAGAAGAAAGGCGAGACCGCCCTTGCCGTGCGCGCCTTGCAGCGCGCCATCTCCATGGATCCCAACAATCCCATGCCACACCATCTGCTCGGGCAGACTTACCGCGAGTTGGGCCGCGCGGATGATGCGGAGCGCGAGCTTAAACTGGCAGAACAATTACAGATTCGGGAAAACCCCAAGCCATGAACCAGGCGTTTGGCAAGGAGTACAGACAGGGAGATCAGCCGTGTTGAATCGCGCTAAGTCAATTTTTCTTCTCGTGATGATGGGACTTTGCCTGGGGGCGAGGCCAAGCCGGACCCAGCAGCCGCCGCCAAAAAGTTCGAATGAAATACGCACTCAAGTAAAGGCCCATGACCCCTGGTGGAAGCACGCAGTCATTTACGAGATCTATCCGCGCAGCTTTCAGGATTCGAATGGCGATGGCGTTGGAGACATCAACGGAATTACCTCGCGGCTGGACTACATTCGCGACCTGGGCATCGATGCGATCTGGATCAGCCCGATGTATCCGTCGCCGCTGATCGATTTCGGTTACGACATTTCCGATTACACCGCTATCGATCCTCTCTATGGCTCGCTCGCGGATTTCGATCACCTGGTCAGCGAAGCGAAGAAGCGCAACATTCGCGTGATCATGGATTTTGTTCCCAATCACACGTCGGACCAGCATCCCTGGTTTGCGGAATCGCGTTCTTCTCGCGACAATGCGAAGCGCGACTGGTATATCTGGCGCGATGGCAACGCTATGGGCCAGCCTCCCAACAACTGGCAATCCTGGTTTGGCCATTCGGCATGGAAGTTCGATCCCACCACCAATCAGTATTATTACCATCATTTTTATACCGAGCAGCCCGACCTGAACTGGCGCAATCCCGAGGTGCGCAAGGCCATGTACGACGCCATGCGTTTCTGGCTCAAACGCGGCGTGGCCGGCTTTCGAATCGATGCGGTCTCTCGTTTGTTTGAAGATCCCAATCTGCACGACGATCCGATTCTCCCGGGGAAGAATGCTTATGGCGACCCGAATATCGCGCACAAGTACACGGACAACTTACCGGAAGTGCACGAAGTTCTTCGCGAAATGAGAAAGGTGGTGGACGAGTACCCCGGAAATCCAGTGATGATCAGCGAAGCCGACGAGCCCAATATCGCCGAACTCACCAAAATGTACGGCGCTAAGAATGACGAAGTTCAGCTGCCGATGGATTTCCAAATTGCCGACGTCAACAAGCTTTCCGCCCCGGATTTCCGGCGCCTGTTGAACGAGATTGATCGGAACGCCGCCGGCGGGCAGCCGCACTATTTTTTCAGCAATCACGATCAGCCGCGCCAGTGGGACCGTTACGGCGACGGCGTACACAACGATCAAATCGCCAAGCTGACGGCCGCTCTCCTTCTCGCCACTCGCGCCACTCCTCTGATGTACTACGGCGAGGAGCTTGGCATGCGCACCACGGAGCCTGCACGCAAAGAAGATGTTCAGGATCCCATCGGAAAAATCGGCTGGCCGGAGGAGAAGGGCCGCGACGGTGAACGAACCCCAATGCAATGGGACGCCACCACTAATGCGGCGTTCAGCACCGCGCAACATCCTTGGCTGCCTGTGCCGCCCAGCGCTGCCACATATAATGTTGCTGCTGAATCGCAGGACCCCAGCTCTATCCTCTCGTTCTACAAGCTTCTGCTCGCCTTGCGCCGCGGTGAACCCGCTCTCCGTGATGGGCGCTATCTGCCTTTGAATCAAGAAGATCCGTACGTCCTCTCCTTCCTGCGCAAAAAGCCAGGAAGCGGCGAGGCGATTCTCGTCGTGCTCAACATGAGCGCGGAGGCAAGGACCGTGAAGTTCGACCTCGCCGCCAATGGAGTCAAGGAGAGTTCTGCCAAATCCTTGCTCGCCGCGCCGGAGCTAGGCCCGGAGTCAACGCAGCTTGCTCATTTCACGATACCGGCATTTGGTGTCTTTATCGGCTCAGTGCGCTGAGATAGGCAGCCACTGCAATCCATAGGTGGTGGCTCCGAGACGAATTGAACATTTCAATCTGGAGTTTTCCTCAGCCCCGCGAATTCCCAGTGAAATATTCGTCCAACTACCGTTAGAATCATGCCGTCCCATTTTCCGAATGAACAAAATCACCATCGCCGTCGGTAGTAAGCGCGGCCCCAAGCTCAATGCCGTCACCGAAGCGCTCCAGTCATTTTCCACGCTCCTCGCTCACGAAGCGGAATTCGAAGTGATCGGCGTGGAGGTGGAGAGCGGCGTTAGCCACACACCTGCCTCGCGCGATGAATTGATGCGCGGCGCTCGTCAGCGCGCGGAAGCTCTTGTTGAATTGGCCAGGAAAAGCCGAATGTCCTGGCAATATTTCGTCGGCCTCGAGGGCGGGCTCGATGTTGTGCACGAGGGCTCATCAACGGACGAGGCGCTGCGTCATTCGAAACTGCGGTACAACGGGTATCGCCGGGTCTTTCTAGAGAGCTGGGCCTACGTCTCCGGCGGCGCCCTTGGCCACTATGGACGCTCGGGAGGCATCGAACTCCCGCAAGCACTGGCTCACGAAGTTCTCGAGAATGGCGTGGAGCTCGCCGTAGCAATCGACCGCTTCGCGGGCGCCGTAGGCATCCGCGACCTGCAAGGCGCCTGGGGGGTCCTCTCGAGCAATTTCATCACGCGTCAGGAAGCGTTTCGGGTTGCCGTGATTGCGGCCTTTGCGCCGTTCTATAATGCGAAGATGTACAGCGCCGCGGCCGTCGCAGGTTCCCGAGTGTAGGGCCCGTCGCGGCGGGTGCCATGCCGTTGCAGATGCGTCGCCGAATGTTGAAGGAGCAAACGTGGACATCGTCAAAGGCAATATGGGCTGGATCGAAGTCGTCGTCGGCCCTATGTTCTCCGGCAAGAGCGAAGAACTAATCCGCCGCCTGCGCCGCGCGGAAATCGCGCGCCAGCGCGTACAGATCTTCAAGCCCGCCATCGATTCGCGCTATGCCGCTAACGAAATCGTTTCGCACTCTGGACTCGGCATCCCCTCGGACAACGTCTCCAAGGCGGCCGAAATCATGGAGAAACTTTCGCCGCGCACAGAAGTCATTGGCATCGACGAAGCGCAATTCCTCGGTGACGAAGTCGTCGACGTCTGCACCAAGCTCGCCAATCTCGGCAAACGCGTCATCGTCGCCGGCCTGGACACCGATTATCGCGGCCGACCGTTCGAACCGATGCCGCGCCTCCTCGCCATTGCCGAGGAGATCACCAAGCTCCTCGCTATTTGCGTCCGCTGTGGCAATCCCGCGGTCCACACCCAGCGCCTCGTCGAAAGCGAAGAACTAATCGTTGTCGGCGCGGGCGGTGCTTACGAGGCGCGCTGTCGCCGCTGCTTCGAGCCCAATCCCGCTCTCGCGCAAGAGAAAAAAGACGGCCCGCAGCTCATGGTCCGCAACCGCGCCGCCTCCGGAGGCGCCAGCTGATTCCTTCGTCCTCGCGGAGGCCGCCTCTCTACGTTGCCGCCTAGGGCATTCGTTGCCTTTCCGTAGACATTCCTCACCTCATTGCTTGAGGTGGCTCTCCGAATCCGTCACACTGGCTCGGCTGAAAATCCTTTGAATCGAGTTAACACTCACACATGATCATCGAATCCAAAGCACCCACACGCGTGGACTTCGCCGGCAGCACGCTCGACATCTGGCCGCTCTATCTCTTTCATCCGGGTTCACTCACGTTAAACGCCGCGATCTCTCTTTACGCCTCGTGCTCCATCCAGACGCATCCTAGCGGCGATCACCGTATCAAGCTCGTTTCCCGCGACATCAAACGCGAAGAGAGCTTTGCCTCCTTTGCCGCTCTCGTCAAAACCAAGCGCTACCGCCTTCCGCTCCTCGCTGAGATAACCAAATTCTTCCACCCTCAAGGTGGTTTCACCCTCACCACCGATTCCGAAGCCCCCGCCGGCGCAGGCATCGGCGGTTCCAGCGCCATGGCTGTAGCTATCTGTGCTGCGCTCGACCGTTTCACTGGAGCTGGGAAGAGCAAAGTGGATTGGATCCACATCAGCCGCGACGCCGAAGCTATCGTCATCAACGTTCCGACGGGAACGCAGGATCACTACCCTCCGGCCTTCGGCGGCGCCGCCGCCATCGAACTCCCGCCGGGCGGCGAGCATCGCGTTGAACTGCGCGTCAATCTCGACGAACTGGAGCGTCGCGTGATGGTCTGCTACACCGGCAAGCCTCGCCAGCACGGCATCAACAATTGGGAAGTTTTCAAAGCACAGATCGGCGGCAATCGTGCCGTGCAGAATAGCCTCGAGCGCATTTCCGAAGTTGCCCAGGAAATGCGGCTGGCCTTCGAGAAACCCGACTGGACCGAAGCTGGTCGGCTCATGCGCGAGGAATGGTCTTTCCGCAAGCGAAATTTGCCCACCATCTCCACCAAGACCATCGACCGCGTCATCGAGAACGCCCGCCGCAACGGTGCACTCGCCGGCAAAGTCTGCGGCGCGGGTGGTGGCGGCTGTGTGGTCCTTTTAATCGAGCCAGACGCCCGCGAACGCGTAGAAACGGCCATCCAGGAGTCCGGAGGCCAGGTTCTGCCCATGACCATTGACCGTCAGGGCGTCCAAGTCGTGTCTCGTTAGAGACTTGGCTCCCGCCCCGTGCCGTACTGCAGTTCAGCCCAATCGCACGCCGGCAGGTGAGGGCGTCCCCCCGCCCAAGCGAGGCACCTGTTCAGCGGCTTCCTGGCATCGTAGAATAGGGAAAGCGGGTCCCAACCACGTTGGGTCTGCTGGCTAATGTCAAACTGGCTCGCATTATCCTTGACGTTTTTGCTCTTCGCCGACGCGGATGTCCCGCGGGTGAACAGCCTTCGTCCGCCCGCGAACACCATCCCCAGCTTTCCCGCTGATGAAGAGATTGCGATTTTCCCGAACGCCGGAGCTTCCCCGGACAATGCGCAGTCCCAGAGCCAAGGGCAGTCGAAGAATCCACCCTCCGCAAAGAGCACCACGCTCCAGGATTCTTCCAAACTCGAATTGATCCGTTACGTGTCCGGTGAATTTGCCAAAGCCATCAAGGCGTTGCCCGCCGGCAAAGAAGGTTTTCACGTTAACATCGGCAAGCCTCTGGAGTCCGAGCAGCTCGATCGGGCCGTCGCCACTCACGGTCCGGCCGTCAATACCGGCGATAACGTTCAGATCACCAAGCTGGAGTTTCGCGATCATCAGATCATAGTCGACGTCAACGGCGGCGGCCGCGGCAAAAGGCATTGGCGCGACCATCTCCAAATCGGCATCGGTGGCGGCGGCTATCCGCCGATGCAGACCACCACCACCTCGACCCAGGAGCAGGGGCCGCCAGGCATGCAACCCGGCATGGGCAGCACTATTTTCCTGGATTTCAGCAAGTCGGTGCCGGACATCACGCCCGACGAATTGAAACAGCTCCTTTCTCCAATTCTGAATTTTGCGAAGGAGCGCTCCGCCGCCGTGCAGTGGTTCGATACCCTGCCTCCGGAAATGAAAAAGGCCATTCAGGATCGCAAGCCCGTCGTCGGCATGGACCGTGAGGAACTCGTGGCGGCTATCGGCAAGCCGGACCACAAAGTCCGTGAACGCGATTCCGAGGGCAATGATATCGAAGACTGGATTTACGGCCAGCCCCCCTCGAAGACCGTCTTCGTCCGGTTCCAGGGCGAGCGCGTCACTAGCATCAAACAGTTTCCACAGTAGTCTCTATTCGTCAGTCCTCATTCTCGCGGTTCCGTAGTAGTCGGCCACTCCACGATGTGAATTTTTCCATCCGCTTGCCGCTCAAGAGTGGGCGCATAGAGTCCGAGTTGCTGTCTTCTCCACCACATCCCTTGCGGTCGTTTTTCTTCCGGCGTCGTGAACCAGTATTGCCAAATGACGGCGCGCACTTGGCGCGGCGGAACGTGTAAGAATGGGTTTCCCGCAAAAAGTTGCAGAACGTCGGAATCGCCGCGAAGCAAGCTCTGCTCCGTTCGCATCACGATCGGCTCCTGCCGCCATGAACTCAGCGATGCAAACCACAAATTCCAATCGAACCGTGGCTGATACGGCGCGTAAATTCCCGGCGGCTTGCCCGGGTCCTGTGGCTTGAATCGGAACGGATAGACCAGCCATGTGTGTCCATCATCCGAGCCCTGAAACTCGATTTCGTACCGGCCCCGCGTCATTACCGCAAACAGCCCATAGCGGTTCGCGATGCGAAACGGCTCGAGCGCCGAAACGGGCGAAGTTGGCAACGGCAGTGGCTTCACCATCCAAACCATCTCCGCGAGCGTCGCGTAGAAGATCCAGGTCAGCATCACCGCCGCCAGGGCAAGCTTCAACGCGGAGAATTGCCCGCGAAATCTCTTTCGCCATTTATTTTCGCGAATCGGTGCGATCAGTGGCTTGGCCTCTTTTGTGGCCAGATAACTCTCCTTCATGAATTGCGGCAAGTACGGCAGCAGGAACTGGTCATCGAGCAGCAGAAACCCCAGCACAAGAACCAGATAATTCAGGAACGTATAGTTCGCTGAGAGAATGATTCCGATTTGCCAAGGCGTCACAATGAAAAAACAAAGGATTCGAATGCGCCTTGGCAGAAACATCATCCACACCAGCGCCAGCTCCAGTGCCAGCGTTCCAAACGACATTGCCGCATGAAACCAGTGCGGCAGATGTTGCATGTACCAGCCAATCCACGTCGGCAGCGGTCCGTTCTGGTAGTATTCGTCCAGAGCGGTGAAGTTCCGCCATTGCGGGTCACCACTTAGGATTTTTGCAATACCCGACTCGAAATAGATCCGGAAGCCTTCCCAAACCAGCAAAAATAAGCTCGCTCGTGATGGCCTGCTTTCCTCTCCCCACCGCGGCCGGAATCCTGACGGCGCAAAAAACAGCGCGATGAATCCCGCCTCCAGCAGCATTCCATCCGATTGATAACCAGAAAACTCCTGCGCCGCGCTGACGAACGAGAGGAAGCACACGAAACACATCGCCAGCATCCCGCGCGCCCACAAATTCAGTACCAGCAGCAGGGACGCGATCATCCCGACCCAGCAAATTCCGGTAAGCATCTGCGTACTGCTCGAAAACCACAGAAGCGTAGGGGCATACCAGTAACCTGTGTGGCCGAATTTCTCCGCCACCGCCTGCAGGTATTCACCAGCGGGAAGAATCCCGTTCGGCCCAATCAATCCGCGAATTTGAAGGGTCAGCGAGAAAAAGGCAGAGTAATAAATGAGGCCGAGAGCACGCAGAAAAATCCAGCGGGGAAGTAACTGTCCCGGAACTCCACGTTCCGTATCAAATAGCCAGCGCATGAGAGATGCCGGTGTCCACTCCATGATCGACCGTCATTATAGTGGCTAAGTTTCAATTTATTCCTCTGTGCGTTGACTTTTGCCCTCGCAACCCATAGCATTTTCTGTTCACCCGCGGTCGTCTCGCGCTCCTGCGCAGCCGCCACATCTGACAATCCATCGGAGGAAGTAATGCCCATCAAGGTTGGCATCAACGGCTTCGGCCGCATCGGTCGCAACATCGTGCGCACCGCGCTCGACGACAACGACATCCAATTCGTCGCTGTCAATGACATCACGGATTCGAAGACTCTCGCGCACCTTTTGAAGTACGACTCCGTCCTCGGCAATCTGCCCCACAACGTTACTCATACCGAGGACAGCATCTCCGTCGAAGGCCGGGGCTTCAAAGTTTTCAGGGTAAAGGATCCCGCCGAGATTGACTGGGCCTCTGTCGGTGCCGACATCGTAATCGAGTCCACCGGCCTGTTCACCAAGGGCGTTGACGCCAAGAAGCATCTCCGTGCGCCGGTAAAGAAAGTCATTATTTCCGCACCTGCTGACGGCCCGGATGCCACTTTCGTCCTTGGCGTGAACGATAAGACATACGATCCTTCGAAGCACCACATCATTTCGAATGCTTCCTGCACCACCAACTGTCTCGCTCCCGTCGCCAAAGTCCTTCACGACGCGTTCGGCATTCAGAGTGGCACCATGACCACGATCCACTCCTACACCAACGACCAAAAACTCCTCGACCTGCCGCACAAGGATCTCCGCCGCGCCCGGGCTGCCGCGATCAATATGATTCCCAGCTCCACCGGCGCCGCCAAAGCTCTCCACCTCGTTATTCCTGAACTAAAGGGCAAGCTCGACGGCTACGCCATGCGCGTTCCTACACCAAACGTCAGCGTCGTCGACCTCACCGTTTTCGTCGATAAACCTGCCACGAAAGATGCCGTCAACGCTGCGTTGAAGGCCGCCGCAAACGGACCGATGAAGGGCATCCTTGGCTACACTGAGGAAGAACTCGTCTCTTGCGACTTCAAAGGCAATTCGAATTCCTCGATTGTGGATTCCGAATACACCAAAGTCGTTGGCGACCGCTGCGTCAAGGTTCTGGCCTGGTACGACAATGAGTGGGGCTACTCCTGCCGTTGCCGCGACCTCATTAAGCTCCTGGCCAGCAAGTTTTAATTACGGATGGGCCTTGACGGGCCCGTCTAATTTGTGGGGGCGGGGCTTCCTTTTTCTGGAGCAGAGTCGAAGGACCCCGCCCGCTCTTTTTACCAGGCACGAATCACGGAAAGTTAAATCATGAACAAACTCACCATCAC
>Ga0075030_100005029_pt1 | contig 11925 bp, 8 predicted proteins | sample LitLauG_LLR_2012_FD_71393 | JGI IMG/M metagenome (GOLD analysis project Ga0075030, IMG submission 71393) | Freshwater sediment microbial communities from Pennsylvania, USA - Little Laurel Run_MetaG_LLR_2012 | ecosystem: Environmental > Aquatic > Freshwater > Creek > Sediment | place: USA...
ATCGCCGACGATCATCCGCTTGTTCGCAGCGGGCTGCGGGCACTGCTGGAACGCGACGGCAAATTTCTGGTATTGGCCGAGGCTGCGGATGGGCACGAGGCGGTCGAACTCGCGGTGCTGCATGCGCCCGATGTAATTTTGCTGGACGTCGCGATGCCCAGACTGACCGGACCGGATGCCGCCGAGGCCATTTCGCAGAAGGTACCCACCGCCAGGATCATCATGCTGAGCATGCACTCCGACGAAGGCTATGTCCTGCGTGCGCTGAAGGCCGGCGCGCGTGGGTACCTTCTGAAAGCTTCGCCCGAGGCGGACGTAATCGCGGCGATCCGGGCGGTTGCGGCAGGGAACGCTTACTTCAGCCCGAGCATCACAAAGCTGCTGGTTGAAGAGTATGTCACGGAAGCCCGGCGAAGGGGTGTTGAAGACAGTTATGGCCTTCTCAGTACGCGGGAAAAGGAGATCCTGCAGCTACTGGCATCGGGGAAGAATAATCGGGAAATCGCGGATCTCCTTTTTATCTCGGTTGCCACTGTCGCGACCCACCGGGATAACGTCTTTCACAAACTCAGCCTGCATAGTCTGGCGGAGCTGATTCTTTACGCCGTCCGAAAGGGACTGATCTCCTGAAGAAGGGCGCCGCCAGGAAAGGTCTTCGTGGGCCGGTGGCCCGGCGGCAAGGGAAGACTGAAGGTTATCAGCGTGCCGTTGCCTGGCGTGGAGTCGAGTTTCATCGTCCCGGAAAGGCTCAGGACTCGCTCCTTCATGCCAAGGATTCCGAGGCCGGTCTCCAGCGACGGAGCGAAACCCTTCCCGTCGTCCCGGATCGACAGGTTCAGGCATCTCCCCTCCTCCTGGACGCAGATGCGGGTCTGTAGCGCTCCGGAATGCCGTACGGCATTCCGCAGGGCTTCCTGAGCCACGCGATATACGCAGGTCCGGTGCTCTTCAGGAATATCGTCCGCGAATGATTCCGCCGCCACCTCGACCGTCATCGAACTGGTCCGCGATACCTCCCGCGCAAGCCATTTCAACGCCGGTATCAGCCCCAGGTCGTCCAGCATTGTCGGGCGGAGCATTAAAGAAATGTTGCGCACCACGCTGACGTTCCGTTGCGTCATATCTTCGACGAGCTGAAGTTGGCGGAGCGCTTCAACGGAATTGCCGCCACCTAAAGCGGAACGCAGATTTCCCAGACCGAGCACGATTGCCGAGAGAACCTGCCCGACTTCGTCGTGAAGCTCGCGGGCGATTCTTCGCCGTTCGCTCTCCTGGGCCGACAGGAGTTCCGTCGAGAGGCGCTTCAATTCCTCGCGCGCGCCGACCACTTCGGCGAAGCGGCGCCGCGATTCGTATTCAAGCCCAAGAAGCCGCCACAGCGCTACTCCCGCAAGGACCAGACCGCTTACAGCCGTGAGAACGAGTAGGAGCAGGAGTTTGGACCGAAACGACGACAGCATCACGCTCACTGCACTGCTGTTTTCCTCCAGTTGACTCTCGCTGATTTGCTGAATGTGATCCGCGATGCTCAGAGCACTCATTCTGCGAGGCAACAGCTCGTCCTGCATGAATGCATAAGCCCGAGCGTGACGTTCCGTCGCGTTCCACTTCAGAACTGGTTCGAGTGCCTTCATATACTGGGCCAGTTCGCTCGCAAGCTGGTCAACTGGCGCCAAATCCCCCGATCCGATCAGTTTGCGGTACTCGGCAACCTCTTTTTGAAGGCGCCGCTGGGTCTCCAGAAACTCTTCACGATGTTCGGCGGCAAATGTGTTGTTTATATCGAGCAGGAAATCACGGACGTGGGTTCCCGACATATATATATCCGATCTCAGGCCCTGGAGCACACGGTCGCGACTGACGTAATCGCGGCGAATGGTCTCTTCCCTGGCTTTAATTTGAGACAGGAAAGACATGGAGCTGAAGCCGAGAATAATCTGCAGGATCAGGAGTCCGCCAAACCCCGCAAAAAGAGCGATTCTGGTCTGATGCCGCGAAGATCCCTGACGGAACGGCAGAGAGGGTGAAATTGCAGCGTGGATGGGTTCGTTCTCACGGTTTGCGGATTTTTCGCTTGCCGACAAGTGGAACAGCATGCCTCGATCATACAGCCGGGATGCTCGCATTGCGTATACCGTGGCCGCGGGATTTTCCCTTCATAGTGATTCGATAAAGGGACCATGCCCCGGCAGACCGCTACGGCTCTTATTACCGAAAATTCATCCAGTTGCCGTATGGTCATGCGAACCACGCGACTTTACTCTGTGGTTAGCATGCGACAAATAATCCTGGTACTGACGTGTACGTGCCTAACGACCATCGCGTCGGCACAAAGCGACGATGTCCAGCGCACTCACGTCATTGTCGGCGCGGGCCAGGTGGTTCCGGTGGGTAGCACAGCCCCCTGCTCCATTAAACCCATCCTGCCGACTGGCGTTGGTTTTGCGGTCGCATCCGAGCCTCCCATCAATCAGGCCGCCGAGTTGAAGGGTTTCGGGCGAGTCCAGAGTGCCGAACACAAGTATTCGATTCCGCTCAGCGGGCTTCACATCATTCCCAATCCATTCAAACGGAAGGTCTTGTCGCCGGGTGTTGCCGGGGCCTCCGTGGATCATTCCGAGACGACGGCAGCCGGACGATATGGCTGTGGCTGTTCTATATACTCGTCGCAGTGCGGTTGGAGCGGCTATGGGTTGAGTACCGCCAGCTACGTTTTCGGCACAGGCCACGATTTTCACGTTGGAACTACGTTCGAGTTCGCCGCAGCGTCCACAAATGGCTTGGCGAATGTGCCCGGCCAGACGACTGGCCACTGGTCGAATTTCTACTTTGAACTCGGCTTCAGATTTTAGCCATTCGAAAACTACCTACCCCATGGGGAGTCATGCGCAATTCGCGTTTGAGGACGCACTGTTCATGGAACGCTATGACTGGCCTCTACTGGCAGTCCTTCTACTGATCGCGCTGTCAACGTTTCTCGCGTTGCGGGGGGGGCGGCTTGCAGTAAGGACGTTGACCGGACTGTGTCTGAAGCAAAGAGAAAAACGTCTCCTTCTACGTGCCTTTTCTTCCCGCCACTACCAAGTCCTTGGTAATCTCCGCTCCCGCGTTTCCCGGTACTAGCATATCGTTTCACTAAAACAGATACTGATCAATCGCCCGTGAGCGCGTCGAAATTTTTCCAGCGGTGAACGACGGGGGCAAGGTTGATTTCGGCGATACCTTAATGCGGGCTTTGAGTTCGTCCCACGATTGGACTCTGATATGCCGGAGGAATGTTCTTGCCATCTTGCCGAATAGAGTTTCAACGATGTTGAGCCAGGAGCCGTGCCCGAGTGTGAGTACGTACCGGAATCGGTTCGGATGTGCTGCCAGAAAGGCTCGTTTCTTTGGAGATGTGCGCGGAATGGTTGCCCAGGATGATCCGGATCGTGCAATTCGGAGGGTACCAGGCATCGAGGTCCGTCAGGAGTCCTTTGACTTCTACGCTGCGATGACGGCGTTCGACCCGTGCAGTGATGTGGCCGTCATGAAGATCCAGAGCCGCCAGAATCGTGCAGGTGCCCAGGCGTTTGTAAATCATGATCGGGCTGATTTCCCGCATGCCTGCCAGGCACCGGTGGCAGGTCCGGCGATGTATTCGCGATGGCCTGCAAACCGGGTTTCTCGTCAACCGAGACCGTGATCAGGCTGGATGGGCGTTCACCGACGGAGGCATGTCTCTGATTTTGCAGAGCGACCTCCTGGTACACGATCAGGACTTCGCGCATCTTCGTTTCAAAATCCGGATCGCGTCGCTCCAGATAATACCTGACTTTCTCCGGAGGTAACGGCCGCTCGGCCAGAATACGATGCAACTGTGGCTTTGGCGGCCTTTGACAACGCGGGATATCCCGCTTCCAGGGCATGCTCCCGAACATGGTTAGCCAAGGCTTGGCGCGACCAGGTTTCGGCCACGTACCCCAGATCCTTCGGTTTGCAACACGCCACATGCACCACCCAGGCTTTGGCGTCATCGCCGATAGCCGGTTCTTTGGGGCGGTGATAGTTGTCTTTAAGCGCTGCCGTCGGCCCCATGGCCAACGCTTTCGATACCCACTTCGAGACGCTCACACGTGTCATCTGAAGAGCTCTGCTGATACCGGTGATGTTCTCTTCGGCGTGATATCCCAGCAGAATCTCGGATCGTTGAGCTTCCCGCCTCGGGACCGTGCGCGATCGCGCCAACTCCTCCAGCCGGGCCACATCTCCAGACGACAACGTCAGTTTGGAACGTCTCGATTTTCCAGCCATGCCTGAGCGTAGCAGGAAACACTGCAATCAGATCATGTTGTAATGAAACGATATACTAGTTATGCCCGACCGATTTCATGCAGCCTTGCCGAAAACTTACAATAGCAATTCCTTGAGTGTCGCAGTGGCCGGCCAGTTTAGCGCGCTTGGCATACATTAAGCGTTCAATATCATCGTGGCGTGTTGTTATCGGAGTACCTGTAGGGCGGTTCGCCAGTGCAGCTTCCAGTCTCCACAGCCGACCCAATCGGAGACTTGAAAATATTCTGAAACCCCCGATTGGCAGTTCGTCATTCTCGTGCAGAGCCGGTTGTCGACGGGTCAGCACGGTAGTCGCGCGGCCACGCAGCCGTTACGCTCGTTGAGTGGACCACGGGTGTATCACTCTACCTGAAATTCAGGGCCGTGAATACCATCGGCCAGGTATTCCAGGAAGCTTGGATCAACGGTAAGCTCGAAGTCGAGGATATCAAGGGGCTATCGCTCAAGAGTTCTCTTTTCATCATGGTCGGATTGTTGCAGCCATGGAGGTCGTTGAATGGCGCGTGTTTGGCGAGTGTTAAATTCTTTATTCGCCGGTCTTAGCCGAGATCGTTTGGCCCTCCCGCGTCGCGTCCCCATTGTGGCACTGGTAGTCGACGAGCAGGACCGGCGCGTACTTGCCAGCATTTCCGGCCAGGAACTGTTAGACATCCATTTCGTTGAATCACGTGAGGAAGTATGTTCTGCCGCGAAGCGGCTGATCGCACCCGTTGTCTTTCTGGACCGCGATTGGCGGGGAACGGAATGGAAGACAGACGTCCAGCGGCTCGCGGCTTCGCCGCACCACGCTTGCGTCATCTTACTGTCTGGTGTGTCCGACGTTTACTTGTGGCAGGAACTCATCCGGTGGGGCGGATATGATGTTCTGCCCAAGCCGCTTCAGGCAGATAAGGTAGCAAGCGTAGTCAAACTGGCGATGACGTATGGATTGGCCTCGCGATGACGTATGGATTGGCGCACCGAAGCCATGTCCCGGCAGGAGGGGTTTAGCAGCCCGTTGCGTGAAAACGCTGTTCTCCAGTCGATTGATGCTGCCGTATTCTCACTCCGGCAATCATCCTGATTGTTGCCGGATCGGTTACGAAATGACACCCTTTCTGACAGCGTATAGGATCAGTTCGGCGAGGCTGTGGAGATTTAGCTTCTCCAGAAGGTTTCGACGATGCGTTTCAATTGTATATGGGCTGAGGTGCAGCGCAAGTGCTATGTCCTTATTCGATTTGCGTTCGGCCAATAGCTGCAAAATTTCCCGCTCGCGCGAGGTCAGCAGGTCGTAACTGTCCTCAGCTCCCCGGTTACGGATCTCCTGCACATAGTCGGCCACCAGCATCCTGGTGATCTCCGAACTGAAGAACGCCCGGCCCTCATGGACTGCTTTGATCGCTTCGATAAGGTCGCCCTCGGCGGAGTCCTTCAGTAGGTAGCCCTTAGCTCCCGCTTTGAGTGCTCGCAAGACGTAGCCCTCGTCCGAGTGCATGCTCAGAATCACGATCGCGGTATGCGGGAGTGTGGCACTAATACGCTGCGCCGCTTCGATTCCGCTCAGATTGGGCATGGCAATATCCAGGACCGCGACATCCGGCTGGGTTGCTTCCGCCTGCTCCACAGCCTGCCGGCCATCCGCCGCCTCGGCGACCACGCTGAATTCGGGCTGGCTTTCGAGCAGGAGCCGCAAGCCGCGGCGCATCACGGTGTGATCGTCAGCTAACAGGATGCGAATAGGTTCCACTGGTTTCGGCACTCCGGTAATCCTCCCTAAATGGCAACTCCACGGAGAGGATGGTACCGCCTCCCGGTTTGGAGTGAATGATCGACTTGCCCCCGAGGCGGGCCACGCGTTCCTGGATGCCGAGTAATCCCAGTCCCTTCATCTGCCCAACCTCAAAGCCCTGCCCGTCATCCTGGATGACGAGCATTAGGAGTTCCGGCTTCTGTTCCACCCTAATGCGGACACTGGTCGCGTGGGAGTGCCGCACGCAGTTATTCAAAGCTTCCTGCACCACCCGGTACACGCAGGTCTTGTATTCGTCGGGGAGATTGTCGGAATCAATTTCCGTTGCGACGCTCACATTCACGGACGTACGCTTGGCGCATTCCCGGGCCTGCCATTTCAAGGCTGGAATTAGCCCCAGGTCGTCAAGCATGGAGGGCCGCAACAGCAAGGCCATGTTGCGAACCACCCGGACGGTGCCTTCGACCAGGCCCTTGACTGTTTCCACATGGCCGCGCGATTGTTCCGCCGAACGGACTCCCAGACCCGCCGAGAGATTGCGCAATTCAACCAAGACGGCCGATAGAGATTGCCCCACTTCATCGTGCAACTCCCGCGAGAGCGCGCGGCGTTCGGTTTCCTGCGCCTGCTCCAGCCGCGCGGAGAGGCCTTTGAGCTGGCGCTTGGCGTCGGCCACTTCTTCATACCGTATATCCGCCTGTCCCTCTAACTTCAGAATCTTGCGCATGGTGAACCATGCCATTCCAAAGCCGAGGATCAAGGCGGCCATCAAGGTCAGGATCAGGCGATTGCGGAACCGAAGCACGAGCGAAACCACTTGGTCGTTACCGGCGTTCAACTGCTGCTCGTTGATGGTGGCGATGCGGTCAGCAATCGCCAGCATATTCTGCCGGCGCGGGAAAACCTCATCGCGGAGAAAGGCGTACCCGGAGTGCATGCGTTCAGTGCTGTCCCAGTGAAAGATCGGGGTCAGGATGTTCCAATAGTTCGTCAGCTCGTCGCGAAGAGCCGCATAGTGCTGGAGCTCCGGCGAAGCGACCTGGCGGCCGTAGGATTCGAGCGCAGACTCCATGTGTTTATGAACGTCTTCAAGACGGACCCGATACGTCTCTGCCCGCTTCGCATCGGGATCGAGCAGGTAATCGCGGACGTACGTACCGGAAACGAATACGTCGGACCGAATGTCCATGAGGACGTGGTTTTGCGAGAGATAACGGCGTCTGATCTGATCATCGCTGCGACGGAACTCCTGCAGTACCCGAAGGGTGTCGATTCCGGCCAGCGCCATGATCGACAGGAGACCGCCAAAGCCGACCATCAGGGCCAGGCGGGAACTTCTGAATAATGCCTGCTCCGAACCGACTCGATCAGAACCTGGCAGGCCGGGCTTGCTCATGGGTTCTCCAACAGTCATACTGGCATCCTAACCCAAGGTGCACCAAATCGGACCGGACTACCAGGTATTTTGTTAAAAACTACCCGTCTCATGGTATGGCTGCCGCTCCCGGCGCGTCGTATCCTATCGAGGTAGACATTCCTTCTATGCGCCGATCCACTCCTTGGCTGAACGCCAGCGGTTTCAGCAGATGACTCACCAAACAGCGCTTTCGTCCCTGGATCTCGAGAAATTGGGCACGCTCGATACGTGTACGGTCTCGAACGCCATCGAAAGACTAAACGTGCGGTTACGGAATGAGGGCTTCGTTTCCGGCGTCGTTCCCGGTGGTGTGCGGTGCCAATTTCCCAATTTTGGTCCGATGGTCGGCTACGCAGCCACAGGACGAATCCGTACCGCGTCCGCACCCATGACCCATCGCTGTTACTACGACCGCATGGATTGGTGGAACTACGTGGCTTCTCTGCCGGAGCCCCGGGTGATTGTGCTGCAGGATTTCGACCCGAAGCCTGGCGTCGGAGCGTTTGTGGGCGAAATCCACGCCGCCATCGGCCGCGCTCTGAACTGCGCGGGTTGTGTGACGAACGGAGCGGTGCGCGATCTGCCAGCGGTAGAAGCAATGGGTTTTAAGCTATTCGCCGGAAGCATTGCCGTATCCCATGCGTACGCCCATGTTGTCGAATTCGGTGAACCCGTCGAAATTGACGGGTTGAAGATTCACTCTGGCGACTTGATTCATGGCGACCGCCATGGTGTCCTGACGATTCCGCTCGCGGTCGCCGCGGAGATACAGGGAGAAGCCGCCAAGATCATCGAGGAAGAGCGCCAACTGATCCAGTTTTGCGCGTCCCCACAATTCTCGCTAAAAGAATTGTCGGAACGAATCAGCCGCGCGAACTCCTACTGTGATCTGCCCTTGAGTTCTCATTGAGGAAAACTCTTGTGAGTTCAAAACCACGTGCCTTTTTTCTCTCCCGGAGTGAGCAGCAGTGACCAAACCCACGCGTAAAGCTACTATCCCGGCTCTTGCTGTGCTGGCAACCATGGTTGCCGCTTTGCTCGGTGCCTCCTGCTCGAGAACCCCAAAAGTGGAGGCGAGTGCGGCGAAAACATCCGACGCGTCCACAGTGGCCGTCGCTAAGACCACAATCGAAGATCTTTCGCGTGACCTCGTTCTCACCGCGGAATTCCGGCCATTTCAGGAGGTGGATCTTATGGCCAAGGTCGCCGGCTATGTCAAGGTCATCTACGTGGATGTAGGTGATCGGGTGAAGCAGGGGCAACTCCTGGCGATTCTGGAGATTCCTGAAATGGCTGATGACCGGGCCCGGGCACAGGCGGGTGTGGATCGCAGTCAGGCGGAGGTGGAGCGAGCCAAGGACCAGATCCAGCAAGCCCAATCGGCTCATGACGTTGCTCACCTCTCTTACACGAGATTGGCAGAGGTGTCCAAACAAAAACCCGGATTGGTTGCGCAGCAGGAAATCGATGACGCTCACAGCAAGGATCTGGTAACAGAGGCACAGCTTTCCGGGGCCCGGTCGAATCTGGCCGCAGCCGAAGAACAGGTAAAACTCAGCACAGCCGAGCTGCAGAAAATCAAGACGATGTTCGAATACACCAACGTCACCGCGCCGTTTGCGGGCGTCGTGACCAAGCGTTATGCCGATACCGGAACGATGATTCAGGCTGGTACGTCATCGAGCAGCCAAGCCATGCCTCTGGTTCGGCTTTCAGAGAACAGTCTGTTGCGGTTGATCCTGCCGGTCCCGGAATCCGCCGTGCCGACCGTGCGAATCGGTCAACAGGTGGAAGTGCGCGTGCCAACCATGAACCGCGGTTTTCCCGGGCGGGTTGCGCGCTTCTCGGATAAAGTGAACGTGGCTACGCGCACGATGGATACGGAGGTCGATGTGCCCAATGCAGATTTGTTGCTCATTCCAGGAATGTATGCAGAGGTGCACCTTACGCTCGATCGCCGCAACCGGGCGCTCACGATCCCGGTCTCGGCGGTTGACCTGGGAAGCGACACTTCCTCCGCGCAAGTAGTGGTGATCACGTCGGACAATCACGTGGAGAATCGCAAGGTCCTGCTCGGCCTTGAGACCGCCACCAAGGTCGAAGTAAAGTCGGGCCTTAAGGATGGAGAGATGGTTGTGATTGGTAACCGATCTGGTCTCCAACCCGGGCAAGAGGTGCGCCCAAAGCTCACGACGATGAGCCCAAGCGCGGCCGAGTAAGGGGTTCTGCAGAGCAAGGTTTCTTTTCCTATGTCCCGTTTCGCGATTCGAAACCCGTACTTCATCGTGGTGGTTTGTCTGATCATTGCGGTGGTCGGCGCCACCAGCCTCGTCCGCATGCCGGTGGACATGTTCCCGTCCATGAACATCCCTGTCGTGGTGGTCGCCACATTTTACTCGGGCATGCCTCCGGAACAGATCGAAACCGACATCACCAGCCGCTTCGAGCGTTTCTTCACTTTGGGCAGCGGAATTGAGCATATAGAATCACGGTCGCTGCCCGGCGTCAGCGTAATCAAAGTCTATTTCCAGCCTGGGACGGACCCGGATTCGGCCGTTACCACGATCTCGAATCTGGCCATGGCGCAATTGCGGAGGCTTCCGCCCGGGACTTTGCCGCCAGTGGTCCTGAAATTCGACGCTTCCAGTCTGCCGGTATGTCTGGTTACTTTCAAGGGCGAGGGCCTCAACGAAACGCAATTGCGTGATCTGGCGCAATTTCAAGTACGAAATCAAGTGGCCAGCGTTGCTGGGGCCAGTGTGCCGCAGCCCTTCGGCGGCAAGTATCGCCAGATCATGGTGTATACCGATCCGTACAAGCTGGAGTCCCACCAGTTGAGCTTGATGGATACCGTACGGTCGCTGAACAAGGCCAATCTCATATTGCCCGCGGGCGATGTCCAGCTCGGCCTGCTCGACTACAACATTTACACCAATAGCCAGTTGCGAACGATTGAGGAGATCAACCAGTTACCGGTGAAAACCGTGGGGCAGTCGCCCGTCCGCGTGGCTGACATCGGTTACGCCAAGGATGCCGAACAAATACAAACCAATCTTGTGCGCGTGGACGGGCAGAAATCAGTGTATCTACCCATTCTGAAGCAAGGCGGAGACACCAACACGATTGCCGTCGTTGACGGCGTCAGACAAAAGCTCGAGCATCTGTTCGAGGTTCCTAAGGAGCTGATCACTCGGGTCGTGTTCGATCAATCTCTCTTCGTCAAGGCGGCGATTGAAACGCTGCTTGAGGAAGGCGCCATCGGCCTTTTCCTGACCTCGGTGATGATTCTGGTGTTTCTCGGGAGCATGCGTGCGACCGTGGCGGTGTTCTTCTCGATTCCGCTCTCTGCCCTGGCTGCATTCATCGCGCTCTCGGTGGGAGGGAGCTCAGTCAACGCCATGGTGCTCGGTGGGCTGGCGCTTGCGTTTTCCCGGTTGATCGACAACTCGGTGGTGGTGCTTGAGAACATTTACCGTCATTTGGAGTTAGGCGAAGAACCAGCGGTCGCTGCCGAAAAAGGGGGCCGCGAGGTCGCGCTTCCCGTGCTGGCATCCACGCTTACCACCATCGTAGTCTTCTTCCCTGTCACCCTCTTGTACGGCGTGAGCAAGTTCCTCTTTTCCGCGCTGGCTCTGGCCGTGGTGCTTTCCCTGTTGGCTTCGTACGTTGTGGCCATGTCCGTAGTTCCGCTGTTCTGTTCGCACTTCATCAAGGGACATCAGGGGGAGGCTACGCAACACCATGCCCCAAAGCACGAGGCACGCTCGCGGCGAACGCTGCTTGACAGGTTTAACGGGTGGTTCAATCCGAAGTTCGAAGGCTTCCTGAATTTCTACGATCGCGTCATCAGTGTCGTGCTGAAGCGGCCCGTCGCAATCCTGTTTGTTCTCACCGGCATCATCGTCCTGAGCCTGTTCCTGTTCCCCATTCTCGACTTCTCGTTTTTCCCGCGAACCGATCCTGGCCAGTTCATGATGAACGTCAAACTTCCTTCGGGCACGCGCATCGGCCTGACCGAGGCCGCAATCACGAGGGTTGAAAACCTGGTCCGGCAGGTTGTTTCCCAGGACGACCTGGGGATGATTGTTTCCAATATCGGATCGACGCCCGATTTTTCCGCGATTTATACTTCCAACTCCGGCATGCACACGGCCACGGTGCAGGTCAGCCTGAAGGAGGGTCACAAAGTCGGCAGCTACGACTATATGTCGCGGGTTCGCAAACGTATCGCCGAGGAGATGCCCGAGATAACCGCGTATTTCCAATCCGGCGGCTTGGTGGATGCTGTCCTGGGTCTGGGAATGCCTGCGCCCATTGATGTGCAAGTTTCAGGCTCCAACCTCTCGCAGAGTTATTCCACGGCATTGGAGCTTGCCAGCCACATACGCAAGATGAATGGCGTCGGGGACATTTTTATCCCTCAGGATCTAGACTATCCGGC
>Ga0075030_100005030_pt1 | contig 11924 bp, 14 predicted proteins | sample LitLauG_LLR_2012_FD_71393 | JGI IMG/M metagenome (GOLD analysis project Ga0075030, IMG submission 71393) | Freshwater sediment microbial communities from Pennsylvania, USA - Little Laurel Run_MetaG_LLR_2012 | ecosystem: Environmental > Aquatic > Freshwater > Creek > Sediment | place: USA...
CCCCTGCCCTGATCAGTTCGACCGCCTGCTTGCAATCGCCGCGGGTGACCGCGACAGCGATCGGATTGCTGGAGCGTGAGGTTGCAAATGCAGGATCGTGCGCAAGAACGGCAACTGCGATGGCAACCGTCCAGACGCCCAAGCCCTCCCGGGGAATCGCTCGCTCAGTAAGCCGCATCAGAAGGCCTCCACGTCGACTCGAGGTTCGATCACAGGTTCGGCAAGTTGCAACGGGAACGATACCCGGTCGACCCTGCCGCTGAACAGACCCTCGGTTTGTCGAAAACCCGGATGGGGTTCCGTGATAGCCGCAAATACGCGGTCGCTCCCTGGCGAAACGGCCTTGAACGGAATCTGCTCGCGCTGCCGCCGGACACCCACGGCTCCATCGCATCCGAGCAGCCCTGGTTCGAGATCCCGTATCGAGATCCCGTACCGCACGCCGGCGCCCGCTACCGTTGAAACAAGATGGGCTTGGGCGGGTCGAGCAGGTCCAGCGTGCTCATGCCCGCAGGGACATTCTCGTCGGCATTGGCGCTTTCAAGGGCGGTCTCGATGTCGAGCGAAAGTTCGACGAACTTGGCGTCGAGCTTCTGCGGGTCGGGCTTCGGCACCATCGCACGCGCCTTTTCCCAGGCCGTCTTGATTTCGCGATCGGCGTGTATCCGCTTCTTCGCGATATTCGAGCCGATCGCCGCCTCGGACTCGCGCGCCACCTGTGGCGTCGACTTCACGCGCAGGTCGGCGCTGCCGGGATTGAACTCGACGATCGCATCTCCAGAATTCGGCCGAAACGCGCCCGCGGGCAGCGTCACGCGCAGCATCTTGCCGGCAACCGCGCGCAGCGTGCACGCGTATCCAAGCGCGTAGGACGACAATTGTCCCTGAGGATCAAGACCCGAGGAGCGGCAGACCTCGCCCGCACGCTCGAAATTCTGTTCGGCACCGGCCCCCATGCCGATCTTGGCAGCGAACTCGAGTCCGCCGTCGTGGTGACCGTGGCTCGAGGCCCTTTCGAAAAAGCGCGTCGACCCCTCGGCGTCCTGGCGCAGGCAGATGCCTTCGTCGAGCATGCGACCGGCCAGGAAGATCGCTTCATCGTCCTTGGCGTCGACGCCTGTCGCCAGCAGTTCGACGGCCGCTTTGCAATCACCGTGCTTGACGGCGAGGATGATCGGATTGTCGTTACGCGATGCCGCCAGGACCGGGGCGTGCGCAAGGAAGGCCAGTGTCAGCGTGCCAGCCCACAAGATCACCCGGGGCTGCAGGAAAAGTCGTTGATGGCTCATCCAATCGGCTCCGGGCTGGTCCAGGCTCGAACGCATGGTCGAGCGCAAGGCGGCGTGTTCGATCCGGTGCACGATACACGTGCAGGCCCGTCGCTGAGAAGGCCTCCGTTGACGAAAACGACGATGGGTTCCGCGACTGTCGCGCACAGGCGGCGGGCCGTTGACGGCATCGCCGCGGGCAAACCACCTTAAGACCGGGACCGGCCGTGCCGTTCACTGCCGCAGCGATGGCGGCAGTTCGCTAACGCGGACGGACCTGCCCGGTGCGTGGATCGGCGTTGCGCGCGCGAGCGTCTTCGTTCTCGCCCCACATTGCGTTCAGGATCGCCAGCAGCACGGCGAACCCGACTCCAAGAACCCAGGTGAAATACCACATCGAACCAGCTTCTCCTTCGCCTGGCGCTGCGCCGGCAGGCGCTCCGTAGGCGCTCCGTAGGCGCTCAGTAGGCGCCGTGGTCGTTTTCGCGGATGTAGGCCGCGGTCACCTTGCCGCCCATCACGCGGTAGGCCCAGCTCGTGTAAAAAATGATCGCCGGCATCAGGACCAGCACCACCACCAGCATGATCGACAGCGTCAGCCGGCTCGACGTGCTGTCCCACACCGTCAGGCTGGCACCCGGCGAGGTCGAGGAAGGCAGGATGAACGGGAACAGCGATGCCCCGGCGGTGGCAATGACGCCGGCCACCGCCACCGATGAGGCGATGAAAGCCAGGCCGGTGCGGCCTGCACGCAGCAGTGCGATGCTGCCCAGCGCGCCGGCATAAACCAGCAGCGGCAGCAGCATCGTCAGCGGCGCACGCCGGTAGTTGGCGAGCCAGGCGCCGGCTTGCCGTACCACGGTCTTGCCCACCGGCGCGGCCGGCGACGACGGATCGACCACCGAAGTGATCTGGTAGCCGTCGATGGCCGCGGCGATCCAGCCGCCCGCCACCGAAAACGCCACCAGCAGCAGCGCCGCGGCGATGCCGACCGCCAGGCGCGCGCGCCGCTGCACCTGGCCATCGGTGCGGTGCACCAGGTAGGTCGCGCCCTGCATCGTGATCATCGCGGCGCTGACCACGCCGCACAGCAGCGCGAAGGGGTTCAGCAGCTGCCAGAAGCTGCCGCTGTAGGTCGACACCATGCTGGCGTCGAAGCCGAACGGCACGCCCTGGAACAGGTTGCCGAACGCCACCCCGAACACGATCGGCGGCACCGTGGCGCCGATGAACAGGCACCAGTCCCAGGTGCTGCGCCAGCGGGGGTCCTCGATCTTGCTGCGGTAGTCGAAGCCGACCGGCCGCAGGAACAGCGCCCACAGCACCGCCAGCATGGCCCAGTAGAACCCGGAAAACGCGGTGGCGTAGACCAGCGGCCAGGCCGCGAAGATGGCGCCGCCGCCGGTGATGAACCAGACCTGGTTGCCGTCCCAATGCGGTCCCACCGTGTTGATGACGACGCGCCGCTCGACATCGGTACGGGCCACGAACGGCAGCAGGCTGCCGACGCCCATGTCATGGCCGTCCATGATGGCGAACCCGATCAGCAGCACGCCGATCAGCAGCCACCAGATCACCTTGAGCGTCGCGTAGTCGAACATGTGGCGGTTCCGCGCCCCGCGCCCTACGCGGCCGGCACAGCGGGGTGGATCGGATGCGCCGGCTCGTTCAGGTAGCGCCCGGTACCGAGGCTGCCGGGACCCAGGCGCGCGTAGCGGATCATCAGGTACATCTCGACCACCAGCAGCGCCGTGTAGAAGGCGATGAAGCCGGCCAGCGAGCCATACAGGCTGGCGACGCTCTGGGTCGACACCGACAGGAAGGTCGGCAGCACGCCGTAGATGGTCCATGGCTGTCGACCGTACTCGGCCACGAACCAGCCCAGTTCGGCCGCGATCCAGGGCGCCGGCAGCATCAGCAGCGCCCAGCGCAGCAGCCAGGCCGGATGCCGGCGCGGCTTGAGCGTGACGTAGAACGACGCCACGAACAGCGCCAGCATCAGGAACGCGAGTCCGACCATGGCCCGGAAGCTCCAGAACATCGGCAGCACGTGCGGCACCGTCGAATCGACCGCCTTCTGGACGTCGGCCGCCGACACGTGGTCGAAGTCGTCGGTATAGCGGCGCACCAGCAGCCCGAACCCGAGGTCGCGCTGGTGCTGCTCGAACACGGTGCGAGCGCCGGCGTCGGCCGGGTCGCGGCGCAGCGCCGCCAGGGCCCTGGCGGCCTCGATGCCGGACACGATGCGCAGGCGGTTCCTATCCTTGATCTGGTGGATGCCGGGGATCTCGCGGTCCACCGAGCGCGTGCCGATCAGGCCCATGACCCAGGGTATCTCGATCGCGCCGATGTTGCGCTCGTGCTGCTCGTCCGGCCAGGCGATCAGCGTGAGCGACGCCGGCGCGGGTTTCGTGTCCCACATCGCTTCCAGCGCCGCCATCTTGGTCTGCTGCGCCTCGCCGACCGTGTAACCGGATTCGTCTCCCAGCACGATCACCGACAGCGCCGAGGCCAGGCCGAAGGCGGCGGCGATGCGGAAGCTGCGCTTGGCGAACTCGACGTCGCGGCCCTTGGACAGGTACCAGGCCGAGATCGACAGCACGAACATGGCGCCGGTGACGTAGCCGGCCGACACGGTGTGCACGAACTTGGCCTGCGCGTCGGGATTGAACAGCACGGCCCAGAAGTCGGTGAGCTCCATGCGCATCGTGGTGGTGTTGAAGCTGGCGCCGACCGGGTTCTGCATCCAGCCGTTGGCGATCAGGATCCACAGCGCCGACAGGTTGGTGCCGATCGCCATCAGCACGGTCACCATCAGGTGCTGGGGGCGCGAGAGCCGGTTCCAGCCGAAGAAGAACAGGCCGATGAAGGTCGATTCCAGGAAGAAGGCCATCAGGCCCTCGATCGCCAGCGGTGCTCCGAACACGTCGCCCACGTAGTGGGAGTAATAGGCCCAGTTGGTACCGAACTGGAACTCCATCGTGATGCCGGTGGTCACGCCGAGCGCGAAGTTGATGCCGAACAGCTTGCCCCAGAAACGGGTCATGTCCTGGTAGATGGTCTTGCCGGTCATCACGAACACGCTCTCCATGACGACCAGCAGCCAGACCATGCCAAGCGTCAGCGGCACGAACAGGAAGTGATACAGCGCCGTGACCGCGAACTGCAGGCGCGAAAGTTCGACCAGCTGATCACCGGGCATCGGCGTGCGCCCCGGTATTGGTGGATGTCGCGGAAGCGGCGGCGGGCGCCGTCGCGGAGCCGGCCGCCTGCAGCCGGTCGACGGCACGCCGCCCGTCGAAGGCGACCTCGCGGCCATGGAAGAACAGCCACCACAGCGCGGCAAGGGCAAGGACCTTGAACGCAAGCACGATCGTGATTTCCCGTCGCAAACCGCGATCAGTGCGCAAGATCATCGCTGCAGTCCCTTTGCTTTCGGGGGTGAATCATAGCGGGACGCTCCTGTCGCGACGCGGTGCCCGCGAGACGGAAAGGGGCGATCACTGCCGGCCCCTGGGTCACGCCTTTGCAGCCGTTCTCCCCATCGATCGGTTAGCATTGCCCTCCATATCGGGGGTTGTGGCAGGTCTGCCGCGCCCAGCGCAACGTCGGCACAAATGCTGCACCTGTCATGAATCCGAGCCAGCGCGAGCGCAGGGCAGCCCGTCATCGGGCGGCTCGATGGTGCCGGCATCGGGTTCTGTGTCGCCTGGTCGCCGCAGGCGCAGCCTTGGTGCTGCTGACGGCTGCGTCGGCGCAGGAGTCGGCCGACTCCAGTGCGGCCAAGGGTGCCTCGGCCAGCGGTGCGTCCGGCCAAGCTCCAGCCGATTGCGGCATCGCCCCCACGACCTCGGCCATGCGCGCTTGCGCGAATCGGCGTGACGAGGCCGCCGAGAGGGACATGAAGGCCGCCTACGCGGATCTGATGCAGGGCCTGGACGCTGCGCGCAAGGAAAGATTGCGCCGGGCCCAGACGGCGTGGCAGCGCTACCGCGACCTGCAGTCCGAGTTTGTCGCGGACGCCTATCGCGGAGGCAGTCTCGAAGCGCTGATCCGAACCACCACCCGGGCCGAGCTCACCGAGGCCCGGGCCCGGGAACTGCGAACCTTGATCGGACCATAGCCTTGCCTGCGCAGTCCGCGGGCCACACGCAAGGAGCGCGTCATGGCGAGCTTCGACATCTTCCTGCCCATCGTGCTTCAGTTCGAGGGCGGGTATTCCAACGACCCCGACGATCCGGGCGGCGAGACCAACAAGGGCATCACGATGTCGGTGTTCCAGCAATGCTCGCACGAGCTGCTTGGAATCGACCCGACCTCGGAGAACCTGCGCGGCCTGACCGACGCCCAGGCCGGCATCATCTACAGGACCAATTTCTGGAACAAGATCGGCGGCGATTCCATCCAGCTTCAGGACCTGGCGAACATCGTCTGCGATTTCTTCGTCAATTCCGGCACCCATGCCACGACGCTGCTGCAGAAGGTGCTGAACAACCTCGGGGCGCGCATCGTCGTCGACGGTGCGATCGGCCAGGCGACGCTGCAGGCGCTGTCCGCGCTGGACCAGACCGTCGTGTACCGGCAGTACAAGCAGGGCCGCATCGATTACTACACGACGCTGGGGCAGAAGTACCCGATGTACCTGAAAGGCTGGCTGAACCGGGTCAACTCGTTCCCGGACCTCTGACCATGGTCTCGCGTGCCGTGTGGTGGTCATTGCGCACCGAGCCCTGCTCCGGGACACTGCGCCCAAGGCATGTTGCCTGACGCCGCGCGTCGCCCACCTTCGCTGTACGGGAGGAGATTGCGATGAACCGGAAGTTCCTGCTCGGATGGCTCGTCATCTTCGTCATATGGATGGTCGGCAGTTTCATCGTGCACGGCACGTTGCTGAAGGCCGACTACGGCGGGCTGCCGCAACTGTTCCGTCCCGAGGCCGACGCCGGGCAATATTTCCCTCTGATGATCCTCGCGCACGTGGTGCTGGCGGGGGCGTTCGTCTGGATCTACGCGCGTGGCGTCGAAGCAAAGCCATGGCTGGGGCAGGGGATCCGCTTCGGGTTCGTCATTGCGTTGCTGACGGTGGCGCCGACCTACACGATCTATTACGTGGTGCAGCCGATGCCCGGCCTGCTGGTGCTGAAGCAGATCGTGTTCGACGGATTGCTCCTTCTGGTGCTTGGCGCCGTCGTCGCCTTTCTTCACCGCACCGATACGCCGGCCTCGAAGTAGCGATTCGAAGCGTTGCTGCAGCGGCCGACTCACGCTGAATCGGCCGCCACGCCCCCATCAGGCTCGGCGAGGCAAGATGGTCGTCGCAGGCATGGCTCCGACTGGTGAGCGCGCCTGCGGGGATTGACTCGAAGGCGGGAGGCCCCCGATTCAACCCTGTGCTGGAATCGCAATTCTCGCTGCAGGGCTGCCAGACCTGGCAGCGATCAGCGCCTGACAGCCTCACGGGCCTGAAGGCCCAAGGGGATTTCATGATCGAATCGTCCTGCCATTGCGGTGCGGTGAAACTCCAGATGGCGACGGCGCCGCAGACCGTGACCGACTGCAACTGCTCCATCTGCCGGCGCTACGGCGTGTTGTGGGCTTATTACTCCCCGCCGCAGGTCCGCATCGTGGCGGGCGATGCGGCGACCGACCGCTATCTGTGGGGAGACAAGTGCATCGAGTTTCACCGGTGCCGTGTGTGCGGCTGCGTCACGCATTGGGCCGCGGTGGACCGGACCGTGGACCGCATGGGCGTGAACGCGCGGCTGATGGCACCGGAGGTGCTGGCGGCCGCAAGGGTGAGGCGACTCGATGGCGCAGGCACCGAGCGGTACCTGGACGAGTGAACCCGAAGCCGGGGCGGCCGCGGGAATCGATGGCGGACTCCCGCGCGCGGGCGGGGCAAGCCGTCAACCCGCGCAGGCGGCGACTGGGATCGGGACGATCGCGGCGTATCGTGCAATTCTCTTGAGCCTGTGCGCGTGCTGGCATGGCCTGCATCGGCGCATGCAACCCCTTGGGAGGACATCGTGAAGAATCTGGTGTGCGTCTCGCTGATGATCCTGTTGATGCCGACGGCGCAGGCGGCGCCGGACGGCGGCGCCGAAGGCCAGCGCTTGCATGACGCCAACTGCAGGCGATGCCATGACACGGGCGTTTACACGCGCAAGAATCGAACCGTCCACTCCCTGGATGCGCTCAAGCACCAGATCGAGGATTGCGGGCATATGGCAGGAGCGAAGCTCTCGGCCGCTGACACGCAGAGCATCCTGCAGTATCTGAACGACCAGTTCTACCAGTTCCGCTGAATCGCCAGGGGAGTTTGCGTTGCAGCTTCCGTGCTCGACCGATTCCTGGTGAAGCATTCCGGGTGAAGCCGGTGTCCGCCGTCTGCAAGCGCAGGCCACCGCAACGTAGTGCCAGGCCGACGAGCAAGAGGGCGCAGGGTACGGGTTCGGCCTCCATTCCTGAGGGGATCTCGCATGTTCACCAAGTCGCGAATACTGACTGCGCTTGCTTTGTGGCTCATCTGCGTCACTGCCTCACATGCACAAGACTTTGACTACCCTGCCGCGTTCAGCAGGCGCCAGATTGAAACCAACGGTGCGTCGATCTACGTCCGGGTGTCCGGGCAGGGTTCGCCGGTGGTGCTGCTTCATGGATACGGCGAGACAGGTGACATGTGGATACCGATGGCCTTGAACATGGTGCGGGATCACACCGTCATCGTCCCGGATCTTCGCGGGCTCGGCCTTTCGTCGAAGCCGGCCGGGGGCTTCGACAAGAAGACGCAGGCGGGAGACCTCGCCGGTGTTCTCGATGCCTTGAAGATCGACCGCATCGATCTGGTCGCCCACGACATCGGCAACATGGTTGCTTTCGCATTTGCCGCCCAATACCCGGAACGGGTAAGACGCCTGGTGGTGATCGACGCGCCAATTCCAGGAGTCGGACCATGGGAAGAGATTCTCAAGAATCCGCTTCTGTGGCATTTCCGATTCGGCGGACCCGACATGGAGCGCCTTGTTGCCGGCCGCGAGCGCATCTACCTGGACCGGTTCTGGAACGAATTCTCCGCCTCGCCGGGCCGATTCAGCGAGGCGGCGCGGGTTCACTACGCCAAGTTGTACGCCCTGCCGCATGCCATGCATTCGGGATTCGCCCAGTTCGCCGCCTTCGATCAGGATGTCCTCGACAATCGGGCCTTTCTTGCCCACAACAAGCTCAACATGCCGGTGCTCGCGCTCGGGGGCGAGAAGTCGCTGGGCGCGACGATGGCGACGGTGATGCGCGCCGGGGCAAGCAACGTCACCGAGGCAATCGTGCCCGACTCCGGTCATTGGATCATGGAGGAAAACCCCGTTGCTACGATCAGCCTCGTGCGCGGTTTTCTTGAACGTAAGGATTGATCGGATCTCCTGCTGAAACGCCGCCCGCCGCCCGCCGCGCCTGCGCAGCGTGCACCCCTGCTCTGGTACCGCCGATGCGTGCGGCCGGTGACGATGGCGGCGCCTCCGTTTTGCGGCATCATCCCGGCGACGGGATTTCGATCGACGCCCGTCGCGGCTTGATGAAGTTTTCCGCACCATCTGGACGGTGGCACCATGACGGCGGTTCCCGGACCTGGCTTGCACCTGTGCCCGCAGTGCGACCTGATCGCGTCGCTGGCCCCGCTGCAACCCGGTGAAACGGCGCACTGCCCGCGTTGCGGCGCCGAGGCCGACCGCGCGGTGCACTGCACCCGTGGCGCGGCCATGGCGATGGCCGCGGCAGCGGCGCAGTTGTGGTTCCTGATGAACCTGTACCCGCTGGTGTCGTTCACGCTCGACGGCACGCGGCGCCAGACCACGCTGATCGGTGCCGCCGTCGAGCTGGCCGCCCGCGGCAAGGCGCCACTGGCGCTGCTGGTGCTGATCACCACCGTCGTCGCCCCGGGCATCGAGATCCTGGTCGCCATCGTGGTGCTGGGCCGGCTGCATGCACTGGAGCGGGCCGGCTGGCTCGGGCGGCTGGTGCGCTGGTACCGCGCGTTCCGGCGCTGGAGCATGGTCGACGTCTTCATGCTCGGGTGCCTGGTGGCGATCGTCAAGCTGGCCCAACTGGCCGACATCGTCACCGGCCCGGGCCTGTGGGCCTGTGCCGCGCTGCTGCCGGTGCTGGCGTTGCTCAATGCCTACGCGCGCCCGCAGGCGCTGCTGCGCTGGGTCGCCGACCCGCGGGAAGCCTGAGTGTCGGCTGACCTGGCGGCGCACGCGTCGGGAACGAACGCCCCCGGTGCCGGCGGCATCCCGCTCGGACGCCAGGCCGGTCTGGCGATCTGCAACGGCTGCCTGGCGCTGAACCACGTCGGCCGCACCAACGACGCGGTGCGCTGCTGGCGCTGCGACGGCGAGGTGCACCCGCGCATCCCCGACAGCCTGCAGCGCACCACCGCCTACCTGGTCGCCGCCGCGATCCTCTACCTGCCGGCCAACCTGCTGCCGGTGATGCGCACCAGCACGGTGCTGGAGGACGAAGACGACACCATCCTGAGCGGCGTCATGGTCCTGCTGCACCAGGGTTCCTGGCCGCTGGCGCTGCTGGTGTTCTTCGCCAGCATCGTGGTGCCGCTGCTCAAGATTTTCGGCCTCGCCCTGCTGGTGTCGATGAGCGCGATGGGCGCCAGCGGCCACCAGCTGGCGCGCGCCCGCCTGTACCGTGTGGTTGACTTCGTCGGCCGCTGGTCCATGCTGGACGTTTATGTCGTCACGCTGCTGGTCGCGCTGGTGCGCATGGGCAAGCTGGCCACCGTGACGCCGGGTCCGGGCGCCCTGGCTTTCGCCGCCGTGGTGGTGCTGACCGTGCTGGCGGCACGAAGCTTCGATCCGCGCCTGATCTGGGACCCGGCGCCGCTGCGCGAAGAAGGCGGAGCTTCCGCATGAGCCGACCCGCCGACGCGGCGCCGCCGGCGCAGCCGCCGACCCCGGTGCCGCCACCGGTGACGGTGCGCGCGCGCCGGCTGCCGTCGATGATCTGGCTGGTGCCGCTGGTGGCGGCCCTGATCGGCCTGTGGCTGGTCGCCTACGACTGGATCGAGCAGGGTCCGATCATCACGATCGAATTCGCCACCGCCGAGGGGATCGAGCTGGGCAAGACCAAGATCCGCTACAAGGAAGTCGACATCGGCGACGTCAAGTCCATCGTGCTGACCGACGACCGCCGCGGCGTCATCGTGGCGGCACAGCTGATCAAGAGCGCGCGCGACCTGCTGGCCAGCGACTCGCGCTTCTTCGTGGTGCGCCCGCGCATCTCCGGCGGCACCGTGTCGGGCCTGAACACGCTGCTGTCCGGCGCCTACATCGGCATCGACCCGGGCACGTCGAAGGAAACGTCGAAAACTTTTGTCGGCCTGGAAAAGCCGCCCATCGTCACCGGCGACGTTCCCGGGCGGGAATTCAAGCTGCACGGCGACGAGATCGGCTCGCTCGACTACGGCACGCCGGTCTACTACCGGCACGTCAACGTCGGCCACGTCACGCGCTACGCGCTTAACAGCAAGGGCTCCGGGGTCGACGTCGACATCTTCGTCGACGCGCCGTACGACCGTTTCGTCACGGCCAACTCGCGCTTCTGGCACGCCAGCGGCGTCGACCTGTCGCTCGATTCGAACGGCGTCAGGCTCACCACCGAATCGCTGGTGGCGATGGTCGAGGGTGGCGTCGCCTTCCAGGACCTGCCGGACCAGCGCGGCGAGCGCTTCGTGATGTACTTCCCCGAATCGCTGCGCGGATTGAACGTGGGCGCGCCGGTCGACTTCCACGGCATCGTCATCGGCGAGGTGCTTTCGGTGGACGTCGAATACCTCGGCGGCGGCGGCGTGATCCGCTTCCCAGTGCAGATCGAGGTCTACCCCGACCGGCTGCGTTCGCGCGTGCACGACGGCAGCGCGCCGCGCGGTTTTGCCGCCGCGGTCAACCGCCAGATCGTCGACCGCCTGGTCGCGCATGGCATGCGCGGCGAGCTCAAGACCGGCAACCTGCTCACCGGCCAGCTGTACGTCGCCCTGGATTTCCATCCTGACGACGTCCACGCCACGGTCGACTGGAACCGCGACCCACCGGTGGTGCCGACCATCGCCGGCAGCCTGACCCGGATCCAGGACACCATCGGTCGCTTCGCCGACAAGCTCGACCGGGTGCCGGTCGAGAAGCTGTCGGCGCAGCTGTCGCAGGCGCTCGAATCGCTCGACGCGACCATGAAGACCAGCCGCGACCTGATCGGGCATCTCGATTCCGACCTCGCGCCGCAAGCGACGCGCACCTTGAAGCAGGCCGAAGCCGCGCTGCAGTCGGCCAACGCGGTGCTGGCGCAGGACGCGCCATTGCAGCACGACCTGCAGGCGGCGATGCAGCAGGTCGCGCAGTCGGCGCGCGCGCTGGCGGTGCTGGCCGACTACCTGGAACGCCACCCCGAGGCGCTGCTGCGCGGCAAGCCGGAGCCGGGCAAATGACGCGCGCCACACCCTGGGCACCGCCAGGTCGGGCCGGCGCGAAGTCGGCGCCAGTCGCGGCGCCGATGCGGGCGCTGGTCTCGATACTTGTGGCGGCGCTGGCCGTCGTGCTCAACGCCTGCGCGTCGCGCCAGCCGGAGCATTTCTACACGGTCGCCGGCGCCGCCACA
>Ga0075030_100005034_pt1 | contig 11921 bp, 9 predicted proteins | sample LitLauG_LLR_2012_FD_71393 | JGI IMG/M metagenome (GOLD analysis project Ga0075030, IMG submission 71393) | Freshwater sediment microbial communities from Pennsylvania, USA - Little Laurel Run_MetaG_LLR_2012 | ecosystem: Environmental > Aquatic > Freshwater > Creek > Sediment | place: USA...
GCTCGCAAACTCCGTCGTTACATCAACGCCTACTCTGCCAACGCTCGCCCCATCCAGTGGAAATACTCCGACCCTTCTCGGCGCCTACGTACTAACGAATTCACTGCGACAGGCCACTAGCAAACCGATCCCTACACTTACGTGGGTGAGCTTCCGGGCGGTCTAAGCCGATTCGTTTCGCCGACAAATCGCCAGAACTATCCGTCAAGGCACTTGGGCGCCCTGAGTCTCGACGTAGACCGCGTACAGAGACTGGCTCGCGGCCATGAATAACCTGTTTTTCTTGGCGCCGCCGAAGCAGAGGTTGGCGCAGGTTTCCGGAAGATGAATCTTGCCGATGAGGGTGCCGTCGGGCGCGAAGACGTGCACGCCGTTGTAGCCTTCTCCGGCCCATCCGGCGGCGGACCACACGTTGCCATCCACATCGCAACGGATGCCATCGGATGAGCCCGGCGCCATATTCACAAAGAGCCGTCCGTTCTTCAGGCGCATGCCATCGACGACGTCATAGGCACGAATCGGACGCGGGTCTCCGGGATGCTTTGGAGTTCCAGTATCCACGATGTAGAGCTTTTTCTCGTCGGGAGAGAAACAGATGCCATTGGGCTTATCCATGTCGTCGGCAACGACGGTGGCCTGGCCCGTCTTGGGGTCGAGCCGGTAAACGTTGGCAGGTAGCTCAAAGGGAGCTTTGTGGCCTTCGTAGTTCGTCATGATGCCGTAACCGGGATCGCTGAACCAGATGGCGCCGTCAGAGTGAACTGCCAGGTCATTTGGCGCGTTGAGCTTCTTGTCCTGAAAACGATCCATGAGCACCGTGATAGTGCCGTCATATTCGGTTCGCGTCAGACGGCGCGAGTCGTGCTCGCAGGTGAGGAGGCGGCCCTGCCGGTCGCGGTAATTGCCGTTGCTGTAGTTCGAGGGGCTGCGGAAAACGCTAACCTCTCCGGTGTCTTCCTGCCATCGCAGGATGCGGTTGTTGGGGATGTCACTGAAGAGGAGATACCGGCCATCGCCAAACCATACCGGCCCTTCCGCCCAGCGCGTGCCGGTGTATAAGCGTTCGACGGCGGCGTTGATGACCTTGTATTTTGCGAAGCGTGGATCAATCACTTCCACCGCGGGATCGGGATAGACCACCGGATTTTTCTGTTCTTGCTCCTTGGCGAGAGCCCAGGGTTTGAAAGCCAGCGCGGTTGCGGCGCCCGCCGTAAGGTCCATGAAGGTTCGTCTCTGCATCGCTCTCCCTTTCGGGCAGAAAATTTGCTCGAGGCACAGTAACACGCCCTTTTCGGTGGTGGAAGAACCATTCCTATGGGGTGGCGGGAATAGTTTGCTGAGGACACCTCTCGGCTTGGACATCGACATTCTCGTTCGCCGCTTCCAGGTGCCGATGCGACGCAGCGTTTTTCGAGTCGTGTCACGGTTGCGCGCCAGGCTGTGGGCGGAGTCTTAGACTAAGGATCAGAGTCCCGGCCGCAACATAGACGAGCGCGATGAGCCCGAAGCTGGCCGCAAGCGAGTGGGTTCGATCGTTGAGAAAACCAATCGTGTAATTTCCGGCAATCCCGCCGAGTTGACCGATCGTCTGGATTAATCCAAAGGTGGCTGCCGCCACCGCTTCACTTAGCAGCATCGTCGGGATCGCCCAGAAAGCCGGGTAGTAGGCATACAAGGAGCCGCTACCCAGCAGCAAGAACAACAGCGCCAACGGCACATTATGGCGGGCGAAGATCAGGAGGCCGAACATCAACCCGGCCACGATGAGAGGAATAGCTGCGTGCCAACGTCGTTCGGCCGTTTTGTCGGAGTGCCAACTGTTCATCAGCATGCCGAGAACGCCCATCACAGCCGGAATCAGAAGCAGGGACGTCACGGTCTGGTTTGAGAATCCCGAAAGGCGCTTGGCGAAGGTCGGTATCCAGTAGACCGTTCCGAGAGCTCCGGTGAGCGCCAGGAAGTAAGCGGCAATCAATTTCAGAATTCGGCGGTCGCTGAATGCCTCCATCATTGTGTAGTTTCGAACTTTCTTTTTTGCTTGCAGTTCCGTTTGCAGTTCGTTGACCAGCCATTCCCGTTCGTCGGGAGGGAGCCAGCGCGCCTGCGCCGGCCAGTCGGTCATGTAGTAGACGGTGACGATCCCAATGAAGACGGCAGGAATTCCTTCCAGGATGAAGAGCCAGCGCCACCCAGCGAGCAGCCGCCAATGTACTCCGAGCAGCCAGCCCGCGATGGGCGATCCGACCAAAGAGGCAGCGGGATTCGCCGCGTATAAACAAGCAATGGCGCGGCTGCGTTCCTGCTGACGGAACCAGTGGGTTAAATAGACGATCATGCCGGGAAAGAAGCTGGATTCCGCGGCGCCAAGAAAGAAGCGGGCAGCGTAGAACTGTCCGGCCGTGTGCACAAAGCCAGTCAGAATCGTAATTATTCCCCACGAGATCATGATTCGCGCGATCCACTTCCTTGCGCTCCAGCGTTCGACGATGATGGCTCCGGGTATCTCAAACAGGACGTAAGTTACGTAAAACATGCTCACGCCCAGACCATAAACGCGGTCGCTGAAGCCCAAATCGGCGCTCATCCGGAGATTGGCGAAGGAAACGTTGACGCGGTCGATGTAGTTGATGATGTAGAGGAGAAAGACAAAAGGAAGCAGGCGGTAGGCGACTCGGCGTCTCGCTCGCTGGCCGACATTACTCAGCTCGGCCTTCGTTACGGCTGCAGTTAGACGCGAGTTCATGGAAATCGCTCCGGCCTCTCTGGCATAGTTGATCCTCAGCCCAACTTCTTGGACACATAAAGGAAGCGAGAGAGACGACCTTCCCTGGCTACGCGAGCCGCTACCGCAAGAAACTCCTGCTGGCCGTCATATGCCTGGACGCCCTCAATCTCGCGCAGAGCAGCGCTTCTCGAGGCGCGGGCCGCGTGTCTGGCCTCGGCAACCTTGGCCATGTTCGCGGTTAAATCTTCACAAGTCATCAAGTGTAAACCGCACTGCCCAATGAGCCGTTGGTCATATCCGTGCGGGACAAAGAGATAGAAACCTGCCGAACTGCGCAGCGCAATTTCTGAATTGGTGAGGGGCCCGGTCAGGGTGATGGGGTCGGTGAAAAGAAGCCGTCCGCCGGGTTTCAGGAGACGAGCCCAGTCCGCGATGACGGATGATCGGTCGGGGAAATGATTGATGGCGTCAATACAAATGATGGCTTCGAAGGTCGCGTCCGGAAAGGGCAACGCCTTGGTCGCATCTGCCGTGCGAAATTCAGCAGGTTGAGATAGTCCGCGCTGGGCAGCAATCGAAATCGCCGTTGTCACCGCCTGTTCGTGAACGTCAACGCCAACAACGGAGCAGCCGGTGGCGGCGGCGATGCGCAGCGCCGGGCCTCCGGCGCCGCAGGCAACATCGAGCAGTGTCTTGCCCGGAGAAAGATCGAGCCACGGCAAGAACCGGTCCAGTTCGTCGGCCGTGAGCCAACTATTTTGCCCAATGTCCTCACCAAAGGCCTCTTGACGGATCTGTTCGTAGAGCAGGGATTGGAAATTTCCATAGTTGGCGTTGTAGATACCATGGGAAGCAGGCGAATTGGGTTTGCTCATCGGGACACTCTGCCCCAGCCCGACTGGGGGGCTGGTGGCGGTTTTCGAAGGCGGGGAGAATTGTACCCCGCAGTGCGCCATGTGAGGCGCATAGAATATCGTCGTGATGAGAGCTTCTCGGAGTTCTGCATTCCAGCCCCGTCTTGCTATAGCGGCGGTAACCGTTCTTGCTGTCGTGCTGGCCTTCACCGCCGGTGCTCTGGGTCAGGCAGCCGCGACGCCGGCCATTGTTGCGGCGGATCGCATGGGAGAGCCCTGGTGGGCCGAGCGGCATAAAGCAGTGCTCCAAGCCGTTCAGAGCCACTCGGACACCCAACTTCTGCTGATCGGCGATTCCATCACCAACAACTACGACAAAGCTCAACCGCCGGATGAAAACTTTCAAATCACGTGGAAACAGTTCTACGAACCACGCAAAGCGTTGAACCTTGGCTTCAGCGGCGATACGACGGCGAACGTCCTTTGGAGACTGGACCACGGCGAGGTGGACGGGATCCACCCCAAGGTCGCACTCCTGCTGATCGGCACAAACGACACCGGGCGCGGCCAGCCGGTGGAACAGGTCGAGAGCGGAATTGATGTGATCGTTGCCGACATCGAGCAGCGCTTGCCGGAGACGCGGATTCTGCTTCTGGGCATCTTGCCCAGCGATATTTCCGAGAGCAAGACCGAACGAGATCGAGCCGTAAACCGGTACCTCGCGACTTGCTACGGCGAGAACCCGCGAGTTACCTATCTCGACATTGGATCCATCTTCTCCCGCGACGGCGCGCTCAATGCGGCCATCTTCTACGATACGCGGCTTCCGCAGCAGGGCAAGCCGTTGCATCCCGATACGAACGGCCAGCGCATGATGGCCGAGGCGATTGAGCCCACTCTTGCGAGACTGATGGGAGACTCGCCGCGGGTGCCGCTGGCCTCGATGACAGACATCAATACCGCGCTCATCCCGGTGGACCGGCTGGAACAGGACATTTACGACTGGTACGCGAGACACCACGCGGAGATCGAGCTCCAAAAACGCCTGCAACCGCGAGTGGTTCTGATTGGCGACTCAATCACGCACTTCTGGGACGGAGAGCCGAACGCAACTGTTGTGAACGGACCGACTGCATGGCAGAAAGTCTTTGGCGGGATGCCGGTTATCAACATGGGCTTCGGATGGGATCGCACTCAGAACGTGCTTTGGCGGCTCAGGCAAGGTGAGTTCGAGGGAATCCATCCGCAATGGGTGGTGCTGGCCATTGGAACCAACAACCTGACTGGCACAAATCATGCACGGGCCAACAGCCCTGACGAAATTGTCGACGGCATCAACGCGATCCGCCGCGAGGTCGGCTAACGTTCACCTGAGAGTCACATCGTGCTCATGGCAATCTTTCCCCGCGGCGCCAAGCCAGAAGATCCTTTGCGAGCGTCGATTCAGCAAACGAACCACCTGCTGGTGCAACGTTTTGGCCGAGACGCTTCAGTGACCTTTCTCGATATTGGGGAAAAGTTTCTCGCGCTCGAGGGTTCGTTGCCTGCCACCATGATGCCGGACGGGACGCACCCAAGCGATGCGGGCTATCAGCTCTGGGCAGATGCTTTAATCAAGGCTGGCATAAAGCCGTGAACCATGCGGCCGAGACTTCGTCTAATTTCCGGGGAGACGACATGGACTTCGGCCGGAGGCCACGACAAGGGCCGGGTCCGCCCTTCATAATGTTGCCATGACCGTTCGGCGTGTAAAGACCTACACCGGTGGCCAGGGATATGTTTATCAATATTATTTCGTCGGCAAACGACCTGCGCTGGCCGACGATCCTGAGGCGCCGGCAACGGAGTTCGTGTTCGATGTGACTTCTGACCGCAAGCTGACGTTTTCGGTGAGCGTGTTTCTTTCAGAAGCCGCTCTCGCGGTTTGGAGTAAAGAACATGGGCGGTCCCTGAACGATGCCGAACAATATGCCGCTGTGAAGCTCCGCCTGTTTCGTGCTTTCGATGAACTGGAGGACGTCAAGAGAGACGGGCGACGACTGACTATCGACGGGGCGCTGCTTGAAGAGGCTCTGGCCAGTCTCGGCGTCGATTAGAAGACATCTCAAAATAATCCAATGGCAACTTGGGGCCAGGACAGCCGAGCTTCGCTCGGCCTGTCCGGGTCTGAGACCCGGACCCACATTTTGGGCTGCTTCGCGGCTGGACTACTTTTGGACACGGATGAACAGGGTGGATTTCCTTTCGATCCCGAGCGTATAAATGCAGGCGGAGCTCTGACTGTGAAAAATCTCAAGTACTGTTTTTTTGCGGCGGTGTTGATCACACTCGCGCTTTTCGACGGTGCTGCTGGGGCGCAAACCGTGCGCTGGACCGAGCAGAAAGCCAACGACTGGTACGCACAGCAGCCCTGGCTGGTGGGCAGCAACTACATTCCGAAGTCTGCGATTAACGAGTTGGAGATGTGGCAGGAGGCGACCTTCGATCCGTCCCAGATCGACAAAGAACTGGGGTGGGCCGAGGCGCTGGGGATGAACACCATGCGGGTCTTCCTCCATGATCTGCCCTGGCAGCAGGATTCGGCGGGCTTCCGCAAGCGCATCGACCAGTTCCTGAGCATCGCTGCGCGGCACCATATCCGGCCGATCCTGGTCATCTTCGATTCGTGCTGGGACCCGGCGCCCCAGTTGGGCACGCAGCATGCTCCGGTTCCGGGCGTGCACAACTCGGGGTGGGTTCAAAGCCCGGGCGCGAAGGCGCTCGCCGATTCTGCCCAATATCCGCGGCTAAAGGCGTACGTGGAGGGCGTGGTCGGAGCGTTTGCGAAGGATGACCGCGTTCTGGCATGGGATGTTTGGAACGAGCCGGGCTCCGACAATACGGCTAACTATCCGAAGACAGAGCTGAACAAAAAAGACAAGACGGCCCGGGTTGCGGCGCTCTTGCCGCAAGCGTTCCAGTGGGCTCGTGAAGCCAATCCTACGCAGCCGCTCACCAGCGGGGTATGGGACGTTGACACGTCGAAAGACGAATCTGCCCTCGGGGAACTGGCGCGCATTCAGCTGCGCGAGTCTGACGTCATTACATTTCATAACTACAGTTGGCCGGAGAACTTCCGGCGCGAAATCGAGTGGCTGAAGAAGTACAACCGGCCGCTGATTTGCACCGAATTTATGGCGCGTTCGGTGGGCAGCACCTTCGATGCGATCCTGCCAGTTGCGAAGCAGGAGCACGTGGGAGCGATCAACTGGGGATTCGTGGTGGGGAAGACTCAGACCAACATGCCATGGGAGTCGTGGAGGCATCCTTACGTTGAGGAACCGCCGCCCGTGTGGTTTCACGAGGTTCTTCGTGCGGACGGAACGCCTTACCGGCAGGCGGAGGCGGACTTGATTCGTGAGCTTACGGGGAAACATTAGGCGGAGACTTTTTGTCATCCTGAGCGAAGCGAAGGACCTATGCACTCCGGCCAGTTGCATAGGTCCCTTCGGCTTGGCTCAGGGCAGGCTCTTCGCGGCAAAAAGGCGCCGCTCAGGATTACAAGTTTTATTGAGATGCGGTGCTCGTCCGCTACTCGTATCGCAGGGCTTCGATGGGATCGAGGTTCGCGGCGCGCAGGGCTGGGACCATGCCGCTAATCACGCCGACTACCGCGAGGATTGTCGTCGCCACTACCAGAATCATGGGCGAGACAATCAGGCGGATGTCTCCCGCTTCGGCGTGCTTGGCCATGGCGCTATAGAGCGTCAGGCGGCCCACCGAGAGCGAGACAATATACGAAAGAGCGATGCCGAGCAGGCCGCCGATGGCGGTGATCACCATGGCTTCGGCAAGGAATTGGAAGAGGATGTCCCTTCTGCGCGCGCCTAGAGCTTTCTCCACGCCAATCTCGCGGGTGCGTTGAGTGACCGAAACCAGCATGATGTTCATCAGGCCGACGCCGCCAATGCTCAAGGTGACGGTGCCGATTACGCCGAGAAGAATCTTGAGCATCGCGGTCATGATGCCGAATTGCGAGAGTTGCTTTTGGGCATCGAATACGAAGACGGCACGGGGATCGTCGGGCTTGAAGTTGTGGGCCACGGCTAAGGTGTCTTTGATCGTCTTTGCCATCTTGTCGTGATCCAGACCAGCTGAGTCCAGCCACATCCCGTCGAGATAGTGGTTGTCCTTAATCACGTCCACGGAGTTATAGGGGACGTAGACCACCCGGTTGTCGTCGCTGTCGCCTTCCTGCATGCGGGGCTTCAGTACACCGACCACCTGAAAGGTGACGCCGTCGATACGGATCGTCTCTCCTACGGCAGTCATGCCGGAAAACAGCCGATCCCGCGCTTCGGAACCGAGCACAGCGTAGAGGCCGTGCTGCAGATTGTCGGCATCGTTGAGGAAGCGGCCCTGGTCGACCTCCAGATTCCAAATGTCTTCGATAGCAGGGTCGAGGCCATTCGCGGGGAAGGTGAATGAGCGGTTGTTGTTCTGGACGGTCGAATCTTTCTCACACATGCGGACCACGTGCCGGGCGAGCGGGATATTGTTGCGCAGAAGTTCGATGTCGTCATTGGTGAAACGAATCTGTACGCCGGCTTTATTGCCGCCGGCCTGCTGGGAAGTGCGGCCGGGGAAGACGCCGACGGCAGTTGCCCCGAAGCTCTCGAAAATGTTCTGGATGGCGCGCCCGAAGCCATTGCCATAGGCCAGCAGAAGGACAACGGTGGCGATGCCCCACGCCATCCCTGCCATGGTCAAAAGAGTGCGGCGCAGGTCATGGCGCATCGCTAACATGGATTGACGAAGGAGATCGCGGTAGGAAGTGACGATCGGCCGTGCGAGGGCGGCCCGGGGCCGGGAACTTGCAGCGGTGTGAGCCGAGTCCGGGACACTGACCCGCGGGTCGAGCTGAAGCACCGGATTGGGGAATTGCTCCATGACTATTCCTTGCGCAGGGCTTCTACCGGCTCCAGGGAGGCGGCGCGGCGGGCGGGGTAGAGGCCGGCGGCGACGCCAGCGATGGTCAGCGACACGACCGCCAAAATTGCGGTGGAGGCGACCAGCTTGGGCGGATCGAAATTTCCCATGTCGACTCCTGCCAGCGCGCTCATGATCGCGGCGGCTCCGGCTATGCCGATACTGCCACTGAGCAGGGTCAGAAACGCACCTTCCACGAAAAACTGAAACATGATGCTGCTGTTGGTGGCGCCGACCGCCTTGCGCAGGCCGATTTCGCGCGTGCGGTCTGCAACTGCGACCAGCATGATATTGATGATCCCGATGGCGCCGAGCGCCAGGGTGACCAAGCCCACGCTGCCCAGAAACGTGTTCATGGCGTCAAATATCTTGCCGATCTGGTCGACGGTCTTGATTGTGTCCCATTCGTCGAAGGAATCCGGATTGTTGGGGTCGAAGCCATGATTGCGGGCAATAACCTTGTGGACTTCCTGCTGGGCCGTCTGGTGCAGCGCGCGCGATTTAGGCTGGTAGTTGATGAACGAGATTACTCCCGTCGCTTCGCCGACGTTTGTGGGACGGAAATACTCGTGCATGGTGCTGAAAGGCACGAAGCTCTGCAAGTTTCGATTGTTTTCGTCACCGTGGCCGATGCGGCGCAGGATACCCACGACCTCAAAGCGGACGCCGTTGAGAAGAATGGTGCTGCCGACCGCTGGCCGTCCCAGGAAGAGGGTGCGCCGGGCTTCATCGCCGAGGACGATTACAGAACGCTTCTGGGCGTCATCCATGTCGTTGAGCCAGCGACCCTGGCCGATGGGCAAATAGCGGATCTGATTGAGCATCGCCGGAACACCGAAGATCGGGCCGCTGGCCTGGTAGAAGTCGCTGACGGCACGGATGTCAGTACGGCGAATCACCGGGGCCGCGGCGCGGACACTGGGGCATTCGCGCACGATGTCTTCGTAGTCGTGGTAGGTCAAGTAGTACTGGCGCAGGGCGGTGAAGCTGCCCTGCATGACCGGGGCCCGGCCCGACCAGATGAACATCACGTTTTCGCCCAGAGAGTCGAATTGCTTGCGGTTGCCGGAGCGGAATCCTTCTCCCAAACCCACCAGCAAGAGCAGGGAACCGACACCCCAGGCAATGCCAAACATGGTCAGGAAGGAGCGCAGCTTGTGCGCCCAGAGAGTGCTGAGGGTCTGACCGAAAATGTCGAGGAGGTGGCGCACTACTTAGAATTATACGGGGGAGTTGGGGATTCGGTTCTGACGCAGACCTTGTGTCGTGGCCTAAGGTCGCCGCTTTAATGGATAGGGCTGTCGAGTTTCGCGCGACTGGACAGCCGAAGGCGGCTGTCCCCACATAATGATTTCTGGAAACTTAGGGTCACGAAGGCAGATTTTAATTCCGAATCTTCCGCGACTTGGTTATTCTCTAGCGGGATGACGACGCTTGCCCTTAGCGAATTGTTGGGCGCCACGGTGTATGACCCGTCTGGCACGGCAAGCGGACGTGTGCGCGAAGTAACGATGACGCCGCAGGAAGACCGCTCGCGCATCACGGCACTCATCGTCAAGACCAAGTCGGGCAACCGCGTGCTGCCGTTTACGGCAGTGTCGGCGATTAACGGGGGCGTCCGGGCCAACACGGCGGCGACGGAATGGGCTGCCGCCAACGGAGCGGAAGGGCTGTTTCTGCTGGAACGCGATCTGCTTGATCAGCAGGTGATCGACATCAACGGCCGAAAAGTGGTCCGGGTCAACGATGTCGAGCTGCATGTGGACCCTCAAAAGGGCCTGGTCCCCGAACGTCCTGTTCTGCGCGTGTTTTCGGTCGATGTCGGGGCGCGCGGCGCGGTCCGGCGTCTGTTGCGCGGCATCGCGCCCAAAGCGGCCTTGCATGCGCTGCTGGGAAAAATTCCCCCGCGCATGATTCCGTGGAACTTTGTCGATGTGATCGAGACCGATCCGGCCCGACGAGTGAAGCTAAAAATCTCGCATGAGGGCCTAGCGAAGCTGCATCCGGCTGACATCGCCGACATTGTCGAAGATCTGGCGCCAGATGAGCGTCAGGCGGTCTTCCAGACATTGGATCAGGAAGTCGCGGCCGAGGCCCTGGAAGAGGTCGAACCCAAGGTTCAGAAATCGATTGTGGAATCGCTCGATTCTGAGCGGGCCGCCGAGATCGTCGAGGAGATGGACCCTGACGCGGCCGCGGACCTGCTGGCTGATCTGCCGGAGGAGCGTACCGAGCAGATTCTGGTCCAGATGGAGCCAGAGGCACAGCAGGACATGGTCGAACTTCTGGAGCACAAGGAAGAAACCGCCGCTGGCCGCATGACCACGGAGTTTCTGGCCCTGCCGGTCGCGGCGACGGTGCAGAATGCCATCGATTCGATGCGCGAGTTTGAGGGTGGGGTCGAAGCCGTGAGCACCATCTACCTGGTCAGTTCTCAAGGTACGCTGGTCGGCGCCGTGCCTCTGGCCCGAATTGTGCTGGTCCCGCCTGCGACGCCGATGCTGTCGCTGACCCAGGAGCCCTTGATCTCCAGCCACGAAGGCGTCGACGATAACGAAGTGGCCGAACTGTTCGACAAATACAACCTGTTGACGCTTCCCGTCGTGAACGAGCAGAACAAGCTGACCGGGATCATTACGTCGGATGACGTGATCAGCATGCTGCGGGCGAAGCTGTAGGATGGACGGGTGGTCTTGGGTCTTAGGTGTTTGGTGTTAGGATTCGAACTGGAACCTTGCGAGCCGACTGGCTCAGACGCCAAAATCACAAAGCCCAACACCTAATAGCTAACACCTAAGACTCAACCCAGCCTCCGCACCAAATTCACACATCCCAAATCTCAATCGCGGCGCACTTTTCCTTTGGCCATATTCCACGCCTGCGTTTATCCTGTTCGGTCCTTTGTAGCGGTTGTCTGCTTCACCCCTATGTCTGCGAAAAGTGCGCATGAAGTTCCTGAGACGCTGGAAGACCCGGATCCTGCTGTTCTTTGCCGTAGTCGGGCCGGGGTTCATTACCGCGAACGTCGACAATGATGCCGGCGGCATCCTGACCTACTCGTCCGCCGGGGCGCAATTCGGACATCTTCTGCTGTGGACCATGATCCCGGTTACCCTTGCCCTGATCGTGGTGCAGGAAATGTGTGCCCGCATGGGCGCTGTTACCGGCAAGGGATTGAGTGACTTGATCCGCGAGGAATTCGGCTTCCGCATCACGTTCTTCATGATGATCGGCATTCTGATCACCAATTTCGGCAACGTGGTAACGGAGTTTATCGGCATCGCCACCAGTTTAGAGTTGTTTGGGCTGTCGAGGTTCATCACGGTGCCGGTGTGCTGCGTGATCGTTTGGCTCATCGTGGTGAAGGGACAATA
>Ga0075030_100005035_pt1 | contig 11921 bp, 7 predicted proteins | sample LitLauG_LLR_2012_FD_71393 | JGI IMG/M metagenome (GOLD analysis project Ga0075030, IMG submission 71393) | Freshwater sediment microbial communities from Pennsylvania, USA - Little Laurel Run_MetaG_LLR_2012 | ecosystem: Environmental > Aquatic > Freshwater > Creek > Sediment | place: USA...
GACATGCCAGATCTGGAGGAAGATCAAACCGCCCCTGGCGTGGACCGCATCGACAACGCTGCGCCATCCCTTGATCTGTTCCTCAGAGTAGATGCCGGGCGTGCCGGGATTGCCGCGTCCCGTCACCATGACGGGCGAGGCCTCGGCAATGATCAACCCGCCGGGCGTGGCGCGCTGGGCGTAATATTGCGCATTCAACGGCCGCGGCGCGAAGCTCGACCGATCGGCGCGCATCCGCGTCAGCGGCGCCATCACAAGGCGATGCTGCAGTTGGTAAGGGCCGACCTCGAGCGGCGAAAACAGGGATGGAAAATTCATCGGTCGAGAAAGTTCATGGATCTGGCAATCACGTGGATCAAAGCGTCTCTTGCTTGTGGCCGCATTGCTTGCAGGCGAACTTCACCCGCGTCGCCCCTCGTTCCGCCAAAACGCGATTCGGCGCGCCGCATTTCCCGCACACGGCCTCGATGCGGGTATTGCCCTGCTTCACGACAATGGTCTTGCGCGCCATGGTTTCGCGGATCAGCCGCTCGGCCTCTTCCCGCATCGACTGCTTCGACATCCGCTCGCTACCCACCTTGATAAAGGGACGCGGCCTTATAGCACCTGAATGCATCGGCTTGCACTCAAGACTTCCAACAAGAAAAGAAGCTTGACCCAACTATAGATTGCATCGAGAGTAGCTATCAACTCTCCCCTAACTCCCCGCAAACGATGGCCGAGTCCACCGACGACCCATTGCGTCGCCTGATCTACAACTGGCCCTACGCCAGGGAATTCGTGCTCGACACGATGGATCCCGAACTGATCCAGCGGCACGGCGAGTTGCTGCTAAGCCGGGCAGTCAATATCGGGCGGATCGTGGCCTTTGTCGGCGCCGGCGTATCGATGTCCTATGGACGGATCAGTTGGCGCGAACTGGTCCGCGCCCTGCTCGATTCCGCCGAGCAGAATTACATGGGAACCTTGCGCGAATACGAGCGAAAAGGAAGGACGTACAAAGACGAACACCCCCGCATCAACATCATTTACGAAACCCTGAGGGCGCTGAAACCTCCGAAGAATGCCGACGAAGACAACGCCTGGAGAGAGATATCTCCGGCACGGCTGCTCATCCTGTTCCAGATCGCGGACGAACTCGGAGAAGCCATTGATCGCTCGTCAAACGACCCTCGAGGCGAACGCCACACGGCTTGCCGCAAGGCGCAGCAACTCGTCTACGACGACGCAGGCCACACGCGCCGTTTGTTCGAATCCAGCTACAAAAGACGTACCGAGGAGGAAAAGGTTAGTGGTAAAACCGCGATAGAACAGCTTCTGGGCTATCTGAGCACACGACCGCTATCCCGCAATCTGCTGAAGGTTCAGCCGCCTTATCAAGAGATATTTGCCAGGGCCACCCTCGAAGACCTCATCGAGGAAATTCCAGCCGAATTGCGGTCGCTCAAAAGCCTTTGTCGAGAATTCAGCAAAGCTGGCCCCTCGGAGGGCAAACCGATTTATCTCAATCCGACCCACCGCTTCATCGTTGCGGCGATACTGTCAAGCATGCCGGCATCCCAGAGCGACAAGCGCCTGAAGGGGTGGGTTCCAAAATACATCGAGAAAACACCAGGACGTTCGGTCCAGCAAATGATCGAGGAGAACGAGCCTCGCAGATTTCGAAACGAAACCGTCGACCAGGACCGCGATCCTCTTCAACTCCTGGTCAACCGGCTGGGCGTCAGACGTTTCATCACCACCAACTACGATCTGGATATCGAGCAGATGATGCTGGACCGCGGCTATCAGCTTCGGTCGACCGCCGGCCAAATTACCTCTGGCAATAATTTTATTGCCGAAAGCGTCAATGCCATGGAGGCGCGAGCTCGCGACTTCGTCTTCCAGGAGGAACGCGCCGCGCATCTGATCGATTTCGCCGTGCAGGACGGCCGTTTCGCGCTCGACGTCGTCCATCTCCATGGCCGCGCCACCGATGGAGACGATATCGTCGCGACCGAAGCGGATTACCAGCGGCTGTACCTTCGCGATGAAAGCCGCAAGGGGCGCGGTCGCGATCTGCTCGATGGCGCAATCAACCTGGCCTTTCGCGGCAACGCGCTGCTGTTCGTCGGCAACGGCATGGGCGAAGACGACCTGCTGCGGCCTTTACGGCATTTCATGAGCGAGGGCCCGAGCGGCAGGGAATCCGACGCTATCGCCCTCCTGCCCGACTCGAAGGGAGCGCAGTCGCGACTGGAAGAAAAAGCAACCCTTCTGAGGCGTTACGGCGTCTATACGATTCATTTCGGACGAGGCAAGCCTTTCGGACACGACAAAGAAGAGTTCTTGCTTTCCAGTCTTGTCAAATTGATCCGGCTCTTGGCCAGGGAAATCGTCGAGCTGAATTCGCGGAAGGAAGCCCCGAAGGACCATGATGAAGCCGTGTCCGATTTGCTCGCGAAAATTCGGAGCGAATTAGGCAAGGTTGACGTGGAAAAACAGGAGGTGTCACCGACCTTGGGCCTCTCCAACAGACTTGTCATCGTCTGTGATGATCCCGGCGCCATGCGCACCCTCGGGATCGAGGCAATCACAGAGATCGAGGGACGGCCGGCATCTCTGATCGACTGCGAGTTGAAGACGATCAACTATCTTCTTGACTTCTGCGTTCGAGCCGCCACGGGCAGCCCGGCCGACTATCGCGACGAATCCAGGGCGGCGCAAATCCTCGCGGAGAACACCGAAGATGCCATCGTCGCCGGATTTCTCTCGGCAACGATTTCGCGCCTCCAGGACACCTGGGCGGAATGGCGCGAGCAATGGTTTGGGGACATTTCTTCCCGCCTGGCGGTTCCGCGTGCGGACAACTGGAAGGCCGGTAAAAACCGTCGGTTGCTGGCGGCAAGCGCGGAAATCGACCGCCGACGAGCAATAAACCTGCCCCCCGACTACAATCTACTGCCGGTCGATAAAAGCGGTACAACCAGAAAACGCAATTCGTCCGGCGGACGCTTTCGCATCGAGACCAGCCAAACTTTGGCTGAGGCTTGCCTGGCCCTGAGGCGCCACCCCTCGTTGCTTGGCGAAGGCGGCAAACGACGAGTATTCGTGCTCGCCGGCCCGCGCGGCACCGGCAAGGGACATTTTTTCTCCGCCATGAGCGAAAGCGAAGGCCTTCTGAAATTCCTTGATGCCACCTGGAAAGGTAAGTGGAAATGGTCGAAGCCGAAATACGCCTCCGCCTTCGCTTTCAATTTCAGCTTCTCGGTGGAACTCGGCTCCGGGTTCGATCGCCTGGCGCAATTCCTGTGCGACAGGATAAAAGAACCCTGGTCGGAGACGCAGCGTGAAAAATTCGATGAGCTTTACAGCCAGATTGCAGGCAAGAGGTCCGAGTTCGAAAAGCCCTCTCCGCCGCATTCGGGAGATCGCATCGGTGTGCTCGATTTCCTGTTCAAGGCGATTGCCGGCCATTTCACCGAGCTTCCGGAAATAAAAGACCGCTTCGTTCTGCTCTTCAACGCCACGCATTTACTGTTCGATGCACAGGGATTCGCAAAGAGTGCCGACGTCAGCCGCATCATGAAAGTTCTTCTTGACGAACACCACGCCGATGCGGCCATCGACATCATTTTCATTACCGACGAAAAGGGCATTCCGATCGAATTTCGCGACCACAAGGATCTCGGGTCTCACGAAAAAGTCGACGCCACCCTCCCTGAGGAAGTCCGGCCACCAAAATGGAGTGTTGAAGTCATTCGTTCTCCCGGGGATCACTTGCGAAGCGAAGCTGAGGATGAAACGGCTTTGAGTCGGCTCAACCTTCGGCAGAAGACACCGGTAGTGGAAAAATCTGCTACCGCAAACGACGATACATCCGCCACCCCGAGCAATGTAGCGTTTTTCCTGAGGTTGAGGCCTGCAATGTTGGGGATCGTAGCGGCAGCAGCGTTTCCCAGAACGCTTGCCGCAATCGTTTTTGCGGTTCGCGAAAAAGAGACTCTTCTGTCGCGAGAAACGCTGAATAAATTGGCGATGAAAGTTCAGGAAATTTTGAAGAGCGAATACGAGAGGAATAGCGACGACCAGGGTGTCGTGAAACGAAAGGACTACACCGAACGGATCGCAAAGTTGGGGTTACCGGACTCCGAAAATGAGGTCGATCGCAGCATCGTTTCGAAAATCGACAGGGAACTGGGAAACTATTTCAAAGCTTTCGGCAGAAACCGCTTTGCGATGACCGTCGCTTTCGCGGTCGCCGACGAAGAGCTCGTTGTCGAAGAAAATACCAAGATCGCGATAGAGCGGACCCTCAACAGGATCCGCGACGAGGTCAGTGGCATCGAGGATCCCTCACGCGAAGATTCGATCGTTCGCGCGGCGATCGCGATCCACCGGCGCCGCGGTGTCAGACGAGCGGCTTTTCCGGAAATTCTGGGCAAGCTTCGCCGGTCGCTTCGCTGGGGCTTGAAAGACCGTGAGCGCATGGAGACCCGGCTATTTCGTCGCCTGTCCGATATTTGCGAGGAGCTGCTCGTCGTGCTGTCCATGATAGGCTATCCGATCGAGCAGGACTGCCTCCCCGCCCTGCAGTTTCGGGCATGGAACGGCTGGGACCAGGACTTCAAAAAGGAACTGACGCCGCGTATTCAAAAAGCAGTGGTTGAGGCGGCGCTACAAATCCTGGTCCAGCGTTGTCTCATATTCCGCTTCGAACCCACCATCGTGCCCGCCAGACCCCGATCTCGCAGCGCCGCGAAGATAGACAAGGGTACCGAGCGGTTCGGCGTCCATCGCCACGTGCAGCGGCACATTTTTCGCCAGCTCAAACAGCCCTTCGTCGAGCATGCCGAGATCGAATCCTTCATGCCGACACTCTACGCAAGTCAGCCGAACGATCTGCCATATCCCACGATCACGGCACAATCCAGGATACGCGAAATCGTGGCCCTGTTGTCTCGTTACCCTTCCTACAACCGCCTCCATGAACGTAATCAGGATCAGGAAGGCTCGGTCGAATTGCAAAGCCGCATGCTGCGTGCCGCATATGGAACCATTCGGACCGTCTATGGGGTCGGCGTCGTCGCCAGATTCCAGGAATTCGGCGATAAAGCCACGCCGCCATCGGTCGGCTATTTCGAGGAGCATCGCCAGCAGGTTCGCTGGCTGCTGACACGGGCGAAAGAGATCGAACGGCGCCTCATCGACTGCGAACCCGACAAGAAGTTCGTACAAAAACTGCCGTTCTATTCCGGCGATATCGCATGGCTTTACAACGAGTGCGGGGTGCTCTGCCTGGTTCAAGGCCGGCTGAATGACGCGAGCAAGTTATTTTCCGTATCCATGCGTGCACTTCTCCCGATCGAACGCCGCGGCACGCCCGCCGCGTTAACGGCGTCGGTGCGTCTCAACCGGGCGCTGGTCGACATCGAGCTCGGCAATCTGCCCAAAGCGGAGGGAGCATTGCGCGACATCATCGCTCAGCAGGACGAGCACCGCGCCGTGCGCTCGATCGCTTCCGGCTATTGCGGCCTGATCGAACATATCCGCGGCAATCTCGGAGAAGCAAGATCTCGCTATGACGGCGCGGTAAAGGCCCTGGTAGAGATGAAGCGTAATCGCGCCGCAAGCATCTTCTCCCGGCATTGCGCCGACCTTTGTCGTTGCCTCAAGGCGAAAGATGATCTCAAGGAGGCGGAAAGGCTCGCCGACAACGCCGTAAATCTGGCCGCGGCGGGAAGCCACGCCGACGTGTTGCATCAGGCGCGGCTTTCGCGGCTGCGAATTCAGGCCGCCAGGCGGGGTCCCGAATCGTTCGCACAATTGCGCAAGGAGCTGGAGAGCATAGAGGCCTACGCCAAGGTGATGGGCATGCCGCGCCTCGAGGTCGAGACCGCCCATGTCGACGCCTATTTCCGCTGCCATCTCGGTGACCTGACCATGGCCATGAAGGCGATCACCCGGAGCCTGACGATCGCCAACGATTGCAATCTGGTGTTGCGCATAATCAGCGGGACGCTGCTGGCCGCCGAGATCAGCAAAGGTCTGGGAATGCCCGAAGGTGCGCGGACGCTTGCAGAGACAGCCAAAGTGATGGCCACGACTGCCGAATTCTCGGCGGCCCTGGACAATGCTCAAACGATACTGGATTCTCTTTGAGCACGCGCGACCGAGAACTCAGGTCTCGACGATGACGTAGCTGTCCTCGATGTGAACCGGAAACGTCTCGGCGACATAAGGACCCTTGGCGAGCGTTTCGCCGTCCTCGATGACCACAGGATAGGTTCTGACCTTGACGCGCTTGGGGTCGAACCAGGATTGCCCGTTGCGCATGTCGAATTCCCACCCGTGCCAGGCGCAGCGGAGCAATTCGCCGACCCGCGAGCGCTGATAGACCCCGGGCTCGGGCGAGGTCAGACGCGCAACGCAGGCGGCCTTGTCGAGCGGCGCGCCAGCATGCGGACAGCGGTTGAGCAGCGCGAAGAATTCGCCATTGACATGAAACACGACGACGTCGCGGCCGTCCAGGGTGACCACCTTGTTGCCGCCGGGCGGGATTTCCGTGGTGCGGGCGACAATGTGGCGGGCCATGGCAGTTTCGGATCAGAGTTTGTAAAGCGCGCGCGCGTTTTTGTTGAAAATCTTCGCCCGCTCCTCCTCGCTCAGCGGCGTCTTGAAGGCAAAACGCGGGTCGTCGAAATCCCAGTGCGGATAATCCGACGAGAACAACAGGCGATCCACGCCGACCCATTCGATCAGCGATCGCAGGTGCCTCGCCTCGTCGGGCTCGTCGATCGGCTGCGTCGTGAACCAGAAATGCTCGCCTACATATTCGGACGGACGACGCTTCAGATGCGGGACCTCGGCGCGGAAACGCTCGAAATGCTGGTCCATTCGCCACATCGTCGACGAGATCCAGCCGAAGCCGCCCTCGATGAACACGATTTTCAGACGCGGGAAATGCTCGGGCACGCCTTCCAGAACGAGGCTCGTCAGCGTCGCCGCCATCGAATGTGCGTTCGACTGGTGCTCCTCGGCGTAGTAGGACGGCCACCCGCCGCCGGTCGGTGCGTGGCCGCCATAGCCGCCGACATGAATGCCGAGCGGCATGCCAAGCGCCTCGGCGCGGGCATAGATCGGCCAGTAGCGGCGGCGACCGAGCGGCTCGTTGGCGCGAGGGGATACGTTGATCTGCACATACTGGCCGAGTTTCGCGCAGCGCTCGATCTCGGTAACCGCGGCCGCGGCGTCGTCCTGGCCGACCAGGATCGCGGCCTTCAGCCGGGGCTCGCGGCTGGTCCAGTGCGCAAGCTGCCATTCATTGACGGCGCGCTGGATCGCGGCACCGAATTCAAGGTTCTGCTGCGAGAAGATGAACATGTCGAGCACCTGCAGGATGCCGAACTCGATGTCGAGCGGATCGAGGTGCTGCTTGCGCATGAAGTCGAGGTCGGAGCCCGGCGGACCGCCGGTCGGCGGCCATGCGTCGCGCCGCGCGATCAGCGGCGAGGAACGCGGATAGGGCGTGGTGCCGATATAGGGCGTGCGCAGATGATCGCCGTAGGTCTTCAGGTGCTCCTGCCAGCGTTTCGACAGGAACGGATTGAGGTCGGCTCTGGCATGCAGGCTCGGATGGATGTCGCAGTCGATGATCCTGAACCTGCTCTTTGCCGAAGCTTCCTGCTCGAGCATCGGGCGGTCGATGACCTCACTCATGCGATCCTCCTAAAAAATCAGGCGGCCAGCGAAAGCCGCGGAAAGGTCTCGAGCGGATTGTCGGCGCACATGCGCGATACGATATCGCTCGGCAGGTGCGGCGGTATTGCATCGTCGCCGTCGAATTGCCAGTGCGGATAATCCGATGAGAACAAAAACATCCTGTCGGAGCCGATCATGTCGATGATGTCGGCAACGCCTGCGGCATCGGGCGGAGCGTCGAACGGCTGCGTGGTCAGGCGAATATGGTCGCGCATGATCGCGGCAGGCTCCCGGTCGATCCAGGGCACCTCGACGCGCACCCCCCGCCAGGTCTTGTTGGCGCGCCACATGAACGCCGGCAGCCAGGTGACGCCGGATTCCATCAGCACGACTTTCAGCTTCGGGAATTTCAGGAACACGCCTTCGTAAATCAGGCTGAGTAGCTGGGCCTGAAACGCCTGCGCCTCGGCGAGATAATATTCATAGCGATAGGACGGCCAGCCGACCGAGCTCGGCGCGGAACGGTATTGGCTGCCGGCGTGAACGGCGATCGGCAGCCTGTGCTTCTCGGCCGCCTGCCAGACCGGCCAGTAATGCCGCCGCCCGAGCAGGCTTTCGCCTTGCGCCATCACCAGTACCGACACGAACCTGTGGTCGGCGGCACGACGTTCGATTTCCTCGATCGCCAGATCAGGGGCCTGCAAGGGGATCACGATCGAGGCGCGCAACCGCGTATCGCGCGCCAGCCATTCCGCCGCGATCCAGTCGTTGATCGCCTTGCAGAACGCGGCAGCCATGTAGGGATCATACACCGCCTGAGCGCCATACAGCACATTGCAGATCGCGTGGCTTGCGCCGAGCTGGTCGAACGCGCCACGCTGCACCATTGATAGATCGCTGCCGGGCTTGCCATTTTTGGGCCGCCAATCGGAGCGACCCGACAGCGGCATGTTGGGCGGATAGCTGGTGAGATCAAGACCATCGATGGCACGGCTCACCACCTGCTCTTTCCAATGATCGTCGAGATAGGGCAATAGCGTGGTGCGCGTGCCGCCAACGGCGGGATGGATATCGCAGTCGATCCGCGTGGCCGCCATCCTGGTTTCCTTGCTCGCTCCCTGGGTCGTTCCTTGCAGGTCGCTATTGCGGCCCCCGTTTGCGGTCGAATGTGCCGCCCGCGGCTCGACCGCGCAAGGTGCAGGATAGGCGTAGCCCCCTGCCGCCCTTGGTTGGCTGCGCCGAACGCGCGGCAAATGAACGCACAAGATCGGCTCGGGCAGTTCGATGGCAGGAACGACAAGGGTCGAACCTGTGACCCCTACCCTGTCAAGGTAGCGCTCTCCCGGCGCTGCCTTCGGCGACTTAGCGAAAATCGTTCAATCTCAACTGCTTACGCAGTGTACGATTTTCTACCGAGCTACGCAATTCCCGCTGTTTCGATGCCTCACTGTGATGGCTGCGCAGGTGCAATCGCAAATTCCGTTTGTCCGCGCTTACTACTGGTCTATTGGCGGCGGGCCGCCAGGCAGCGCGTTACCGGCCTTGTCTCGCCCTGTGGGCATCGGGCTGGTCACAACGATATTAATTATTTGAGCGGTGCCTGTGGTAGTCGAGTCAATCGTTTGATTTGCACCCAGTCTGACACCGAACAAGATTTCAGTGATTTTTTTGTTACCAAGCGTATCGTGGATCGCCTTCAACAATAGGGCCTGATTGGCTTGCGTAAGTATCTTTTGTGTATGGAAATACTGCCATCTCGCTACCAGGTTTGGGAATACTTTCGGGTCAGGTGTTGGCAGAAGAGGAAAGCGTTGCCTGTTATTGTCATAGAGCGAATTGATCACGCCCCAGACGTCATTGCCGGCATACGACGCTGCATTTGCTTGATGGAAAGCATAATTCTCTTCGAACTCATGATTGTAGAACCAACTCAGATACCCAGTACCAAATGTGTTAATCAGACCACCCATTGCAAACCTCCCTCTTTCAAATTCGATGAGCAGCTTTATTGGGGCCGCCACTAGGCAAATGTGTTACCAGCATTCAAGTTCGAGTAGGCACGCCGCAGTTCAACCAAACGATCGAACGCTTCGTATAAGCAGGTCGGTGGACTTTCGCCAAGCGCTCCAGCTCGAAAAATCGCTGATCGATCGTTTGCCGAAATATCCGGCTGGTTCTCGGCATCCAGAAATTCAGCGTGAAGTGCCGCAATCTCAGCGGCGCCCCGCAAGGTGAGCCGCCGCGCTTCGTGACCGAATACCGAGGGCATGCCTTCCTTTGCCGCCCAATAATCAGCCTGCCCCTGCCAAGTTAAATAGCGCAGGTCTGGATCTAAAGGTGGTCCTCCCAAATGGTGTCCCGTCTCATGTGCAAGCATCAGCGCAATACCAGAGCCGGTTATGGCCGGATGTCGGACGAGTCCTCCGCAAACGGTCACATGGCGCTCGTCAGCAAGCGCCCAGGCCTGAGCGTTGATAGTCGGATTCTCCCACAGCAAATCGTACTCAATGCCAACGAAGATCTCCGAGAAACGGCGGATCATCCGAAGGGCGGTCGCCTTTCGCCGCCTTCGCGCCCGTTCACTTAATGCGTGCTGCTCAAGCGGCCATCCGAGAAAATTCACGTATTGGTCTCCATGAGAATCTGCGTGACATCACGAAATTGCCGTCGAAGGCTAGCCTCTCATGTGGCCTCACTTTGCGCACTTCCATAGGGAAATTTCTCAAGTGTAACATAGCTCATACTCACTCGCTACTTTTCGGATTTACGCAGGCATTTAGGATCGGGAGGACAACCGCGTTTCCGCGGCGCGCTGGTGCTTTGTCTGCAATGTTAATGATCGAGCGGTGGCTTGCGCCCCAAGATCGACGCGACGCACGCGCCCGGAGCAGCGGTTGTTGCGAAGCGGCATAGAATTGATCTGCTAATAAGTTTATAGTTTTACGAGAATTTACGGTCCGCTCCCGGTGCAGGGGCCATTGATGCATTGTTCACGTTGTGGTTGCCAAAATAAGCCGACCAATGAGTATTGCGAAGGCTGCGGGGCTACCCTCGGAATTGAGTGCGGCGCCTGCGGGCACTTGAACGGGCCGACGGCTCGCTTTTGCGGGCGTTGCAGCGCGGCGCTGAAGACGACAGCCGCAGAGGCATCCAATCAATCGTGGCAGCATGTCTTGAGATCGCTGAACGCCAAAGGCGGAGAGCGTAAGCGACTCACAATTCTATTTGCGGACGTTCGCAACTCGACTGGCATCATTGACAGTATGGGCGATCCAGAACTGGGGATGCGGCGTTTGCAACCTGTTCTCGACCTCATGAATGAAGCCGTCGTGCGCTACGAGGGCGTCGTCAACAAATCGCAGGGCGATGGGGTCATGGCTCTGTTCGGTGCACCGCAACCCCATGAAGATCACGCCGTTCGCGCCTGCCTCGCAGCCCTGGCGATGCAGGATGGGGTAAGACGCTTCGGCGATCCTGATCTGCAAATCCGAGTTGGCGTTCATACCGGCGAGGTAGTTGTTCAGGCCATAGAGCACGGCATTTACCAAACCTATGATGCCGCCGGCGCAAACGTGCACCTCGCACATCGCATGGAGCAACTGGCTGATGCAGGCTCGATTCTGATTACGAAAGAGACCTACGTTGCTGCCAAGCAATTCGTTGAAGTTGAACATTTAGGCCCACAAACCGTTCGTGGGATCGCGATACCGGTTGAGATATTCAAACTCAGAGGACTTCAGCACGCTCCCTCGAGCGGGGTGTTTCGAAGCGGAAGGCGGTTGAGTCCTCTCATTGGCCGAACCGACCAGCTCTCCGCGCTCTCGCTTGAACTCGAAAATACCATCAAGGGAGACGGTCGCGTCGTGGGCGTCGTCGGTGAGGCGGGCATTGGCAAGAGCCGCCTCTGTTTCGAGTTTGCCGAAAGCTGCCGTCAAAAGGATATCCGCGTCTATGAGGCTCGCGTCCTGGCTCATGGCAGGGCAACGCCGCTTCAGCCAGTGCTGGGGTTGTTGCGAGACTACTTTGGCCTTCGCGTCAAAGAAGCAGCCGACATTTCTCGTCGTCGTGTCCTCGACCAGTTGGCAGCCCTCCCCATCTCCGAGCAGTTATCGCCCGTATTGTTGGAGCTGTTGGGCCTTGCCGACCCATCGCAGCCAGCAGTCAAGCTCGATCCAAAAACACGAAAAACGCTTTTGCTCGATTTCGTGAGAACCCTGCCGCGGTCGCCTCGGGTACCCACT
>Ga0075030_100005036_pt1 | contig 11919 bp, 7 predicted proteins | sample LitLauG_LLR_2012_FD_71393 | JGI IMG/M metagenome (GOLD analysis project Ga0075030, IMG submission 71393) | Freshwater sediment microbial communities from Pennsylvania, USA - Little Laurel Run_MetaG_LLR_2012 | ecosystem: Environmental > Aquatic > Freshwater > Creek > Sediment | place: USA...
AGACCGCGCCGCGCTGATCGACTCTCTGATCCTCTGCAAATTCCTCCGTGGGGTATTCACCGATCTCTTCACCGAAACGGCCGAGATGTTGAACGCGGTGACAGGCTGGGACACTTCCAGCGAAGAATTGCGAGCCGTCGCGGTTCGCGTCGTGGAACTGCGAAAGGCCCTCAATCAGCGCGAAGGGTGGACGCGTCGCGAAGACACGTTGCCTCGTCGATTGCTCGAACAAACTTCGACGGAGCCTTCGACGCGTCCCATGCTCACGAAAGAGCGGCTCGATGCGATGATCGACGCGTACTATCAAGAGCGCGGTTGGACTGTTGAGGGAATTGTGCCCGGACTTGAAACGATCGCGCAGGTCGACGATGATCGAGGAGACGGATCATCGATCGATCCCGCCGCAATTGCGGGCACGAATGCGTTGAAGGAGCTTCCCCGGTGCTAACCCGTTTCTTCATTTCCATCGCCTCAATCGGTGCGCTCGCGGGGGCGAATCCCGCCTCGGCCGCGCCTCCGAACATCGTCCTGATCGTCTCCGACGACCAGGGGTGGGCGGATTACTCGTTCATGGGTCATCCGCATATCAAAACACCTCGAATCGACAAACTTGCGAGCGAAAGCCTGCGATTTCGCCGCGGATATGTGCCGTCGAGCCTGTGTTCGCCGAGCCTCGCGTCGATCTTGTCCGGGCGATACCCGCATCAACATGGGGTCACGGGCAATGATCCGCCTCGCGCATTGAATCCTCGCGTTGGACGTGAAGAGCTTGTTTCGTTCTTTGATAAGACGCCGATGTTGCCGCGAATTCTGTCGGAAAATGGCTACGTCAGCTTCCAGACAGGCAAGTGGTGGGGCGGTCATTTCAAGCACGGCGGGTTCACCGACGGCATGTCGCACGGCGATCCCGCAAAGGGGGGCAGGCACGGCGACGACGGCCTGACGATCGGTCGCAAGACCATGAAACCGGCGTTCGACTTCATCGACAAGGCCGTCGCCGAGAAGAAGCCGTTCTTGCTCTGGTACGCGCCCATGTTGCCGCACTCGCCGCATAATCCTCCCGAGCGTTTGCTCGCGAAATACAAAGACAAGGCCCCGAGCCTGCAAATCGCCAAATACTGGGCGATGGTCGAATGGTTCGATGAAACCTGCGGCCGGCTTCTCGATCATTTGACGGATCAGAAGATCGACGATAACACGCTCGTGATCTACATCACCGATAACGGCTGGATTCAAGACCCGGACGCCGATCGTTACGCCCCACGGTCGAAGCAGTCTCCATACGACGGCGGCCTGCGAACGCCGATCCTTGCGCGATTTCCAGGGAAAATTCCGCCTTCGGAATCAACTCGGCTCGCTTCGTCGCTCGACATCGTGCCCACCATCCTCGATGTGGTCGGCGTCAAGCGTCGTGAGGGACTCTCCGGAATCAACTTGCTTGACGACGCCAAGCTCGCGGCGCGCGACACCATTTTCGGTGAAATTTTCGCGCACGATATCGCCGACCTTCACCGTCCCGCCGCGAGCCTTCGATTTCGCTGGGCGATTGAAGGTCCCTACAAGTTGATCGTTCCCGATCCCAAGAATGAGCCGAACGCGAAGGTTGAACTTTTCAACGTGGAGCGCGACCCTGGCGAAACCACCGACCTTTCGAAAGAACGGCCCGAAGTCGTGAAACGGCTTCGCAAAAAGATCGACGCATGGTGGCCCGTGGATGAGATCGAACGCGTGTCAACGCCATCGGCCTCGCGAGGCGCGGAGGTGGTTCGCAAGCCGTTGAACCCTCCGTTCTGGTCGCTTCGAGCCTATGATGAAGCCTGGAAGCGCTGGGGAGTCGCCGAGAAACCCGCCGACTATGACCGCGCTTTTCGAGAGTATTACGGCCTTCATGCCGCTCCATACGACAACGCCGGCTTGCCGATGGGCATCCACCGCGCGAAGGGTTTGCTTGGGATGGGCCAGGCGATTGGCAACGATTGCTTGATCTGCCACGGAGGCACCGTGGCCGGGAAGACGATCGTGGGCTTGGGAAACACGTCGTTCGACCTTCAATCATTGTATGAAGACCTGTACGCGGCCGACGGCGTCGGACCTTATACTCCCTTGCAAGTCAGCCATGTGAGGGGCACGAGCGAAGCGTCAAACTTCGCGATCTATCTGATGCAGTTTCGCGACACCGAGTTGAAGCACCGAATTCCCGTTCGCTATCCGATCAAGGCCGTGATTTGTGAAGACGTGCCCGCATGGTGGCTTTTCAAGAAAAAAACAACCATCTATCATTTAGGAGTCGCCGACAGTCGTTCGATCCGCACGATGATGCCGTTCTTGTTGATCCCCACGGCAAGCGCCCAGTCGATCAAATCGCGCGAGGCGGAATTCGCCGATCTTCGCGAGTATCTCCTTTCCGTCGAGGCTCCGAAGTATCCATTTGAGATCGACCGAGCCGTCGCGGAGCGTGGCAAAGCCATCTTTGAAGGCAAGTGTGCGAAGTGTCACGGAACGTACGGACCCGACGGAGCGTATCCGAACACGATCGTGCCTCTCGAAAAGATCGGCACGGACCCGACGCTGGCCACGGCGTTCGACGAAACCGCCGTGAAGCACTATCTGAATAGCTGGTTCGCGAAAGAGCGTGGCCCCAATGGCGAGCCGTATCATGGGCTCAATGGAGGAGGATATCAGGCCCCGCCGCTCGATGGTTTATGGGCGACCGCGCCTTATTTTCATAATGGATCAGTCCCCACCGTTTATCATGTGCTCAATTCCACGTCGCGACCGAACCGTTTCACGCGAAGTTTTCGCGGAAGGGTTGAGGATTTCGATCAGGAGCGATTTGGCGTCAGGATTGTCGAGGTCGAAAAGCCCGTCGATCCGAACGTGCCGGGAATTGAACGACGCAAGGTTTACGACACCGCCGAACCCGGTCGTGGAAACCAGGGGCATACGTTTGGAGACGCTCTCAGCGAACGCGACCGGATGGCGGTGATTGAATATTTGAAGACCCTTTAGCATTGATCGAATCGCTCAGATCCATGGTCTTCACTCGTTCCCACGCTCTGCGTGGGAATGCCGTTTCCGACGCTCCGCGTCGTCAGGCCTCGGTCAAAATGCGGACGCAGAGCGTCCAGGAGGGCATTCCCACGCAGAGCGTGGGAACGAGTTTTCGCCCGAATCGCTCACATCCATGGTTCAACCGCTTCTTGTTTGTCGAGTTTTCCCTTCCGCGGCAATAAACCCGCCTTGGCCGCGCTGATCGTCTGGGCGATTGCGAGCATCACCAGCCCGAGCACGATGAAATTCAAGCCCATCACGTGCCCTTGCAGCCAGCGATAACCTCGCCCGAAACACATCACCGCCTCACCCGACATCACGACGGGCACCACGGCCATGGATGGGATGTGGTTGAGCCTCCAGCCGTAGACTCCCATCAGAATGGCGACAATCAACGGATATGTCCAGATCGCCCAGGACGGAGCGCCTTCCGCCCAGCCTGATTGAAGCGCGAGCGCCGCGGCTGTCGCGCCGATTGCCGCCGACACTCGCAGCCGACGCGCCGTCGCGTCGTCAAACGCGGCTCCCAGGATCATCGACGCGGCAAGTCCAACATGAAACACGATCGCGCCGCGATGGGGAATCTCTGGCAGAACGACAATCGCAATCGTTATGCACAAGACGCCCGCCAGGCAGCGAATCGAGCTTCGTCGAGAAACCCCCAAACCCAGTTGAATCACGGCAATTGCCAGCAACGGCCAGAACCTGGGAGCGACCAGGCCGTTGAGGTTGAACGTCAACGGACCCACCACCACGAGCGCTCCCAGCGCGGCGTTGAAATAGCCCAATGCCCCCTTGGTCCCTCGCGCCGCGGCATAGAGATAAAAGATCAGCGCGGCGACGAGGGTCAGGTACAGCGGAGTACCTCCGAGCCGTTCGACGAATAACCATAAAAATTGTTGATAAATGTTCTGATGAAGGTGGCCGACCATGGAAATCACCACCAGGAACGCCGGCGCGAAGAGCGCGGTCGCGATCGCTCCCTCGCTCCGCGACCCAAGGCCGATCTCCAGCAGCAAAACGGCCACAGCCATTCCCAGCGGGACGAGGAAATAAGGCCCAAAGATCCACTGCTCGGTCACATCCATCTCGACGTGTTGCATCGAGTAGCACAGCAAGAACGACCGTGCCCCCGCGCACACTCCCAGCAGGCCGAACAACACCCAGGGATAAAGCGGCCAGCACCAGGGGCTGCCGTTATCGCGAAGGTAATCGCGTCCTCGCCTCGCTGCGGGTAAAAGTGTCAGCGTGACAAGTCCCGCCGCCGGAGAGAACCCGAACAAGGCCCACTCCAGGGCCTCGCTTTTGGGTTGATCGAGCAGTGGCAGAAGCGCTGGGGGATAGAGGAAAAACAGGGCGAGCGCGAGGTAATACGGCCATCGATAGCACGCGGGAAGGTTCAGGCGAATCGCTCGCAAGATGGCTTCGCTTACCGTCACGGCGAAAATCAGGCCGATGATCGAGCACCGCAGCCCCAGCGAGGGATCGCGCGAGAGCGCCTCGTCCATCGTGACCGACGTCGCCAGGAACATCAGAACCACGAGCAGCAGCACGGTGCGAACATCGTCCCAGACCTGCCCGACCCGCACGAGATAACATGCCGGCCCCGCCAGAAGCAGCGTGTAACCCGCCAGGCCGAACATCAAGGCCCATGTCTGCTCGGGACTCGCTTGCGCTCCGAATGAGGTCTTCAGCCCCACGAACACAAGCAACGCGCTCAACACGTAAAACGGGTTGTCGGTCGAAAGCCGACGAACCAGAAACGTCTTCAGATCGTCCCACGGCGACGATATTTCGGGCGACAACGCCTCGGCGCGCACTTCCACAACGTCAACAGACATGATTCAAACCCCCAGAAAGACGTGTTGGGGTTGCCTCAACCGGGAGACAGGCGAGAGGTGCGAATGGGCCTGTTCCCTGACACTTGTACGGGTATCTTACGACCCTGTGACAGTTGTCGCAAGTGGGTATAAATTTTTTTCTGGCAGAGTTTGCGTGCTGTTCGCGGGAGAATAGATGGATACCCCCCCAAAAAAGTCTTGTTGATGGAAACCGACCCATGTTGAGGCCGTCCAAGACGTCGCTGTCCGATCCGACGGACGAGGTGATTCTCCATACAGCCTTCGAACGTCTGCGAGAGCGGTTGATCGCCATGATCGAGCGCCGGATCGGCCGGAAACTGGCCTCGCGGGTTGATCCGGAAGGCGTGATTCAGGAGGCCTACCTCCGCGCTCGAACTCGCTGGCAAGAGTTCGACCCCAAACCGGCCGATCTTGATACCTGGGTTTATGGACAGGTTCACGATCGACTGATCGAACGGATTCGCGTGGAGTTGGGGCCGATGCGCGACATCGATCGCGATGTTGGTTGGCCGGAGGGGTCGGTGGATCCTCTGGCGGAGCATCTGGTCGACTCACAGACCGGGCCGACGTCGGTTCTCTCACGAGCCGAGCGAAGAGAGGTCGTGCGGATCGCGCTCTATCGACTTGATTTCATCGATCGCGAGATCCTCGCTTGGCGTTTTTATCACGATCTGAACTACGAGCAGATCGGCGAGATCCTCCACATTTCGCAAAACGCGGCCACGAAACGGGGCCTTCGGGCCATGATCAAACTTCGCGACTTGATTCCCCCGGCCTTCCGGCCGCCCGAGGCACGTAAGCCATGATCGTCGCGTCCAGCGATTCCGACAGCGATCTTCCCGAACCGTTGAAGCAGTTCGAACGGGATTTGAGAGATGCTTCCGATCTCCGTGCGCTCGTGGAACGCTTCAGCAAACTCTACCCGGAATATGCCGAGGAGTTTTCCAAAATCGCCGACGCCCACGCGATGCTCAACGCGATCTGTGGCAAGCAGCCCATGCCACCGCTTCCCTTAAATTTCGGACCCTACAAGGTCATCCGTCCGATCGGCCGCGGCGGCATGGGTGAAGTGTACGAGGCCGTCGAAGAGCCGCTCGGTCGGCACGTTGCGATCAAGACGATTCGTCGCAATGATCCCAATGAGATGTTGCTCCGCCGTTTCCATCGGGAGCGGAGGACCCTGGCACTGCTCCACCATACGAACATCGTACCGATCTACGCGACCGAGACCGAAGGCGACCAGCTGTTTTTCGCCATGCCTCATCTCTCGGGAGCGTCGCTCGGCCAGGTGATCAAGACGGCCCGCTCGCGCGAACTTTCGAACAAAAGCCTGACGGATTCGTCGTTCGAGGATTTAGTTCACGAGGCGCACTCAAACAGTCAATCGGACGCGTCGAAAGAAGAGGGTCCCCCGCCGAACGGACAACATCATCTCTCAAAGGCGTACATCCGAACTGCCGTTCAAGTGATGGCGACCGTCGCCGAAGGCTTGCATCACGCTCACGAAGCCGGGGTCATTCATCGCGACCTGAAGCCCGGCAACATCATCGTCGAGCAAAACGGTCACGCCTGGGTGCTCGATTTCGGCCTGGCCGCGCTAAGAACTCCGTCGGCCGAAGCGCCGTTGGCCTTCCCCATCTCGGCGCCGAGTTCGGAGGCCGACGCCACTCTAACGGCGGGGCCGCTAGGGACTCCTCCTTACATGGCTCCCGAGCAACACACCCACGGCAACCAAGCCGACGTCCGCTCCGACGTCTGGAGTCTGGGAGTGACGCTGTATGAACTGCTGACGCTCACAAGAGCTTTCTCCAGCGGGAAGACCGTGCTGAATACCACACCGGACGCGCCTCGGGTGATCAATCCGGAGCTGGACCGAGCGCTCGAGGCGATCATTCTCAAGGCCATCCGATTTCGCGCGAACCAACGCTACCCCACCGCCAAGGCCCTGGCCGACGACTTGAATCACTGGCTCAAGGGAGAGCCGGTTTCCGTCTGGCCTGTGAACCGAGCTGCTCGAACCCCCTGGCGAATCTGGCTCTGGTCGAAACGAAACAAGGGATGGGCCACGGCGGTTGCCTTGCTGGTGGCAGGCGGCATGAGCCTGGGAGTCCTCGCGGAGGAACAACGTCAACACGCCGTTGAGCTCGCGGAGGCAACCGGTCGACGACTGGAACTCCTCAAAATTCAGCGAATCGAACAAAGTCCTCATATGCAGAGATGGTCAGAGAAGATAGCGACGGGTATCCGAAAGATGAATTGGAAACCCGAAGAGAAATGGGCCGTCCAGGCTCAAGCCGTGGCCTCGCTTGCCGGGCTCGATGCCAGCCAGGAGAAAGAACTACCGCTCTATGCTCAATCCCTGGCATTCGCCCCCGACGGCAAACTCTGGATGAGCCAGACGGGGAAAGGTCCCCGGCGATGGAACCGCGAGACCGGTGTTTTGGACGAATGGCCGCTTGAAGTCAGCGGCCCGCTGGCCATCGATCGCGACGGCAAGGCATGGCAAATCGGGCCGACCTACAAGGAAAAGGACCGAGTCGGCCGAATTCCCCTCGATCCCCGACCCAATCCGTCGTTTCCACTGCAACTGCTCGACGTCGAGCAACAGAAGATCGAACCTAAGTTCTCTGATCCTATCGAGGGAAGCTCACGTCTTCTGGCATGGACCATTGCCCCAAAGGGCACGCGCGCGGCGGCGATGATCGTTGATCCCCAGAAGGAGCAACAACTCCTTATCATGTGGGACGCGGAAACCGGAAAGTTGCTTCATCAAATCGCGACCAGGACCGCCCCAGAATCCCCTGCGCTGCCACGTCCCGGCCTCGCATTCTCACCCGACGACGAGATCCTCGCAACCTGGGACGGTTCGGGATGGGTCGATCTTTGGAACGTGACGGAGGGAACGGCGGCCGCAAGTTTCCAGACGCAGAATCCACTGCATTGTGTCGCCTTCGGCAAGAATCACTGGTTGAGGAACGATTCCCGAAAGACGATCGATCAATGGATGATCGCGGCGGGAGGAACGGATGGGTTGATCACGCTCTGGAACCCGGGAACGCGGGGAACCTGGCAACTGCTTCGCGCCCCAGACGAAGACGTTTTCTGTCTCGCGTTCAACCGCGAAGGAACGATGCTTGCCGCATCGGGTCGACATCTGGTCAACAAGATCTGGGATGTCGCGACGGGAAATCCTTTGCTGGATTTAGTGACAGGCGACTACTCCACGGCCCTTGCATTCAGTCCCGATGGAATTCACCTTGCGACGAGTCGGTGGAACCCACACTTAAAACTAGTGAACGATCGACCTATGACACAGATCCTCAGCCTCGATTTCGGTCGAGGGATTCGCCAGTGGCATGGCCTTCCCGGGTCGGTCGTGAAAGTCACGATGTCACCTGGCGGGAAACGGGTGGCGGCCCTATCGAGAGATTGGTGGGCGGGTGTCTGGGAGCGCGATTCCGGGAAGCTGATCCGTTTGTTCGCCGTGCCTCGTGGCCAGTCGGCCGACAACGCCGATCTCGCATTCAGTCCCGATGGCAAAAAATTGGTCGCCTCCGGCGGAAATACCGCCACACTCTGGGATCTCGCATCGGGATCCGCGGAACACTGGACGCTCCCTTGGGGAATGACGGAAGCGATTGCATACTATGATGCCGATCACCTCGTTCTCGCGCGATCCGAGGTCCATGATGGCTCGCGCCCTCCGGACTCTGAAGCACCATCTTCGCTCTTTCCCCGCGTCGTCGTCTTCCGCAATCTCATGAATCAGAAACCCCTGGTTCCATTCAAGACAATCGATGACATCAATTGGAGCATCCAGGAAATTGAGGCATCACCGGACGGAACCCACTTCCTTGTCGATGGCGTAAGCGGGGTCGATCGATCGAATTTGAAGAAACAAATGCGTGCCTACAAGAATGATGGAACTTTGGCATTCGATCTGCCTACGTCGAGGAAACCTGAAGACGCGTCGTTCAAATTTATTTTTGATCCAAGCGGAAAGTTAATGATTCATGGAACGAGTACCACGCCCGATTTGCTGGAAATTCTCCTTGAAATGCCTTCAGGCCGGTATTTGGGAGTTCCTCCATTTCACTTGGGCTTGGGTTTCGGTCCCGGAGCGAGAACATGGGTAGGCGCGGCGAACGAAGGGCATCTCAGGCTCGTCAATGGTAAAGGCGACCTCTTACTCGAACGGCTTCCGAAACCAATTTCTTCGATGGACGCGCGATTCAGCCCGGACCTGGAGGGGCGCTATCTCATCTGGGGGAATCCGACGGGTTCGGTGAGCGTGGCAGATCTGGTGGAACTACAGCGTAGGCTGAACGAAATCAATCTGGGATGGTGAATGCGAATCCGGATTTCGAGAGCGGTTGACGTGCGCATCCCGCACGTAGGGTGGGTCGAGTCTTCGAGGCCCACCATGGTTTACGCCGATGGTGCGCCTCGAAGACTCGGCCCACCCTACACTGGCACTGCGCACATCACGCGACAACCGCTCTCGCTTTCAGAGTTTTTTCGAATCATCACGTCTCAAGAAAAAAATCTGGCCGACAGGCCAAAGTTCTTGCGGGCTTCTTGATAGGACGGTGTCAGTAACGAACGTCACTGAGTCATGAAAACATGACTCTCGTTCGCTCTTCGCCGTCATTCTAACCAAGTCAGCCCCAACATGGAGAAACCGACGATGCGTTCTCTCGCGACTATGAAGCCCAGCAACAACGGTGGGCGGCAGAAGGGCCTTCATCGAACCTTTACCATCGCACTTCCAGTTTTGATCGCCGTGTTCGTTTCCCAGGGTAGGAGCGCCTCAGCCGGCTTGGTGACATACGACTTCGCCGGGTCGATCACCTCGACGACTCAGTTCAACGCATCGCTCCCTACCGGTCTTACTGTGGGGGACACGTACACGGGGTCGTTTACTTTCGAGGACAGCACCCCTGCTGGAAATCCCGGTGCCCCGTACGGTTATGATTACCACCTCAATGCGCTCACCGACCTGACTGTCCACATCGGTTCCATCACTTACTCACTCAGCAACATTCTCAGGCATTATAGCGGTGGAAGTCAGAACACGGTCGTCGTTGCACCCAAAATCCCGTATACCGGAGGTAATCTGTCAGATCAATTCAATGCAAATGGCTACTCATACGATTATTCCAATGCTTCTCATCACTTGTACACCGTGCTGAGTTTCAGTCTCTACGATGTGGAGCCGAACCCCGACGCATTGGTTTCGAACTCCTTGGTCGGGCTCAACCTCGACCTTTCAAAATTTGTCGCGATTCATTCCATCAATTTTGAAGATTCTGATATCAACTCCCTGACCGGCGCTGACAATTCACGATTGGCTTTTACCGGATCGGTCACTTCTCTCCAACTTGAGGCCGTTCCCGAGCCGTCGAGCATCGTGATGCTCGGTCTCGGAGCCTTGGGAATCCTCGGCTACGGATGGCGTCGCCACGTGGGACGAGATTCGGCTCCGGCCCTGACCTGTTCGTCGAAAGCTTCGTGACGAATCCGTAGTCGTAGTAGTCGTAGGGTGCGTCCTTCAAGACGTGCCGTTCCTCCGAGATACCAACGATCAGAGAAAGTTTATGGTGCATCTTGAAAGACGCACCCGACGACGACTTGCTTTAACCCCAGAGAGGATTCGACGATGTCCGATCGTATCGAAGACAGGTTTTCCGCACGAAACAGATTCCGAGCGACCACCGCCCCATTGATTCTCGCCGTGCTTTCCGTTGCCTTCTCGGCAACGAGCGCCCGCGCGGATTTCATTGACGGGTTCGAAGGGTCGACAATCGACCCTTACTGGTCCACCTTTTTACAGAACGGCTCGATCACCCTGACAACGGCTATTGCACATAGTGGAAAACAGTCGGCCCAGTTTAGTAGTACCGACGCCAATGCGAATCGCTATGAACAGTTGTTTCATAATTTCGCAACTCCCACTTACGGTACCGCGTCGGTATGGATCTACGATACAGGTGCCGGGGTCTCCTCGAGCAACTACATCGGCTTTAGTCTGAACAACGCCAGCACGGGATTCACTGCCGGGTTGACGACGTATGACTACGGATTCCAAGGGAATGGGCCTGGTCGCGGCGATCAATACGACTACTTCGACTATTCCTCGACTCAAAATGGAGGGGCCACGGGCATTTATCGGACCCAGGCGTGGCATCAGTACAAGGTGATTGACACTCCGGACATGTTGTCGATCCTGTTGGATGGAACCACCATCTACACAAGAGCAGGCGGGACACCTTTCACTCAGATCCTCCTTTATTCGCAGGCTCCAGGTTTCAGGCCGGCCTTCAGCCAGTATTACGACGATTTCGCCTTCACCCCCGCGGCGGTTCCCGAACCTTCGAGCTTGATCCTTGCCGTCGTCGGATGCGTCACGATATTCGGCCACCAGGCGATTAGGCGTCATCGCTTGAACCGGTAAACGGAGCAAGAATTGGTGTCGGTTCTTTTTAGTCAGTCGCAGCAAGAATTGGTGTTAGTTTTATTTAATTAGAGCAAGAATTGGTGTCAGTTTCATTTAATTAGCGATCAAACAAAACTGACACCAATTCTCGTTGCGCCGATTTCAAGGGCCGACCAACCGCCCAATCTCGATAGTATCGTGGGAAGAGCATCGTTCGATCACCGAGGTCTGATCGAATGTTGAGTCGCAACGCGTTGTGAACAAAACACAACGCGAGGACGAGGTCGCTTTTCCTCGCGAAATCGCGATCTGCTCTGTGGCAATTTCAACGACGAAGTCATCTCGGCCGATCGGTCGATGCTGGCGGCCGGTTCTTGAAACGCACCATACTTCGTCACCAAACGAAGCCGATCGGCAGGCTGTGCGGGCAAAATCCCGCGTCGCGAGTTCTCCGAACGAATCATTATGTCCATTTGGACACCCGAACGCATGAAAACCGGTCTTCGACCCGGGCACCCCCCCGAGGCCTAGACTCGGACGAGTATTTCGCTCGGTTCGTAACTAAAGCGA
>Ga0075030_100005039_pt1 | contig 11916 bp, 6 predicted proteins | sample LitLauG_LLR_2012_FD_71393 | JGI IMG/M metagenome (GOLD analysis project Ga0075030, IMG submission 71393) | Freshwater sediment microbial communities from Pennsylvania, USA - Little Laurel Run_MetaG_LLR_2012 | ecosystem: Environmental > Aquatic > Freshwater > Creek > Sediment | place: USA...
GCAAAACTACACTGGTCAGCACCGCCACGGATTTTCAAGCTGCGCTGAATTCGGCCATCTGCGGCGATACCATCCAACTGAAGGCGGGAGCTACTTTCAGCGGCACTTTCGTTCTTCCCGACAAGCCTTGCGACAGTTCCCATTGGGTCATTGTTCGCACTAGCGCGCCTGACGCCAGTTTGCCGACCGAGGGCACAAGGATTACGCCCTGCTACGCGGGCGTGAAATCGCTTCCGGGCCGGCCCGCTTTGAATTGTCAATCGGCCCAGAATGTGATGGCCCGCCTTATCCAGCCAACCGCCTCAAGCAATGGCCCTGTGGAATTGGCTGCGGGTGCGAATCACTATCGTCTGGTCGGACTGGAGATCACTCGCGCCGCTGGTGTCGGCATGATTTCGGAACTTGTCGCACCTCAAGCCGCCGCGGACCACATCATCGTCGATCGTTCCTGGCTCCACGGAACGGCACAGGATGAAACCACTCGCGGCGTCTACCTTTCCGGGGTCACCTCGAGCGCCGTCATTGATTCGTTCTTTACCGATTTTCACTGTGTCGCCCTGACTGGAAGCTGCACCGACTCGCAGGCTGTCGCTGGCGGACTGGGGAGCCTGCCGTCCGGTCCCATCAAGATCACCAACAACTTCATGGAAGCTGCCGGCGAGAACATCCTGTTCGGCGGGGGAGAAGCCACGACTGTTCCCTCCGACATCGAGGTCCGGCACAACTATTTCTTCAAGCCGATGATCTGGATGCAGGGAACCGCGGGCTTTGTCGGCGGCCGCGATGGCAATCCATTTATCGTTAAGAATCACTTCGAATTGAAAAACGCGCAGCGTGTTCTTTTTGAGGGCAACATGGCCGAATACACCTGGGGAGGATTTAGTCAGCAGGGATACTCCCTTTTGTTGACGCCGAAGAATCAGTCAGGGCCCGGTGGCAGCAACCTCTGCCCCGCCTGTCTGGTCACGGACGTGACGATCCGCTACAGCAAGGTCAGTCACGCAGCCTCGGGGATGCAGTTGGTCACCGTCCTCTCCGACAATCATGGTCAAGCTTCCGGCGGCGCCCGCTTCAGCATTCACGACATCACTTTCGATGACATCGCCTCAGACACCTACCGCGGCCAAGGCGCTCTCTTCCTCATCAGCAATAACTGGAACAACCACGCACTCCAGAGCGTCAGCATCGACCATGTCACCGGGTTCGGCGACCCGATTCGCCCTGCCTTCCTGATTGGAGACTACGCGGGTTTGCCGAAAATATCAGGACTCACCTTCACCAACAGCATCTTGATCGCCGGCCTGTATCCTGTGTGGTCTACGGGCGGGTCAACCAATTGCGCTATCGAAGACATCCCAATCAAAACCTTTAACACCTGCTTCTCTTCGTACACGTTTTCTCACAACGCTTTGATCGGCACTCCTCGTTCCTACCCCGCTTCCACGTGGCCGGGCGGCAACTTCTTTCCCACAGACCCGCAGGCCGTGCAGTTCGTCGCGTACGCCGGCGCCAATGGCGGAAATTACCGGCTGCTTTCCTCCAGCAAATTCGTGGCGGCTGGGACGGACGGCAAGAATCTGGGAGCCGACATCAATACGATCGATACCCTGACCGCAGGTGTTGCTCCCTAGTCACCAGTGCCGTCGCGGCAGGGGGGGGCGGCTGAGCGTGTTAAGATTCTGTTCTACGCTTATGCATTTCCCTTCCCTGCGGGTTTCAACTTTCTTGTTATGTCTACTCCTTCCCGTTGTCTTCACGGCGCAGGGCCAGATAGCCACTGAGAAGTTTGATGGGCCGGCTGAATTGCCGCAGATCTACTTGCGGAGTTCCCTCGCCGATACTCCAGCTCCGGGAAAAACGCGACTCGTCAAGGCCGGAGACGATTTGCAGCAGGCGCTGAATTCCGCGTCGTGCGGCGACACCCTGCGCCTGGAAGCCGGTGCCACGTTCACGGGAACCTTTCATCTCAAACAAAAGTCCTGTGATGACTCTCACTGGATCATCATTCGAACCAGCGCACCCGACAGCGACTTGCCTCCCGAGGGCACGCGCATGACCCCTTGCTATGCCGGAGTGGCGAGTTTGCCGAGCCGCCCCGACTATCGTTGCGAAGCCCCACGCAATGCCCTCGCCCGAATCGTTTTTGGTGGCGGCGCCGCGGCCGGGCCTATCTTCCTTGACTCCGGGGCGAACCATTATCGATTGCTGGGACTCGAAATCACGCGCGCCAGCACGCAAAAGATGGTTTCGAACCTGATTGGCCCTATGGCGCACCTTCCCGCAGATCATTTGGTTTTTGATCGACTCTGGATGCACGGGACGGAACAGGATGAAACTACGCGCGGCATCTATTTAAGCGGCACCCGCCACGTTTCCGTGGTCGACTCGTATTTTTCTGACTTCCATTGCGTCGCCAGAACGGGAGCCTGCACCGATTCTCAAGCTGTCGCCGGTGGGCTCAGCAGCCTTCCCGAAGGCCCCTTCAAGATCGTCAATAACTTCATGGAAGCGGCGGGAGAGAGCGTGCTCTTCGGCGGCGGGCCCGCCACCACAACTCCGGCGGATATCGAAATCCGCCACAACCATTTGTACAAGCCGGTGATTTGGAACCCCGACCATCCCGGCTTCGTCGGCGGACCAGGAGGCGGCGCGTTCATCGTCAAGAACCACTTCGAACTCAAGAACGCCCAGCGCGTGCTCTTCGAAGGCAACCTCCTGGAAAACACCTGGGGCGGTTTTTCCCAGACTGGCTTTTCCATTCTTCTTACCCCCAAGAATCAAACGCCGAACGTGTGCCCCGACTGCCGGGTCACCGACGTCACCGTGCGTTACAATCGCGTCGCCCACACAGCCAGTGGAATGCAGATCGCCAACGCCCTTTCTGACACCAAGGGCGCCTCAGCCGCGGGTGAGCGCATCAGTGTCCATGACATTGTTTTTGACGACATGAACAATTCGACCTACAAGGGGTCCGGCACTTTCGCTCTCGTGATTTCAGTGGCTCCGAAACTGCACGATGTGGCCCTGGACCATATCACGGCGTTCCCGCCGGCTGTGCTGCTGGGAATCAAAGGAATCGTGGGCGATCCCAAAATCATCAACTTCACCTTGCGAAACAGCATCCTTGGCGCAGGCCAACAGGAAATCATGACCACCGGTGGCGGACCGATCAACTGCGCCAGTAAGCAACCCCACCCTGCGGCCATCATGGACAGTTGCTTCCAGGGTCCCGGCTTCACGCACAACGTGATCGTTGGCAGTCACTCCCTTTGGCCCAAGGGAAATTACATGCTGGGGAATCCCAGTGATGTCGGCTTCGTTAACTTCAACAACGGAAACGGTGGCGATTATCATCTTTGCAAGGCGAAGGAGCCGCCTTCGTGCAAGGGGCCTTCGAAGTACCTGAAAGCCGGAACGGATGGCAAGGACGTGGGAGCCGATATCGATGCCATCGCAGCCGCGACGGCCGGCGTTGAGTGACCGTGCTGATTCCGGCTGACCAAATCCGCTTGGAATTCTGTGCTGCGGCGCAGACAATTCTGAAGGGTGTCTGCGGATAAGCTACGACCCCATCGCCAGTTCCTCCTGACTCATGAAACAGGTCATTCGCAAAGGCTTGAAGGATATCATCGTGGACGAGGTGCCAGACCCTGTCGTCATACCTCATCACGTTCTCGTCCGTCCACTGAATTCGCTGATCAGCAGCGGCACCGAAACCGCGAGCATCCACCAGGAAGGAGTGCTCAAGGCGGTCGCTGAGAATCCTTCGCACCTGCAAAAAATCTGGAATGCGGTGCGGTCACAGGGGCCGGTAAGCACGTTCAATGAAGTGCGGGCCAAGTTCAACGAGTATGCGGTATTGGGCTACTCCGGCGCCGGCATTCTGGTCGAAAAACATCCCAGCGTGACGAATTTCGAAGTCGGTGACCGCGTCGCCTACGGGGGCGAAGGCACCGGCCATGGCGAGACGATCCTCGTCGGCGAAAAACTGGCGGTAAAGATTCCCGACGGCGTGGCGTTTGAACACGCCTGCTTTGCGACGCTGGGCAGTATCGCCCTCAACGCTGTGCGCATCGCGCAGATTGCGCTCGGGGAGCAGGTTGCGGTGATTGGACTCGGACTCGTGGGGCAGTTGATCGCGCAACTCGCCCGGCTGCAAGGCGCGTCGGTTCTAGCCATTGATCTGAAACCGCAACGCGTCGAACTCGCGCACCGATTGGGCGCAGATAACCCCTTGCTCGGATCAGCCACCCTCGCGCAGCAGGTGGAAACAATCACGCATGGCCGCGGAGCCGATTGCGTGATCATCGCTGCCGCAGCCAAATCTGCGGCGCCTTGCGAGCAGGCGGTCGAGATCTGCCGCGATCGTGGACGCATTGTTGACGTCGGGGCCGTCGAACTCGCCTTCCCCTGGCACCAGATGTATCTCAAGGAAATTCAGTTTTTCATGGCGCGCGCCTACGGTCCGGGAAGCTATGATCCCGCCTACGAGAAAAAAGGACAGGATTACCCGCTCCCCTACGTGCGCTGGACCGAAAACCGCAACATGGAAGAGTTCCTGCGGCTGGTAAGCCTCGGACGAGTGCAGTTACAGCCCTTGATCAGCCATCAATTTGCCCTGGAAGACGCGGCTCGCGCCTACGAGACGATCATGGATCCGGCTTCGGGAAGTCTGGCCGTCGTCCTGAATTATCCGGCTGCCAAAGCTGGAGACACGGTCGCTGAGTTCGTCCCCAAACATAAGGTTTCGGTTGACGGAGCATCTGCTCATGCCGGAAAGCTTGGCGTAGCTCTAGCGGGCGCCGGCAATCTCGCTCGATGGGTTCATCTTCCTGTATTGAAGAAAATCTCCGGAGCGCAGCTGCGCGCCATCTATTCCACAAATGGCGCGCGAGGAAAAAGCTACGCCTTACGCTTTGGCGCCCAGTATTGCGCCTCCGACTACGACGAAGTGCTGCGCGATCCGGACGTGAACGTGGTGGTGATTGTCAGCCGCAATCCGCAGCACGCTCCGCAGGCGCTGGCTGCGCTGCGGGCGGGCAAGCACGTATTCCTGGAAAAGCCGATGGCGCTCACGGAGCAGGAATGCCGCGAGCTTTCGCAGGCAGTGCAGGAGTCAGGCAAGCAATTGACGGTTGGGTTCAACCGGCGTTTTGCACCATCGTATCTGGCGCTCAAGAAGCAACTGTCCGCACGCTCAGGGCCCGCGGTGCTCCACTGCCGTATCAACTCGCCGGGAATCTCGGGCGATTACTGGATGGCAGATCCTGCGATCGGCGGAGCTATCCTCGGAGAGGCCTGCCACTTCGTCGACCTGATGTATTGGCTGCTCGACTCCGAACCACTCTCTGTTTCCGCGTTCTCGCTGCCCACCGGCGTGAAGACGCCCATCGGCGAAAACAATCTGACAGCGACGTTTCGCTTCGCCGACGGTTCGATCGGAAATCTCACTTACTGCACGGTCGGTAGTAGCACTTCTGGGGGCGAGCGTGTCGAGGCCTTTGCTTCCGGTCTTGGCGCCTTCGCCGAGGACTTCAAGAAATTTACGGCGCAGACCAACCTGGTGCAAAAACGATCCAGCCTGTTTGCGGAAAAAGGCTACGCGGAACAGATGAAGTCATTTTTTGAGGCATTGCGCCAAGGAAGGGCCCCTGCGGTCACGGTACGCGACGGAGCGCGTGCCACCATCGGATGCCTTCGCATGCTGGAATCGGCGAAGGAAACGGCTGTCACGGAAATCAGCCTGGAAGCCGTTCTGCCCTGAGCAGCCTCAACCCAACTACAACCACGACAGATCCCGGGTGACGAACCAGTGCCCCAGCGGCGTCTGCGCTTTCAGATAAAGCTTCGAATCGAAGTACGTGCGATACATCGCCCGCATCCGCTGCAAGTCCCCTCGCTCCAGCAGATTACGATCTGTAGTCGACAGCGTGTAACCCAGTTCCACCATGGTCTCGCCCACCAGCGCCTCAAACGTCACGAGATCTTCCGGCGAAAATTTCTCGCGCCACCGGCCGACCGGGCTGAAGCTCTTGCCGTTCGAGTTGTCGTGAAATGAAGTGTTGGGCTCGCTCACAGAACCAATGCCGACTTTCAGAATGCGATCGTAATCCAGGTCATGATCGATGAACTTGCCGAGCTGCGCGAGGACTTTTGGCGGGTCGGAAACGAGATCTTCAAAATGCACTTCGATGTAGTCGCGACCCAGATCGCGCCCGTCCTTGCGACCTCGGTTCACAATCCATTCCCAATACAGCCCAGCAACCATGCTGCGCGGAGTGCGATCCCAAGGTAAGGGCTTGATGTAGCCTAATTTCTCAGTCGAGAGTGCGACATCGCGGCCATCGCGAATGATGTGGATGATCAGCGCGTCGGGGATCGTCTCTTTGATTCGCGGCAGGTACAACAAATGTTCCGGAGTGCAGTCCGCCCAGCGCCGAACGCCCTGTTTGCGGGCGATCTCCTCCATCACAACGCGCAGGAAGTTCCCGCCGTTGGTGCAGTTTTCCAGCACCTTGGCGCGAATCTCCTCCGCGTCCAATCCAGAGACCGTAAAAAGCTTGCTGTGAAGCCACGCCTCCATCAGGCGCTCGCGGTTCCGTCGGACGCTCAGGTCCCCAAAGCGCGGCTCCAGCAGGTTGATGGCATTGGATTCTGTGCGGTACACGGCAAAATCGCCCGCCGACAGGATCATATGATAGAGAAGCGTGGTCCCGGAACGCCCGCAGCCAATCACAAAGACAGGGGCATCCCGTCGCGGCGTCCCGCAGTTGGTTACTCGAACGTCTTGGGTCGTTGTTCCTGTCAAAAAATCTCACCCTGCTAAAGCTTGTCTCAAAAGCAGGTTTTGGTAAGGGCACGGCTTCAGCCGTGCCGTCCGCGGCAGCCAGGGGCACGGCTTTAGCCGCTGAGGGCCAATGGCCGAACCCAAGGCGCGAATGTTTGAAACACGTCCTAGTTAGCTCGTCTCAGTCAGCGCCTTTCGAAACCGCGATCGCCGGAGTGGACTGTGGCTCACTGCCGGCGAAACCCAACTGACGGCAGACTTCCTCAATGCTGTCAGCTAACTTCTTGGCGTTGTCTTCTACATCGATCTCGGGAATTCTCGCCACCATCGCTTTGTTGTCGCGCAGCGCCTCTTCCATCAGCACGAGCAAACTGTCGACATCTCCCTCTTTCCACAATTCCGTCCCCACAGGCCGCGCACCGTTGTCTGCTCCGAGTACCGGCACCTTGAGTTTCAACGACTCGAGCACGGACGAACAAATTCCATCCGTAACGGGAGTTCGAATGTAAGCCAGCGATCGGCTCAACATCGTAAGAAACGTATCGTGCGGTACGGAGCCCTGGCTGCAAACCGCGTCCTCGATCCCTTCGGCCTTCAGAAACGCAGTCATGCCCTCCATCTCGCGATCCCATGGGCCGACCAGCAGAAACCCCACTCGCGGATTTCTTTGCCGAAAGCGCCGGATCGCCTCTGCCAGAAACTCAAGGGCGAATTCCTTGCGGAAGCAAACGTAGCTGAAAAACACGCCATCATGGTCGCGGTAGAATGCCTCGACTTTTGCAGGCAACGGGGTCGGGTTGAACTGCACGTAATACGAAGAAAAGTGCGGGATCGGCACGACCCGATCTGGCGCAATCCCCGTGGTCAGCAAGACATTTTTCACCTTGTCGCTATTGCAATAGATCCGCTGCGGGAAACGAAACAAGAAAGCAAACGCCCAGTGGCGGAACGAAGATTTCGGCGCAGGAAAATAGCTTTGCTGGTGCCCACCGCCGTACGTGAGCAATGCGGGCCTGCCATACAAACGCGCCAGCGCCAGCGCGGCCAGCGCCAGAAGGTAGCCCTTTCGGGTTTCACCGTTGACCCGCATGTGCACCGCGTATCCCCGGCGCGCCATCCGCCACACCTTGCGGAAGAAGTCCCATCCCCCCTGCACGTCGATGTATTCCGGGCTGGGGACGCGGCGATTCTCGTTGAGATTCATGATCTGGCAATCCCAGCCGCGCACGTCCAATTCTTTGCGCAAGCCAACCAGGCTCATCGTCCAACTGCACACCGGAGGCGGCCAGTTCCCGATCTCGAGAATTCGCTTCACCGTGATAGGCCCTCGCGGGTGGATTTCACAGCTGTTATCGGTTCGGGGCGAACCAGATCTACACGCGACTTTCGTGACAACAGATCTTGATACAGATCCTGAAACTGTTGCCGCACAATGTTGATGGAAAAGCGCGCTCTGGTGCGCTCGCGAGCCGCAGTTCCGAGCTGCTTGCGTAAGTCCGATTGCGTCGCCAGTCGTCCCAGCGTGGCCGCGAACTTGTCCTCATCTCCCGCCGGAAAAAGCAGTCCTGTATGTCCGTCTTCGATGAGTTCGGGATTCCCACCCACGTTCGCAGCGATCACGGCAACTCCTGCTGCCATGGACTCCAGAATGACATTCGAAAGGCTCTCCGACGCCGAAGGCAACACACTGGCGTCCAGGGAAGCAAGAATTGCCGGCACATCGCGCCGATCGCCGAGAAAGGCCACCCGGCCAGCCAAGCCAAGGTCCCCATGAAGCTTTTCCAGTCCGGGCCTTAGCGGGCCATCGCCCACCAACACAAACCGCATCTGCGGAAATTTTGACGCCAGTTTGGCGGCCACGCGCAGGAACATATCGTGCTTCTTAACGGGATCGTTCATGCGCGAAATCATCCCAATCCTGAAAACTCTAGGATCGGCCGGGAGAGCCGGAGCATACTGGGCAAACACGGCGTCGGGCAGGCCATTTGGGATCACGGCGAGCTTGGACTCGTGAATACCCGCGGCGCGCAAAGAATCTGCCGCCGCGCGGGAATTGCACACCACTCGATCACAAAAACGAAATGCATGACGCTGCGCGCGAAACTTCGCGATCGTCATCAAATCCCCTAGCTGGCGATGGCTTCCCAGCACCACCGGCACACCTGCCCACCGCGCTGCCGGAATCAGCATTAAGTTGGAATAGAAATCAAAGGCGTGCGCGACCCGGATTTGCCTTTCCTTCAAGAAACGCGCCAAGCGCCACCGCGCCTGCCAGGAACGCGGGCCAAACAGATTGCCTCCTGGCGAGAACTCGATCACTTCCTCCACTTCGTTTACGAACGGCCCGGTCCGCTTAATGCACCCCAGGATTACCGAGAACTGATCCTGATCGAGTGCATGCGCCATGGTGACGAATTGGCGTTCGCTGCCGCCGGTTTCCAGCGTGTTTGCCATCAGGAAAATCGGGACACGTTGGCCGCCCACGACGCCTGACTCTCGCTGCTTCGGCGGCAAAGAAGACGCTTCGGTCACCGCGCATCCTCTCTCAGGGTCGTGGACAATGTGACCGCCTCTGGGCACGACATCGCTGCATTCGCAGGCTCTTGCCGTTCGAGGAAATTGCGGTGCCACAGCTCGAAGATCAGCAGCATCCACAACACGCCGGCATGGTCGCGTCCCCCGCGAGAGTGCTCGTCCATCACGCTGCGTATCGCAGCAGGCTTGAAATACCCGCGTTGCAGCGTGCGCGGCTCGGTAAGGATCGACAGCAGCCCGTCCTTTAATTCATGGCGCATCCAGTGCACCAGTGGCATCGCGAAGCCCTGCTTGCGACGGTACAGCAACTCTGGCGGAATGCCGAGTTTCTCAGCCAGCTTTTTGAAAAGGAATTTCCGCGTACCGTCCCGAAACTTGTACTTCACCGGCAGCGAAGCAGCCCATTCCACAAACTCATGATCCAGGATCGGACAGCGCACCTCGAGCGAAGTCGCCATGCTCATGCGATCGACCTTGGTGAGAATGTCCGCCGTGAGATAGGTCTTCGTGTCGAGGTACATCATGCGGCTGAGTTGATCGCTCGCCGGAGCTTCATCGTAATAGCGCGCGAACTGCTGGAATGGATCAACCCATTCGCGAGCATTGGCCACAAATTCGTCGGAGAAAAGATTGCGCTCGCGATGCAATGCGGGCAGGAAGGACAACCCATCCAGATAGCGGTCGCGAGCCGACAGCGTAATGTTCCACGAAAACTTGCGTCCCTTTACCCGCGCCGGCAGCAGCGGATACATGTGGTTGCGATACACCTTACCCATCCACGGGGGGACGAAGTCATAGCGGCGCCGCTGCCAGTTCACGAAGTAGCGGTCATAGCCCACGAATAACTCGTCGCCGCCGTCGCCCGAAAGCGCAACCGTCACGTGCCGCCGGGCTAGCTGCGAAACGCAATAAGTAGGAATCATCGAGGAGTCGCCGAACGGCTCCTCCATCATCCGCGTCAGATGATTGAGTGTGTCGTTGATGTCGGGATCGACGACCAGTTCGTGATGATCGGTGGCAAAACGTTTGGCCACCAGGCGCGCGTAGTCCGCTTCATTGAAATCCGCCTTGCGGAAGCCGATCGAGAACGTCTTCACCGGCGCTGCACTCTCTCGCGCCATCAGCGCCACAACGATCGACGAATCGACTCCGCCGCTCAGCAGCGCGCCTAATGGCACGTCGCTGATCAGTCGGATGCGAACCGCCTCGGCCAGCCGCCGCTCCATCTCTTCAAGGCAGGCTTCGTCCGATCCCGGGTCGTTTACGCCATACGCCGGGACATCCCAATATTGGCGGACATGAATTTCCCCGCCCTTGTATTCGGCGAGAAATCCAGGAGGCAGCTTGCGGATTTCCCGAAAGGCCGACTGCGGATCGGGAATATAGCCGAAGTAAAAGAACTGCAGAACGCCTTCGGGATCAACGTCGGCCAACTCCGGAGCGACCGCAAACATGGATTTGATCTCGGAGGCGAAATACAGCCGTCCTCCCCGCAAGGCATAGTACAAGGGCTTCTTGCCCAATCGGTCACGAGCCAGCACCAAGGATTTATTCTTCGAATCCCAGAGCGCGATCGCAAACATCCCACGGAGCTTGGCGATGCAGTCCGTTCCCATCTCTTCGTAGAGATGCACGATCACTTCGGTGTCGCAGTGCGTGTAGAAGCGATGTCCGCGACTCTCAAGCTCGCGCCGCAGATCAGGAAAGTTGTAAATCTCGCCGTTAAAGACGACTGCGACCGAGCGATCTTCGTTGTAGATCGGCTGGCTTCCACCCGAGAGATCGATGATGCTCAGGCGGCGCATCCCTAACCCGACGTTACCGTGCGCGGCGATCCCCTCTTCGTCCGGCCCGCGATGAACGATCATGTCCGTCATCCGCCGGACGTCTTCCGCGGTTGCGCGTTCCCCATCTCTGCCGACAAATCCCGCTATCCCGCACATGCCGTCATCTCAGAGTTGATCGAAAGAACGGTGCTCTATTCGCGAGCCCGATCAGCGTCCCCAGACTGGACGTGGCTTGCCGCTGGTTACCAAGGCCGCCTTCGTAAGCAGTTTCTCTTTTCCCTTTTCGACTACCGGTTGTCCCAGCCGCACCAGCACACACGTGTACCCGATCATCACGTACGGGTACAAGTTGTATTCCGTAGAAGCGAAACAGCCGCCCACCACGTAGGCGGTCATGCCCGCGAAAAGCGCTTGCGTGAAGAGGCGGTAGTCTGGATCGATCTTATATTTTTCTGATTTCCTCGCCTCTGACACATTCTTGAAAGAGCACTTCAGCGCCCACAAGAACAGGAAGAGTGCGAGAAATCCAGCCTCGGCGGAGAGTTCCGTATATGTGTTGTGTGCGACAACCCAGGTCTTGTCGATCACAGGGAAATTGCCAGGCCCTATGCCGAACAGGGGATGCTCAAATGACAGCACAATGCTTTTCTTCAGCAACGCTTGCCGTGCTGCCAGCGACCCCTTGTCGTGCGAGCCCGCGATATTACCCATCACAAGGCTCTCGATGCGAGCTCGATAGCTCGCACTGCTCACGATGATTCCCAACCCTACCAGCGCCACCACGCCCGCCACTCCCACCATGTAATA
>Ga0075030_100005041_pt1 | contig 11915 bp, 8 predicted proteins | sample LitLauG_LLR_2012_FD_71393 | JGI IMG/M metagenome (GOLD analysis project Ga0075030, IMG submission 71393) | Freshwater sediment microbial communities from Pennsylvania, USA - Little Laurel Run_MetaG_LLR_2012 | ecosystem: Environmental > Aquatic > Freshwater > Creek > Sediment | place: USA...
GCTGGCGCAGCTGCGCCAGCGGGCGTTCTGGGAGGAGGTGGAGCATCCGGTGGTCGGCAGGATCCGCCTGGCGTCGTTCCCCGCCCGGTTCGCATCGCGCGCCGGCGGCTACCACCGCAGCCCCGCGCCCACCCTCGGTCAGCACAACGACGAGGTCCTCGGCGGGCTGCTCGGGCTCTCGGCCGCCGAGCTCGACGACCTCGAGGCCCGCCAGCTCATCGGCACCCGACCACTCTGACGCTGCGATCATCCGATCCACTGGAGGACAAGGCCATGGACAGCTCGCCCAGCACCGCTTCGAGGTCGTCGAGTGACGACGCCCGCAACCGCGCCATGGGCGCCGGCATCGTCGATGACCCCTACCCGCTCCTCCACGAGATGCGCGCCGCGTGCCCGGTGCAGCGCGGGAGCGTCGCCGCGCGCCTCGGGGTGCGCCCACCGGTCACCGCCGAGGGCGGGGAGGTGTGCGTGCTCACCCACGACGAGGGCCTGCAGGTGCTGCGGGACACGGCGACGTTCTCGTCGCACTTCTACGAGGCGGCCCTGGGCGACAACGTCGGTCGGGCACTCATCGGTCTCGACCCCCCCGAGCACCAGCGCCACCGCAGCCTCCTCCAACCCGCGTTCTCGCAGCGGGAGATGGAGTGGTGGGAGACCGACATCGTCCGGCCGATCGTCCGCTCCTACCTGGACCCGCTGGTGCAGGCGGGACGCGGCGACCTCTACGCCGATTTCGCGGCGCACGTGCCGATCCACGTGACGGCGGTGGCGATCGGTCTGCCGCCCGGCGACATCGGCCTGTTCGTCGAGTGGGCGGTCACGATGACCTCGCCGGTCGAGTCGCCCGAGGCACGCGTCGGCGCCAGCCGGGCCGTCGAGGAGTACATCCGGCCCCTCGTCACCGACCGTCGCGCCGCGCCCCGGCGCGACCTGTTGAGCCTCCTCGTCCAGGCCCAGGTGCCCGACGACGAGGAGGTCGGTGTGGCGCGGGACCCGCTGTCGGACCAGGAGCTGGTGGACTTCGTCCGGCTCCTCATCGTCGCCGGCGCGAGCACCGTCTACCGCGCCTACGGGGTGCTCCTCTACGGGCTGCTCTCCGATCCCCGCCAGCTCGACGCGGTGCGGGCGGACCGGGCGCTGATCCCCCAGGCGATCGAGGAGTCGCTGCGATGGGAGCAACCGGTCACCGGCCTCAGCCGCCTGTGCACGAAGCCCGCCACCGTCGGCGGCGTCGACGTGCGCCAGGGCGACACCGTGACCGTCGAGATCGGGGCGGTCAACCACGATCCCTCGGTGTGGCCCGACCCGGACCGCTTCGACATCTTCCGCGACCCGCACCCGCACCTGTCGTTCGGGTTCGGCCGGCACCGCTGCCTCGGCATCCACCTGGCCAGGATGGAGCTGGAGGTCATGCTGGCCGAGACCCTCGACCACTTCCCCGGACTGGCGCTCGACCCTTCGGCGGTGGCGCCGCACCTCACCGGGCTGGTGTTCCGGATGGTCACCGGGCTGCCCGTGACCTGGCAGGTGCCGGACACCTCGCCGGCGCGATGACCGAGCTCGATCTCGCCGGACGGGTGGTGATCGTCACCGGTGCCGGGCGCGGCATCGGCCGCGGGGTCGCCCGGTACCTGGGTGGGGCCGGCGCCTCGATCTCGGTGGGCGAGTACAACCCCCGACGGCTCGACCGCATCTCCGAGGAGCTCGCGGCACTGGGGGTGGACACCCTCGCCACCGGCTGCGACGTGCGGGTGCGTGCCGACCTCGACGGACTCGTGGCCGCGACGGTGGCGCGCTTCGGGCGGGTCGATGCGATCGTCAACAACGCGATGACGTTCCCGGTGCCACGGCCGTTGGTGGAGCTGCCCGAGGAGGACCTCGACCTGGCCTACAGCTCGGCGGTCAAGGCGACCGTGTGGGCCATGCAGGCGGTGCACCCGCACATGAAGGCCGCAGGAGGGGGACGGATCGTCAACGTGGGGTCGGCCGCCGGTGTGGTCGGGTTCCCCGGCTTCGCGGCGTACGCCGCAGCGAAGGAGGCGGTGCGGGCCATCACCCGCTCGGCGGCGCGCGAGTGGGCGGCCGACGGCATCGTCGTCAACTGCTACTGCCCGGCTTCCTTCGAGGCGAGGACGTCGCAGGGACCGGTCAACCCCTTCGTGCAAGCGTCCCATGACCGCTTCTGGCACCAGCACCCGATGGCGCGCGTCGGCGACGCCGAGCGCGACATCGGTCCCGTGGTCGCCTTCTTGTGCTCGGATGCGTGCCGCTACATGACCGGGGAGACCCTGATGATCGATGGCGGGACCAACACCTGGGCCTGAGCGACCCCGGCCCGGCAGGGGGATCTCCGTGCGCGGCGCCGGAACGCTACCGTGAGGCACCGCATCGGACGCGACCGAGGGGCTATGCCGGCCAGCAACCTGATCGAACGGGTCTCGACGCTGATCGGGACCTATCGTGCGTCACTCGGGACGGAGGGACGCGAGGACCTCGCCGCGCTCGAGCAACGCCTGCGCGAACCGGTTCGGGTTGCCGTCGTCGGGCGGGTCAAGGCCGGCAAGTCGACCATGGTCAACGCCCTCCTCGGCCAGCGGGTCGCCCCGACCGAGGTCGGCGAGTGTACCAAGGTGGTCACCTGGTACCGCTACGGTCACCCCCAGCGCGCCGAGGTGCGCCGCAAGGACGGCACCTCGCTGGCGCAACCGCTCGGCACCGACGGGCTCCTCCCGGTCGACTTCGGTGTGCCCGCCGAGAGCATCGCGTCGGTCCAGGCGTTCCTCGCCAACGAGGCCCTCCGGTCGATGACGTTGATCGACACCCCCGGGATCGGGTCCGTGCACGCGGAGATCAGCCTGTCGACGCGCGAGCTCCTGCAGGCGGCACAGGACTCTGCGACCGAGGCGGCCAAGGCCGATGCGGTCGTCTTCCTCCTCAACCAGGTCCTGATGGACGACGAGCTCGAGGCGCTCGAGCTGTTCCATGCGAGCAGCGGGGACGGGGCGTCCTCGGCGGCCAACGCGGTCGGTGTGCTCAGCCGGGCCGACCAGTTGAGCGATGGTCGGCGCGACTCGTGGGACGTGGCCATCGAGCTCGCCGGACGCTTCGCCACGCAGTTCCGTCGGGAGGTGGCGACGGTCGTGCCGGTGATGGGGCTGCTGGCGGAGACGGCCGAGACGGCCGGCCTCACCGAGATGGATGCCAAACACCTCGGCGCGCTCGCGACGATGGACGCGGGCCGCTTCGAGCGCCTGCTGTGGTCCGCCGATCGCTTCGTGACGGCGGAGGCGCCCGTGGATGCTCGGGCCCGCGAGCGGCTACTGGTGCTCCTCGACCTCTACGGCGTGCAGCGGGCGGTGGCCTCGCTGCGCCAGGGCACCTCGGGTGCGGGTGCGTTGCGCCGGGAGCTGTCGGCACTCTCGGGGATCGCCGGCGTCAAGCAGACGCTCCTGTCGTACTTCCGCGAGCACGACCACGTCCTCAAGGTCCGCTCGGTCCTCAACCAGCTGGACCGGCTGGCCTTCGAGCCCTCGGGCACCGCCCCGGACGGGACCCTCCGCCGCCTCCGAGCCGATGTCGAGGCGCTCCGTCTGGACCCCGTGATGCAACCCGTCGCGGAGCTCGAGGCGTGGCACGACTGCTCGACGGAGCGTGCCAGCTTCGGCGCCGACGTGCTCGACGAGCTCCGGCGACTGTTCGCGCCCGGCAGCACCGCCGGCCGGATCGGCGCGGCCAGCGACGATCCCGCGGTGGTGGCCTCCGTCGCGCGCGACGGGATGGTCCGGTGGCGGACGTTCCTCGTCACCGAGGCGGCGCCGGCGGAGGCGAAGGTGGCCCGGGTCGCGCTGCGTTCGTACCAGCTCGCATGGGAGGGGGCGCAATGAACGAGCGGTCGAGCGCGGCCATCGCGCAGGAGGTCGAGGCGCTCCTGCGCGACGAGGGCCTCGCCGAGGAAGCGGACAAGGTCGTCTCCGAAGCGAAGCGCAGCCGCAGCGTCCTGCCCGTCGTGGTGGTGGCCGGGGAGGTCAAGCGCGGCAAGTCGACACTGGTCAATGCCCTGCTCGGCCAGCGCGACCTGTCGCCGGTCGGCCCCGATGTGGTGACGTCATCGCCCATCTGGTTCCACAACGCTCCGGCTCCCGAAGGCGAGATCCTCGTCTACGGCAGCGACGTGGCGACCGCCGTGGGCGCCGAGGAGGCCCGCCGGCTCGCGTCGGTCGAGGGCAACCCCGGCAACGAGCGCAACATCCGCCTCGTGCGCATCGGGATCCCGCACCCGATGCTCGCGAAGCTCGAGCTCGTCGACACGCCGGGGGTCGGAGGTCTGACCACTGGTCACGGTGCGCTCACCCTCCAGTCGCTGTCCCAAGCCGACGCGCTGGTCTTCGTGATCGAGGCGGGCGCGCAGTTCCGTGCCGCTGAGCTCGACTTCCTGCGGATCGCCAGCAGCCGCATCGACACGGTGCTGCTGGTGCTCACCAAGATCGACCTGTTCCGGGGGTGGCGAACCGTCGTCGACGACAATCTCCGCATCTTGCGGGAGCAGGCACCGCGCTTCGCGGATTGCCCGGTCCTCGCCGTCAGCGGCGCGCTGGCCCTCCGGGGGCTCGACCTCGATGACCCCGCCGAAGCGACCGAGGTGCGTGAGGAGGCAGGCTTCGCGGCGCTGGAGGCGGCGCTCGAGGCCCGCGTGGCCGCCCGCGCCACGGTGCTGTCGGAAGCCAACGCCCTGCGGGTGGCGCTCATCGGCGTCAACGGGCTGGAGCGCATCCTGCAGCGGCGGCGCCAGGCCCTCTCCGAGGAGCCCGGCGGCGCGGCGCGCCTCGCGGCCGAGCGGACGAGGCTCGCCACCCTTCGGGAGGACCGTGCCGCCTGGCCGGCGCGGGTCGACACGGAGATCCGCCGCATGACCCTCGAACGCTCCGACGCGGTGACCAAGGGGACGGCCGAGATCCGACGCCGGTACGAGGAGCGGGTCAAGCACGCGTCCAAGGACGACTTCGAGACGTTGCCCGGTGAGCTGATGGCGGATCTGACTGCGCTCGGGGCGTCGCTCAACGAGCAGGCCGGAGAGCATCTGAGCACGCTCGTGCTGAGCCTCCTCGCCGACATCGATTCCGCCCAGGCGGTGGAGGAGTCGGTGGAGCGGCTCACCGCCGCGTCCCTGCGAAGCGAGCTCGACACCCTCGACCTCGGCAGCCACGACTTCAGCACGGTCGATCGGCTCTCGATCCTGTCGAGCTTCTCGACCGGGCACTCGATGGCGGGGCTGCTCACGGGGTCGGGACTCGTCACCACGATGGGGATCGTGACTGGTGGCGTGGCCATCGCGGTCGGTCTCGGCGCGGGTGCGCTATACGCCTTCACGACCTTCCGGAACCGGCGGCGGCAGCTCTTCGCCACCGAGTTCACCGCCTGGATGCGGGACCAGTGCGGGCAGGCGCAGACGACGATCAACAACTCGTTCGCGCGCGCCATGATCGACGTCCAGATCGAGATCAAAGACGCCATCCGCAGCGTGCTGGCCGAGCGCGAGCGGGAGATCAGCGAGGCGATCGAACAGGCGAAGCAGGTGCGGGAGGCGCACGCCGGGGACGCCGCGGCGCGGCGCAAGGAGGTCGATGAGCGCCTCGAGCGGGTACGACGCCTGCGCACGGATGCCCGGACCCGGCTGGCCGGACTGGGCGCCGGCTCCTGAAGGAAGCTGCTCGGCGCGTCCTCCCGTCGCGAAGAGCGACCGGAGGGTCACGGCGCGTCAGCGTCGCCGGGTGCGCTTGTCCGCTCGGAGGGATGCGGGACCTCGACGCCATCGGGCCGGGGTGGACTCGGGTACCCTCGCCGCGACCCGGACGGGACCGGGCTCGTGGAAAGGACCTCAGGGGATGGCGGATCCGGGCAGCTCTCCGCTGGCGCAGGGTCTGCGCCCCCACTTCGGCTCCGGCTGATGGCGGCACCCGAGGTCGTCGGCGCCCTCGTGGTGCGCGTCCTGCCCGAGGGACCCGAGCTCACCTTCGACGGGTCCCGGGCCGTGACGATCGGACGCGACGAGCACGCCGATCTCGTCGTCGCCGACCCCCGCGCCTCGCGCCGCCACGCCATCGTGCAGCCCGTTGCCGACGAGGGCTGGGTGATCGAGGACCACAGCACCAACGGGATCTTCTCCGCCAACACCCGGGTGGCCCGCCTCCTCGTCGCCGGAGCCGTGACGATCCGCATCGGCGATCCCACCGCCGGCACCGAGATCCGTCTCACTGCCCGGCCGGCGGCCGCCGCGCCCGCACCGGCGGCCGCCGGGCCGACGCAGCAGCCTGCGATGCCGTCCCCCCTCGTGGCCGCCTCGCCCGGGGTGGCGTCCGGGGGCCCGGCGATGCCGCCGGGCATGGTGCGGCCGCCGGCCGGCACCGGCGTCGGGCTCGGGCACTTCAGCAGCCTCTACGAGCCGGTGGGGCGCCTGCGGGTGGGCCGGGCGGAGGACAATGACATCGTCGTGCCGGACCTGCTCGTGTCGCGCTACCACGCCGAGCTCCAGCCCGACAGCCGCGGTGCGTTCTGGATCGTGGATCTCGGCAGCCACAACGGCACCTTCGTCGACGGCCAGCGCGTCGAGCGGCGCACGGCGTTGGCCGAGGGCTCGATCGTCAGCATCGGCCACCACCAGCTCCGCCTGCACGCCGGCAAGCTCGAGGAGTACATCGACACCGGCGATGTGAGCTTCGCGGCCCACGAGCTGTCGGTGCTCGCGGGGCCGAAGGTCCTGCTCGACGGCGTGAGCTTCTGCCTCGACGCCGGCAGCTTCCTCGCGGTCCTCGGTCCCACCGGCGCGGGCAAGTCGACGCTCCTCAAGGCGCTGACCGGCAGCCGGCCTGCCGATCGGGGCAGCGTCCTGTACAACGGCCGGGACCTGTACCTGAGCTACGCGGAGCTCCGGCACCGACTCGGCTACGTGCCCCAGGACGACATCCTGCACACCCAGCTCACGGTGCGCGCCGCGCTCACCTACGCGGCGCAGCTGCGGTTCCCCGCGGACGTGAGCGACCAGGAGCGGATGCACCGCGTCGAGGAGGTGATGGGCGAGCTCGGGCTCTCCGAGCGCGCCGACCTCCCGGTCGGCAAGCTGTCGGGTGGCCAGCGCAAGCGGACCAGCGTCGCGCTCGAGCTGCTGACCCGGCCGTCGCTGCTCCTCCTCGACGAGCCGACCTCCGGCCTCGACCCGGGGTACGAGAAATCGGTCATGGACCTGCTGCGCAACCTCGCCGACGGCGGCCGGACCGTCATCACCGTGACCCACAGCATCCAGAGCCTGGACCGCTGCGACCGGATCCTGTTCCTCGCTCCCGGCGGCCAGACGGCCTACTTCGGGCCGCCAGACGAGGCGCTCGAGTTCTTCGGTCGGCCGCAGTACGCAGAGGTCTTCCAGTACCTCGACCACGCCGAGCCCGGCAGGGCCAAGCACGACTTCACCGGCTCCCCGCCCGAGATGCGCTACGTGAAGGAGCCGCTCGCGGCCCATCACGCGCAGGCGGCCGCGGCGCCGTCGGCTGTTGCGCACACCCCGGAGGCCGGCAAGGACAACCCCAGTTGGGGCCACCAGCTGTGGACCCTCCTGCGCCGGTACCTGTCGGTGATCCTCGCCGACCGCCGCAACACCGCGCTGCTCCTGGCCCAGGCACCGGTCCTCGGCATCTTGATGTTCCTCGTGTTCGGCCACGACAACCTGGTGCAGACCCCGCTCTCGCGGGCCACCGCGGCCACCGTGCTGATCGGCCTGATCCTGGGCGTGACCTACCTTGGCGCAGCCAACTCGATCCGCGAGATCGTCAAGGAGCGCCCCATCCTCGTGCGCGAGCGCGCCATCGGCCTCTCCCCGTCCGCGTACGTGCTGTCCAAGGTGATCGTGCTCGGGGGCCTGACGATCATCCAGTCGGTGATCCTCGTCATCCTCGGGATCGCCCGCCAGGGCGGACCGGGCCACGGCGCCCTGTTGCCCTCGGGACGCTTCGAGGTGCTCGTCACCGTGACGTTGACCGGGTTGGCCGCGATGGCACTCGGCCTGTTGATCTCCTCCCTCGTGGAAAACGCCGACAAAGCGCTGACGCTGCTGCCCGTCGTGCTCTTCGCCCAGTTCCTCCTGACGGGCGCCGTGTTCAACCTGGCGCACACACCGGTGCTCAACCAGCTCGGCTTCCTCAACGGGTCCCGTTGGGGTTACTCCGCCCTCGCTTCCTCGGCCAACCTCGACGCCATCAACGGGCAGGGCTGCAACGGCACGGTGGCGACGCCCGGACCACACCACGCCGTCTGCGACTTCGCCCACCGGCACTCATCGGGGATCTGGCTCCTCGACGTCGCGGTCCTGGTGCTGCTCATCGTGATCGCGGTGACCGGGTCGTGGCTGGCACTCAGGCCGGTGGGTCAGCCTCGCCGGAAGTGACCGACGGGTCGGCCGCCGGGCTGCTGGTGCGGATCGAACCCTGCACCGGCCCGAGATCGATGGCCATGGCCCGCACCGCCATGCGCTGGTTGGGGACGACGAGGCGGCGCTCCTCACCGGTGGGCACGATCGTCCACGGGTGCTCCGACAGGTTGCGCATGACCACCTGACCCGGCGCGCGGGGGTGCGCCTCGACGACCGCCACGGGCGTGGTGTGGTCCCGGTCTCGCAAGAGGTGGTGGCGGGTGACGACGGCTCCCTCGACGAGCGCGATGGTGTGACCGGGGATGGACAGCAGGGGAGGCGCCGGCGGCGCCTGGTTGCAGCGCCAGCAGCGGTGCTCGGGGTCGTCGGCGTCGTAGAAGACCGCGGCGTGGCAGTCCCGACACACCGATACGCAATCGCGCAGCCGCAGCAGTGCCCGCCGCCACACGCCCTCGGTGACCCGGCCCGAGAGGCTGGCGTCGCGCAGCCCGACGGTGAAGGCTTGGATGAACAGCGTCTGGAGGAACCTCGGGTAGAGGCTCCACCAGGTCCACATCGGATCCCCGGGGAGCGGGCGGTTGGAGTCGTCGTCGGGATCGAACACAAAGAGGGGCTCGAGGCCGAAGTGCCGGGTGGCGAGCTCGGACTCGGAGCGGTGGCCCGCCTCGTGCCAGGTGTAGGTCGAGTCGGTCCGGACCCCTTCGAGCGGGTGGCCGTGCACGAAGAGGTAGAAGAGGAACACGGCGAGGGAGTACAGATCGGTGGCCGTCGAGGGGAGCGCTTCGCCCCGCACGATCTCGGGAGCCATGAAGCGCAGCGTCCCCTTGACGAACACGTCTCCGCCGTCGGTGCCGACGTTGTCGTTGTCCACGATGACGACCTCGGCCTGCGCCGGGTCGACGAGGAGGTTGCCGAAGCTGATGTCGCGGTAGCACAACCCGGAGCCGTGCAGCGCGGCGAACGCGTCGGCGAGCTGGCGGCCGATGACGGCCATGACCGCGAACGAGGGCTGCTCGGGTCGGGTGAGCATCTGGGCGAAGGAGTGGAACCGCTCCTCGATCAGGGGCATGACGTAGCCGAACTCGGCGAAGCCCTCGCACTCGACCAGGTCGATGGGCCACACGAAGGCGGGATGGGGCCGCCCGTAGGTGACGAGCGCGTCGATGGCGCGGCGTTGCCGCGCGGTGTAAGGCCCGGGCCGGAACCACTTCACGGCGAACGCCGCCCCGCTCGACAAGGTGGCCCGGTAGACCAGGCCCTGGCCGCCCTCGGCCAGCTGGCGGTCGACGATGAGCGGGGTGTTGCCGCGGACCATGCGCAGGACCTGCCCGGGGACCGGGGCGCCGGGGGTGCTCATCCGGCCGCGACCACCGTGTCGGCCTCCGCCGTCGGGCCGTGGGGTGCGGCCGCGAGGAGGAGGGCGACGGTCGTGTCGTCGGCGGCGCCTTCGGCCGAGGCACAGCGCGCCACCCAGTCGGGGAGGTTCCGGCGGATCCAGCCCGCGCCGTGTGCCCGGAGCAGGGCGAGGAGGTCGGCACCGACCGCGGGCTGCCAGATGTCGTCGACCTGGGCGTTGCCGTAGCCGTCGGAGGCCAGGAGCAGCACGGTCATGGGGGTGGCCAGGAGATCGACCACGGCCAAGCGGAAGGCAGCTTCGGCGTCGGGCTGACAGAGACTGGTCGTCCGCACGCCGTCGAGGACCGGGTCGACCGGCAGGGGACTGCGCGTGGTGCCCGTCGGGTCGACGGTCATGATGTCGCCGTCGCCGATCTGGGCCAGGAGCGCCCAGCGGCCGGCGACCAGTGCCACCAGCAGGGTCGACCCGTACGCCATGACCGGTGGATCCCCGTAGTGCCCGGCGAGGCCGTCCTCGGCGGGTCCGAAGGGATGGGACGCCGTGTCCGCCTCGACGGCGGCCGCCCACGAGGCCAGGAGCGCAGGGATCAGCTCGTACCGCCCGAGCGCCTCGACGGCGGGTTGGTCGCCCTCATCGGCGATGCGGGCACCGAGGGGCAGTGCGACCTCGCACGCAGCACCCACGGCGAGGTCCGCCCCGCGCCCGCTGCGGAAGTGGCGCTCGTGCCCGTGGCCGTCCGCGATCGCCAGCACGATGGCGCGGGCGTCAGCGCACCAGCGTCCAGCATCCTGGTTGTCGAGATCCCGAACCTCGTGTGCCTTGCCGCGCGCCGATGCGAGGGCGATCTCCCACGGCCCGGGAGGGGGGGAGGTGGGACCGGCGGAGGAGGAGGACACCGCGCCGCGTCAGACGATCGTGTCGCGGTCGAACAGCTCCGGCCCCTCTCCCACAGCGGGCTGCAGCAGCTGCTGGGCGAGCGCGGCGCGGTCGACGCCGACCTCGGACATGCGGGACGCGGCGATCGACGCGGCCACGAGGCGGTCGGCGATCTCCTCGGTGTTGTCCGCCACGAGGACGGGGACGGTGACATCCGCGATGAAGCGGGTCAAGGCGTCCGACTGCGCGTCACGACCGATCGCCACGGCCAGGCGGAGGGCTCGGCCGCCAGCCGGGAGCGCGAGGAGGGCTTCGAGCCCGGCGTCGAAGCGCCCGGGAGGATCGGTGGGCAGGCCGTCGGTGATCAGCAACAGGGCGGGACGCAGGGCCCGACGTTCGAGCTGGCCCGGCGCGAGGGCGGTGGCGGCCAGCTCGAAGGCGGAACCCATGTTGGTCCGGCCGCGGTCGACGTGGCGCAACGGCGTCCAGCGCAGCGAGCTCACCGGTGTGGGCACCTCGATGTGCCACTGGGGTGCATCGGCGAACGCGATGGCCCGGATCATCACCTGGGCCAACTCCTGGTCGCGCTCCCAGTTGGCGAGGTGGGGGAGCATGTCGGCGATGGCGAAGTTGAGTGCCTGGATCTTGTCCCCGCGCATCGATCCGGAGCAGTCGGCCAGGATGATGAAGTGCAACGGGCGGCGGCTGATGCCACCGCCGGGCATCTCGGCCGCGGGCTCGAGGACGGTCACGTCAGTTGGACGGTCCGGAGTGGTTGGTCCACCAGTCGTCGAGCTGCTGGAAGTTCATGCTCGGGGATGCGAGGGCCTTGAAGATCGCCAACTGGGTCGGCGCCGTCCAGATGTAGGTCGGGACCGACACCTTGTCCGCGTTGCCCTCGTGCAGGCACTCGATCTGCTGGCCGTGGAGGGACGGGTAGGTGTCGCTGTGCCACCCGACCAGGCCGGTCTCTCCCGTCGGCGGGCAACCAGACGACGCCTTGGCTGGGTCGAACCCGTTGTCGGCGTTGTACGCCGCGAGGCTGGCCTCGTAGTCGGCCGCGTTGTCGAACTGGTACCCGATCACGACCCCCCCGTTGGGCATCCCGGCGATGGTCTCACAGCGGAACGAGCCCGTGACCCCCTTCAGGACCGTCGGGACCGGGTTCTGGGGCCCGCAGGAGCTCGAGTCGGCGTCGTCGGGGACGAGCTTGGCGATCGGCAGCAGCGGGCTCACCGGCGTGGTCGTCGGGGTTGTGGTCGTCGG
>Ga0075030_100005043_pt1 | contig 11914 bp, 9 predicted proteins | sample LitLauG_LLR_2012_FD_71393 | JGI IMG/M metagenome (GOLD analysis project Ga0075030, IMG submission 71393) | Freshwater sediment microbial communities from Pennsylvania, USA - Little Laurel Run_MetaG_LLR_2012 | ecosystem: Environmental > Aquatic > Freshwater > Creek > Sediment | place: USA...
GTGGGGAGACTGGTGACGAAATGACATCGGAAACAAAGATTCCTTTCCTGGATTTGGTTACGCCTCACGGCGAGTTGAAAGAGGAGCTGTGCCGGGTGTTTGCCACGGCGCTGGATTCCGCCGCGTTCATCGGCGGGCCGATGGTCGAGAACTTTGAGAAGGAATTCGCGAAGTTTTGCGGCGCCGCATGCTGCGTGGGCGCCGGTAGCGGCACGGACGCGGTGCGATTCGCTTTGATGGCGGCCGGAATTGCGCGCGAGAGCGTGGTGGTGACGGTTCCAAACACGTTTATCGCGACTACGGAAGCGATCACCCAGGCGGGCGCGATACCGGAGTTCGTCGATATCGACGAGCGAACCTATAACATGGACCCCCAGAAACTTCGGGAGTACCTGGAGGAGGGATGCACGCTCGATGAGACGTCCGGACGGCTGATCAGCCGGCGATCGGGCAAACCGGTAGCGGCGATCGTGCCGGTGCATCTGTACGGGCAGACCGCCGATATGGATCCAATCCTGGAACTGGCCGGGCGATATAGCCTGCCGGTGATCGAAGACGCATGCCAGGCGCATGGCGCGGAATATTTTTCGACAACTGAGCAACGCTGGAGAAAGGCGGGGTCGATGGGAACCGCCGCGGCGTTCAGCTTCTATCCGGGAAAAAACATGGGCGCCTGCGGCGAAGGCGGAGCGGTAACAACAGGGGATCCCGAGATTGCGAAAAAAGTCCGAATGCTGCGCGATCACGGACAGGCTCAAAAATACTACCACGAGGTGGAAGGGTACAACGGGCGGCTGGATGCGATTCAGGCCGGCATCCTGCGGGTGAAGCTAGGCCATCTCGCGCAGTGGAACGACAGCCGCAGAGAAAACGCGGCACGTTATCGGGAATTGCTCACCCCCATCGCCGGCGAAATCGGACTGCCCTTCGAGCCCTCCTGGGCCAAGGCAGTCTACCACCTGTACGTAGTGCGCACTCAGCACCGCGATGAGCTGCAAAAATGCCTCGCTTCCGCCAATATCGCCACGGGGATTCATTATCCCATCCCGCTGCATTTGCAGAACGCGTACGCTCAGCTCGGCCACCAGGCGGGAGACTTCCCCGTGACCGAACGCGTTGCGGCCGAAATCCTCTCCCTGCCGATGTTCCCGAGCCTTCGGCCGGCCGAGCAGGCGCGGGTTGCGGAAGGCCTGCGGGCATTCGTGCCAGCGCCGGCCGCCGTCTGAGGCCCTACCGCGGCCGTTCGCCGAGCATCCCGCGGACAACAAGTTGGTGGATGAACAAATGAGCAACCTCGAAGCAGATATCGCCGCCGAGCCGGCCACGAGGCAAGTCCCGGCCACGTTCGGCCGGCGCAGCACGTCCCCCGACCCGGATTGGGAGAAGGACTTTGCGGCATTTCTCAAGGAGTCGCATCCGCTAGAAGAACTGCTGGACCTGTTTGCCCGCTTTCGGGCCGGGGAAAGCGCCTTTGACAAGAAAATGCGCCGCGTTCTTCTCCGCGCAATGTGCAAGTGCGTGGGCAACGACCTTCAAACCGGCCCTGGCATCGTCCTACAGCACCCCGAGACCATGGAGTTCGGCGACAGCGTCTTCCTCGGGGCGCAGACGATGATTCAGGGCCGATTCGATGGAACCTGCCGGATAGGCAGCCACGTGTGGATCGGCCCGCACGCCTACTTCGACGCGCGCGACCTTATCCTCGACGACTATGTCGGCTGGGGGCCCGGAGCAAAGGTTCTCGGCTCTGTCCACACGGGCTTTCCCACGGACCAACCTATCATCACGACGAGTCTGCAGATCAAGCCGGTGACGGTGGGCTTTGGCGCCGATATCGGGATGAATGCCAGCATTCTACCCGGTGTCCACATAGGGGCGCACGCCATCGTGGGCGCGGGCGCGGTGGTCACCCGCGATGTTCCGGACTATGCCATCGTGGCCGGCGTTCCCGCCCATGTGCTCCGGGACCGGAGAGCAGCGAAACCCGCGCGTTCGCGCGGCTGATTCCATCCCAAGGCGTGAACAATCGGTTGGCAGGCGAAACGCCCGCCCCACACAGGCGATCTTTTGGAGAGAAGAGATGAACAACCTGACAGGTACCTGTTGTCTTGTGACCGGCGGCGCCGGCTTTGTTGGAAGCACCATAGTCGATCAGCTTCTGGCGGCGGGCGCCTCCGAGGTTCGGGTGATCGACAACTTCGTCCGGGGAACCTGGCGCAATCTCAAAGACGCTCTTAGCCGGGGTGGCGTCCACGTCATCGAGGGCGACATACGCGACACGGCTCTCGTGGATAAGGCCACACAAGGCGTGGACTACGTGTTCCACGAGGCCGCCTTGCGGATCACCAGGTGCGCGGAAGCGCCGCGGGAGGCGGTCGAGGTCCTGATCGACGGCACGATGAACGTTCTGGAGGCTGCCGTCAACCACGGAGTGAGCAAGGTCATCGCGGCATCCTCCGCATCGGTCTATGGCGAACCTTCGTATTTGCCGATTGACGAGGCTCATCCATTCAACAACCGCACCATGTACGGCGCCGGGAAGATCGCCCTGGAGCAGATGTTGCGCGCATTGTGCGAGAGTTCCGGCCTGCGCTACATCGCCTTCCGCCCGTTTAACATCTACGGCCCGCGGATGGACATGACCGGCGTCTACACCGAAGTGCTGGTTCGCTGGCTCGACGCGATCGAAGCCGGCAAGCGGCCCCTGATTTTCGGCGACGGCAAACAGTCCATGGACTTCGTCTACGTCGAGGACGCAGCCCGCGCCAACCTGTTGGCCGCGCAAAGCGATGTTACCGACGAAGTGTTCAATCTCGGCACGGGGGTCCAGACCAGTCTGAACGAGCTGTGCAACCTGGTTCTGCGTCTCACGGGCAGTTCGCTCGAGCCCGAGTACCGCGAAGCGCGCGCCGTAGCGAACGTGCAGAGGCGCCGGGCAGCAATCGAGAAGGCCGAAAACGCGCTCGGGTTCCGTGCGACCGTGGCTTTGGAACAGGGTCTGTGGGAACTGATCCGATGGCGAGATGCCGCCAGAGCAGAGTTGCTTGCGGAGGCGTCATGACAGCGGCCGCCCCGAAGAGCATTCCCGTGGCGCGGCCTTCATTCGGGCCGGAAGAAGAGCAGGCGCTGGTGGAGGCGCTGCGAAGCGGATGGGTGACTCAGGGACCGCGTGTAACGGAGTTCGAGCGGGAATTTGCCAAATACGTGGGCGCCCCTCATGCGGTTGCCGTGTCATCCTGTACTACTGCCCTGCATTTATCGCTTCGAGCCGCCGGCGTCAAGCCCGGCGATGAAGTGCTTTGCCCCAGCCTTTCGTTTATCGCCACCGCGAACGCCATCATCCATGCCGGGGCTCGTCCGGTGTTCGTGGACGTGGACCGATGCACCTACAACATGGATCCGGCCTCGATGGAGCCGGCGATTACGGCTCGAACAAAGGCTATCCTGGCGGTGCATCAGATCGGGCTGCCGGCGGCACTGGCGGAAATCGGCCAGATCGCGAAACGGCATAGCCTGCTCGTGATCGAGGACGCTGCCTGCGCGATCGGCGCGGAATACCAGGGCCGGCGGATCGGGCTGCCGCACAGCACGATGGCCTGCTTCAGTTTTCACCCCCGCAAGATCCTGACGACGGGCGAGGGCGGCATGATTACGACGGCGGACGAAGAGGTGGCCGCGCGCCTGCGCCGTTTGCGCCAGCATGCCATGACGGTATCGGATGTGGCCCGCCACAGTGCGACCCGGGTGACGATCGAGAGCTATGACGAGGTCGGGTACAACTACCGCATGACCGATCTGCAGGCGGCCGTAGGACTGGTGCAGTTGCAACGGCTGCCGGAGATGCTGGCCAGGCGGCGGGCTCTGGCCCTGCGCTACTCATCGCAGTTGTCGAAGCTCCGGTGGCTGGTGACGCCCCGGGAGCCGGCGGAGTGCCGGCACAACTTTCAGTCGTATATGATCCGGCTGCGAGACGGCGCTCCCATCACCAGGGACGAGCTCATGGTGGATCTGTTGAATCGCGGCATTTCCACGCGCCGGGGCATCATGGCGATCCACCGGGAGCTCCCTTACCGCAGCAGCGAATGGGAAGCCAAGCTGCCGGCGACAAATCTCGCGGCCGATAGCACGATCATCCTGCCCCTGTTCCACGACATGACAGACGGAGAGCAAGACTACGTGATTGAGAGTGTGACGGAAGCGGTGGACCGTTCCTCGAGGACGGCGGCGGAAAACAATGGCCGGCGAGCGTGGCTGTGAGTAGCCGAAATCCGTGACGGGCACATTGACACAACTCGAAAGCGACAACCGGGCGGCGCTGGAGCAGCCCGAAGCCGAAGAGAAGAGTTACGGCCAGATCTTGAAGTCCACCGCGCTGGTGGGCGGGTCTCAGGCGCTGAACATCGCGATCGGCATTGTCCGCACCAAGGCGATGGCGATGCTGCTGGGCCCGGCGGGATTCGGTTTGTTTGGGCTTTACGGATCTGTCTCGAGCCTTTGGCTAAGCGTCGCCGGCATGGGTGTCAACAGCAGCGGCGTTCGCCAGATTGCCGAAGCAGCGGGCACCGGAGACACGGTCCGGATGGCCCAAACCGCGGCAGTATTGCGGCGAACGTCCCTCGTTCTCGGAATGGTTGGCGCCATCCTGCTCGCGGTTTTCTCCAGGCAAGTGTCCAACCTGACCTTCGGCGGGCCGCAACACGCAGCCGCGATTGCGCTCCTCTCGCTGGTCGTGCTCTTCCGGTTGGTATCCGATGGCCAAGGGGCGCTGATCCAGGGGATGCGGAGGATCGCCGATCTCGCCAAGATGAACGTGATCGGCGCTTTGTTCGGGACACTCATCAGCATTCCCATGGTGTATTTCTTCGGCGAGAAGGGTGTGGCGCCGTCGCTGGTGGCAGTCGCCGCCACGGGCATTTTAACCTCCTGGTGGTACGCAAGAAAGATCCGCATCCGGCGGTCCCCGGTGACGTTGTCCGAAGTCGGGCAGGAAGCGTCGTCACTTCTGAAACTGGGGTCCGTCTTCATGGCAAGCGGCTTAATGACCATGGGAACCGCCTACCTAGTGCGGGTCATTCTGCTCCGCCAAATCGGCTTCGAGGCGACCGGCCTCTATCAGTCCGCCTGGACGCTGGGCGGATTGTACGTCGGATTCATCCTGCAGGCGATGGGCGCCGACTTCTATCCGCGTCTGACTGCTTGTGCAAGCGACAATGCCGCTTGCAACCGCATAGTGAATGAACAGACGCTAGTGGGTTTGCTGCTGGCGGGCCCGGGTGTGATCGCGACCTTGACGTTTGCGCCCCTGGTCATCCACTTGTTCTATAGCGCGAAATTCGCCGCCGCCGCTCCTCTTCTGCGGTGGATGTGTCTCGGCACCATGCTTCAGGTAATCAGTTGGCCCATGGGCTTCATTATTGTAGCGAAGGCGAAAAAGAGAATGTTCTTCTTTGCGGAACTCGCCTGGGCCGTCGTCGCGATTGGCCTGGCGTGGGTTTGCGTAAGATCTTTTGGTCTGAATGGAGCCGGCATCGCATTTTTTGGTTCGTACGTGTTTCACATATTCTTGATATACGGGATCGTAAGCCATTTCAACGGCTTTCGCTGGTCCACTGAGAACAAACGGGTGGGTACACTCTTCCTTTTGTTGATCTGCGCTGTCTTCTGTTGCCTTCGTGTGGTGCCTTTCGTTTTAGCGTCATCGGTTGGCATTCTCGTGACGATTCTAAGTAGCTTATACTCGATGCGGACTCTTTGCGCGCTCGTGTCCCCAGACAAGCTTCCACACGCCATTGGACGATTACTGGTTAGATTCGGATGAGCGGTATCGGCGATCTTAAGTCCAAGGCTAGGTCTGAAGCGCGGTATGCGATGAGGAAGTGAAACAGCGTCAGCAGTCAGCACGACGCGAGCAGCTTGGAATTAAGGCTATATCACGGTCATTACGTAGAGTCCCGATAGGAATTAGAAATTAGAACGATGAAGATTCTGGTCTTCACACAGCAGCTCGTCGTTGGTGGCAGCTTGGTAAATGCCATCGAGCTGGCTGCCGCTCTGCGTGACTTCCATGGTTTTGAGATTCTGTTCTTTGCAACGCCTGGCCCCCTTCTCAAGTTGGTCGAGGAGAAAGGGCTGCGATTTCTGGCGGCGCCTGAACCGCGTCTGGTTCCTTCCTTTGCGCGTGCGCAAGCTCTCCGCGAAGCAGTGCGCCGGGAGGCCCCTGACCTAATCCACGTATGGGACTGCTGGCAGTGCCTAGACGCTTACTACGCAGTGCACCTGTTAATGCGTGTTCCGATGGTCGTGACAGACATGATGATGAGCCTAACGCGGCTGCTACCCAAAGGATTACCGATGACCTTCGGGACCCCCGAACTAGTCGATCAGGCTTTGGCGAGTGGTCGTCGGCAGGTCGAACTCTTACTACCGCCGGTCGATATTCACACGAACGCGCCTTTCGCCGTGGATGAGAGACCCTTCCGAGAGAGATACGGCATTGAACAAAGTGATATCACGCTCGTAACAGTGTCTCGCCTTGCCGATCAGATGAAGGGTGAGAGCTTGTTTCGAACTCTCGACGTCGTTCGGACGTTGGGGCGCCACCTCCCCCTGCGGTTTGTGATCGCGGGTGATGGCTCGGCGCGCGAGAAGCTTCAAGTCTTGGCGGACAATATCAACCGCGAACTGAGGCGGCCGGTCGTAGTATTCACCGGGGAACTCCTCGATCCTCGGCCGGCCTACGCTGTCGCCGATATTGTTATGGGTATGGGCGGCTCAGCCTTGCGCGGGATGGCATTTGGCAAGCCCGTCGTCATCGTTGGAGAGGGCGGTTTCTCCTCGGTGCTTACGCCAGAAACGGCACCATTCCACTACTACCGCGGGATATATGGGGTGGGGAACTGTAATTCGGACAATTCACGTCTCGCCGCGGACATACGCGGACTCGCCGAGCATCCGGAGGAGCGTCGCGCTCTAGGGAAGTTCTCCCGTGAGTTCGTCGTGAGTCATTTCTCTTTGGAGGCTGTCTCCGCTCGATTTGCTGATCTCTGCCGACGTGCGGCGGTCGAAATGCGTCCGCTACATCTTGCTGCGGCTGACGGATTCAGAACCGCAGCCTTGTACCTGAAGGAAAGGAGATTCCTGTGGAGGTGGTGATGGGAAGTTATTCACAGGAATGGCGAAGGCGAGGGTGAGGTTGGCCCATATCTCGGTCGGAAAACTCGCGTACCACTTGCGGCGCGTTCTTCCGCGCGACCGCGACACGAAACCTATAGGCAGTCTTCAGGGTCCACGGAAGGCCACGCTCCTGTTTCAGGATCTCTATGTCAAGGACTTCAACCCGTATTCTTTACGTTACGCCATTTTGGCCTCGTAGAGAGCCCGGCGGCTCGCCTGGTTTCCGTCGAGGGGGCTCCCAAGTGCGCTCGCTGGGCGTGCTACACGCCCTGCAGCAGATGGGGACGGTGGAGGTGGTGATCCTGGAAGATGAAGGTGAAAGCGGCGAACTAGTCATGGAGCCTGGCTTGGATCTGCGGGTGGCATATACGCTGGAAGTGAAGCGGCGGCCTGATAATGGGCTGATCGGGAAGCTTCGATGGACGTTGGATCCAAGAAGTGATTATCCAAACGGATGCGGGGTGGGAGAGGAGGAAAAGCGTCGTGTTCAGGACAGCCTGAAGGACTACGATTTGGTGTGGTTCTTTAAACTGCGTTCCCCCGATCTGTTCCCGAACGGCGGGTGGCCACGTTCGATCCTTGATATCGATGATGTGCCGAGCACGTGTGAGCGCGTGAAGCTGGCCCTAAACGTTGGGGTGCGGGATCGGCTCGAGACATTCAGACGGCTGCTCAGTTGGCGGCGCAGAGAAAGGCTGCTGGCTGACCGGTTCAACGTTCTGACGGTTTGCAGTGAGGAAGACCGGCGATACCTGCGGAAGATGAGTATCGCGGCTCCCCTGCACGTTATCCCGAACGCCTTTGCGAAGCCATCGGAAGAGCCCGTACGATGCCCGGCGACGCCTCCGAGGGTGGGTTTCATCGGCCTTTTGGAGCACTTCCCAAACCGTGACGGAATCCACTGGTTTGCTGCCAGGTGCTGGCCGCTTATTAAGCGCGAGTATCCGGATGCTCGCCTGCGGCTGATCGGGATCGGCAGCGACGGGCCTTACAAGCCGGACGCCCAAGACGTCGACGGCCTTGGCTGGCTTGCGGACCCAACCGAGGAGATCAGGACGTGGTCGGCCATGGTCGTGCCGATTCGCATCGGGGGTGGAACTCGAGTCAAGATCGCGGAAGGCTTCTGCCATAAGTGCCCGATCGTGTCGACGCCGCTCGGCGCATACGGCTATGGGGCGTTGGATGGGCATGATATGTACCTCGCCAGTTCCCCGGAACCTTTTGCGGATTCCTGCATCCGGGTCATTCGCGAGCCGGGGCGCGCCGCAGAAATGGCTGAAAGGGCGTGGAGCGAGTTTCTGGACAAGTGGACGTGGGATGCCGTTCAGTCCCGCGTCTGGGCGGCGGCGGAAGACTGTCTGCGGTTGAACGCTCGAAGCTGACGTCCCGGTGGCAGCTTCCGGGCTGACTCGAAATATCTCGGCCGATAGGAGTGGATTCGTGGAAATAACACCAATGAAAAACGTAAAGCCTAATGTCGCCGTCGTCGGAGTCGGCTACTGGGGCAAGAACCTGGTTCGGAATTTCTATCACTTGGGTGCGCTAGGCGCACTCTGCGATGAGCAGGAGTCCGTCGCCAGTACTTACCAGGCGGAGTATGCGGACGTCCAGTTTTACCGCGACTTCGGCGCGGTCCTGACGGACTCGTCGATCACGGCGGTGGCGCTCGCCACGCCGGCCGTAACGCATTATGAGTTAGCCAAGGCGGCGTTGGATGCCGGCAAAGACGTCTTCGTCGAAAAGCCGCTGGCCATCGACGTGAAGCAAGGCGAGGAACTTGTTCGCCGGGCGGAGGCAAAAGGCAGGATTCTCATGGTCGGGCACATCCTCCGCTACCATCCGGCCATTCTAAAGTTGCAGAAACTTATTCGCGATGGCGCGCTGGGCAAGATCAACTACCTGTATTCGAACCGGTTGAATATCGGCAAGATACGGACCGAGGAGAACATCCTGTGGAGCTTCGCCCCTCACGACATCTCGGTGATCCTGGCGCTTCTAAACGAGATGCCGAGCCGCGTATCCTGCCAAGGGAGCGCACACGTAAGCCAGAAAGTCGCGGATGTCACTCTCAGTCACTTCGAATTCCCGAGCGGCGTCCAGGCGCACATTTTCGTAAGCTGGCTGCACCCGGTCAAGGAGCAGCGGCTGGTGGTAGTCGGATCGGAAAAGATGGCGGTGTTCGACGACACCGCCGAGCACAAGCTGGTTTTGTATCCCCACAGGGTAGAATGGCGGAACCGGGTGCCCACCGCGGTGAAGGCCGACGGCGAGATCGTCGCTCTGGAAAACCGCGAGCCGTTGCGGGCCGAATGCCAGCATTTCCTGGACTGTATCGAGTTCAGGGCTGCTCCGGTGAGCGACGGCGCGGAAGGCTTGCGAGTTTTGCGGGTGCTGGACGCCTGCCAGCGAGCGCTGGCGGACGGGGCCATCAATCTGGAGTCCCCAGACAGCAACGGACGGAAGAAAGCCGCTCCGTACTTCGCGCACGGCACGGCCTGCATCGACGAGGGCGCGCAAGTCGGGGAAGGCACGAAGATCTGGCATTTCTCGCATGTCATGAAAGGCGCGCAAATCGGCCGAGGCTGCGCCATCGGCCAGAACGTGAATATCGATGGCGGAACGCGTATCGGGAACAATGTGAAGATTCAGAACAACGTTTCCGTGTACACGGGCGCCGCGATTGACGACGATGTGTTTCTGGGGCCCTCGTGCGTGCTGACGAACGTGACGAATCCGCGCTCGCAAGTCAAGCGGCACTCGCTCTATGAAACGACGCACCTGATGCGCGGATCGACGATCGGAGCGAATGCGACGGTTGTATGCGGCGTGACGATCGGACGGTACGCATTCGTCGGAGCCGGCGCGGTGGTTACCAAGGACGTGCCGGACTATGCCCTGGTGCTCGGCAACCCCGGGCGGCGAGTGGGTTGGATGAGCAGACACGGCCATCGCCTTGACTCGACGGCTTCGGACGGAGTGATGCGGTGCCCGGAATCCGGCTACCGCTACCAGGAAGCCGAGCCCGGCGTCCTGCGATGTCTGGACCTGGACGAGGAAGCTCCGCTGCCCGCGGAATTGAGTACTGGCACCAAGCCCTACAGAGAACTGAAAGAGGAAATGAAATATGAATGTTCCCTTGCTCGATCTTAAGTCACAATACGCGGCCATTAAAGACGACGTGAACGCGGCTATCGCGGAAGTCCTGGAATCGCAGCATTTCATTCTGGGGCCGCAGGTGACCCGGTGCGAAGAAGCAGTCGCGGCGTACTCGGGCTGCGCATACGGCGTGGGAGTGTCATCGGGAAGCGACGCCCTGCTGATCAGCCTGATGGCCGAGGGGATCGGCCCCGGCGATGAGGTGATCACGACTCCCTACACGTTCTTCGCGACCGCCGGAGCGATTGCGCGGTTGGGAGCGCGGCCGGTCTTTGTGGACATCGATCCGGTGACCTATAACATGGACGCGCGCCAGATCGAGCCGAAAGTCACGAGCCGAACCAGGGCGATCATTCCCGTTCATTTGTATGGGCAGATGGCCGATATGGACCCGATCATGCGAGTAGCCGGCGATCATGGCCTGGTAGTGATCGAGGATGCGGCCCAGGCGATCGGGGCGGAATACAAGGGACGGCGGGCCGGCTCGATGGGTCACTACGGGTGTTTCTCCTTCTTCCCGTCCAAGAATCTGGGCGCGGCTGGAGATGGAGGGATGGTGGTCACCAACGACAAGGAACGCGCGGAGAAACTGCGGTGCCTGCGGGGCCACGGTTCGAAGCCGAAATACTACCATAAGACGATCGGCGGCAACTTCCGGCTTGACACACTTCAAGCCGCGATTGTGCTGGCGAAGCTCCCATACCTGGATGGCTGGACGGCGGCGCGGCAGCAGAACGCCCGGCGGTACGACCAGCTTCTTGCCGGGCTGGGCGATCATGTGACCTGTCCGGCGGTTGTTTGCGAACGGCACATCTTCAATCAATACGTCATCCGGGTGCCGCGCCGAAACGAGCTGCAAGCCTACCTGAAAGAGAAAGGCATCGGCACGGAGGTGTACTACCCGGTCCCGATGCACCGGCAGGATTGTTTTGCGCCGCTCGGGCATACGGTAGGAGCCTTTCCGGAAAGCGAGCGCGCCGCCAACGAGACGCTGGCCTTGCCGGTGTACCCGGAGCTGCGCGCGGACCAGGCGGAGTACGTGGCCGACAGCGTTCGCGGGTTCCTGGCCGGTTCGGCCTTGGCCGTTTCGCCGGTCGCCGTATACGCATAATGGCAATATCGCCGCCGAAGTACGTGGTGATCACCCCGGCGCGGAACGAGGCGCAGTTTATCGGGCTGACCCTCGAGTCGATGATCCGGCAGACGGCAAAGCCGGTCAAATGGGTGATTGTCAGCGACGGTTCGACGGATGGGACGGACGAGATTGTGCGGCAGCGTGCCGCCGGCCATCCCTGGATCGAACTGGTGCGGATGCCGGAACGCGCCGAACGGCATTTCGCGGGGAAAGTGCATGCCTTCAATGCTGGCTATGCGCGGGTGCGGGAGTTGGATTACGAGATGATCGGCAGCCTGGACGCCGACATCTCGTTTGACGAGGAGTACTTCGTCTTCCTGCTTGGGAAATTGGAAACGGATCCGCGCCTGGGCCTCGTTGGAACACCGTTTCAGGAGGCATCCAACGGGATCTACGATTACCGCTTCACCAATATCGAGCATGTGTCGGGGGCCTGCCAGTTGTTCCGGC
>Ga0075030_100005044_pt1 | contig 11914 bp, 12 predicted proteins | sample LitLauG_LLR_2012_FD_71393 | JGI IMG/M metagenome (GOLD analysis project Ga0075030, IMG submission 71393) | Freshwater sediment microbial communities from Pennsylvania, USA - Little Laurel Run_MetaG_LLR_2012 | ecosystem: Environmental > Aquatic > Freshwater > Creek > Sediment | place: USA...
GGCTGAGCCGCGTAAGGTTCTCGCGCAGCCGGACAATCCTCGCGCCCACCTTCTCGACTGCCGTGACGTGAGCCCCGCGCGCGGCAAGCTCCGCGGTTTTGCCGCCAGGGGCCGCACACAGGTCGGCAACTCGAAGTCCCGCTACGTCGCCAAGCAACAATCCCGGCAGCCGTGCCCCCGCATCCTGCACCCACCATGCGCCGTCGGCGTACCCGGCCAAATCGTCGATCCTGCCGCGTGCCTTGAGGCGGACCGTACCCGCCGGCAGCTCGATGCCACCAAGCCGCTCCGCCCAAAGCTGAGCATCCGACTTGACCGAAAGATCGAGTGCTGATTCCGTGAGCGAGGCTGCCGCGATACTCCGCGCACCCTCCTCGCCATAGGCCGCGGCCCAGCGCAGCCACAGCCAAGCCGGGACGTTGAGCTTGACGCCGTCGAGCCCTGCCAGCATCGAAGGACCTTGGGTCGAGACCTTGCGCAACACGGCGTTGACGAGTCGATCGAAGCGGCGCGCTTGGGTGTCGGCACGCGCCTGATCGACGGCAAGCGAAATCGCCGCGTGAGGCGGCGTATCGAGGCAAAGCAGCTGGGCCGAAGCGCCAAGCAGGATCGGCCACAACAGACCGGTTCCCTCCGGCAACGGCTTGCCGAGGAAGCCCGCGATCACGGCTTCGAGCTCGCCGAGCCGGCGCAGAACCGTGACCGCTATCAGCCGTGCGAAGGCCCGGTCGCGCGGTTCGAGGTTGCTCGCGCCGGCTGCTGCAAAGGCCACCTCCAGCGCCTCATCGAGGGCGCGCCGCTTTTGCAGTACGCCCGAGATGATGCGCACGCTCGCAGCCCGCGTTTCATAGCCTGCCGGTCGTGGCGGGGGGCGCCGCGAGCCTTCCTGCAACCTAACCCCGGCAGGACGGCGCCCATGCGACGCGGCGGACCGCGCCACCGGCTTCTTGCCATCGGCCATCAGCCGTGATCTCCTTGAAGAAATTATCCACTTTTGACGGACCTTAGCGATGACAGACCCCGCCGTCGACCCGCTTGACCCAACCTCGTCAACGCCAGACGAGGCACCGCGTGAACTGACACCGGCCGCCGTCCGTGCGCTCGCTGAGGCGGCCGAGCGGCGCAGGCAGGCCGAACAGCGGGCGCAGCGACCACTGGAAATCGGCGGCAGCAAAGGCCCCGACCCCATCCGTTATGGCGACTGGGAAACCGGCGGCATCGCGTCGGATTTCTGATCACTCGGACTGTGAACTCTCACTGGGCGGCTGGAGCCACCGAGCGTGCGAGTTCACCGTCAATCGCCTTGATCAGGGCTTGGTCGTCCGGGGTCACGCCCGAATTGAAGGCTGCCACAACGCGCCCGTCGCGTCCGACCACGATCTTGTGAAAGTTCCAGCGCGGCTCGGCTCCCGCCCCCAGAGTGGCGGCCACCCATTTGTAGAACGGATGCGCTTCTGGCCCCTTGACGACGGCTTTTTCGGTCAGTGGAAACGTCACGCCGAATGCGCCTTCGCAGAAAGTCTTGATGTCTTTTTCGCCCTTGGGCTCTTGGCCGCCGAAATCGTTCGACGGCACGCCGATAACGGTCAGGCCGCGCGCTTCGTAGGACTGGTACAGCGCCTGCAGCCCCTTATATTGCGGCGTGAATCCGCACATCGACGCGGTGTTGACGACCAGCAGCACGCGCCCGGCGTATGATTTTAGCGGCATGTCCGCGCCGTCGATCGATTTGAAGCCGTAGTCGTAGGCGCTGCCGTGCTGGGGCCCGGCAGTGGCATAGACGGCGGGCGACATGACCCCGAGCGCCATCGATACAATCCGCATCATAACGTCGCCCATGATGGTTCTCTTTCCTCTATGCAGGAGCTTCCAATATGCAAGAGCTCGCAATATGCAGGAGCTCGCATCTACTTCAACGAGCCGAGCCAGCATTCCAGATCACCGCTGACCTATAGCCGTTGACACGGCTTGCATACTATCGCCTCACGCAACGGGTGCCGGCGGCAGTACGGGATCATAGACCTTATTCAGCAGCCGGTTGCCGAAATAGGGGACATAACCGAGCCGGCGAAGCTCGTCAGCGGTAGCCGGGATCGCCGCCAAATTCTCCGGCTTCACGCTGTGGAGGTATTCGACCGCGAGCACCGGAATTCCGTCGCGTTTGCCGTGCTGGAGAAATCCCTCGACCTCCCAGCTTTCGTTCGACGGATTGCGCGTCACGAACGTATGCTCGTCGTTGGCCTGGCCGACATTGTTGTAGAGTATGTCCTCCTTGCCGATCGCGCTGATGTAGGCGCGGTACGTCGGTTCCGTCAGCAGCTGTTCGCCGTTCTGCGGCACGATCAGAAAATCCGGGTTCTGCTTGCGCGCGGCCTTTGCAATCGCAATCACGAACTGGATCATCTCGGTGGCAGCGGTCTTGCGGCCCTTGTCGGCGAATTCCTGGTAGCCGTTGACGATATCGAGATAGACGCCATCGAAACCTGCCGCGATGATGCGGTTCAAATAGGAATCGCCCTCGCCCAATATGATCTTTTGCCACTCCGGGTCCCAGTAGCGAACCCTAAAGCTGCTCCACGCGGCGTTCTCGTCATAGACCCAAGCCGGACACGACCGCGACTTGCGCTTCTTGCCGCCGCGCTCGACCATCCAGTCGCGCTTCCAATAGAAGCGCCATTCCTCCGCTTCTCCGATGCTCATGTAGCTGATGATCTTTTTCCGGCCACCGAGCTTGCGGCGCATGGCATCGACTTCGGCGCGGGCGAATTGCGGCGTGCCGTCGCCATCGGGCGTGAAATCGATGACGGCCACATCCGCCTCGCTCGCGGCAATGAGGGCGGGGTCGATTTTCTGCAGCTGGTAGATCCAGGTCGTCACGCCCGCAAGCTTGGGCTGAGGGTCCACGCTCTCAAGCACGTGCCGCGCGCGCCATGCCGGATCGATCCATGCCGGACCCGTGTTGGGCGAGCGATACCGCGGTCGCCGGGCTTGGACGAAGGCCAGCCGATCGGCTAAGGATGGGGCGGGCGAGCTGCGCGAAAACAGTCCACCGAGCGGGTTGAAGCGGCTCATAGCGCCCCCCAATACTTGAAAAATGTGCGGATGAAACAGTGTGCGTCAGCTTAGCCGAAGCCTCACGTCGCGGCAACAGGCGCCGGCTCCGAACGTCGGCTGAGGCTCGCGCGCGCATTAATGCGAAGGGCCGTGTCAGTGGCCACTGGAAGAGGAAGCCGAACCAGGGTATACGGGCCCGGATGCGGCGTTCAATGTGGCGGACCAGTTGCTTTGGCTTCGCCAGACGATGCCTCGCGTCGAGCATGTTCTGGTTCAAGCCGCGTCCGCAAGTTGCGCGCATGCCGCCTTAGCTCAGTTGGTAGAGCACCTGATTTGTAATCAGGGGGTCGGGGGTTCAAATCCCTCAGGCGGCACCAATGATTTCAATGGGTTAGCACCTTCCCCAGCAACCACAGTCTCGTCCATGTCTCATTTGTGTCTCGTTTTGAGGGCTCTGGCAGGCGTTTGCAGTCACAAGTCTGCTTCACACCAGAGACCCTTTTTGGTTCTAGTTTTCGCCAAGGGCCAACGGGACATCAGGCCGGGCCGAATTTGGGTGAGTACAATTTCCGGATTGGACTGCAGAAACCGACCATCGCATTGCTTCAGACGATACGGAATATTTTGGTGTAGTGGCAGTGACGACTGCACGCAGGCGCCCACTACGCATTCCAATTATTCGACGGTCATTTTCTACGACTTTTTTAAAGGTGCGCATTTGGAAACCGTATCGTGAAAATAGCTCCTCCGCCGGGCGCGTCGTCGACCGCGATCGTGCCTTTATGAGCCTGTACGGTACGCGAAACGATATCCATGCCGAGGCCTGCTCCACCACGGTCGCGCTTGCCTTGCCAGAACCGCTGGAAGATCAACGTTCGCTTCTCCGATGGAACGCCAGGCCCCCAATCGCGTACGCTTAGGACTGCTCCTTCCCCAACGGTGATGCACACCTGCCGTCCGCGGGGTGTATGCGTGAGGCCGTTTTCGACCAAGTTTCGCAAGGCTCTGAATAGAAAATCGTGAGACCCTTTGATTACCACAGGTTTATCGGGTGCTACTATCTCGATAGACTTTTTCGCCGCGGACGCCGGCGCCTCCAGGTAGGAGGCGACCTCATGGGCAATGGCCGTAAGATCCGCGCGATCTGCGGGTGAAATCTGCAATCCGTCGAGCTTGGCATGATCGAGCAGTTGATTCACCAGCCGTTCGAGGTCACAGATTTCGTCCTTTAAAGTGTCAAGACTATCACTCGGCTTGAGGACTGATGCGTGGGCCTTCAAGACCGCCACGGGGGTTCTCAGTTCGTGTGCGGCATCGGCGATGAATCCCTTCTGGGCCTCGAAGGCGCCTTGCAGACGGTCGAGGGCGCGGTTGACCGCATGAACGAGCGCAAAAACCTCTTCCGGCAGTCCCTTTTCGGGGAGCCGGGCTCCGACATCGGCCGGGCCAATCGATGCTGCGCGCTGAGCCGCCTCCCGCAATGGCGAAAGGCCGATGCGAGCGACGCCCAGATTGAAAGCGAGTGAGATCGTGATGAAGGCCGCCCAGATAAGAGCGATATCTTTGGCAAACGATTTGAAAGCGGAATCGAAAATGCTTCCGCTGGACGCGAAGGCTAATTGAATCCAAACCGGCTTACCGGCGTATGTCGACCGCGTCGAAATCCCGTAGTAGGGAGCTTCCTTACTGCTGGCGTGCAGAACGAAGAAATCGCGCGGAGTCTCGGCGTTGATGGCAGAAAGAGGTGCCTTCACCCCGACAGAGGCGGCTACGAGTTCACCGCGCTCGCTAATGACTGCGTATTTGCCCTGTCCATCGCGGAAGCCTTCGGAGAGATCGCTGAGCTGAAACGGCTCCCCAGAACCTGCTCGCTGCAGAACTTTCGCTATGACGCCCGCTTGTACTTCCAGGATCTGCTCCCGGGACCTGAGATCGGTGACGCGGAACCGGTATAAAAACATTGCGCTGGCAAAACCGATTGCCACCAGCGACAGGCTGAGGAGACCCGCGATCAGGCGCAGCCAGAGGGAACGGGGAGCAAAGAGTTTCATCGCGACGGATTAGTTCCGCTCAACTGCGGCTCTCGTGGGGCCATAGTCTCTTGCTCCCTGGAATGCCGCGAAGTTACGACACTTCCGCGCCGTATCAAATGCTGCAGTGAGTGACTGGGCCGCTAGGAACTAGCGTGGATACTGAAGTTTCAAGCAGCCAAAAATGCCGCACTCCTTCGCGAGACCATTTTGCGCTTCCCAGAAATCAACGGTTTCGACCCGGAGGGTCTCCGCGCAGTCACGCCTACAAGCAATCCAGCTGCCACCGGGAAGCTGCACTTCATATCCAAGTGCTGTCTGCCGGACGGGAGCGGAAATCGTCCCGTTCCCAATCTGGCTATGTGCAACCACCATGCCGCCAGGGTATGGGTCAGGTTCCGCCCAACCCGGCGAGGCGAGGGCAGCGATAACCGAAAACGCGCTCCCTATTGCTGCAGCCTTGATCACGGGTCTCATTGCTCATCCGCCGACGAAGTACACCTAGGTGGCCGCCATTTCGGGTGCACCCAGCTCAAAGGTTTCTACAGCGTATAAATGGCGAGAAGTCACTGTCAACGCGCAGGGTTATTTGCCGGTCGAGGTGTCTCTCTGGGGCACCAACTACACGATGCAACACTTGCGGCCAAAGGAGCTGGCACGCGCCTTAGAAACGTGTCACGACCTCGATCTTGAAGGCATCGAGAGTGGCGCTGAGGCTCGATTGACCGGGGAGCGATGAGAAGTTCGCTGAGCCGTAGCTCGTGTGGTCGAGTTCGCCGCGCAGCGTGAATGTCTTATTGTATACCCACTCGATGCCGACGCCTGCGGTCCACCCGTTCAGGATTTGCCGGTCGGACGTGCCGGCGTGCGTGTTCTTGATTTCGAAGTCGCTGTAAGCATATCCGCCGGTCCCGTAGACGAGAAAGCGGCCAAACGCATAGCCAAGCCGCCCGCGGATATCGCCGAAATCATAGACCCGGCCTTTCACCCCTGAGACATTCTTCTCACCACCCTCATACCAGGCGAAGAATGCCTCAGCCGCGGTGCCGACCACGATCGGTGAACCCGGAATCTGATAATCGTAGCCAACCGCACTGCCGACGCGCCAGCCGTTCGGCGACCGCAGGTAACCGGCGCCCGGTCCATTGAGCTTCAGCGTTTCGTAGCCGAAATAGGGATTGATCATTACGCCGGTCCAATTCGGATTGCCGATCTCGGTATCGCTGGCCATTGTCAGATCGAGCGCGCGAGCATCTGGCGCAGCGGAAAGACAGGCGGCCAAAGCGATAGCCAAGCGTGGTAAGTTCAAGCGCATTCAGCAGCTCCCGAGAATGGACGGCAATTCGATGAACCGGGCCTCGCATGTTCGCCTTACGACCGGCTTACGGATGGCTGACCGCCTTCTTCCCTATTAACTGGTGTGGCTTCTCGACCGGCAAGGATCCACATGACAGCCCGGACAAGGCCGCAGCCGTAAGCCGCCCGTAAGCTGGCGCAGGGAAATATGCCGCCGGATTCGCGAAACTATCCGGGAGAACGATATGCGTCTTGCTGCTATTTCGACGGCATCTATGGCGGCACTTGCCCTGGCGGCACCGGCAGCAATTGCAGCTCCCCCGCAGGGGGCCAGTCACTATGCCTTCAAGGTCCTCCGTGACGGCAGTGAAGTCGGCAGCCACACCTTCGATTTCGACCGATCTGGCGACACGATCGGAGTACGGATTGCGACAAATATCGCGGTGAAGATCGTGTTCGTTACGGTCTACAGGTTCGAGCATCAGGCCCGCGAGACCTGGAGACTTGATCGTCTCGTAGAGCTCAGAACCAAAACCAATGACGACGGAACGGCTCACCATCTAGAAGCGGCGGCCTCAGTCGGCGGGCTTGTCGTGAATGCAGATGGTAACGAAACGAAGGCCGATGCCAATATCGTTCCGGCCAGCCTGTGGAACATTCGCCTCGTCAAGCAGGGCGTGCTGCTCAATTCGCTCGACGGCACTCAGATGCCTGTGACGGTCGCTGATTTGGGGGACGAACGTGTGACGGTTCGCGGCGGGCAGGCGATGGCGCATCACTATCACATCGATGGCGGCCTCAAGCGGGATGTGTGGTACGACACCAACCAGAATCTGGTCCGGGTCAAATTTGCGGCCAAGGATAACTCGACCATAGTGTACGAGCTTCAATAGCCCGAGCTCAAATGCGCCTCCTCCTGATCGAAGACAACGAGCGCTTGGCTGAATATGTCGGGACGGCGCTGCGCAACCACGGGTTTGCCGTCGATGCCGTTCATACGGCGGAGGACGCCGACCTATCCTTGCGGTCTACGAGCTATGACGCAGCGATGCTCGACCTTGGTCTGCCCGACACCGACGGCATGTCTCTGCTCGCGAGTCTGAGAAAGCGCGGTGACGCTACACCCGTGCTGATACTCTCAGCGCGCGACACGACCCAGGATCTCGTTGCCGGGCTTAACTGCGGTGCCGACGACTTTCTCCGCAAACCATTCGAAATCGAAGAGCTGGTCGCAAGATTGAGAGCCCTACTCAGGCGTCCCAGTCAGGCGCTCGACGTGCGGCTCTCGATTGGAAACGTGACGCTCGAGACCACAGCCCGCGAGGTCCGCGTTGGCAGCGAGCCGCTCGAACTTGGCCGCCGGGAGCTTTTGGCGCTCGAGTTGCTTTTGAGGCGTAACGGCCGGGTTATCTCGAAGGGCGCGCTCGAGGAGGCAATCTACGGGAACGGCGAGGAGGTTGCCTCGAATGCCGTAGAGGTCCTGATGCATCGGCTGCGCAAACGGCTGCATGACGCCAAGTCGACCGCTCAGATCGAGACGCTTCGCGGGATCGGCTACACGCTGGTCGAGCGTTAAACTGCCGCCTTTTTCAAACCACTGCCGACGCGTCGATCGCAGCAAATATGACTTCACTGGGGCTGTAAGGGAGCCGTAAGCGAAGCGGGTCAATTTCCATCGCAACGACCCTTCCTACTTACATCGAAGGCTCTCAATGCGAACACTTCTCGTGCCTAAAGGTCACGATCTGCGTGAACCGGTCGAAGACTTGATCAGCGGAATCTACACTCAGCAATACTGCGCCGATGTCCGGGAATTCCCTCCGCTTTTGCTAGCCATGTGCGCCGGTAACGGAACGCCGGTTTGTGCTGCAGGGCTGCGATTTGCAGCCGATGGCTTCTTTTCGGAGTGTTATCTTGACGAGCCTGTCGAAGATGTTCTTTTCGATATTTGCGGCGACGATGTCGACCGCGAAAGCATCTTCGAGGTGTCGTGCCTCGTCACCTGCGCTCCAGCCCTCGCCCCGCGCTTCCTGGCCCAAATCGTCACTTTCGGCGATAAAGCCGGTTTTGAATGGGCGTTCTTCACGGCGACCAGCAATCTGAAAAATCTGCTCAAACGGTTGCGACTGCCGATGCTGGAGATAGGCGTTGCCGATCGAAGCCGTGTGAACCGGCCGCAGGCCTGGGGCAGCTATTACGACACCGATCCGCGGCTCTACGCCGTCCACCAGAAGACCCTATCGGCGTTCTTTGCGGGTCCTACACAGAGGCCCATGCATGCGTAACGTCTTCGAGGCCCTCGCTCGCAATGCCTCCTCCGGCCCGAAGCGGATAGTCGCCAGCGATCCCGTTAGCTCGCTAACCGCGCCCGAACTTGCTGCGCGCGTTATGACGCTCGCTCGCGACCTCGAGGGCGGCGCGCGGGTTGTCGGGCTCTACGGTGGCAACAGCGTCGATTGGATGGTCGGCCTATTGGGTGCCCTGCTCGCGGGCAAGACCGTCGTACCGCTGGCGACCTTTTTCTCAACCGGGCAGCTCGCCCACGTTCTCGACAATGCCGGCGTCGGCGAAGTGATCGCTCCAAATAATGATTTCGACTCCGCCCAAGCGCTCGGCCGGCCCGTCCGCCTCGTTCCTACGAGCGGCTCGGCTCATGAATGGCCCTCGCCGCAGGCGTTCGGATCGTTGGTAATCTACACGTCGGGCAGCACGGGGTCACCAAAGGGCGTCGTGATCGGACCCGACCAGCTTGACTGGTCTGCAGCCGCCCTTGCCGAGGCGACGAGTGCTTGCACCAGAGACTTTCATTTGTCGGTCTTGCCCCTTCCACTGCTGCTGGAGACAATTTGTGCGATTCTGGTGCCGACCCTCGTGGGCGCGTCAACGTGCTTTGAAACGCAGCTGACGCAGTCATTCGCAACAGGCAGCGTGCGTGGCATTGCAGCTGCTTTCGAGGCGCGCCGCCCTACAACTACTGTTCTGGTTCCCCAGCTGCTGGCCCAATGGGCTGCAGAGCTCACTGCGACGAACGCGGCCGCCCCCACGAGCTTGCGTTTCGTCGCGGTGGGCGGCGCTCCTGTCCCGGAGGCGCTTTCCCGGACCGCAAGGGATCTTGGCATCCCGGCCTTCGAAGGATACGGGCTTTCCGAATGCAGCTCCGTCGTCGCCGTCAATACTCCGGGCGCGTACAAGCCCGGCACTGTGGGACGGCCGCTGGCGGGCCTTACTGTCAGCATCGAAGACGGCGAGATCGTCGTTGACGGCCCCCCGGTCATGTCCGGCTATCTCGCCAAGTGCCCCGTTTTCGGGCGATGGCGCACCGGAGATCTCGGATCGCTCGATGCCGACGGCTACCTCACCGTGCACGGGCGCAAGGACAATCTTATCGTCACCGCTCTCGGCCGCAACGTCAGCCCCGAATGGATCGAGACCATGCTTCTCGGGGATCCGCGCATCGCACTTTGCTGCGTCACCGGCCACGGCCGCGAGCACCTGACGGCGCTGCTCGTTCCCTCGCGTCAGGGTGGCCGGTGGTTTGCAACCGCGTCACGTACTGACGTCCTGCAGATGCTTACCAAAGCCTGTGGCGAGGCGCCGTCGTATGCAGTGCCGAAGGATTTTGTCCTCGCCTCAGCCGAACAGATCAAGTCGTTCGACCTCTTGACTGCGAATGGCCGGTTCCGTCGCACTGAGGTTTTAAAGGCGATCGAAGCGCTTCGAAACTCAAATTCACTTTCAGCCCCTACAATTCTACTTCAACGGGAGACCTCTGTATGAATTTCTATGACCGCCTCTACTCCGAGACGACGCCAGCAAGGAACGCATTCCTGTCGATCCCGCTCATCCAGGACGCCATCCGGTCCGGCGCCGCCCGCGAGGTCTACATCGACTTCCTCACCCAAGCTTACCACCACGTGAAGCACACCTATCCGCTACTCGCGCTTGCTTCGGTTCACACCACGAACGAGGCCTATCAGGACGCGCTCGTCGAATACATGGAGGAGGAGCGCGGGCACGAAAAATGGATACTCGACGACATCCGCAATCTTGGCGGGGACGCGGACGCGGTCCGCACCGGAAGGCCCGGACAGGCCTGCCAGATCATGGTCGGCTATACGTATTATGCGATCCAGTGGTTGAGCCCCTATGCGATGCTGGGCAGCGTCCATGTCCTAGAGGGAATGTCCACCCAGCTTGCCGACCAAGCGGCCGATGCCCTACACCGCACGCTCGGCGGCGACGGCAAAACCGGCTTCTCCTATCTGCGTTCGCACGGCGCGCTCGATATCGAGCATGTCGCGTTCTTCAAAACCCTCGTTAACGAAATCACCGACCCTGCCGCGCAGGCCGTCATCATCGAGACCTCGAACATCATCTACCGGCTCTACGGCGATATCTTCCGCGAAATCTCGGAGCGTCATCCGCGGATGAGCCATGCGGCTTGAAGGCAAGAAGGTCCTCATTACGGGCGCCGGGTCGGGTATCGGCCGGGCGCTCGCGATCGAGGCCGACAGGCGTGGCGCGATCGTCGGCCTGTGCGGCCGCCGGATGGACGCGCTCGCCGGGACCCTGAGCATGATGGAACCGGGGCGGGGGCACATCAAGCTCACGGGCGACATCACCATTCCTCTCATTCGCAGGAACCTGTCGCTCGTGTTATCCGACGTCTGGGGGCGTCTCGATATTCTTGTCAACAATGCCGGACTCGTCGCGGTCGGTGAGCTGGAAGAACTCTCTGACGCCGATCTTGAAAGGCTCATGGCGACCAACCTGACCGCCCCGCTCGCCTTGATCCGCGAGCTGTTACCGCTGCTGCGTGCCTCCGCTCCTTCCCGGATCGTGAATGTCGGCTCGATGTTTGCCGAGATCCCGTTCCCGCTCTTTGCCGCCTATTCGGCCTCGAAGTTTGGCCTGCGCGGCGCCTCGATCGCGCTGCGGCGGGAACTTGCCAACTCTGGGGTCGGCGTCACGTTCGCGGCTCCGCGCGCGACGCGCACCGACGCTGCGACCGCGTTCGACGAACTCGTTGAGCCGATGCAGATGAAGCTCGACGATCCCGCGAGCGTCGCGCGGCAGATCTGGAATGGTGTCGCCAAGGACGCCAACGTCGTCTATCCGCGCGGACCCGAGCGCTTCTTCGTACTGGTCCAGCGCCTGTTCCCGCATCTCGTCGACAAGTCCCTCGCCAAGCAGCTCGCTAACGCGAGATCCAAGCGCCGCGTTCGCATGAAGCCACGCCTGGTCGCCAAAAGGGACCCCAGGATGGATGCGGCGTAGGCTACCGCCTTAATTGTCAGCATCCGTGAAGCAAGTATTCGGCGCATGCTTGTCCGCCGAAAAGTTACCCTAGAGATCGGGCGCGGAAGCCCTCGAGACGGCGCGCCACTCACGCTGCCCCCCGAAAGCGACCGCCGAACGGAACAAACCGCGAATTGTCCGCAAGGCCTCCGATCGCGTGGCAAATGCTCCGTGTTCGCTTGGTGGGGCCGGACCAGCGCACATGAGGAGAAGTGAAGAGTGGGGCAATATTGTAT
>Ga0075030_100005050_pt1 | contig 11908 bp, 10 predicted proteins | sample LitLauG_LLR_2012_FD_71393 | JGI IMG/M metagenome (GOLD analysis project Ga0075030, IMG submission 71393) | Freshwater sediment microbial communities from Pennsylvania, USA - Little Laurel Run_MetaG_LLR_2012 | ecosystem: Environmental > Aquatic > Freshwater > Creek > Sediment | place: USA...
GTTGAATTCGTTCTCGGTAAGGTCGCCCAGCACCTTGACGTTCTGATACGCCTCCGATGCCTTCTTGCCGCCCGCCTCCGCCTTGGGTTGCGGCTCCGGCACCGTCTGCGCGGCAAGCAGCGCTTCGACCTGACGCTTGTTGGCGACCTTGCCGATCGACAACCCGCGGTAACCGGTCTGCTCGGTCAACACCGGTGGCCGCTCGAACGTCAAGGCAAGGGCAGTGAGTGCGACGAGACCAAGTCCGCTTGCGACGAGTGTGTTGAAGTTCATTTCAGCACCTATTGCGACAGAGCTGGATCAGGCAGTGGGGGAAGTGCGGTCGGATACTGCGGAGCAACGCCATGCTTGACGGCCCACAAGTACCAGTTGTCCACGACAGTCCCGGTCAGCAGGATACCGATGCCGCCGACGATCGGGCACAGCACCGCAAACCACCACGCCCAACGATGGATCGACTCCATCGTGGCGTTGAACCCCATCGTCCAGCGCCAGAACAAAGCGGCACGTTCGGATGCGGTTCCCCGGTCGGTGATCTGCTCGATCTCGCGTTCGCCGCCGTAGCGCCCGACGGACAGGATCGTTGCCGCGTGCATCGCAAACAGCAGCACCGAGCCGTACAGGAAGGCGATCGAGAGCATGTGGAAGGGATTGTAGAACAAATTGCCGTAGCGGATTGAAAACGCTGCGGTCCAATCGAGGTGCGGAAAGATTCCGAACGGTACCGCCTCGCTCCAGCTCCCCATCAGCAGTGGCCGGAAAAACCCCAGCACCAGGTAAAGCCAGATCGCCGCCGCAAAGGCCCACGCGACGTGCGTCCCAAGCCCAAGCGCAATGGCCCGCCGGTAGGTGCGCACCCACCAAAGCAGTATCGACAGCGTGAGAAAGAAGCCGGCGATGAAGTACCAGCCGCCTTCCGCAAGCGGTGGAATGCCGAGGCCGTATTTGGGCGAGGGGGGATCGAGCGAAAGCCAGAACAGCTGGCGCACGAACTGGATCGGGTTCCAGTTGACCTGGGCCAGCATGTTGAAGCCCATTATCATGATCGCAAGCGCGCCGGTCATGATCGAAGCAAGCCCCGTCGCGCCAAGATAAATGGGCCCGATCTGTGCGTTGCCGATTTTCCCTGCGAGCTTGCTGTAGGAGCCCTTGCCTTCCCGTGTCCAATCGCCGGCCGGAAGTCCGACGCCCGTTTCAAGCGGCCCGCGAACCTGCACTTGGGTGAAGATGTTTTGATACGTTGCCATAGCTGTTTCCCCTTTGCCCTAGCGCCAGATCGGAAGGCTGAGCCACCAGTTCCACCACTCCGGCCATCCGTGCGTCCAAAGCGGACCGCTGATGACGATGCACACCGCACTCCAAAAGCCGGCCGAAAGCGCGAGGAACAGACCCAGCCGGTGAATGCCAAGCGTGCCGATGGAATAGCCTATGGTATCTCTGAAGAACGTATCCTCATATTCTGGCGATTTGACCTCGGAGCCTTTGGGAGGATTTGTCGCCGCGAGAATGAGTCCGCCGTGCAATGCCAGTGCGAGTGTCGTCGTGAAGAAGAATGACACCGCAAGCATATGCGCCGGATTGTAGTGAAAATGGAGGTATTGGTAACCAACGTTGGAAACCCAATCGAGATGGCTGATGATCCCGTATGGGAAAGCATGCCCCCATGCACCCAACAGCACCGGCCGGATAACGACCAGCGTCACATAAGCCAATATCGCAAAGCTGAATGCAAATGGCACGTGATATCCGATGCTGAGCTTGCGGCATATCTCCACTTCCCTCAGCGCCCAGGACACAAAGGCCCCGATTGCGCAGATTGTGATGATTTGCCAAAGCCCCCCCTCGGCCAGCGGCGCAAACGCCAGGCCATAGCTTATGTCGGGGGGCGCAATTGAAATCTGCCAGGGGTTCCATGTCGGGCCGATCGCCGCGCCATAGAAAATCAACGCGGTACCAAGCAGCGCAAAAAACGCCGCGGTCACGCCGAAAAATCCCACGTAGAACGGGCCTATCCAGAAGTCGAACAGGTCGCCGCACACGAGTGTTCCGCCGCGCACTCTGTATTTGGGCTCAAAACTGAGCATTGCCATAGCGCTTTTCTCCCACGCCGACGGCCGTCAAAATCGGCAATCCGCGTTACCAACAGTTAAAGGATCGGGGCCATAAACGTCGTGCTCGACTAAGCTGATTAATGAGCGTGCACTTTAGTTGGAAGGCGAGAAGTCCGCTTTGCATTGGTCCGAAACCGGAAATTCCCGCCTTTCCATTGGCGGCTTAAGCCACCGCGGTGATCGCGATTGCAGGCGTCGAGCTCGGAACAAGAAGCTCTGCAGTCTTTTTGGGCTTGGGATTCTCGATCCAATTGTACCGCTCGGTGCTTAGCAGGATAAAATGGATCATGAATGCCAGGAGTCCGAGAAAGATATAGAGCCCGGTCAATAGCTTGACTGGTTCTATCATTTGCCAAATGCGCCACATGTCTCGTTCTCCTCTAGGTCAGCAACGAACTGAATGTGGCCAGGGCATAAGTGGCCCCATCCTGAAGTGACGAGTGATAGCTCGACGTACCCGGAATCCACGGACGCCACATCCACATTAGGATGTGGGCAATCACGGCAATGCCGATATAGACCATGGTGACGGAGACGAAATTGCTGTGAAGCTCTCTCGCTTCCTGGTCCGTCAGGCCTGTGCCCTTGTCTAGAGCCATGAATTTCTCCTATTGGCTTCTAGTTAGTCGCCGCGCCTCCCGCGCGGCAGGGTCGATCGCTTGGCTACTCACCGTCGCGATACTTCGTCCGGATTATCCGGACGAATACGGTGCCTTCATCCCATGAACGCATAAGGGACGACGGTTCTGGCTGAATCGAGCGCTTGGGCGATGACGGACTTGCGCGCGAAGATGCCGTGTTGCCCGCCCATCCAATAGCCAGGCAATAAACGCTGCCCGATTGCCGCCAGAAGAAACACGACGAAACACATAGCGAATATGAGGTTGAAATCGACCTGGTCGCTTTTGGCGCGACCGCGGGGCTCACTCTTTGGATAAGCGTATGCCGTCATCTCGATGTCCTCCTGGTGGTGCTGAAAGCGGTATTGGTGTGCGCACTGTTGCAATTGGCTCTCGCGCTAAAGCGGGTTGAGTGAATCATCGTGGCGCGGTTCATGCCAGCACCCCATCGGTTGCGAGCCGGTTCGAAGCACGGACATGATCGGCCGTTACGCGGTCGCATCCGGTGCTGCGCGACGATCGTTCAGCCGCATCCCGAAGCCGTTTCGCTGCCGAAATGCGCACTAGCACGGGCTGATCCGCCAATATCCGCTCCAGTGCCTCCCGCGCCTCGCTGTCCCATGGCAGCTCCTGGCTGAGCCGCGCCGGCGTCGCCTCGATGCGGTCCATGTCGGACGCGAGCGGCAGGATATTGAACAGCGCGTCGAACAGGCCGTTGCACACTTCCTGAATAAGATACGTCGCCCCCGAATATCCCATGAATGGCGTGCCGGTATGCCTCCGGATAATGGCTCCTGGGAATGATGCCGGGATATAGATGGAGCGGCCGTGCGCTTCCGCGAGATACATCCGCTCATTGAAGCTGCCGAACAGTATCAGCGGCGGCGTTTTAGTTATGGCGTCGCGTACGGCGTCGTTATCCGGCTTTTGCCCGGCCTTACGTGAAATCGCAAATGAGCACGGCAATCCCATTTCGACTTCGAGGAAATGGCGCACGCCTCGCGCATACGTCTCGTTGGCGACGATCGCAAAACTCGCGGTGCCAAAGAAATCCTGCGTGACCGATCGCCACAAATCCCACAGCGGCTTAATCGTGGTGTGCTTCTCGCGCTCGATGAACGGCTCGGGATCGAGACCGAGCAACTCGCCGAGCGTACGCAGGAATTTCGTCGTGCTATGCAAGCCGATCGGCGCCTGCAGATAAGGCTTGCCGAGCTGTTCGCACAAAAGCCTCCCGAACTCGCGGTATAGGCAAATGTTGACTTCGGCGTCGATCAGCTTGGGTACGTCGGCCAGATGACTGCCGAGCGGGAACACCATGCCGACGTCGGCCCCGATTCCCTCCACCAAACGGCGGATCTCAGCCAAGTCGGATGCGGTATTGAACGTGCCGTAAATGGGCCCGATGATGTTGACCTTGGGCTTGCCTCCCTCGGTGCCGGGCGGCTTCACCCCCGCAGCCCGTGGTTTGGCCGCCTTGGGCTTCTTCTTGGCGCCATACTCGCTCCACAGCCAGTTCATGGCGCGGTCCGCGCTCTGCCACTGGTCCTCATCGATCGTGCGCGGCAGGAAGCGCTGGATGTTGGTGCCCTCGGGCGTCACCCCGCCCCCGATCATCTCCGCGATCGACCCCGTCACGACCACGGCTGGCAGCCCCGGATCGAGCGTCTTGTGCGCGCGCTTCATCGCGCCTTCCGTGCCGCGCTGGCCGAGTTCTTCCTCGCCAAGCCCCGTCACTACGATCGGCAACTCGTGCGGTGGCAAGCTGTCGGTGTAATGTAGCACCGACGTGACCGGCAGGTTCTCGCATCCTACTGGACCATCAATGATGACCTGCAGTCCTTTGACGGCCGCAAATACATAGACCGATCCCCAGTACCCGCCGGCGCGATCATGATCGAGGACAAGCATCACCCCATCTCCCCGATTGGATTGTGGGCAGACTTCGCCCCACCCGCAGCTGCAGGCTGTTTGCGAAACTCAGGCCGGTCGCGCGGAGTATCTTCCCATACGCCCGCTGAATACCCGGTGCCCACGCCTTCGAAGAACGCCGTCATGGCCTCAAACCGCGCCTTGTTGCCGAGCGCAGCATTGATGACCTGCGCAAGCGACCCCGCACCTGCAACGCCCATCAGCGGCCGCGCCGAAATGAGGTTGGTGAAATACAGCGATGGGATCGAGCGCTCTTTGGCTTTCTGCACCACCGGCGTGGTGCCGATCGCGAGATCGGGCTCAAACATATCCATGGCTTGAAGATCGTGCTCGAGCGAGGCGCGGAACTGCACGTGCACGCCGCGCGCTTCGAGCCATTCGCAGTCGGCCTGCGACCATGCCGTCTTGGGGCACGCCGAGCCCACGTAGCGCACATCCGCGCCGCTCTCGACCAGCAGCCGCGCGACCAGTAACTCCGACCCCTCATAGCCCGACAGCGTGATCCGCGCCTTGATCTGGTTGGCTGCAAGCCCCGCCTTGATGGCCGGCAGCACCCGCGCCTTTGCGGCGTCGATCTGGCCCTCGGATACGTTGCAGGTCTTGCCGATCTGCTCGATCCAGGCCGCGGTGCCCTCATACCCGACCGGCGCGGAACCCATGACCGGACGCCCCGCGGCTTCGAACTCGCGCACCGACGCCGTATAGAACGGATGGATCGCCGCCACCGCGGCGCAGTCCAGCGCCGCATACAATTCGCGCCATTCCCGCGTCGGCACCACCGGCCCGGCCCCGAGCCCCATCGGATCGAGGATCATCCCAAGCCCGATCGGATCTGCCGGGAACATCTCACCCAGCAGGGCCACCGTCGGGCGCGCCTGCCGTCCCCCCTTGGGTGCTTGAACGGGGCCGTTTTCGGCCTCGGTGCGCGCATACGCGAGCATGGCTCCCGCCAGCACGTCCTTGGCCTCGGCGTGCGTCGGAATGCCAAAACCGGGCACATCGATGCCGATGATGCGCACCCCGTTGATTTCCTTGGGCAGCAGCCGCAGTGGCACGCCGGACGCGGTCGGTACGCACAGGTTGGTGATGATGATGGTGTCGTAAAGCGCGGGGTCGGCGAGCTTGAACGCCGCTTCCCGGATGTCCTCGAAAAGTTTGCCCGTAACCAGCGTTTCGGAATTGAACGGCACATAGCCAACCGAGCGCCGCGCCCCATAGAAATGCGACGTGAACGACAGCCCATACACGCAGCATGCCGAGCCCGACAGGACGGTTGCGGTCCGCCGCATGCGAAGGCCGACCCGGAGCGAACCAAACGCCGGGCACATACTCTGCGGCTGGTCGTGGGGGCCTTGCGGGTAATCCTTGGCGTAGCGCTCGAGCGTCTCGCTCAACCCGGCCGCACTGGCCGCTGCCCGCATCTCAGCCTTGGAATGGCATCCACCGGCCTTGGCGATCGCGGCAGTCGCCGCTGCCGCTGCGGGAACCGCAGGGCCACGCGCGGGCGCCCCCGTTTCAGGGTTCGATGAGGCCGGGATTTGCTCTCCTTCGGACATATGCTGATCTGCTTTTCTGGTTGGCCGCACCCATTGTTCAGCAAGCGTCAAACAGCGTCGTAGATCACCTCAAGCGATGGCTTCGCGAGGCTTGAAACCCCGCACATATCTTCAAGGGTTGCCGGATCGAGCACCACGTTGCGGCCGACCTGCTCACCCGAAAACAGGCCGAGCAGCCGATCCTGGCTCAATGGCGTCGGCCGAACCGGGGGAGCGGACGCAACCTGCGAAGCAAGCTCCTCGAACACGGACGCCCATTGCGTGCCGGGTCGCCCGATGATCTCGTAGTTCGCGCTCTTCTTGCGGATGTCTTCGTTGGCAGGAATGGCGGCCAGTACCGGGATGCCGACGGCGGCCGCGAAGGCCTGTGCTTCGCCCGTATGATCGTCCTTGTTGATGACGAGGCCAGCGACGCCCACGTTCCCGCCGAGCTTGCGGAAATACTCAACCGCCGAGCACACGTTATTGGCGACATACAGCGATTGCAGATCGTTCGATCCAACCACGATCACCTTCTGGCACATGTCGCGCGCGATCGGCAGACCAAAGCCCCCGCACACGACGTCACCCAGAAAGTCGAGCAGCACATAGTCGAAGCCCCACTCATGGAAGCCGAGTTTCTCCAACAGCTCGAAGCCGTGGATGATGCCGCGCCCACCGCACCCGCGCCCGACTTCAGGTCCCCCTAGCTCCATCGCAAATACGCCGTCGCGCTTGAAGCACACGTCGCTGATCGACACCTGGTCGCCGGCGAGCTTCTTCTTGGATGACGTCTCGATAATGGTCGGGCAGGCGCGCCCCCCAAAGAGCAGCGATGTCGTATCCGACTTTGGATCGCAGCCGATCAGCAAGACCTTCTTGCCCTGCTGCGCCATCATGTAGGACAGATTCGCAAGCGTGAAGCTTTTGCCGATGCCGCCCTTGCCGTAAATCGCGATCACTTGCGCCTGTTTCTTCACCGGACCGCTGTGGACCGGCTCGGCCGGCATCGCGGCCTCGGCCCGCAGGCGCTCATCGTAGGTGGCGGGCTTTGCAGAGGCGGCGGAAGTCTGGCTGATGGCGTTCATGAACGTGTTCTCCAGTCGAGGACCATTTTGAGGCAGCTCGGATCGGTGAAGGCGGTGCCATATGCGGACGGCGCAGCGCTTGCCGGTTGCCGGTGGCTGATGAGGCCGTCGAGCGACAGCCGCCCGTCTTGAATGAGGCCGAGGCATGCGCGCATATCGGAATCGCGGAATTCGGCGGAGATCCGGATCCGGGCTTCGCACATGAAGGCCGGCGCAAAATCGAAGCTCAGCGGCGTGTCGTAAAATCCGGCCAGTACAACCTCGCCGCCGGGCGACAGCCGCCCGATGAGCTCGCGCAAGATGCCGGAATCGCCGCTGACGTCGTAGATCGCGCGGTAGTCGCGCCGCGTGTCGCTCGATGGTTCGATCACGCGGTAGCCGCGAGCGCCACTCATCCTGCCGCAATTGTGCTCCCATACGACCGGCGCATCATGACCGAGCGCCAGCGCAGTCCGCGCCAGCAACCGCCCAAGAACTCCATGCCCGACAATGAGATCCGGCGCTGAGGCGCCTCGCGCTGAAATCGCATGCATCGCGGTTGCGGCCAACGCGAGCAGCGCCGCATCTTCCCCGAGTGCCTCGCCCACGGGCCAAACCCGGCTGCCGCCAACGACCACGCGCGACGACGTGCCCCCAAATAGCGCCCGCACACCGTCATAGCATTTGGCGCCCGGCACAAAGACCCGGTCACCCTCGCGCCGCCCGGATGTGGCGCCCGCCTGGGAAATCCGCCCGACCGACTCGTATCCAGGAACCAGCGGATAGCCCATGCCTGGGAACGATGGCATCCGGCCCGACCATAACAGCCGTTCTGTGCCTGTGCTGATGCCGCTCCACTCCATCTCCACGACCACATCGTCCTCAGTTGCCGGCGTGAGCAAAACCTGCTCGACGGCGATGGCGTGGGGGTCATGGATGACGACGGCGTTCGCGTGCATCTGAACCTTCGTGCTACCCCGGGGATGATTGCCGACGCGGCCGGCCGGCAGGGTTGGGGCACGAGGTGTAGTGTTATCATTACGGTTCAAAGTGTCAAGGCAAGATTACATTTTTGTGAAGTGTTTGTGCTAGCGCGCGGAATTTTCATGCAAATTTTGACGAGTCGTTTTCAGGCGAACATAGCCTCCGTCACTGGCTTTGCGCATTCCGGCACGTGCCGCGCGGCTGTAATCACCGGATCAAGAAGTCCATCCCTAAGGCAGCCAAGCCGGTTCGTCCGGGCGGCGGCCAGCTGCATCGCGCCGCCATGCGACGTGATTGTGCCGGCGTCGACGGCAGCAAAATCTGCACTTTTTGCGAGTTTCCAGAATCGGGCTCGTCATGGCGATCCTGTGTAGCCACAGGGAACATTTCCATCGCAGCCGAAGTCTTTGTCGCAATAGAAAAGCGCTATGTCGGAGACCCGATACCTCTTAAAACCGGGAAAAATTCTGGAAGTCTAAAACCAACTTCGGCTTCCTATGATTTGATCATCTTCTTCCACGTCTCCCAACACGCAGACTGCCGCTGTACAAACGGCCCAAAATATAGCCAATGTTCGCAACGCAAGATGACTGGCCTGCGCAAAGGTTATTAAGTGAAAAAACCAGTTGTTGTCTTTTGACGTTATAATCGACGTCGTCGTTCATGACTTAGTCGCCAGCGATGACATTGCGCCATCTGTGGCCATGCATTGGCGACCAAGAGCTCCATATGCTAGTTGTCGTCGTGCGGGATTGTCCTTGGTAAGGGAGAGGTCGAGAGTTCAATCCTCTCTCGCAGCACCAGGATTTCACAGGTAAATTTGGAATTTTTGGCGCGATCGTCTTGGTTCAGATTGCTCTGGCTGGCAGGGAGCACACACATTACGTGGTCGTTCATTCCCGATTGTTGAGACGCAACAGATTTCCGATGCTCGTACCTGGCCGTCCGGCACGGCCGGATGAAGCACAGCGCATGATTGCCGATGGATGCGTTCGGGATGTAATTTTCCCACGATCGCTGCGCCGATCAATTTATCGAGCGTGCCGGCCCCATGTGGTAGCGCCGACACTGCCCGAACAAGATCCGTCAGTCTTTCTGAAGTTGCCATCGACATCTGCGCCAATTCCCGAATGTTCACCTCGGGCCTTGGCACCTGTCGATACGATCGCGGGCGCCATTGCGATCGGCGATCAGGTTCGCCGGAGCAGAAACCGCAGCACGCGCATAACGACGCCATCGCGCGGAGCCAGCGGCGGTCGGGCTCCTGGTGGCCGGTCATAGACGGGACGCGGCGCGCGCCGGCTTCGTTTCAAGCTGCCGGTTCTTGCGGCGTCGAACTCGCCGCGCCGCTCGGGCGTTTTAAGATCGTCCCAGGCCTTTGTGACACGCGGGGCGAGAGCTGTACGCGCTGCCTTCCGGTCAAGATCGGGGTGGAGCCACCGAAGCAGCAAGGCCATGTTGCGGCGGAGCTCGCCGGCGCTCGCCGACGATGTGGCGCCGAGGACGCGATAGCTGTCGGAACCGGGTGCGAGCAAAATCTGTTCGATGAAGAACGTGCACGCCTGCTCGACTTCGGCGCGCGGCCGCCCGAGGCCTGAAACGGCAGACTCAATCGCGTCCTCTTCGCCGGCGGCTATTCGCAGGATCGCGAGGGCGTGCGGGGGCAGTGGCTCAGCGCGCAATGCGCGCGCGCGTGAAGGAATGTGCAGGAGTTCGATCGCCGCCTTGACCGCGATCTGGTCGGTGCCGGTCGACACCTCGCCCCAGATCAGGGAACCGGGTGATCCCGATTGGGGCTTTGGCGGAGTGGGAGCAGGCAATCGGTTCTCCCTTGTTAATACCGGGGGGGTAGCGCTGCGAGGTTAGCAAACACACCGCCGATCGGTACCACGTGCAGGAATGCTCCGTCGACCAGGATGCGCTGGCTGTTGAACTCTTTCACCATTTGTGGGCCGATGCGGTAGGTTTGCGCGGCCGGCAACTGGTTAGCTGCGACTGAGGCCGCGAACTTGTCGGCTTGGGCACCGGCGGGCGCAACCCGGAGTGGTTGTGCTTGTTTATCGGACGACGCGGCATCGTTTACTCCAGGCGTCGGCGAAGCCCTAGTAGGCGGGCAGCATACTGCTTGGTGCCACTATCTCAAGTTCATCGACGGGCCGATTATCGACATGTCATTTTGCTTCCAGCTCGCCGCCGCTAATTGCGGCTGGTAGCCGGACCGGTGCCACTGCTGAGCGACATCCACCAAGATGACGACCTGGACCATGTGCGAAAGACCCGAACCAAGCAAACCCATCAGTGCGGCACCCGTCCATCAGTTCTTCGCGGCGGGTTGGCCTGTCTTGGGTGCGGCCTTGGCCGCGCGCGGGGCGATCACGACCGGTTGGGCGGAAACCGGATGTTCCTCACTGGCACCCTTGGCGGCCGGCTCGGGTTCGGGTGCCGCTTCGGCGGGAACACGTTCGATCCGCAAGTCGGTGTACCAAACAGCTCCGCTCGCCATGCGCTCGGACGCCGTCCTAGCGTCGAATGATAACACGACGCGCTGGGAGCGGCAGCCTTTGCTGGGGACGGCAATTGGGAACTCGAAGTTCGTCAAATCCGCCGACGCCGCTGTTACCATCGTGCCGGCACCGATCTGACCTATGTCGCTGCCCTGACACCAGACGTGCCAGGCAAGGCCACGCCGCCCTATGAACTGGCTCTTGTATTTTCCCTTGAACACATAGGACCCCGGTCCCAGCATCGTTGATTGTTGGACGCCGTCGAAATTGATCCGGCCTTGCGAGAACTCGACCATCAACGCGTTCTGCTCTTCGGCTTGGGGCATTCGCACGATTTCGATGGTCACGCCGGCATTCTGCGGGATATCCCAATTGAATGGCTGGCCGTCGAGCTTATGATCGAACTTGCCATTGAACAGATAGCCAATGCTTTCCAATTGCGTGGGCGGAAGGAGATCGAGCCAGGCGTAGTAGGCAAGTTCGTATAGCTTCTTCTTCATCAGGAAACCGGTGTAGGCCGCTAGGTCCTGCATCAACGGCGGATTGGGGCTTTCGTTCAATGCTTTGAGAAGTGCCAGCGGCGAGCGCGGATTGGCGACGCTTGCGGGCAGCATCATCAGAAAGTCGTGCCGCCAACGCGGCTTGGTCACGAGCACCGCCTGCATTGCGACCGATGCCTCAGGCACTTCGCTCAACTGGGCCATAAGCGGCATCATCGGTTCGACAAGCTGAGGCTGGGATCGGAGAAGGATATCGGCGTGCTGTACGGCTTCAGCCCAATCCTTGTCGTCAAGGCTCTCGAGCAGCAGCCACGTCACCGCCCGCGTTTCCTGACGCGAGAGCTGCAGCGCGGACTGCATCAGCCCTTTTGCTTTCTGGCGATCACCGGAGCGATCCGAAAGTTCCCCGAGTATCCGGTAGGCGCGCGCACTGTAGGGGCTTGCGCGCAGTGCCCGCTCGGCGAGAGCTGCGATCTCGTCGCGCGCCGCCGGGTCGAGGGATGCGCCGCCGAGCAAGGGCCTTTGGCCATCAGCGGGTTCGGGCGTCGTCAGAATCGCCGCGCGTGTTCCGTCGGGCGCGAAATTCGGAACGATTGCGTCCTTGACCGCAGGCGTTGGGGAGGGCGGGTTCAAAAGCTGGTCGGCACGTTCGAGT
>Ga0075030_100005052_pt1 | contig 11904 bp, 9 predicted proteins | sample LitLauG_LLR_2012_FD_71393 | JGI IMG/M metagenome (GOLD analysis project Ga0075030, IMG submission 71393) | Freshwater sediment microbial communities from Pennsylvania, USA - Little Laurel Run_MetaG_LLR_2012 | ecosystem: Environmental > Aquatic > Freshwater > Creek > Sediment | place: USA...
GCGCCGGTAGGCTCGCCGCAGTGCCGCTCCTTACCCTGCGTTCCCCCACCTCCACCCGTGCGCGCCGCGGCATCAAGGCGCGCCGCCGCACCGAACTCGGCCTGATGGTGGCCGCGGCCGGAATCATCGTCGCCGCCTACGTCCTCATGATCCTGGGCAACACGTCCAAGGTGCCGCCGGACCTCGCCCCGCTGCTCGTCTCCATCCTGGCCCTGGGCGGGGTCACCCACCTCGCCAACCGCATCTTCGTGCCCGATGCCAACGCCGTGGTCATGCCCATCGTGTTCCTGCTGAACGGCCTGGGCTATGTGATGATCTCGCGGATCGACCTCGGCGTCGGCAAGCACTACGCACCGCTCCAGGCGGCGTGGACGGCTGCCGGCGTCGCCGCCTACGTGATCACCCTCTTCGTGATCCGCCGATCCCGTGACCTCGACCGGTACCGGTACCTCCTGCTCACCGGCGGCGTCGTCCTGCTCCTCCTTCCCCTCGTGCCCGGTCTCGGGGCGAACATCTACGGGGCCCGCCTGTGGATCCAGGTCGGGTCCTTCGAGTTCCAGCCGGTGGAGCTGGCCAAGATCCTGCTCTGCGTCTTCTTCGCCTCGTACTTTGCCGACAAGCGCGAGCTGCTCACGATCCCGACGGCCCGGTTCGGGAACCGGCTCGTCCTCGACCCACGGCCCCTGGTGCCGATCGTGCTGGCCTGGGCGTTCGCCATCCTGGTCATGAGCCTGGAGCACGACATCGGGTTCTCCGCCCTGCTGTTCACCCTGTTCATCGGCCTCCTGTGGGTGACGACGGGCCGCACGGGCTACCTGTTCCTGGGCCTCGTGCTCTTCGCCCTGGGCGCCTACATCACGTCGAAGTACTTCTCGCAGACCCACGTCCGGGTCGAGGACTGGCTGAACCCGTGGCGGCTCGCCAACGGCAGCGGCCGCCAGCTGGTGCAGTCCTGGTTCGCGCTCGGAAGTGGCGGTGTCGGGGGCACCGGGCTCGGCCTCGGGTCGGGGGCGTACCTGATCGCCAACTCCCGGACCGACTTCATCTTCGCCGTCATCGGCGAGGAGATGGGGCTGCTGGGGTCGACCATGGTGGTGGTGGCGTTCCTCCTGCTCGTCGGGGCCGGACTGCGCATCGCCCAGTCGGCTCGGTCCGAGTTCGCCAAGCTGGTGGCCACCGGTCTCACGCTGATCATCGGTTTCCAGGCGTTCTTCATCATCGGCGGGATCGTGCGACTGCTCCCCCTGACCGGCATCACGCTCCCCTTCGTGTCCTACGGCGGATCGGCCCTGATCGCCAACTACGTGCTCGTCGCACTGCTCATGCGGGTCTCGGACGAGGGATCGGCCGGCGTCGACGCCGCCGAGCAGGCGAAGTACGACGAGGACCTCGAACGACGGCGGCGGCTCCTCACCGGGAGCTGAGCGGGGACCGGGGCCGACACGGGTGACGGAGCTCGGCCGGTCGGGGCCTCAGGTGGCGCCGGGCCCGGACGGATGCTGTCCGCCGAGCAGGATCCGCCGCAGTTCCCGCAGTACGACGACCTCCGCCTCGTGCAGCACCGGACGGGCGTCTTCGGCCGGCTGCACCTCCCAGGGTCCACCGCCCCGCGCCCCCCGGCGGGCGGTCGGATCGTCCGACCCACCGGAGCCGCCCGGGCCGACCGGGCCCCTCGACGGGTGACTGCTCCCCCGACCTGCGCCTACGTGGATCCCGGGAGGGAGCACATCGGTCCCGAGGTGGCGGACCGCCGCCGACTGCAGGTCCCGGTCGAAGGCCCGGATCTCCCGGTCGAGGTGGTCCAGGAACGCGCCGCCGTCCACGACCAACAGCACCAACGGGTCGCCACGGACCAGATCGACCCGCAGCGCACCCTCCGAGGCCTCGTCGGCCGTCGCCATCGGCGCACCGTCGGCGGCCCCGACCACCGTCACCAGGACCACGTCCTCGAGCCCGACCCGCCAGGCCACGCCGCCCCGCGCGATCCACAGGGCGACATCGGTCAGTGCCACATAGGGCCGGTGCCGCCGCAGCGCAGCCGTCGGTGGGCACGGCACCCGCATGCCGCGCTCGTCGGCCGGAGCCCACGCCAGGAGTGACTCGACCGACGGGATGCCCAGTCGACGCCGGACCTTGCTCCCGCTCCAGGCCCGGTTCCGACCCCAGGCCCCGTTCGGATTCGTCACCATCTCCACACTCCGCACCACGCCCTTGTTCCGAGACGCCCGGTCGCCATCCGACCTCCATGGGAACAAACGGCTCACGTGCCGATCGGGTTACAGGGGCGCACGGGTGGCTCCTGTCCGCCCGCCGACGACCGGGCCGACGTACGGGGCCTCAGGCCCCGGGAGGCGCCACGTCGCCGTCCGTCTCGAGGAGCCGGGCGTCGATCAGGATCGGGACGCTGACCGGCTGCTGGAGGGCCACGGTCAGGGCGTCGCTCGGTCGACACGACAGCACCGAGCGCCCGGACCGACCCCGGAGGTCCAGCTCGGCGAAGTAGACGGCCCCCGTCCGACCCACCAGGCGGACCGCCACCACGTCGATGTCGAACGACTCGAGCACGTCGCTCATCAGCTCGTGGGTCAGGGGGCGGGGCGTCGGGATCCGCCGGAACGCGTGGGACAGCGCCACGGCGTCGGGCATGCCGATCGCGAAGGTGAGCTGGCGGCGCGGGGACTCCAGTTCACGGAGTACCACCGTCGGGTGCTGGCTGGGGAGGTCGAGGGTGACCGAGGCCACGAGTGCCATCCGGAACTCCGTGGCGTCGGGGTCCAGGGTGACGTGGTCCCACCCGGGTCCGGTGGCGTCGTCCCCCCGGCCGGGTCCCGGACCGGACGGATCACCCTCTGCCGGGTCGGCCTCGTCCGGTGCATCTCCGGCCGCCCCACCTTCGACGGCGGCGGTCGCCCCGCCCGCCGGGCCCCCCGGCTCGGGACCCGACTCCACGGCGGTGACCGATCCGGCCGCGCCGACGGCCTGGCCCCGGCGGTCGAACCCGGCGACGGGCACCTGCTCCGGGGCCGTCACCGGGTGCTCCGGTAGTGGACGCTCATGACGATGCCGATGGCGGCCATGAACCCGATCATGGCCGACCCGCCGTAGGAGAGGAACGGCAGGGGGATGCCGGCCACCGGCATGATCCCCATGTTCATGCCCACGTTCTCGAAGACCGAGAACACCAGCAGTGCGAACACGCCCGAGCACAGGAGCCTCCCGAACGAGTCCTTGGCCAGCTGGGCCACGCGGAGCACCCGCCAGGCCAGGATCCCGTAGAGGACGAGCAGCACCCCGGCCCCCACGAAGCCGAGCTGCTCCCCCACCGCGGAGAAGATGAAGTCCGTCTGCTGTTCGGGCACATAGGCCAGGTTGGTCTGCGCACCCTTGAAGAGCCCCTGCCCGAAGATGCCGCCGTGGGCGATGGCCGTCTTGGCCTGGCTGACGTTGTAGGTCACGGTGACGCTGGCGCTGTTGGGCGAGATGAAGCTGGTCAGACGCTGGATCTGGTAGTGCTTGACCAGGCCCAGGTTGAGAGCGACCAGGATCACCAGGACCGCACCTATTACCAGCATCAGCAGGAAGCGGCCCGGCATGCCGGCCACGGCCAGCATGACCAGGAGGATGACCGAGCACACGATGGCCGTTCCCAGGTCGGGCTGCTTGATGATCAACAGGATGGGGAACCCGGCCATGAGCACCATGCGCACCAGGTCCCGGAATTCGAGGCCTTCGGGTCGTCGGGCGCAGTAGGTGGCGATGGCGATGATGAGGACCAGCGTGGCGAACTCCGACGGCTGGAGCTGGAGCGGACCGAGGGAGAACCACCGCTGGGAGCCCAGCGCGTGGCTTCCCACCGGCGACAGGACCGCCAACAGCGCCACCACGATCCCCACGTACAGGATCGTGGCCAGCTGCTCCCACCGTCGGTAGTCGAACAGCGAGACCACCACCAGCACGGCCAGCGACAGGACGAAGAAGATCAGCTGGCGCTTCAGGTAGTAGCGGGGGTCCTCGCCGGCCAGGGCCAGCTTGCCCTTGGTGGCCGAGTAGATCATCACGATCCCGGTCAGCGCGAGGACCAGCGTGGTGACCAGCAGGATCGGGTCGATCCGGGCGGACACGTGCCGCGAGCGTGTGGCGAGGGTGTCGGTGGCGTAGGTCACAAGGGGGCTCCGGACAGACAGGCTACCCGCCTGTCCGGACCGGCCCCGGGCGGCGGTCGGGCGGCGATCGCCGGGCGCACGACGGCCTCAGCGGTCGCCGCTCCCGTCCACGGCCCCCCACATGGCGTCCACCGGTGCCTCCCTGCCGGTCCAGCGTTCGATCTGCAGGGCCGCCTGGTGGACGAGCATCCCGAGGCCGTTGAGTGTCGTGGCACCGCGATCGCCCGCTGCGGCCAGCCACCGGGTGACCGGCGGGTGGTACACCAGGTCGACCACCACCTGGCCCGGACCGAGCAGCTCCGGGGGCACCGGCCAGGTGGCCGCACCGGCGACGTCGTCCATGCCGGCCGGGGTGGCGTTGACCACCAGGTCCGCCCCACGGGCGTCCTCCGCCGTTCCCATCCGTCCGGCCGGTCCGGCCAGCGCCGCCGCCACCGCCGCCCGCTCGGGGGTGCGGTTGACCACCGCCACCTCGGCCGCACCGGCGTCGCCCAGGGCCGCCACCACGGCCCGGGCCGCACCTCCCGCGCCCACCACCACGCACCGTCGTCCCCGGGGCACGAACCGACCGCCCCGGGCGAGTGCCGCCACGAGCCCGGCGCCGTCGGTGTTGTCCCCCAACCACAGCCCGTGCTCGTCGGCGACGCAGTTCACGGCTCCCAGCCGCTCGGCCTCCGGCGTGCGCACGGCCACCGCCACGGCCACGTCCTCCTTGTGGGGCATGGTCACCGAGAGGCCCCGGATCCCGAGGTCCCGGGCCCCGGCCAGGGCCGCCGCCGCCCGGCCGGGCCGGACCGTGAAGGCGAGCGACACCCAGTCGAGCCCGAGGTGGGCGAACGCCGTGTTGTGGAGCAGCGGGGACAGCGAGTGGGCCACGGGGAACCCCATGACCCCGACCACGCTGGTGGAGGCCGACAGGTCGACCGGCAGGACGACGCCGTGGCCGTCGTCCCCGGTGCCCAGCGGTGCCATGCCCCAGTATCCCGTGCTCAGCCGAGTCCGCGCTGGACCGCCAGGGCCTCGTTGGCCTGCTGGCCGGCGTAGGTGTCGGAGAAGGCCTCGGTGCCGTCCTGGGCCACGACGACGAAGTAGAGCCACGCCCCGGCCGGCGGATGCAGGGCCGCGTCCAGCGCCGCCTCCGACGGGAAGCACGTCGGCGTGGGGGGCAGTCCCTTGTCGAGGTAGGTGTTGTACGGGCTCACCGTCCTCAGATCCGCTCCGGTGACCGCCCCACCGTCCCGGCCCAGGGCGTACAGGACCGTCGAGTCCATCTGCAGCGCCATGTTGCGCTCCAGGCGGTTGTAGACGACCCGGGACACCGGGCCCATGTTCTTGGTGAGCACGCCCTCCTTCTCCACGATGGAGGCCACCGTGATCACCTGGTACGGGGTGTAGCCGAGGGCCTGGGCCCCCGCCGCCAGTCCGATCCGGGCCGCGGTGGCGTCGAACCGGTCCACCATCTTCTGCAGGATCTGCCGGTCGGTCTCACCGGGCGGGACGATGTAGGTCCCCGGTGCCAGCAGTCCTTCCAGACTGGTCACCCCGTCCGGCTGCCACGGCGAGCGCACGGAGCCGTCGGTGGCCGCCCTGTCGAAGCTCTGGGCGTAGTGCCCCGGGAGCTGACCCACCCGGGTGGCCAGCTCCGACACGGTGAAGCCGGGTGGCACCAGCAGCGGAAACACGTTGGGTCCGGCCGCCAGCACCGACTGCACCTGCCCGAACGACGAATTCATCCGGAACGCGTAGGGTCCGGAGCGGATCCCCGGGAGGCTGTTGAACTGCGACCAGATCCGGAAGGCGAGTGCGCTGGAGATCACGCCCTTCGACGCCAGCAGGGTCCCGGCGGCATTCTCCCCCGAGCCGACCGGGATGGTGACCACGACCTGGGCGCCCTGGGAACCCGACGGGTCGGCCTCACTGCTCACCCAGTAGTAGCCGGCCACGAGGACCAGGATCCCCACCGCGATGACCGCCACGGCGGCCAGCCGCCACGGGTGCCGGGCCCGCCCGTGGCGGGCCGACGCCCGACGGGGGTCCACCGTCCGGGGCGCCTCCGACCGGTCGTAGGGGACGGCGTCGTCCACGGGCCCCACGGAATCCCCGTACGGCACGGCACCGTCGGAGGGGGTGCCCCCGGTCGGGGTGGGGTCGACAGGTCCGCTCAACGGGACGCCCGTCGTCCGTCCAGCCATGCCATCAGCATCACGGCGGCGGCGGTCTGGTCGACCACGGCCCGCTGGTTGCGTCCCTTGGTGCCGCCCGCGGACAGCGCCTGGTGGGCCGAGACCGTGGTGAGGCGTTCGTCGAACAGCTCCACCTGGATCCCGAGGGGCCCGAGGAGCGTGCCGAGCGCGTCGGCCTCGGCCTCGGCGGCCACGGCGGCGGGCCCGCGGGTGCCGTCGAGCGAGAGGGGGTGGCCGACCACGACGACCACGGCCTCCTCCTCGACGGCCAGGGCGACCAGCGCCCTGCGGTCCCGCTCGTGGTCACCGGAGCGGACGATGGTGCCCCGCGGCGTGGCCAGCGTGCCGGCCGAGTCGCTCACCGCGATCCCGATGCGCCGGGTCCCCAGATCGATGCCCACCGCCCGTCCGGGACGACCCGGGTCGCCCTCAGGCACCCGACGTCAGCCGGCGGGCCTCGTCGAGCGCCGCGTCGATGCCCGACGGGTTCTTGCCCCCGGCCACCGCCGCCTCGGGTGATCCCCCACCGCCGCCGCCCAGCAGCGGCGCGATCTGCTTGACCAGGTCACCGGCGTGGAGCCGGTTGCCCCGGTCCCCGTTCGCTCCGGTGGGCTCGGCGACCACGGCCACCGACGCCTTCACACCGTCCGGACTGCCGCCGAGCACCACCACACGCAGGTCACCCTGGGACCGGACCGCCTGGGCCAGGTCGCGCAGCTGGTCCGGGGTGAGCCCGTCCCGGCGGGCCACGACGGCACCGTCCACGGCGTCGCCGGCCAGTGCACCGGCCCCGGCGCGTAGCTCCCTGGCCTGGGCCTGCTCGAGTCCCTTTTCCGCCGCCCGCTGACGCTCCAGCAGGCGCTCGATGGCCTCGCCCACGTGCTCCGGCTCTGTCCGCAGCAGCGCCGCCGCCTCGGCCAACAGGTGCTCCCTGGCCGCCATGCGGTCGAGCGCTCCGGTGCCGGTGACGGCCTCGATCCGCCGGGTGTTGGAGCCGATGGACGCCTCGGACACCACCGTGATCGGACCGATCATGCCCAGCGCCCCGACATGGGTGCCGCCGCACAGCTCCACCGAGTGGGGGCCGGCCCGCACGACGCGCACCCGCTCGCCGTACTTGTCGCCGAAGAAGGCGAGGGCGCCCATGGACTCCGCCTCGGCCTTCGAGGTCTCCTCCACGGTGACCGCCGCATCGGACAGCACGTCGGCGTTGGCCATGGCCGTCACCGCAGCGAGCTCCTCGGGGGCGACGGCGGCATGGTGGCTGAAGTCGAACCGCAGCCGGTCCGGCGCGACCAGCGAGCCCTGCTGGCGGACCTGGTCCCCGAGCACGCTGCGCAGGGCCGCGTGCAGCAGGTGGGTGCCGGTGTGGTTCCGGCGCAGCGCGTCACGGCGGGGGCCGTCGATCGTGGCCAGCGCGTCCTGGCCGGCGAAGAGCTCGCCGGTGACGGTCGCCCGGTGCGACGTCAGGCCGGGCAGGGCCGACACCGTGTCGTACACGAGTGCGGTCCCGGTCTCGGTCACGATGGTGCCGATGTCCCCCTGCTGACCACCCGACTCCGCGTAGAAGGGCGTCCGGTCGAGGAAGACCTCCACCTGGCCGGTGCGCTCGGGGTCGTTGTCGACCAGCACGGCCACGACCCGGGCCGGAGCCGAGTAGCCGTCCGGCGACTGCCCGACGAACGTGGTCCGTCCCTCGTTGTCCAGGACCGATCGGTAGGCCTCGTCCCCGGCCGTGGCCCGGCCGGCACGCGCCGCCGCCCGTGCCTGGGCCCGCTGCCCCTCCATGGCCTCCTCGAAGCCGGCCAGGTCGACGGTGGACCCGGCCTCCTCGGCGATCTCCACCGTCAGCTCGACGGGGAACCCGTACGTGTCGTGGAGACGGAAGGCGACCTCACCGGGGACCCCGGCACCGCCCGACGCCAGGACCTCCTCGAGGATGGCGGATCCGGTGGCCAGGGTGCGCAGGAAGCCTTCTTCCTCGCGGGCCACCACGTCGGCCACCAGGCGGTGCTGTTCGGCCAGGCCGGGATGGGCGGCACCCAGCATGCCGACCGCGGTGTCCACCAGGCGCACGGCGCAGGGCTCGGACACACCGAGCTGGCGGGCACGGCGCACGGCGCGTCGGATGATGCGGCGCAGGACGTAGCCCCGGCCCTCGTTGGAGGGCAGGACGCCGTCGGCCACCAGCATGGCCATGGCGCGACCGTGGTCGGCCATGATCCGCAGGCCGACATCGGCCCGCTCGTCGGTGCCGTACGTCGCGCCGGTGATCGACTGCGCCGTCTCCAGCATGGGGAGGAAGAGGTCGGTGTCGTACAGCGAGTCCACACCCTGCAGCACGGGCAGGATCCGCTCGAGCCCGGCACCGGTGTCGATGCTCGGCCGGGGAAGCGGCTCGGTGGAACCGTCCACGCCCCGGTTGTACTGCATGAAGACGAGGTTCCAGATCTCGATGAAGCGTTCGGACCCGCCGAAGGCCGGGCCACCGTCCCCGCCGTAGGCCGGTCCCTTGTCGATGAAGATCTCGGAGCTGGGCCCGCAGGGACCAGTGTCGCCCATCTTCCAGAAGTTGTCCTCGCCCAGCCGCTGGATGCGCTCGGGACGGACCCCGACGCCGTCACGCCAGAGTGCCTCGGCCTCGTCGTCGGTCTCGTACACCGTGACCCACAGGCGCTCCGGGTCGATGCCGAGGACCTCGGTGACCAGCTCCCAGGCGAAGGGGATGGCCTCCGACTTGAAGTAGTCGCCGAAACTGAAGTTGCCCAGCATCTCGAAGAAGGTGCAGTGGCGGAGCGTCGTGCCGACGATGTCGATGTCGACGGTGCGGAAGCACTTCTGGACCGAGGTGGCACGCTTCCACGGAGGCACCTCGTCGCCCAGGAAGAACGGCTTGAACGGCACCATGCCGGCGATGGTGAACAGCACGGAGGGATCGTGCGGGATGAGGCTGGCGGAGGGTACGGCCGTGTGCCCGCGCTCGACGAAGAAGCGGGTGAAGGCTGCTCGGAGGTGATCGGCGTCGGGCGCCGTGCCGGAGGTCACGACGGGAAATCCTACTTGCCCAGGTGGGAGGCGGATCTGCGGGCCGGACGACGACCCCTGCCACGCGCCACGTGCGCGGCCCGTCCCGGTGCGACGGTCGGGTCACCGGCCGACGGCGTCCGAGTCCCGTCCACCCCCGGGCTCCGATCGACCTCGACGGCTCCGTCCGGCGTGGCGAGGGCGCCGCTGGCGGCGAGGTCGGCCCACAGCTCCTCTTCGCGGCGCTGCATGGTCGACCGCCCGGTGGCCAGCGCCTCGCGTACCCGACCCCCGGTGGAGCGGGCCGCACGTCGGGCCGAGCGGCCGACCTCGGTGACCAGGGCATCGGGCTGCATGCGGGCGGAGGCCGCCTCGAGGGTGCGCCGCACCTGACGCTCGGCGTACAGCGACGACACCGCTCCGGCCACGGCACCGGTCACGAGCCACACGGTTCGACGGGCCACCGTCACCGGCTCCTGTCGCGGGATGCACCCACCGCCTTGTCGTCCGGAGCGGTGCCGACCAGCCGGCGCATGCCGCTTGCCGCACCCGATCGGACGGCGAGCACCTTGACCACGGGGTTGGCGAAGGCACGGTAGGCGAGCCGTGACGCCGAGTCGACCGTGGCGTGCACGGACTCGGTGGAGTCGAGCACGGCCCCGACCCGCTCCATCTCGGTGGCGGCCTGGTCGACCACCCGGTGGGCATCGGCCACCAGCGGAACCGTCTGCCGCTTCAATTCGTCGGCCAGGGACCCGATCCGTGTCACCTCGCGCCGCAGCGAGGTGATGGCGACGAGGAGGCCCGCGACGCACACGACGCACGCCACGGCGGCCACCAGGACAGCGATCTCTGCAGCGGACATGATCGGGTCAGTGTAGATCGCCCGGCACCACGGCACGGGGGTCGGTCGGTCCGGTCACGTCCCGGACATCCCGGTGACCGGACTGTTGAGCGTGAGGTTGCCGGTCGAGCCGAGGAACGGAGCCGACCCGAACGCGAAGATCCCACCGTCCGAGGCGACCAGCCAGTATCCCGCGCCGGTCAGGTCGACCGACATGCCCACGATGGGCCTGTTCAGGGACAGGCCACCGGTGGAGCCGAAGAACCCGGCGTCGCCGAAGGCGAAGATGCCGCCGTCGGAGGCGACCAGCCAGTAGCCGCCTCCGTCGGTGGTCGCCGCCATGCCCACGATGGGCCTGTTCAGGGACAGGCCACCGGTGGAGCCGGAGAACCGGGCGTCGCCGAAGGCGAAGATGCCGCCGTCGGAGGCGACCAGCCAGTAGCCGCCTCCGTCGGGGGTCGCCGCCATGCCCACGATGGGCCTGTTCAGGGTCATGCCCCCGGTGGAGCCGGAGAACCGGGCGTCGCCGAAGGCGAAGATGCCGCCGTCGGAGGCGACCAGCCAGTAGCCCTGGTCGTCCACGGTCGGGGCCATGCCGACGACCGGCTTGTTCAGGCGGAGGTTCCCGGTGGAGCCGAAGAACCCGGCACCGCCGAATGCGAATTCACCACCGTCGGAGGCGACCATCCAGTAGCCGGGCACGGCGTAGGTGTAGCGGTCGGCCGCCGTCCGGGTGCTGGTGCCCTCGGATCCGCGGACGACGACGTCGACCGTTCCCGCCGCGTTGGCCGGCACGGTGGCGGAAATCGACTCCGTCGAGTTGACCTGGAATACGGCCGGTGTCCCGCCGAACGTGACCGAGTCCACGCCGATGAAGCGGGACCCGGTGAGCACGACCTGGCCGCCCCCGGCGACCGGCCCCTTCGCCGGACTCACCCGGTTCACGACCGGCGCCAGGTAGGTGTACGTGGACGCCGGGGTGGCCGGACTGGTCCCGGCGGCCGGTTGGGTCGAGTTGGTGACGGCGACGGTGGCGGGGCCCGGAGTGCCCGCCGGGGCGGTGACGGTGACGGTCGAGGAGGTGGTCGGCCCCACGATGGCCGCAGGCACACCGTTGAACGTCACGCTCGGATGGGAGCCGAAACCCGATCCGGTGACCACCACGGCGGTCCCGCCCACGGCCGGCCCCGCCCCCGGTGACAGGCCGGTCACCGTCGGACAGCCCGAGGCCGACCCGGACAGGAGGGTGGCCAAGGCCGGGCCGTTCGGGCTCCCCCACCCGGTGGCCAGGTCGTATCCGGGCCCGGCGGAGAAGTGCGTCGTGGACAGGGGCAGATAGGGATAACCGACGTACAAGTTGGAGCCCGACGTCACGTCGTGGAACGCCGACGCCGCGCCCGACGAGTAGATGGCCGGGAGCAGGTTGGACGGTGCGGCGCACCCCTGTTCCGCATCGGCCACCAGTGCGGCCCACAGCGGGGCCGACATGCTCGTCCCACCCTCCACCGTCCATCCTCCCCGGTAGAACACCAGGTCGCCGTGGCCCTGGTCGGCCGTGGCCGACACGTCCGGCACCTCCCGGCACTGGTGGGTCCCGGCGGTCCCCGGGGGGCTTGCGCAGTGGTACGACGTGGCCGCCGACTGCGCGCCCGGGACCTGTTGCCACGCCGCCGCCTCGAAGGTGCCCGAG
>Ga0075030_100005053_pt1 | contig 11904 bp, 10 predicted proteins | sample LitLauG_LLR_2012_FD_71393 | JGI IMG/M metagenome (GOLD analysis project Ga0075030, IMG submission 71393) | Freshwater sediment microbial communities from Pennsylvania, USA - Little Laurel Run_MetaG_LLR_2012 | ecosystem: Environmental > Aquatic > Freshwater > Creek > Sediment | place: USA...
CGAGTTCGCGCGGAGTTCTTTGGGACTTGCGCGGCGACCGCCGGAGTCGGCACGGGAGGGAGTCTCTCCCCCGCCCCCGCCTTTCCAAGCCTCGGAGCGTTCCTACTATGTTCCTACTAGTTTGGGAGATCATTGGTGGCCAAGGGCGCGTCAATACCCCGCGCCAATGCTAGCTCCCCGGGCCGCTTCTGTCCGTTCCGCCAGCCGTTCCGCCAGATTTTCGGGGTCGGGGGGAGGCCGAGCAGCTGCCCGGACATTGGCCGTATACAATTCGAATTTACGAAATATACGGCCAAATGGAATACATCCCGCTTCCTGACAATGTGACCCGTCAGGCGATCGACGCGACCACGGTCTTCAACGAGTTCACCCGGGTCCGCGACGCCGCACGTTCCTATGCCGGCGGCATGTACTGGAAGCGACAGGGCGAATACGAATACCTGGTCAAGACCAGCCCCGATAACCGCCAGCGCCGGATCGGCCCGCGTTCAGCTGAGACGGAGAAAACCTACCAGGAGTTCAATGCCCGCAAGGTCGAGATCGAAGCGCGGCTGAAGTCGCTGCGCGCTGCGCTCACCGATGCCGAGCGGTTGAACAAGGCGTTGAAGGTCGGCCGCGTGCCTGCCGCCGTAATCTCGGTGCTGCAGGCGATCGATGAGGCGGGGCTGGGGCCGCACTTTGCCGTCGTCGGCACCCATGCGCTGTACGCCTACGAAACGGCCGCCGGGGTGCGGATCGTGCCGGAGGCGCTGGCCACGCAGGACGTCGACCTGCTGTGGGATGCGCGCCGGCGCGTGCAGTTTGTCACGGACCTAGGCCGAACCCAGACCTCGGTGCTGGGCGTGCTGCGCCGGGCCGATGCGACTTTCGAGCGCAAGTCGGGGCACCCGGAGACGGCCATCAACGCCAAGGGCTTCGAAGTCGACTTCCTGAGGCGCCAGCCCGAAGGCGAGGACCCGCACCCGTTCCGGTTCTCGGATGATGAAGCCGACCTGTGGCCGATCCAGGCGGTGCGGGCGACGGTACTCACTAGCGCATTGCGCTTCGATCAGCCGGTGATCGGGGCGACTGGCCGCATGGCGCTGATGCGGACGATCGCGCCGGCCGCGTTCGTCGAATTCAAGCGCTGGATGGCCAAGGCGGCGCCGAAGCGTGAGCAAGCCAAGCGCCGACGCGATGCGCGCCAGGCGCAGATCGTGCAGTCGCTGATCGATGAAGGCCTGCTGGTGGGGGCGCCGCATTAGCGGGCGGCTATCAATTCGAAGGTGGCGATGACAATGAAGATCGAAGGCAGCTGCACCAGAAGGCGAGACGGCAAGGGTGTAGCTACAGCGCCAAGTACAGCGGTTCCGGCGGCGAAGTGGTATGGGATATGTTGGGCGGTCCAGTCCGCAGGTTGGCGGACGCATGGCGGGGCTGCACGTCCAGGCGCAGCGGAACATAGATCCAAGCGGCCCTTCGCGGACCGCCTATCCGTCGAACCGCTTGGCTGCGCCGCCGTACACTTGATGGGTTGCCGGAAAGCGGACGCCAATTTACGCCGCAACCGGCCAGGAGCCGTCAGTCGAACTGCGCGTGGATAGAAGCGGACGTGCGAAATTTGGGTTTCGCGATGCCAGAATCCCCCTCTCCCGCTGGCGCGGGAGAGGGAGTTTTCCGCGCCTGAATTTCTCCGGAGGTCAGCTACTTCAGGCCGCGACTATCGGGAATGGGTCGATCACGGCCAATCGCGCCGAGTAGTTAGACGCCCGAAAGCGGTCAGCAGACTTCAGCGCGCCCCGCTGGGGAAGATGACCCTGGGCGATCTGTTCGCAGTCGCGGCGGGCGCGGTCACCTGACCCGCTTGATGGTCCCGCCAGGCGAGGGGCGCCATGAGCGATGCGTATGACGTACTGACCTACCTCAAGCGGCAGCACCAGATGAACGGCAGCAAGTGTCATCCGGAAGCCGATATTGCCCTGCATGGAAGACTCGACCCAAGCCGGGTCGCCCATGGACTGACGGAATTAAGCAAACAAGGCTTTGTACAGCTGAGCTCTGCTGGTACTTGGTGCCTTACAGATGCCGGGTTGATGATGATCTCCGATGAAAGCCGCCCATACGCAGGCGGCTAGGTTTCGGGCAGGCCATCGCAGCATGTACAGGCGTCGAATGCTCTGTGCCTTCACTCCGTACCAGCCGACCACGTCAGCTCGCGCGCGGGGCTGCTACACCTGCCCACCCATCAGCAGACTTGGCATTGCGGCGGGGCTCGCGGCCCTCATGCTGCTGGTCGCCGGACGGGCAGCGGCCGCCGACAATTCTTCCTTCACGACCCAGTCGGTGCCGGCGTCCATGCGCGCCGGGACCAGTGTGTCGGTGTCCCTGACTTTTAGGAACACGGGCACAACACCTTGGACGGTCTCGGGCGGCTACGTGCTCGACTCTCCGGATCCGGACAGGAGCGGGACCTGGCAGGTGTCTTCCGTTGCCCTTCCATCGACGGTGGAGGCCGGTTCAAGCGTGACATTCAACTTTAACGTAAGAGCTCCGAGTACGCCGGGAACCTACCAGTTCCAGTGGCGGATGGAGCATGGAACGACGCTTTTCGGAGCCACTTCGACCAATGTACCGGTGAAGGTCGTCGCGCCATGAAGCAAGTATCGGCAAATCTTCCTTGGCCGCCAGACTGGACCGGCTTCCGCCTCCTGCTATTTGATCCCCATCCGGCAGCATCAGATCGCAGGCCAGGCAGACCTCCTGCAGGCCGCAGATCGAGCAGTGTGTCGAGATCCCGAGGACGTTTGCGGGCACCACATATCGCACCAGAGTCTGAGGTCTCTGTGCGCTTCCAAGGGCTTGTCTCGTTGCTTTCGATACCACCGTCACCCCCGATACTTCGCCACCATTCTCCCCTTTTGCCAGTGCCAAGCAGCGCGACCTACTGACGCTGATTTCAGCCACGAGTGCGTGGACATCGCCGCCTGACTGTGACATCCGATCGATCCATCCCGCTATCAGTCGGCCTGAAACATTCTTCGATGTTTCGGTGGGCGTTGCGACATGAGTGCGAAAACTGGTACCGTAAGTAGTTCGTAAACGCTTCTCATGTGTTGAGCGAGTGCACAGTCCCTCGATGCGCCGCCTGCTATTTGCGCTGCTGTTTCCGCTGCTGCTGATCGCGCAGCAAGGGGCGTTCGTCCACAGCCTGGCACACCTCCCAGGCAGCGCCAGCACGTCCAAGTCGCAGGATGATCGCCATGCGCCGAGCGACCAGTACTGCGAGAAGTGCTTCACCTTCGCCCACATTGGTGCGGCGGCCGGCCTGCCGGCCGCGTTGGCCGCCGTGTCGGACGGCACGTTCGAGGCGATCGGCTTCCGCTTGCCGATCGCGCCGCTACCGCAGGTTCAATCCCCCCGCAGCCGCGGGCCACCGTCTCTCCTCTGATCGCAGGCCGTCTGCCAGTCCGGCGTGTCCGCTTCGGTGGGATGCGCCGGCCCGCGGTTTTCGTTTGGAGGGGAGTTCGAAATGTCTCGATGCGCAGCATGCGTTGCATTGGGGGCGACGGCCGCCGTTGTGGCGGCGATGGCCTGCCTCTTGCCGCTATCGGCCCGCGCGGCCGGTGCCGATCCCACGTCCCAGAGCGATTCGCCTGGGGCCGCAACCTCGTCCGCAACGGATCAGGCGGCGCCCATGGCGGCGGCCGACGCCGGGCCGATCCAGCAGATCGAGGTCGTCGAAAAGGTGAAGCACCTGAACGAGGAGCGCACCGGGATCCAGACCCAGACCGGGGCCTCGGTCTACACGATCGATGAGTCGGCAATCAAGGCGGTCCCGGGCGGCGACAACACGCTGTTGAACCAGGTGATCCTGCAGGCGCCCGAAGTGGCTCAGGACTCGTTCGGACAGTTCCACATCCGCGGCGAGCACAACGGCCTGCAGTACCGGGTGAACGGAATCATCCTGCCGGAGGGGATCAGCGTGTTCGGCCAATCGCTCGATCCGCGCCTGATCTCCTCGATGAGCCTGATCACCGGGGCGCTGCCCGCCGAATACGGATTGCGCACGGCCGGCATCATCGACATCACCACCAAGAACGGCGCGCTCGCCCCCGGCGGATCGATCTCGATGTACGGTGGCAGCCACGGCACCTTGGAGCCGAGCTTCAATTACGCGGGATCCTCTGGCTCCTTCAACTACTTCGTGGTCGGCGACTACCTGCAAAACGGCCTGGGCATCGAATCGCCGGACGGCCGCTCCAACCCGATCCATGACGACACCAAGCAGTACCACGGATTCGCGTACCTCGAAGACGTGGTGGACGCGGACAACCGTATCGCGCTGACGGCCGGCACTGCGTCCGGATCGTTTCAGATCCCGAATCAGGCCAATCTGCCGGTGCCGTCATTGGCGATCTGCTCCGGGCCAACCGGGCCGGCCCCGTGCCCGTTGAACGTGAACGGCCAGACGTCCTATCCGAGCCAGAACCTGAACGAGAACCAGAGGGAGATCACCCAGTTCGGAATCCTGAGCTGGCAACACTCGGACGGGCCGCTGGACACGCACACGGCCCTGATCAGCCGCTACTCGAGCCTGACCTTCCAGCCCGATGCGCTCGGCGACCTGCTGTTCAACGGCATTTCGCAGCAGGCCTACAAGCGCAATACGGCGTTCGCGCTGCAATCGGACGGTGCGTACAAGCTAAGCAGCGCGCACACGATCAGGGCGGGCCTTTACCTGCAGGATGACCGCTCGATCAGCGACACGAGCTCGCTGGTGCTGCCGATCGACCCGACAACGGGCATGCAGACCAGCACCACGCCCTTCACCGTTGTCGACAACAGCGCCAAGACCGAGCGGATCGAGAGCGTCTATCTGCAGGACGAATACCGGCTGCTGCCGGACCTGACCGTCAATTACGGCGGCCGCTTCGACCATCTCACCGCCTTCACCAGCGGAGCCCAGTTCAGCCCTCGCCTGAACGTGGTCTGGCAGGCGCTGCCGGACACGACGGTGCACGGCGGCTACTCGCGCTACTTCTCGCCGCCGCCGTTCGAGCTGGTCGGATCCGAGACCGTCTCCAAGTTCGCCGGGACCTCGGCGGCGCCCGCGGTCACCCAGGCGGATACCCCGAAGGCCGAGCGAGCGAACTATTTCGACCTCGGGGTCCTGCAGAAGCTGACGAGCGCTTTTTCGGCCGGCGTCGACGCCTATCTGAAGCTGTCGCACGACCTGATCGACGAAGGACAGTTCGGTGCGCCGATCATCCTGACGCCGTTCAACTATCGCGACGGCCGGCAGTACGGGGTCGAACTGACGACGAATTACGCCGGCCAGGACCTGTCGGCGTATGCGAACCTCGCTTTCCAGGGGGCGAAGGGCAAAGATATCGAGTCGGCGCAGTTCAACTTCTCGCCGGACGACCTGAACTACATCGCCACGCATTACATCGACCTGGACCACGAGCAACGCGTCACGGGTTCCGCCGGCGCATCCTATCTCTGGGAGGGCACCCGCTTCAGCACGGATCTGCTGTTCGCCTCCGGCCTGCGGGCGAGCCTGACGTTGCCTGACGGATCCGTCATTCCGAACGGCACGCATCTGCCGTACTACACGCAGGTCAACGCCGGCGTCAGCCACGTGTTCCACCTGACCGGTGCCGGGACGCTGACCGCGCGTGCCGATGTGATCAACCTGTTCGATCGCGAGTACCAGATCCGCAACGGCACGGGCGTCGGGGTCGGCGCGCCGCAGTACGGGCCGCGTCGGGGCTATTTCTTCGGGCTCTCGAAGTCGATCTGAGTTAGCGGCCACCGACCCGACCTGATCGTGCATCAGGCACGCCATCGGTCGCCCTGAAGGGGAGTAGCGCTTTGATACTATACCCCCCTACGGTATTGGAAAGGGCGGCGAACGGATGGGTCACACGGTTCGGGAAAAAGCCAAGCTTCTGGGCCGCGTGCGTCGCATACGCGGCCAGGTCGAGGCATTGGAACGTGCGCTCGAGGTGGAGCGGGGCTGCACAGAAGTCCTTCACCAGATCGCCGCGGTGCGCGGGGCGATGAACGGCCTGATGGTCGAGGTCATCGAGGACCACATTTCAACCCATATCGCGGACCCAGACATCGGGAGCAATGCGGAGCGCAGGAAAGGCGCCGATGAGCTGATCGACGTGATCCGCGCGTATCTCAAATAGCTGAGAGCTGAGCGGTTCGGAATGAACACGGAACAGGAGCATTCGGCTGCGCCCAGACTGCCCGACCAAGCAGTTACGCGGAGCGCAGCCCCGGAGGCGCCGAGACCAACATCTGACGGGATAGTGGGCCCCGGCAACTGCGACCCCAGCAATCGCGAGCATGCTGCCGAGTGGCTGGAGATCGTCCGCATCACTTTCGTTGCGATTGCGGCAGCGGCCGTGTGGTTCCGATTGTGGGAGCCGTTTTCCGGCATAAGCGTCGTCGGCGTTGTCGGCCTTGTGATCGCCGGCTGGCCGATCTTCAAGGAAGCGATCGAGAACCTGTTCGCCAGGCGAATGACGATGGAGCTGTCGATGTCCATCGCCATCATCGCGGCCGCAGCGATTTCCGAATTCTTCACCGCGTTGGTCATCACCTTGTTCGTGCTGGTCGCGGAAGTGCTGGAGGATTTGACGGTATCCAGGGGTCGCCGGTCGATCCGGGATCTGCTGGATTTCCTGCCGCACACGGTTCTGGTCCGCCGTGCCGGGGCAGTCTGCGAACTGGACGCCGGCACGCTGGCCGTCGGCGACGCCGTACTCGTGAATCCGGGAGGGCGGATTCCAGTCGATGGCACAGTGATTGCCGGTCACTCGTTCGTCGATCAGGCACGCATAACCGGCGAATCGATGCCGTTGGAGAAGTCGGTTGGTGCCGGCGTTTTCGCCGGCTCGATCAACCAGTCCGGTGCGCTGGAAGTCCGCGCCGAGCGCATCGGCCGGGACACCAGCTACGGGAAGATCATCGAGGCGGTGGAACAGGCCGAGCGCTCGCGAGCTCCCGTGCAGCGTCTTGCCGACCGCCTGGCCGGCTACCTGGTCTACTTCGCGCTGGGCGCGGCCGCCTTGACCTACCTGGTCACCCGCGATATTCGCTCGACGATCTCGGTGATCATCGTGGCCGGAGCATGCGGGATTGCGGCGGGAACGCCTCTCGCCATTCTGGGAGCCATCGGCCGCGCCGCGCGCGCCGGCGCCATCGTGAAGGGCGGGCTGTTCCTCGAGCAACTCGGACGGATCGATACCGTTGTCTTCGACAAGACGGGGACCCTCACCTATGGAACACCGGAAGTTCGTACGTTGATTTGCCTTGGCGGCGTGGATCGCACGGTGTTGCTAGAGGCGGCCGCATCGGCTGAGTCGCGCTCGGAGCACCCGCTGGGCAAGACCATCATCGCTTACGCTCGAGGGCTGGGACCCCCGTTGAAAGAACCCGAGCGGTTCGGGTACAAACCGGGTCGCGGCATCGACGCCACCGTGGACGGCGATCAGGTCCTTGTCGGCAATCTGGCGTTGATGCGCGACCACGGGATCGCGGTGCCACCCCATTTGTTGGCCGACCAGAGCGGCGCATCCGAAGTACTCGTGGCGCGTGCGGGTGTCTTACTGGGCGCCATCGTCATTGCGGATATCGTGCGTCCGGAAGCTCGCCAGGCCATTGCGACGATCCAGGCTCTCGGGATCAGAACCATCTTACTGACCGGCGACACCAAGGCGGTTGCGGAAGGGGTTGCCAGGCAGCTGGGCGTCGCCGAGGTCGAGGCGGACCTCTTGCCCGAGGACAAGCGTCTGAGGGTGCAGCAGATGGTTGCCGAAGGGCGCACCGTGGCGATGGTTGGTGATGGCGTCAACGACGCGCCGGCGCTGGTAGAAGCCCAAATCGGCGTCGCAATGGGATCGGGAACCGACGTGGCACGCGAAAGTGCAGACGTGGTCCTGCTAGGCAACGACTTGTTGAAGTTCGCCGAAACACTGAAGATTGCCCGTCGCACCCGGCGCATCATTTGGGCGAACTTTGCCGGAACCATTGGGGTGGATGCCCTTGGCATCACACTGGCCGCATGTGGCCTGCTAAGTCCGTTGCTCGCCGCGTTCATTCATGTGGTTTCGGAAATGGCGTTCATTCTGAACTCGGCACGCCTGCTCCCATCTCGTGCCGGGAGGGCCCGGGAATTGCGGCCCGTGTATTCCACAGGTCTCACCGCTCCGGCATCGTAGGCGGATGGAACAACCATCACACGTCGCTGTAGAGCCATACACGGACTTGCACTGAATGGTCGCCAGGTCGCCCGAAGGGGTGCTGGCACGTGGGGGAAGGTTGGGCAGAACGGAGACCTATGCATCGCATTCCGCGAGCGCTGGCGCGGCTTGACAGAAGAGTCCGTCTCCGGCTTCCGGCGCCCGCAGCCCGTGCGAATCAACTACGCGTCAACCCCATCGCACTCCTTGGCACAGGCCGCGCAGGATTCCGCGCAGCCCTTGCGCGCCTGCTGCTCCTTTTCGTGCTTGCGGCATTTTTTCTCGCAGTCCCTGCAGATCTCCTGAGCGAGAGTTGCGTACTTCTTCTGGTACCTGAATTCTGCTCAGCCAGACTTTCGAGCCACTGCGGTCCCGTCCCACGAGGCGAGCAGATCGTCGATCTCGCGGCTACCTGCACGCTATCCACGTTCCGACCCAGCACGCCCGCCAGCCACTGTCCTGCTTAGGTGCGCTTGCGCACCCAATCAGGAACAATGCCGCGATCGCCACGACCGCATATCTACTCATCATCCGTTTCCGGTTTCTGACGAGGGCTGCGAATTAGAAATCATATGCGACCTGGAATTTCCATATGACCGGTGCCGTCAACTGCCCCACGTTGCCGGAAGCTGGGACGTCGGTCTTGACGTATTGAAGCACCGGCACCTCCGCGTCCAGGAAGATACGTGTCTTATCGATCCGGACATTGACCCCCGGCGCGACCAGCAGTCGGCGATAGCCGCTGTTCAGCGAAGCGGCCATGCCGCTGTCCCGCACGCGCCAGCTGCCTAGCAGTTGCAGTACTGGAGCCACCCTGCTGAATGGGCCGGCCTGGCCGAAATCGTAGGTCAGGCCCGTGCCGACATCTGCTTCGCTCCCCGGACGATAGCTGCCGGTGGCGCCATCCCGGGTGAACACCGCGATGTCGTAGCGCCCCTGCGCGAAGTAGGCCAGCCGGTTGTTGGAACCCAGGCCCCCGACGTGGTAGCCGCCGAGCAGCAGGTCGGTGCTCCCGGTGCCAGGCAGCGAATCCCGGTCGTATGAATGCCCGCCTGTGGTGCTGTTCGGATTGCTCGCGGGCAGCCCGTTGGGCGGAACATACGGACCCGTGTAGTCGCCGGTCGGAAGCTTGATGCCGAAGGTCACCCCGGTGGACATGTCCGGCGAGAAGCCGGCGTAAATGCCCTGTATCTCCATGTCGCCGAGGGCCGTGAGCTTCGACGTGCCGATCGATCCGGCCGGAAACGCGGTGCCGTCGCCGGTCGTGCTGAATGTGCGATCGAAGATCGGCACCTCCACCATCAGGCCCCACTTGTTATTAAACATGTACTGGCCGCCGAGCGTGAAGAACCAGGTCTTGATCTTCTTGTCCTGGTTGTCCGCCGCCGGCGCGCTGGAGGCACCCTCCCAGTTCTTGTCCTGGTTCATGTAATTCACCCGGAACCACGCCGACCAGCCGCTGTCGGACATGTTGGGAAACGCCGCGTTGGCGCCGACGTCGAACATGCCGCAGCCGCACGCGCAGGCCCAGCTCAGGGACGGGGCAACGCCCAGGCACAGCAACGCGAGCCACCGGCGACCGTCGAAAATGCGGTTCGCAAACTGCCTCGGCACGCCACGGTGCACCGGCTCACGGTCGTCTGCTACGTCTTCAGAGCGAAACGTCATGGAACCGCCTCCCCGGCAGTGGACGGCCCGATTGTCCCGGTCAAGCGCGATCCAGGCGATGCGACAATTTGTCGCACCCCCGGGCGCTTCATCCTGCGGCCGGACAAACTCATAATCGTCCCGATGTCAGCCGCCTCCCGCGGCAAGAGATCGACCTTTTCGGGGAGAGGGAATGTTCAAGTCCGCCATCCGCACTTTGCTGCTTCTGACCTTGCTGGATGGCGTCGCGAGCGCGATGGCACAGGTCGTCGTCACCGAACCATGGGTCAGAGGTACCGTCGAAGGGCAAGCATCGACCGGCGCGTACATGACACTTAAGAGCGCACACGATGTGACGCTGGTGGGCGCATCGTCCGACGTTGCGGGCCACACTTCAATCCATCAAATGCAGATGCACGGCGACATGATGATGATGCGTCCAGTCGAACGCGTGCAGATCCATGCGGGCCACGCGTTCGTGCTGGAAGAGGGGCACTACCACCTGATGCTGGATGATCTGAAGCGGCGCCTGAACGTCGGCGACCAGGTCGGCCTGGACCTCCAGTTCCTGGACGCAGATGGAACCAAGCAGGTCGTCCACGTGGTGGCCCGGGTACGCGAGCTGGCCGCGCACGACTCGCCGCACATGCACTCCGGAATGGGACATGAGTGAGCCCAAGCGGGAAGGGCGGGACAGGCTTTTCGCCGTTGCCGTGCCGCTGGTGGCCGTCGCGGCGATTGCGGCCCTTGCCGCGCTTACTCCAGCGCTGAGCTGGCTTGGCTCCGACCGTGCGGCTCATTTTCATGGCCGAGATGTCACCGGACAGAACTGGGGCGCACAGTTCACACTAACGGATCCGGCGGGACACCGGGTCTCGCTAGCCGACGAGAAAGGCAAGGCTGTGCTGCTTGCCTTCGGATATACGCATTGCCCGGACGCGTGCCCCACGACCTTGGCCCGTCTGGCCGAGGTGCGACATCTGTTAGGCGGGGACGCGCCGCGGGTGCAGGTGCTTTTCGTCACGGTCGACCCGGAACGGGATAAGGGACCGATACTCGGCCGCTACGTGTCGGCATTCGATCCGACCTTCATCGGGCTCAGCGGAAGTGAAGACGAGACCGATGCCGTGGCGACTGCGTTTCACGCTGACTATGGAATCACGAAATACCAGGGGGAAATCCTGGTCGAGCACTCCGTCGATACCTACCTGATCGACCCCTCGGGCCGCACTCGAGACGTGATCCCCTACTCGCTGGCGGCGCGTGAGGTTGCCGACGACGTGCGATTGGTGCTGGACGGGTCGAGCAGCTGATGGCCCAGCAACCGGTGTTCGCGGACAGACGGCCTTAGAACCGCGCCGTTGCCGTCGCTCGCAACCATGCCAGGACCGGCTGGCGGGCTGAGACCTTGACGTACGGACCGTCGCGCGAGACAGTGATGTCATCGACATTGACCGGATACTGTTCCAACCGAATGGCTGATTTGGCAGCGATCCAAAGCCCGACCGCACCGCCGCTCCTGACCTCGAAAGACGCCGCATTCGGCATGCGACGTCTGATCGCTATGCGCTGGATCGCGATCGCGATTCAGCTCGCCTTTGTATTTGTTGCATCGGCCTTCTTCGATGCTCCGATCTCCCTTCCACCGGTTCTCGCGATTTGCGCAGTGCAGGCCGTCCTCAGTCTCCCCGCCCTGTGGTGGCGAGTTACGACGAAAGCGCCCGAGCCACTTGCCGCGTTTGCGCAGATACTGATCGACATTCTTGCTCTCACCGGAATCGCCTACTTCGCTGGCGGTGCGTCCAGCCCGCTGATCTCCCTTTATCTGCCATTGATCGCCGTCGCCGCGACGATCCTGCCGCCCCGCCACGCTTCCGTGCTCGCGGCGATCTCAATCGCCTGCTACTCCTTGGTGAGCCTGGTGCATGCGCCGGCCCACATACACGATCCAGCGCAGGCGTTCCGCAGTCATCTGATCGGCATGTGGGTCATCTTTGTCTGCTCCGCGCTCACCATTTCCTGG
>Ga0075030_100005054_pt1 | contig 11904 bp, 10 predicted proteins | sample LitLauG_LLR_2012_FD_71393 | JGI IMG/M metagenome (GOLD analysis project Ga0075030, IMG submission 71393) | Freshwater sediment microbial communities from Pennsylvania, USA - Little Laurel Run_MetaG_LLR_2012 | ecosystem: Environmental > Aquatic > Freshwater > Creek > Sediment | place: USA...
GTCGGTCGTCCAGTACAAGACGTAGCCGGGCGCCCGCTCACCGTCCGCGCCAGCAGGCACGGGCAGGACGTAGGGGTCTCCGACGTCGTCGAGGGCCGGGTTGTCGACCTCGACGGCGCGGGCGGTGCCGAGGGTGGGCAGGCCGGTGACCGAAACGTGGGCCGTGGGCGACGCCGAAAGCCCCGGCGGCCGGCCCACGTGACGGCCCGACTCCGACTGCGTGAGGGAGATGGTGACGACCGCAACGGTCATGGCGATGGCGAGCCAGACCCGGCGATGGCTGGACCACCGGCCTGCCGGGGAGACAGGCTCCTCCTCCGGCGGCCCGGGATCGCCGAGGACGCGGACCCCCGAGGTGGTCGCCACCTGGCCAGCGTAGGGGCGGGCGAATTGCTGCGTGTGACTGAGCCGACGACCACCGAAGGCGGGACCGCTCGCTCGGCCGTGACGATCTCGGCGTCCCGGCCCGGTCAGGTCCCGGCGGGCGGTCCGGCGGCATCCGCCGGCGGAGCGGAAGCGAGCGGGTGGGCGCGGTAGTAGGAGCGCCAGATGAGGCGGTGCACCGGGACGAGCCGGGGGATCGATCGGACCCCGGGAATGAACGGGACGAGCACCAGGCCGAGTGACAGGATCAGCATGACGGCCCACACCAGCGCGTCGCCGTTACCGGAATGCTTGAACGGCGAGATCTGGTACCAGAACGTGTAGAGCCACAGCCAGGCCTGGCCGGGGAAGTTCCCCGTCTCGTTCATCATCCCCCACTGGTTTCCGGCAAGGTGTCGTCGCTGGGCCAAGTCGGAAAGGTACGACCCGTCGGCCAGGAAGAGCAGGGGCCTGGTGTAATCGCTCTGGTAGAAGCCGCCGCCCGGCGTGACCAGCTGTGAGTCGAGCGCCCCGGACTGGGCGAGGCCGAGCAAGCTGGTCGTCAGGGTTGGTACCGGGCCGTAGTCGCCGGCGGTGATCTGTGTCGGGTCGCTGTTCGGTGCCGCCGCCACCGCGGTCGTGAAGTTCGAGGCCCAGGTCTGGCGCTGGGCGGCAGAGGCGGCCGTGTAGGTCGCCACCGCGGCGGCGACGGAGGGGTCGCCGCGGACGGTGCGGAGGGGGGACAGCACGAAGTCCCCGGCGGGATCGACGGGGATGCGGACGCCGAGCCAACGTTGGAGGTGGAGCGGACCGAGCGCCTGGCCGCTGCCGTTGTGGTTATAGGGCGCCCCATAACCGGCGGAGGTGCTCGACCCGTCGAGCTCCATGGCCGCGGTGGTGACGAAGTCGCTCGGGGCGGCGCTGGCCCAGCGCTGCAGCGTCACCCCGGTTTCGTCCGGAGACGAGAACACCGCGGCCAGGACAACGGTCAGGAGGCCGACGACCACCAAGGCGACGACGAGCTCCTTGACCAGATCGTAGGGACGGGTAGCTCCGGCCCAGGGGGCCGCCTCGTCCACCGCGGGAGATGACCGGCTCATCGGATCGCCCCCGGTCGGCTCGTGTGCTGTGCCTCGCCGGTACTCGGGTCGATCCCGATGGGGGGTGCCACGCCATGGGTACGCACGAGCAGCAGGTGGAGGCCGGTCAGAGCGATCACGGCGGCCGGCAGCAGGGTGACGTGCCAGAGCAGCATCTGGCCAAAGTTGAGCACGTTCCATGCTGCACCGATGCCGACCGAGTTCATGCCGTCCTTGGCCTGGGTGGCGACCCATTGGGAGGCGAAGTTCTCCTGAACGATGTAGCCAGTGAAGGCCGTACCGACGGAGGCGAGGAAGGTCACTGCACCGGTGATCCACGTCAGGGCCCGCCTTCCCCGCCATGAGGCCATGAAGAACTTCCCCCACAGGTGCACGACCATGAAGGTGAAGAACAGCTCGACCGACCAGAGATGAAGGCTGTTGATGAAATGACCGAAGGCCGAGACATGCCACCAGCCGGGCCCCTTCAGCGCCAGCAGACTTCCGGAGAGGACGATGAAGACCAGGGCGGCGAGGGTGAGGACCCCGAAGACGTAGATCCACGACGCCACGTACGAGGGTTGGCGGTCGGGCAGAAGCTTTTCCGGCGGCAGGTGCTCGGTCGCCGAGTTGCGGAGGCGAGCCGTCCAGCTCGGCTCGGTCATGTTCGATCCACCGAGTTTTCTGTCGGATCAGTGGGACCCGGCGCGACGGCGTCGCGGCCGCCCGGAAAGGGCAGCAGAACGGCGGCGACAAACAGCGCCATGATCACCCCGATGACCACGAGGTTGGCCACGGACAACTGGATCACGCCCCAGTTGATGTAGTTGCCGGTTCCGTCCAGACCGACGGCGACCGGCGCCTGCCAGCCCACGGGCCACGCGAGGATCATTTGGTAACTCCCAGATCGGTAACGTGCCTTTGCCGCGCCACCGGGATCTGGAGCAACGCTCACCGACATTCCGCTGATCGCAGGGGAATGTCGGGCGGCCACCACCTTCGGCAACCGTCGCGCACCCTACACCTCCACGCGGCCGGCGGCCGCGGGTCCGGCGCGGACCACTCCGGCCCACCGCCGATCCCGGGTCCGGAGTGCCCGTCGCTGGCCGGCCCGGCCGCTCGAGTGGGTGGCAGATGAACAGTCAGCGTTGGCCGGACGCGGCCGTCGAGCAGGTGTACAGTCACCACGACACGACGAAGTGACCCGTCACCGTGTTGGACCTGCTTCGCGACTTGGGCAGCCTCCGGGAGCGTTGCTCCGGACTCTGGTAGCGCAGTCGTGGCAGACCCACCAGACGTTGGGTCGGGCCGGACCTGCCGCTGAGCGGTCGGGGCGGTCCGTTCCCGGACGCCTCCTGATCGTCCGGAGGACGCTTGTGACCAGCATGCTCGAACGCCGACACGGCGCCAACCCGCTGGCGGATCCCGACCGGTCGACGACGGCGGAGCTCCCGACATGAGCGTCGGTGGATTGCACGTCGTCTTCGGCACCGGTCAGGTCGGTGGCCCCTTGGCCCGTGGACTGGCCGCGTCGGGAGCCGAGGTCCGGGCGGTCTCCCGGCATCGGCCGCCCGGTCTGGCTCCGGGAGTCGATTGGCGAGGCGCCGATGCCGGCGACCCGGAAGCCGCGGCCGACGCCGCCAAAGGGGCCGCCGTCATCTACCAGTGTCTGAATGCCCCCTACACCGACTGGCCCGAGCGGTTTCCTCCCCTCCAGGAGGGTGTGCTTCACGCCGCCGAGCGGGCCGGCGCGGTGCTGGTCAGCCTGGAGAACCTCTACGGCTACGGGGCCACAGACGGCAAGCCGATGACGGAGGACCATCCGCTGGTGGCCACTTCGCCCAAGGGTCGTACCCGGGCATCGATGGCCCGCCAGTTGTTGGAGGCCGGGGAGGCCGGCCGGGTGCCGATCGTCATCGGCCGGGCGTCGGACTTCTTCGGTGCCGGGGTCACCACCTCCGCCCTCGGTGAGCAGGTCTTCGGCAAGGCCCTGGCGGGCAAGCGGGCCACGGTCATCGGCCACCCCGACCAGCCCCACACCTACAGCTACGTACCCGACATGGTGGCCGGCTTGATGACCCTGGGCACCGACGACCGAGCCATCGGACAGGTGTGGCACCTGCCCGGACCCGAGACGGTCACGACCCGGGCCCTGGTCGAGCTCATCGGCCGTCAAGTTGGCCGCCCCCTTGGCCTGCGTTCGGTGCCGAAGATGATCCTGCGGGCGGTCGGACTGGTCAGTCCGATGATGCGGGGGTTGGCGGAGATGGCCTACCAGTTCGAAGCGCCCTTCGTGCTCGACACCACCAAGTTCCAGTCGACCTTCGGCGGCTCCACCACCAGCCTGGCCTCAGCCGTTGCGGAGACCGTGGCCTGGTACAGCAGCCGGCCGGGTCACTCGTGACCGTCTCGAGCACATCAACGCCGGTGGGCTCGCACCCCACCGTGGCCTGGTCGAGACGGGTGCGGCGCGTGGGCGGGTTGATCCAGGTCGCCTTCGCCGCCTTCTGGCTGGGGCGGGCCAGCCTCACTGTGGGCGGTGGCGCGGGGGCCGCCCTGGCCGGAGCGTCCCTGCTCGTCCTGGCCGCCGTGTGCGCCTACGGCGTCCGTACCGCGGCCGCCCCCCGGCCCATCGGGCCGGAGGCCCGACGCATCGAGCGCGCCGTGACCCTCGCCACGATCCTCCAACTGGTGGCGTCGTTCGTGGCGCCGGTCATCGCCGGCGCCGTCGGCCAGGGCGAATGGGCCCTGCCGTCGGTCGCCATCACCATCGGTCCTCTGCTGCTGTGGCTCGGCCGGCGCGTCGACATCCCCCGCTATCGCGGCGTCGGCTGGGCCCTGATCATCGGCCCCGTGGCTCTGGTCAGTGCCATCTCCGGTGCGGCCCTGGCCATCACCGTCGGCTTCGCCGCTGGTGTGCTCCTGCTCGCCACCGCCACCGCGGGCTTCCACGACCTCGCCCGCTCGGACCCCCGACCGGGATGATCGCGGCCCGGGAGCTGACCAAGCGCTACGGCCCGGTCGTGGCCGTTGATCACCTGAGCTTCACAGTCCCGCAGGGGGAGGTCACCGGCTTCCTCGGCCCCAACGGCAGTGGGAAGTCGACGACCATGCGCCTGCTCGTCGGGCTGGACGCTCCATCATCCGGATCGATCACCATCGACGGGCGCCGGTACGGGGAGCTGCGGTTCCCGCTCCGGGAGGTGGGCGCGCTGCTCGACGCCGACGCCCTGCACCCCGGTCGCAGTGCCCGCAACCACCTGGTGTGGCTGGCCGATTCCAACCGGATTCCCCGCCGTCGGGTCGACGAGGTCCTGGCCTCGGTGGGGCTGAGCGAGGCCGGGCACCGCCGGGCTGGCGAGCTTTCGTTGGGGATGGGACAGCGGCTGGGGATCGCCGCGGCCCTGCTGGGCGACCCCCAGGTCCTGATCTTCGACGAGCCCATCAACGGCCTGGATCCGGAGGGGATCGTCTGGGTCCGCCACCTGCTGCGATCCCTGGCGGCGGAAGGCCGGACGGTCCTCGTGTCCAGTCACCTCATGTCCGAGATGGCGGTGACCGCCGACAACCTCATCGTCATCGGACGCGGCCGCCTCCTGGCCACCGGCAGGGTCGCCGACTTCATCGAGCGCAGCTCGGGCCATCACGTGCGGGTCGTGACCCCCGACGCCGATGTCCTCGGCGAGCTGCTCCGCCACAAGGGCGGGGTGGTGACGAGGGACGGACCCGAAGGCTTGACCGTCGACGGCGTGGAGTGCCGTGATGTGGGGATCCTGGCCGCCGCGGCCGGTCTGACCATCTACGAGCTGTCCACCCAGCACGCCTCCCTCGAGGAGGCATTCATGGAGCTGACGCACGAGCACGCCGACTACCGGGCGATGCCCCAGGCCGGGGCGGGGAGCGCCGCATGACCGGCTCCGCTGGCGTCGCGGTCGAGCCGCCGGGCGTCGTCGGCCCCGGCGTCGCCGCGGTCCGTCCGCCGGCCGTCGCCACCGGCCTCGGACCGGTCCTGGCCGGTGCCACGCGCTCGGAGTGGACCAAGCTCCGCACCGTGCGGTCCACCATGTGGGCCCTGCTGTTCACCGCGGTCAGCACCGTCGTCTTCGGCGTGCTCCTCACGGCTCTCGAGGTCAGCCGATGGGACCAGCGGAGCCTGACCGAGATCAAGGGCTTCGACCCACTCCTCTACAGTTTCGCCGGCCTCAACGTGGCGCAGTTGTCGGTAGGGGTCCTGGGCGTGTTGGTGATGACCTCGGAGTACGCCACCGGCTCCATCAAGCTGACCTTCGGCGCCACGCCGCAGCGGGCCCTGGTCCTGGCGGCCAAGGTGGCCGTTTTCAGCGCGGTCGTCGCCGCCGTCAGCATCGTGTCGTGCGCCGTCGTCTTCTTCACCTGCCAGGCCCTGCTGGCGCCGCGCCACGCCGGTGTGTCGATCACCGATCCCCATGTGCTCCGGGCCGTTCTCGGCGGCGTCGTGCACATCGTCCTGATCGGCGCCATCGCCGTCGGCCTGGGCGCCACGCTGCGCCGAACGGCCGGGGCGGTGGCCCTCCTCTTCGCCGTCCTACTGGTTCTTCCCGGCCTGGTGACCTTGCTCCCATCGCCCTGGAACGACGACATCACCCGATACCTTCCGAACTCCGCGGGGGCGGCCATGTCGGCGGTGGTGCGGTTCCCCAACCTGCTCTCGCCCCTGGCCGGTTTCGTGGTCCTGCTGGCCTACACCGCCGCTGTCCTCGGCGCCGCCACGCTGGTCCTGCTCCGACGCGACGCATGACGGCGTGGGCTGGCCGCCGGTGCTCAGGGGGCGTCCGGGTGCGAGTCAAGGCCGCCCAGCCGTGCTCCCGGGCGGCGCCGTGGACGGTGGGTTGACCGGAGCGGAGGACGTCGTGACCGACGTCGGGGTGGTCGTCGGACCCGACGCCACCGTCGTCGACGGCGCCGGGGTGGCCGGCACCGACAAGGTGGTGGTCGGTCCCGGGCGTACCACCGCCGTGGTCGCGGTGGTCGACGGCAATCGGACGACGGCGGGCGACGCCACCTTCCCCGGACGGACCAGCACGTACACGACCAGTGTCGCCGTGAACAACAAGCCCGTCGCCACCGTGGAGCGTCGGACGGGAGCACGGCTCACGAGGACCCAGCCACGGCGTCGCTCCACACCTCGGCGGGGATGGCGATGCCCTCGTTCCGCAGGGCCGTGGCCACCCGGGCCCGTAGTTGGCGGCTGACGGAGAACTGCTTGCCGGGCAGCGTCCGGGCCACGAGGCGGACACTGAGGCGGTTGAGGTCGAGCGTCTCCACACCCATCAGCGTCGGGGCATCGAGAAGCAGCGGCCGTAGGCCCGGGTCGGCGAAGGCGTCGCGGCCGACGGCGGCTAGGACGGCGGTGGCCCGGGTGAGGTCGGCGGTCGCCGGCAGCGGCACGTCGACCACGGCGCGGGCCCAGTCGCGGGAGAGGTTGGTCACCTGATTGATCTGGCCGTTGGGGATGGTCACGACCTCACCGTCCACCGTCCGCATCCTCGTGACCCGCAGCGTCACGTCCTCGACGGTGCCCGTCACGCCGGTCGTGGCGCCGAGGTTCGAGATCCGGATGAGGTCACCGAACCCGTACTGGCGCTCCGTGACGATGAAGAAGCCCGCCAGGAGGTCCTGGACCACCCGCTGGGCGCCGAATCCCAGGGCCACGCCGGCGACGGTCGCCGGGGCGACCAGGCTGGTAAGCGGGACACCCATCCGGTCGATGACGAGCACGGCGGTCACGGAGTAGATCAGGACCAGCACCGTCCAGGTCACGACCTGGGCCAGGGAGTGGCGGTGCTTGGCCGCCTCGGACCGGACCAGCGCGTCGGTGCTGTCGTCCTGGGAGTCGATGCGCGCCACGATCGTGGCCCCGGCCCAGGTGACCAGCCGGGTCAGCAGGATGGCCCCGCTGATCTGGAGAACGATTTCGAGGCCGCTGCCCTGGGCCCACCGGCTGACGTCGGTGAGCGAGGCCACGGCGGCCGGCGCCCCGGGCGGCCTCACCGACGCCCGGGCGTCGTCCGTCCAGGCGATCCCGCCCTCACGGTTGGCCACCTCCGCCGGACGGTCCGTCCCCGTTGTGGTGGGCCGAGGGGACGGTGGCGAGGGCGGCCACCACGCCGCCGGCGGCCGAGGTCTCCCGGGCCAGGAAGGCGCCGAGCTCCTGGATGGTGCTCATCAGGGGGGCCGGGAACACCACCGTGGTGTTCTTGTCCACCCCGATCTCGACGAGGCTTTGGAGGTTCCGCAGCTGGAGGGCCAACGGGTGGGCCAACATGATGTCGGAGGCCTGGCCGAGAGCCGTCGCGGCCAGCGACTCACCCTCGGCGGCGATGATCTTGGCCCGCTTCTCCCGTTCGGCCTCGGCCTGGCGAGCCATGGCCCGCTTCATGCTTTCGGGGAGCTGGATGTCTTTGAGCTCCACCAACGTGACGACCACACCCCAGTCCTGGGTTGCCACGTCGAGGATCTCCCGGATGTTGACGTTGATCCGATCGGTCTCCGCCAGGGTCTCGTCGAGGGTGTGCTGGCCGACCACCTTGCGCAGGGTCGTCTGAGCGATCTGATTGATGGCCGCGGCCACATTCTCGATGGCCACAACCGACTTGGTGGCGTCAACCACCCGGTAGTAGGCCACCGCCGAGACGTCGACGCTCACGTTGTCGCGGGTGATGATGCCCTGCGACTGGATGGGCATGGTGACGATGCGCAGGGAGACGCGGCGGATGACGTCGATGAACGGCACGATGGGATTGAGCCCGGGCTTCCGTACGCCGACCACCCGGCCCAGGCGGAACAGCACGCCCTCCTCGTACTGCTGCACGATTCGCAGTGACAGCGCCAGCCCGATCAGGGCCACGACGACGATTGCCGCCACGACCTCGAGAACCACGGTCATGTCCTCACCCTTCCCTGTGCGCCAGTTCCATGGCGCCACCGGGGTCCGGGGTAACGCGGCCGATCCCGCCGGCAGGCCGGGACGGTTGACACCCCGGGCGGTCCCCGCGGCTTCAACAAGATGATACGTCCAGCGTGGCCGCGGCCGGTCGTCGCCCCCGACAGGGCGGCGGCCAGCGACGGCTTCCGGCCCCGGCTGTTGGTGTCCACGGCGGCGCCGGGTCGATCGCTGAGTGCCAGCTCGGGCGGGCGCTCGCCCGGCCCCTACGCCCGGTCCGCCGTCCGCCCGCTCGGGACCACGGCGAGCCGCGGCCTCACAGATCCCACGTCCAGTCGAGGATCTCCGGCATGTCGCGGCCGTGGGCCTCGATGTAGTGGCTGTGGGCGATCAGACGGTCCTGCATGTGCTGTTTGAGGTAGCTGCCCTTCGACCCGAGCTGCGGGAGGCGGTCGATGACGTCCTGCACGAGGTGAAACCGGTCGAGACGGTTCTGCACCCGCATGTCGAAGGGGGTGGTGATCGTACCTTCTTCGTTGTAGCCCCGGACATGGAGGTTGTGGTTGTTGCGTCGGTAGGTCAGCCGGTGGATCAGCCACGGATAGCCGTGGAAAGCGAAGATGATGTGTCGATCGACGGTGAACAGGGCGTCGTAGTCGGTGTCGGACAGTCCATGGGGGTGTTCGCTGCTCGGCTGGAGCTTCATGAGATCGACGACGTTGACCACCCGGATCCGGAGGTCGGGGAGGTGGCGGCGGAGTATCGAGACGGCCGCCAGGGTCTCGAGGGTGGGTACGTCGCCGCAGCAGGCCATGACCACGTCGGGACCGTCGTCCTGGTCGTTGGAAGCCCAACCCCACAGGTCGATCCCCTTGGTGCAATGGGTCACCGCCTCGTCCATGGCCAGCCACTGGGGCAGGGCATGCTTGCCGGCCACCACCACGTTGACGTAGTGCCGGCTGCGCAGGCAGTGGTCCATGACCGACAGCAGGCAGTTCGCATCGGGCGGCAGGTAGACGCGAACGATGTCGGCCTTCTTGTTGACCACGTGGTCGAGGAAACCGGGATCCTGGTGGGTGAACCCGTTGTGATCCTGCTGCCACACGTGGGAGGACAACAAGATGTTGAGCGAGGCCAGGTCGCGCCGCCAGGGCAGCTGCGCGGTGACCTTGAGCCACTTGGCGTGTTGGTTGAACATCGAGTCGATGATGTGGATGAACGCCTCGTAGCAGTTGAACAGCCCGTGGCGGCCCGTCAGCAGGTAGCCCTCCAACCAGCCTTCGCATTGGTGTTCGCTGAGCATCGAGTCGAGCACCCGGCCCGCCGGGGCCAGGAACTCGTCGTTGTCGTCGATCGGGAGGGCCCACTGGCGGGCGGTGACGTCGAACACGGCCCCGAGCAGGTTGGAGAGGGTCTCGTCGGGACCGAAGATGCGGAAGTTGGCTGTCTCGGCGTTGAGGGCCGTGACATCGCGGAGGAACCGTCCCAGTACGAGGGTGTCCTGGGCGTCGACGCCGCCCGGAGCGGGCACGCTGACGGCGTGAAGCCGGAAGTCAGGCATCCGCAGATCCCGGAGGAGAGCTCCGCCATTGGTGTGGGGGTTGGCTCCCATCCTGCGGGTGCCCGTCGGTGGCAGCGCCGCCAGTTCAGCTACCAGCCGACCATCCCCGTCGAAGAGCTCCCCGGGCCGGTAGCTGCGCAGCCACGACTCGAGTTCCTCCAGATGCCCGGGGTGGTCGGTGTCGACGAGCAGCGGCACCTGATGGGAACGGAAGGTGCCCTCCACCGGCACACCATCGACCTGCCGGGGTCCGGTCCATCCCTTGGGCGAGCGGAGGACGATCATCGGCCAGCGGGGCCGGTCCGTGGCGCCGAGCGTCCGGGCCTCATTTTGCAGGCGCTGGATGTCGTCAACCACCCGGTCGAGGGTGGCGGCCATGAGCTGGTGCATCGTGTCGGGGTCGTCGCCCTCGACGAAGTGGGGGGTCCATCCGCACCCCCGCAGATAGCTGTCCAGCTCCTCGCCGTCGATACGGGCGAGGACGGTCGGGTTGGAGATCTTGTAGCCGTTGAGGTGAAGAATGGGAAGGACGACGCCGTCGGTCACCGGGTTGAGGAACTTGTTGGAATGCCAGGCCGTGGCCAGCGGGCCGGTCTCCGCCTCGCCGTCACCGATGACGCAGGCCACGATCAGCCCCGGGTTGTCGAAGGCCGCCCCGAAGGCGTGGGAGAGGCTGTAGCCGAGTTCCCCGCCCTCGTGGATCGATCCCGGTGTGGTCGGCGCGACGTGACTCGAGATGCCGCCCGGGAAGGAGAACTGGGTGAAGAGGCGCTTGAGGCCGGCCTCGTCCTGGCTGACATCGGGATAGAGCTCGCTGTAGGTGCCCTCGAGGTAGGTGTTGGCCACCAGGGCCGGCCCACCGTGACCGGGTCCGGCCACGTAGAACATGTCGAGGTCGTGGGTCTTGATGACCCGGTTCAGGTGGGCGTAGATGAAGTTCTGGCCGGGCGTGGTGCCCCAGTGGCCGACCACCAGCGGCTTCACGTCGGCCAGGGTGAGCGGGCGTCGCAACAGGGGATTGTCGTAGAGATAGATCTGCCCCACCGACAGATAGTTGGCGGCCCTCCAGTAGGCATCGAGGTGGCGGAGGGCGGCGCCGGTCAGCGGCGTGGCCGTCAGCATTCCGGTCCTGACGGCGGTCGCGCCCCTCTGAACGACCGCACCGTTGCGCGGGTGCATCACCATGGCCGTGCTCCTTTGCCGGTCCGACACAGAGCGCCACCAGGGGTCCGGAGCAACGCCACGGCCCGACCGCAGCTTCGGGTCAGGACCGCACAGGTGGAGTCGACCTCCTCCTGCACGCCGACCCTACACCCGGGGTCCCCGGCCGGACGCCCCGGAACCGGCCGGGACGGTCGACGGCACGGCCCCGTCGGTAGTGGACGCCCAACACTCCCCCCGCCGAACCAGGTTCGCGAGATCGGCGGGAGCGAGGGCCCCGGAGAACAGAAAGCCCTGGGCCCGGTCGCAGTCGAGCGATCGGAGGGCCCGCAGCTGGTCCTCGGTTTCGACCCCCTCGGCCACCACGGTGAGGTCGAGGGCGTGGGACAGCTCGATGATGGCGGCCAGGATGGCCCGCTCCCGGCCGTCGGTGGTGAGGTCGTGGACGAACGACCGGTCGATCTTGAGGAAGTCGAGGGGAAACTGGCGGAGGTAGGCCAACGAGGAGTAGCCGGTGCCGAAGTCGTCGAGGCCGACCTGGACCCCCGCGGCGCGCAGCGCCCGCAGGCCGGCCATGGCCGAGTTGGAGGCCTCGATCAGGACCCGTTCGGTGATTTCGATCTGGAGCAGATGGTGGGGCAGGCCGTGGTTGTCGAGTTGTTCGAGGACCAGGGAGGGGAATCGGGCGTCAGCCAGATGCCGAGCCGTGGCGTTGACGGCGACCTCCCGGAGGCCGCTGCCGGCCAACTGGGTCGTCCAGGCGGCGGCCTGGGCCACGGCGTGGACGAGCACGTGGTCGTCGATGGCGATGATGAGAC
>Ga0075030_100005061_pt1 | contig 11897 bp, 9 predicted proteins | sample LitLauG_LLR_2012_FD_71393 | JGI IMG/M metagenome (GOLD analysis project Ga0075030, IMG submission 71393) | Freshwater sediment microbial communities from Pennsylvania, USA - Little Laurel Run_MetaG_LLR_2012 | ecosystem: Environmental > Aquatic > Freshwater > Creek > Sediment | place: USA...
GTCTCACACAGCGCGTCGAGCAGGCTCGGCGCCAGCGCCCGTTCACGCTCGGTGCTCGCGGCCAGCTCGCCGGCCAGCAGCGATGCTCGGCCGATGGCCTCGTCGAGCTCGGTGGCCGGCGATGTGGGGTCCGGCGCGGAGCCGATGGACATGAGCTCTCTCCTGTTGAGGTTCAGAAACCTTACCGGCGCCCAGATCCCGGCCGCACCAGCCGGGCGCGCCGAGCGATCGAGCGCTCAGACCCCGGCGTTGCAAGCCAGTGCACGTGAGAGCAGCAGCTCCCGCTCGCGGGCATTCCGGCAAAGGTCGGCGGCGCGGATGAACTCCTCACGAGCCTCCCCCATCCGCCCCAGGCGGGCGAGGATGTCGCCGCGAACGCCGGGCAGCGGATGGTAGGCCTGCAGCGCGGGGTCCTCGGCGAGCTCCTCGATCAGCTCGAGACCGGCCTGGGGCCCGAAGGCCATCGTGACCGCGACGGCCCGATTGAGTTCAACGACCGGCGAGCCGGTCAGCGAGACGAGTCCGTCATAGAGCGCGACGATGCGCTGCCAGTCGGTCTCCTGGACGCTCCCCGCCCGCGCGTGGCAGGCAGCGATCGCGGCCTGCAGCGTGTAGCTGCCGAGGGCACCGCCGAGCGACTGCGCGCGCTCCAGCCCGGAGAGGCCCCTCTGCACGAGCAGGTGATCCCAGCGGGTACGATCCTGATCGGCGAGCAGAACGGGCTCCCCCCGGGGACCGACCCGCGCCCGCAGGCGCGAGGCCTGCAGCTCCATCAGGGCCAGCAGGCCATGGACCTCGGGCTCTTCGGCCATCAGGGCCGCCAGGATCCGGCCGAGGCGCAGGGCATGGCCGCACAGCTCGGGCCGGGCCCAGTCCTCGCCCCCGGTTGCGGCATATCCCTCGTTGAAGACGAGATAGATGACCTCCAGGACGGATGAGAGGCGGCCCGCCAGCTCGTCTCGGCCGGGCAGCTCGAACGGCACCCGGGCCTCGGCGAGCGTCCGCTTGGCCCGGACGATTCGCTGTGCGACGGTCGCCTCGCTCAGGAGAAAGGCCCGGGCGATCTCCGGCGTCGAGAGGACGCCGAGCAGGCGCAGCGTCAGCGCCACCCGAGCGTCCTTGGAGAGGATCGGGTGGCAGGTCAGGAAGATCAGGCGCAGGACGTCGTCCTGCACGTCCTCGACCTGCGCGGCCAGCGCGGTCTGGTCGAGCTGCTGGAGGATCTGGAGGTCGCGGGCGAGCAGCTCCTGCCTGCGCGCAAGGGTCACACGGCGGCGGAGCAGGTCGATCCCCCTGCGCTTGGCGGTTGTCATCAGCCAGGCGCCGGGGTTCTCGGGGATGCCCGTCGACGGCCACTGCTCCAGGGCCGCGACGAGCGCGTCCTGGGCCAGGTCCTCGGCCGTCGAGACATCCCCGACGATACGAGTCAGCCCGGCGATCAGCCGGGCCGACTCGATTCTCCAGATCGCGTCGATCGCACCATTTGTGCCCGGCGCGGCCATTGTCCTACCCCTGGTTCGCGGCCTGCTCGCGCAGCTGCTCGTTGGCCTCCCTCAGCTCAGGGGTCAGCTGCTCGCCGAAGTCGTCGGCCTCGAAGATCTGTCGCAGCTCGACTTCGACACCACCTCCGAACGGCGCGCGCTTGAGCCACTCGATCGCCTCCTCACGCGAGGCGCATTCCCAGATCCAGTAGCCGGCGACAAGCTCCTTGGCCTCCGTGAAGGGCCCGTCGATGACCGTCCGCTCCTGGCCGTTGAAGCGGACCCTGGCGCCCTTGGAGGTCGGGTGCAGCCCCTCGCCGGCCAGCATGACCCCGGCATTGACAAGCTGTCCGTTGTAGCTGGTCATCTCTTCCAGCAGCTCGGTTGAGGGCATGACGCCCGCCTCGGACTCGGCGCTGCCGGGGACCAGAACCATGAAACGCATTGCTCTCTCCTTGTGTCGTTGGTGGTTTTCTATCCACACGTCGAACGAGCTTCGATGAAATCGACAACCGGCCCGGATCTTCTCGTCCCTGCCCCGTCGAGGAGTGGGTTCGATCTCCGGGCCTCGGCCGCCGATGCCCCGCCGTCAGCTGTTCGTCGGGAAATTGAGCCCCCGGCCGGCGCCGCCCGTCCCGTCCGCCGGCCAACGGGTCGTTACGGCCTTGGCCCGGGTGTAGAAGCGAATGCCCTCGGCGCCGTGGATGTGGTGATCGCCGAACAGCGAGTCCTTCCACCCCCCGAAGGAGTAGTAGGCCATCGGGACTGGGATCGGGACGTTGATGCCGATCATGCCGACGTTGACCTCTCGCTGGAAGCGCCGCGCGGCCTGGCCGCTGGAGGTGAAGATGGCAGTGCCGTTGGCGAACGAACTCTCGTTGATCAGCTCGATCGCCTCCTCGAGCGAGTCGACGCGGATCACGGTCAGCACGGGCCCGAAGATCTCCTCGGTGTAGATCGACATGTTCGTCGAGGCCCGGTCGAACAGTGTCGGCCCGATGAAGAACCCACCGGTTCCCGTCTCGATCTCCCGCCCGTCAACCGTCGCGACAGCACCGTCGGCGAGACCCTGCTCGATGTAGCCGAGGATTCGCTCGCGTGCCTCGGCCGTGACCACCGGGCCCATCTCCGAGGTCGGGTCGAGACCCGGCCCGACCTTCACCGCGCGGGCCCGCTCGGCAAGGCGCTCGAGCAGCGGATCGGCGCAGGCTCCGACCGCAACGACAACCGAGATCGCCATACAGCGCTGTCCGGCCGATCCGAAGCCGGCGGCCGTCAGCTGGTCGGCCGCGTAGTCGAGGTCCGCATCGGCCATGACGACCGCATGGTTCTTGGCCCCGCCGAGCGCCTGGACCCGCTTGCCCCGCTGGGTGGCCCGCTCGTGAACGTAACGGGCGATCGGGGTCGAGCCGACGAACGAGACACCAGCGACGTCGGGATGGTCGAGGATCGCGTCCACTGCGACCTTGTCGCCATGGACCACGTTGAAGACCCCATCCGGAAGACCCGCCTCCCGGTACAGCTCGGCGACGAAGTTCGAGGCCGATGGGTCGCGCTCGGAGGGCTTCAGGACGAACGTGTTGCCCGTCGCGATCGCCACGGGGTGCATCCACATGGGGACCATCGCGGGGAAGTTGAACGGCGTGATCCCGGCGCAGACCCCGAGCGGCTGGCGGAAGGAGTACGCGTCGATGCTCGTCGAGACCTCGTCGGAGTACTCCCCCTTCAGCAGGTGTGCCAGCCCGCAGACGAACTCGACGACCTCGAGGCCGCGACTGATCTCTCCCTTCGCGTCCTCGACGACCTTGCCGTGCTCGGAGGCGATCAGCCGGGCCAGCTCATCGACGTTGCGCTCGAGCAGCTCGCGAAAGCGGAACATGATCTTGCTGCGCCGGGCAAGCGAGGCGTTCGCCCACCCCCCGAGCGCCTCATGAGCCGCCCTGACAGCGCGATCAACGTCGGCCGGCTCGGCCAGCAGCACATCGGCCTGGGGCTCGCCGGTCGCGGGGTCCCAGACGATCGAGGTACGCGTCGACTCCCCGGCGCAGGCGGCACCGCCGATGACGTGTTCAATCGTTCTCAGCCGGGTCTGGGTGGACATGCAATGCCTTCCGGTCGCGTTCAGGTGTCTGCTTGGAGTATGGTCGCCCAACGGGTTTCAACGTGGGGGACCGCGATGATGTCGGGCTCGACAGGCCGTTGCAGCAGGGCGCGTCGATCTGTGTTTCCGCGAGCGCTCGTCGGTGCGGCCGCCGGCGCCCTCATGCTTGCCCTGGCCGCCCCGGCTTCGGCAATCACACACGCCGCCGCCACCCGGATCGCGCTCGGCGTGCTGGCACCGAAGCACGAACCAGGTCCCGTCGTCGTCTTCAGCCTCCCCGCCCCGCTCGGCCGTGGCCACCTGGTCTACGAGGCCGGTCCTCCGCCCGTGCCTCGCATAACGCCGCTCGCCCAGCCTGCCTACGTCTATTGGGAGGACCTCTCGCACGGAGCCTTCTTCGCCCATTCGAGCCGGCTGGTGCTGATCGACGCACGCACGGGCCGGCTGGTGCGCAGCGAGAGCATGGAGTGGTTCCCGATCATCGACAACCGCCTCGCACCATTCCTGTTGACGGCCAAGGCCTACAACGGCAGCCGCTATGTCGTCTACAGCGCACCGCCGCCTGCGCAGGCCGCGCGCGCGAGCAGCTCCCGCTATGCGGCCAACGGGCACCCGGTGCCGCGCACCAAGCTGCTCGCCCACGACTGCATGATCCCGATCGGGGACTTCACGAGCCCCCTCTTCAGGGGCGGCGGCAAGGAAATGCTCACCTTCGCTCTGCGCATCGGCCTGAAGACGATCGAGCCCGACGTACCGACCGCCAAGTCCCTCGCCAAGGCCGTTGACAAGGCCACCGCCGCGGGCTGCGACGACGTCTTCATCTACCTCGCCGGCCACGGCGTGCCCCCCAACGAAGCGGCCTTCGCCCCCGGCGCGCAGAAGCGGTGGTTCAACATCGCCAAGGCGGTCCAGGTCAACGCCGCAAACCCGGGTGGCCCGGCGGGTGTCATGACCAATCCGGCGTTCATCAACCGCGGCGGGAAGGTGATCGACGAAAGCTCCTACATCACGCCCGGGGACCTGATCGCGATCGCCAAGGAACACGAGGCCGACGACTTCAAGATCAAGATCGACTCCTGCTTCGCAGATCGCTTCGCGCCGGTGTTCGAAGACACCGACAATGTCCGGGTGCTTGAGACCTCATCCTCGGCTGATGAGGTCTCGGCCGGAAGCTATGAAAAAGGGCGCGAGTACTTCACGGTCGATCCGGCCACGCACAAGGTGACGGGCAAGATGAAGGACACGATCGACAATCCCGAAGGCGCCGGCGGGTTCACGAACGGCAACGTCCACGGCCTCTACGAATGGGCCGCCTTCTCCAGCCCGACCGAAGATCTCGTCGAGGGCCTCGTCGCAGGCTACAAACTGGGAACGCCCTACAACGAGTCGGTCCGCTTCGGCTACACGACGCCCCATCTGCGCACGCGCCCGGCCCGCTCGACCCCGCCCGCCGCACTGCCGGTGATCGGGGCCACCGCGACCTGGTCGTATTACTCGAGCGCCGAGATCGCCCTGCACGTGATGTTCACCCTCGAAGAACACATCAAACTGCCGGCCCTCGCGATGATCGCCGAAGCGACGGGAGGGGTGAGCGAAGTGAAGGTCGTCGTTCCGGCCGGGTCCTCCGGTCCGAGGCAGATCGTCAACAAGCTCTGCCCGACGGCGCTTCCGATCGCGACCGTTTCCGCGACCTCCACGCCGAACGACACGCTCAGCTGTAGCGGTGGGAGCGTCGGGCTCGGCCAGGCCTTCACGCTGAACGTCGAAACCTATCCGGCGCCGACGGCGGGCATGGGCGGGCAGCTCTACGGAACGGTCAACGGCTCGCCCGCCGGGCCGTTCACGATCACGGGGCCCTGATGGGGCGCATGCTGCGCCCTTGCGGGCAGAGCGTGAGGTTCTCGTGTCTAGCTGCGTTCGGCGTCGGTCTTGCGCTCGCGACGCTGCCGGCCATAAGCCGTGCCACGGGCCTCAACTGGATGGGACATAACTGGACGGTTACCAACGGCCCCATGGCCGGCGTCGCGCGGGGACGGCCGTCGAATGTCCAGCTCGACGCGAACGGCTACCTGCACCTGATGATCACCAGAAAGCGCGGTGGCGCAACGGCCGGCGAGCTCTTCTCGAACGACCGGATGGGATTCGGCACATATCAGTGGGAGATCCAGGGGCCCGTTGACAACATGGACCCTCATGCCGTGCTGGGCCTGTTCCCCTACGGGCCGCAGAACGGGCTGGGCGTCGATGGAGAGAACGAGATCGACATCGAGTTCTCGAAGTGGGGCAACACGCTTTGCGGGGGCGCCTGCAACGCCGACTTCACGATCTACCCGTCGACTGGAAACGCCGGCGTCGGGCCGACCGAAGACGACTTCCGGGTGAATCTGGGCGGTGTGGATCTCCTGACGGCGCGCATGAGCTGGAGCTCGAGGAGCATCGTCGAGACGGTGATGTCCGGTTTGCAACCGCCCGGCACCACCCAGAACGTCCTTCACACGTGGACCTTCGCCCCGCCGGACTACCTCCTGCGCATCCCCCAGACACCCGTTCCTCTGGGCATGAACCTCTGGTGTTTTCGCAAGAAGACCGCGACGAGCCAGAGCGTGATCATCCGGAGCTTCGAATATCTCCCTTCGTCCGGCCAGGCCCCCTAACGGTCACGCCCCGCTCGCCGGGTCCCCGAAGTAGTGACCCTCCTCGAGGTCGGCGATCAGTCCCGCCCGGGTCGGCGCCCAGCCCAGCAGTTCACGCGTGAGGGTGCTGGAGACCACCGCGTCGAGGCTCAGGACGGCACCGAGAAAGCCGAAGTGCTCCATCGCGCGCTCGGGCGCGATCGACTCCACGGGGATTCCCAGGTGACGGCCGATCACCTCTGCAACCTCGCCCATCACGACGCCCTCCTCGGCGACCCCGTGCAATGCCGACCCCGCCGGCGCCCCCTCGACGGCGAGACGGAACAGCCCTGCAGCGTCCAGCCGGTGAACCGCCGGCCAGCGGCCCGACCCGTCGCCGACGTATCCCGAGACACCGTGCTCGCGTGCGGCCGTGATCATCATCGCGACGAAGCCCTGATCACCCGCGCCGTGGACCGTCGGAGCGAGCCGCACCGATGAGCTGCGCACGCCACGCTCGGCGAGCGCGAAGAGCGCCTGCTCGTTTCGACGGCGCCCGGCCGCGAACGACGCCGGGTCCCCCATGTCGGCCTCGGTCGCCGGCTCGCTCCCGGTCCTCAGACCGAGGGCGCCCGAGGCGATCACGAGCGGGCGATCGGAGCCGGCAAGCTCCTCGCCGATCGCCTCGATCGCGCGGAGATCGATGTTGGCCGACTCCTCGACGGCGGCCATGTCAGAGAAGTCGTGACGGTAGGCCAGGTGGATCACGCCATCCACACCGGCCGCTCCCGCACGGAGGCTGACGGTGTCATCGAGCGAGCCACGGTGGACCGAGGCGCCCGTTGCGGCGAGGGCCGCGGCGGATGAATCCGAGCGGGCCAATCCGAGGACCTCGTGGCCGGCGCCGAGCAGCTCGGGGACGACCGCCGAGCCGATGAATCCAGATGCCCCTGTGACGAATACACGCATGTTCGAACCTCCACGGATAGGCGATGTCAGCTTCTGACATCAGAGTAGCACGCTGATGTCTGTCACTGACATGACCTATGATCGGGGGGTGACCCGATGGCAGCCGGACGCACGCGGAAGGCTCCAACAGGCCGCGATCGAGCTGTTCGCGGAGCGCGGCTACGAGCGAACGACCGTTGCCGAGATCGCACAGCGGGCCGGCCTGACCGAGCGCACCTTCTTCCGCCACTTCGCGGACAAGCGCGAGGTCCTCTTCGACGGCTCCGAGACGCTGCAGCTGGCGATCACCACGGCCGTCGCCGAAGCCCCGCCGCCGGCCTCACCGATCGAGGCTGTCGCGGCCGGCCTGCGGGCTGCCGGCACGATGCTCCAGCAGCGCGGCCCCTACGCGGGGCTGCGCCAGGAGATCATCGCCGCCAGCGAGGAGCTGCAGGAGCGTGAGGCCAGGAAGCTGCTGGCGCTCTCGGCGGCCGTCGCGGACGCCCTGCGCGGGCGCGGCGTCGGCGAGCCCGCGGCGAGCCTGGCCGCCGACGCGGCGATCTCCGTATTCCGGGTCGGCTTCGAACGCTGGATCGCCCAGGACTCCCGCACCTTCGGCGAGGTGCTCGACGAATCCCTCGAGGAGCTGCGGGCCGTGACGGCCGGCGCCCCCGTCACTTCCTAGTCGACGGCACGGCCGAGCGCCTCTAGTGCGCGGACGCGGTGAACGTGATCGTGGAGGGCCCGCAGCTGGCGTTGAATTTGCCGGTGGCCTTCTGTGAGATCACGATCGTGCCCTGGGCCGCCTTTGACCTGGTGAAGATCCCACTCACGTTCGAGGTGGTGGTGAAGGTGTTGCCGTGGGCGGTGTATTTCCACACCGCGCCCGTGACCGAGAAATGGCCGCCGGCGGTGACCCGCACCGTGCCGACATGGAGAATCGATTCCGGCTGGGTGTAGTAGTCGATGCCGGGCCGGAAGCCGCCGGCGCCGAAGCAGCCGAAGCTCGAGTAGCGGAAACCCGTGAGCGACCTGCCGTTTGCGGCGACGCTGAACGACACCGGGGCGACGAACCCGTTGACAACCCCGCCGTTGGTCTTGCCGGTGAACCTCGCGCCATGCTTCGGCAGCGCCCCCAGCGCGACTGCGGAGCTTGAAAGCAGCGCGGCGGATGCGACCAGCGCGGCGGTCCGTCGGCGGCTTGAGTTGAAGATGCTCATGACGGCTCGTCGTCTCCTTGAAGGTCGGTTCGCCCCGCATCTGCCGTCCTTGGCCACCGCGGGCCCACATCTCCATCCGGGAGCAGCCCTGCTCTCGCTGGCTTCAAGGGTAATGGAAGACGCGCGGGCCGGTGCGAGCCGACAGCTCAACACGAGCGGATGCCACGATCACGCGAACAGGGCGTCGACCGAGACCTCGATCCGCGGGCCCGACGCCGGCGCTGAAACGCTCGGCGGGGACTCGGGCACAGCTGTGTCGAACAGCTGCTGGACACTCGGGGTCAGAAACCTCGAAGCTTTGCCGTAACCGTGCCGATCGTCGCGGACCGTCGCACGGTAGTAGTAGCGCTCGGGAACGTAGACGTGCAGCATGCGGCGGGCCCTGGTCAGCGCGACGTAGAACAGCCGACGCTCCTCGGTTACCCCCTCCTCCGTGCCCGTGCTCATGTCGGCCGGGAAGTTTCCGTCGTAGGCTGCGATCAGGTGCACGGCGTCCCACTCGAGGCCCTTGGCCGAATGGGCTGTGCTCAGGATCAGGTAATCCTCATCGAGCTGCGGGGGACCTGCGAAGTCGCCGACCGACGAAGGTGGGTCCAGAGCGAGCTCGGAGACGAAATGGCGGATGTCTTGCGCGCCGTGGGCCGCGAGCACGAGCCGCTCGAGGTCCGGTGCGCGCACAGCTCCGTCGGGATAGTGAAGGCGGATCAAAGGCGTGATGGCTGTGCACAGCCGCTCGACCTGTGCACCGGTCGACTCGCCGGCGCCGGCGCCGGCGCCGGTCTCGCGGAGCGCTCCGATCACCGCCTCGGCCGCCTGCCGTGAGGTGGCGGGCACCTTCTCGACCGCAAGCGGCCAGCGCTCGAGCTCGGGACGGGCATCTTGCGACGGACGAAGCGCATCGAGGATCCCGCGGGCTCTCGTGGGGCCGATACCGTCGAAGAGCTTGAGCAGGCGCAGCCAGCTGAGCTCGTCCGCCGGGTTGTCGGCGAGCCGCAGCAGAGCCATGAAGTCCTTGACGTGGGCGGCTTCCAGGTAGCGCAGGCCGCCGTACTTGACGAACGGGATCTTCCGTCGCATCAGCTCCAGCTCAAGCAGCTCGGAGTCGTGGTTGGTCCGGAACAGGACGGCCTGACGACGCAGTTCGCTGCCCTGCTCCCGCGCCGCCAGCACCTGCTCGCAGACGAGCGCCGCCTGCTCCTGCTCGTCACGAGGGAAGGCGAGCGAAGGCGTCGACCCGCCCTCGCGGTCGGTCCACAGCCGCTTCGGTAACCCCCCTCGATCCTGCTCGGCAACGGCATTTGCGACCGTGAGGATCGGGGCCGTCGAGCGGTAGTTCTGCTCGAGCGTGACCCGGTGGGTGCCGGGGAACCGCTCGTGGAAATCGAGGATGTGGCGGGCGCTCGCCGAGCGAAAGCCGTAGATCGCCTGAAGGTCGTCCCCGACGACGGTCAGCCCGCCGCCCGGCCGGCGCAGGCCCTGCACGATGTCGACCTGGAGACCGTTGACGTCCTGGTACTCGTCCACCAGGACATGGTCGAATTCATCGGCTATCTGCCGGCCGACGACGTCGCTGCTCATCAGCCCCTGCCAGTAGAGCAGCAGGTCGTCGAAGTCGAGCAGTCCCATCTCGCGCTTGCGGCGATGGTAGGAGCGGAAGATCTCCTTGAGCGCCTCGCCGTGCTCCTCGCACCACGGGTAGAACTCAGCCAGGATCTCGTCAACGGGCGTCTGTGCGTTGACCGTCCGGGAATAGATGTCCAACAGGGTTCCCGCCCTGGGGAAGCGCCTGGGCTCATCCGCGCGCCCGTGCTCCTGGCGGACCATGTCGAGCAGGTCGCGGGCGTCCCCCGGGTCAAGTAGCCCGAAGCCCGCGTCGAGGCCGAGCGTCGCGGCGTGGACCCGGACGAGGCGATGAGCCACGGAGTGAAAGGTCCCACCGAAGATCCGGGCCGCGTCCGGCGAGGTTCGCTCGACGAGCGTCCGCGCGCGGTGAACCATTTCGCCGGCGGCCCGGCGGGTGAAGGTCAGCAGCAGGATCCGCTCGGCGGGGACTCCCTGCGTCAGCAGCCAGGCGACCCGTGCGCACAGCGTCGTGGTCTTGCCGGTGCCCGCCCCGGCAAGGATCAGCAGCGTCTCGCCGCTGTAGGTCGCGGCGGCGCGCTGCTCCTCGTTGAGCTCGGTGAGCCATGGGGCACTGGATGGGTCGAACATATGTTCGCAGGAGGGTAGGCGGCTGACCGGACGCACCGCGGGCGGCGCAGTAGAAAGCCTCGCCCGTGCCGCGTAGTTGCCACGCATGACGCGGCCGTCTCGGGAACCTAGCGTTGACCCATGTTCACCGCTAGACAACTACAAACGGGTGTTTCTGGAAGCTGCCGCCCGGCGGCGGCCGCGCACCCGGCCGGACAGTCCTCGGTGTCGGGGTGAGCCGCGTCGTAGTTCTCGGCGCCGGGATCTCCGGGCACACGGCGGCGGCGTTCGCCCGCAGCTGGCTCGGGCGGGGAGACACCGTGACCGTCGTCTCTCCCAGACCCGACTACAACTGGGTGCCCTCGAACATCTGGGTCGGGGTCGGGCTGATGAAGCCGGCGCAGGTGACGATCCCGCTGGCCCCCATCTATGAACGAGCCGGGATCGAGTTCGTGCTCGCCTCCGCGCGCGAGATACATCCCGAGGGCGACCCCCAGGACGCGAGCCCGTACATCACCGCAGAGTCGGCTGACGGGGCGATCACCCGGGTGCCCTACGACTTCCTCATCAACGCGACCGGTCCGGCGCTGCGCTTTGACAAGACCGAGGGCCTGGGACCGGATGGCGGCCACAGCCTTTCGGTGTGCCTTCCCCAGCACGCGGCGCAGGCGGCGGCCGCGCTCGAGGAGGAGGTCGAGCGGATGCGCAAAGGCGAGCCTCGTCGCTTCCTGGTCGGCGTGGGCCACGGTACCTGCACGTGCGAGGGCGCGGCATTCGAGTACATCGTCAACCTGGAGTTCGAGCTGCGCAACCGCGGCGTACGGGACAAAGCCGAGATCACCTGGATCACGAATGAGTACGAGCTCGGCGACTTCGGGATGGGCGGCATGCATCTCAAGCGCGGTGGCTACATCACGCCGAGCAGCATCTTCAACGCCTCGCTCTTTGCCGAGCGCGGGATCGACTGGATCACGCGAGCCCATGTGAGCAGGGTCGAGCCCGACCGGGTGCTCTACGAGACGCTCGACGGGAGCGAGCGCGAGCAGGGCTTCGACTTCGCGATGCTCCTCCCCCCGTTCTCCGGGGTCGGCCTGAAGGCGTTCGACCGCGAAGGTGGCGAGATAACCGAGCGCCTGTTCATGCCGAACGAGTTCATGCGCGTCGATGCCAACTACACCGCGACCGCCTATGAGGACTGGAAGGCATCTGACTGGCCGCGCACCTACCAATCACCCGACTACGGGAACATCTTCGCGGCCGGAATCGCATTCGCGCCGCCCCACGCGATCTCGGTTCCTCGCAAGAGCCCGAACGGCACGATCATCGCCCCTGCGCCGCCTCGCAC